>ENA-OQER01000141-OQER01000141.1-human-gut-metagenome-genome-assembly--contig:-NODE-141-length-38899-cov-5.333643_pt1 | contig 38899 bp, 33 predicted proteins | sample MGYA00242797_ERZ504639 | MGnify/ENA primary metagenome ERZ504639 (study PRJEB26092, sample SAMD00036306) | human gut metagenome | host: Homo sapiens | study: EMG produced TPA metagenomics assembly of... | reverse complement strand
TTTGTTGTATCTTTGCACATGAGAACGCCGGTATTAAGTTTATTTTTAACACCTTAAAGTTAATGCTTTTCTTGCAAATATACAAGAAGGGCGTTCTCTTTTTTGTGGAGACTATGAATTATTCAGGTTAAGGTATAGGTGTATTATTTTTCCTGTTTCAATACGAATTCCTTGCTAAAATCATCTACCAAACAATTAATTTCCATAACTTTGTTCCATCAATACATCTAATAGCTATGAAGTACTTTTTCCTCTTCTTACTTTTATTTTTAGGTAAATACTCTGTTTGTGCGCAGCATATGATATCTAAGCAGCTTCCTTTTTTCTATCAACTTTCGTCCAATGAGATTTTTGATATCTATCAGGATAAAGAAGGATATTTGTGGATAGGAACCACTAATGGGCTGGCACGGTATGATGGTTTTCGTTTGCAGCCTTTCCGGGCTGATTATAAGAACCTGAATTTGCTCACTAATAACTCAATTTCAAATATAATGGATAATGATCACTATGTGTGGATCGGTACGTGGAAAGGATTAAATCTTTATGATAAACAAACCTGTAAAATAACTCCTTTTCCGGATGCGAGATTGTTGGATAAGGGGATTAATTATATGGCAGCAGATAAAGAAGACAATATTTGGATAGGAGCCGGTAATACAATATACAGATGTAATTCTACGGCTTCTATTGTGAAGGAATATGATATTTTCGGCTCACAACAGAATAGGCATGCCATTAATTTTGTTTATCAGGATAGAGAGGGAAATATGTGGGCGCTTACGGGAGGAGGCTTGTTCAGATATGATGAAAAGGCAGATTCTTTTGTTACTTATCCTCCATTAGGCAAGAATAATGCACCTTATACTATGTGTCAAGACCAATCGGGCAATTATTGGATTGGTACGTGGGGTGAAGGACTATGGCAGTTCTTTCCAAAGAAAGAAGGGGAAGAATGTTATAAAAGACATCATATTATCAATTCCAGAAGTGGGGAAACGGAACCGATCTTTTATAGTATGACGCAAGATAATACATTCGGCTACTTGTGGCTATTGTCTTATAATGAACTTTACGCCTTGCAATATACCGAAGAGGGTACATTGGTATCTGTGGATATACATGATTTGGTAGATACACACATGATGTACACTAAAATCATGAAAGACAGAGAAGGGAATCTGTGGCTGGGGTCTTATGATATGGCATATACAATTTTCTTTGATAATTCGAAGATTGATAATTATCCTTTGCCACAACTTAAAAAACACATGGGTTGGGATGCGAATATCTTGAATCTTTGCTTGGATAAAAATGATGTGATGTGGGTTAATCAGGATAGATACGGGCTTTGCCTGTATGATTTGTCACAAGATCTATTTGCAGATAATAGTGATAACAACTTGTCAAATCCGGGCGAAGTAAGTATAATTGTGAAATCCAAGCTTAAGGAAGGAGTATGGATCAGTCCCAGATACGGTGCACGGGTAATGAGAATGACCCATCAGGATATGAAGATACAGTTGGAAGAGGATATTGATTTGGAAAAACAAATCCATAATCCGGGAAATATCAGGGACTTGGTTGAAGATAATAGAGGCAATTTATGGATTTTTACCCAGTCGGGGCTTTATGTAAAACGTCCTGATAATTCTGTTTTACTTGCAGCAAGTTCTGATTTTCCGGAAATGTCTTCCTTGACAAGTGATGAAGAAGGTAACATATGGGGAATGTCTACTGATAAAAAGGTGTATAGGTTAAGCTGTATTGACAGGAATATATCTTATGAATTAAAAGGTTGTATTCCTGTTCTTTCAGGACAGGAAAATGTAAATCATGTCTGTATAGACAGGAAGGGTTGCTTATGGTTAGTTTCTTCTTTAGGGAGAATATTCAAATCGGATACGGACAAAGAGACATTTGAAAATATGGCTTTGGATAACCGGATAGATGATTGCTCTGTGTTGGGGTTACTTGCTGATGAAAACAATGTGTGGATCATAACTAACAAAAAGGTACTCCAATATGATATTTATCAGAAAATATGTATGAATTATGCCACTTCGGATGGGAATATATGGGTTGATGTATTCAGATACAGAGCGATAAGCAAGGACAGGCAAGGAGGGCTGTATGTAGGTGGGCATCGTGGTTTTATACATATTCAGTCTGGTAGTGTCTCGTCAGCGGATAAGATACAGTTTTCTCCTGTCGTTACAGATGTGAAAGTTGAAAATAAAAGTATCTTCTTTGCTGAAGATGAATCACTTCATACCATCAACCGGGTTTCTTTGGCCCCCAACTCCAGAAATATAGAAATATTTTTTTCATCGCTTATCTATTCATTGAATTCCAAGGTAGAGATGGCTTATAAATTGGATGGAGTAGATAAGGATTGGGTATATCTGTCCAATGATAAGAATTCTGCTTTCTATAATCAGTTGAAGAAAGGTACTCATTCATTCCGGTTAAAATGGAAATATGGACAAGGAAAATGGACGGAAGGCAAAGTTGTATTGGCTATTGTCCAGGCTCCGGCTTTTTATGAAACTTGGTTGGCATATATGGTTTACCTTGTTTTGATTGTACTTGCTGTCTATCTGTCTTTTCATACGTATGCACAACGTATCAAAATCAAAAATGAAGTGAAGCTGAAAGAAGAGTTGGCACGGACAAAATTGAACTATTTTACAAACATCTCTCATGAATTACTAACTCCGCTGACCGTTATTTCTTGTGTTACTGACCACTTGGAACAAAAAGTTCCTGCTATCCGACAACAGTCTGTAATACTGAAATCCAATGCCGACAAACTGAAACGGTTAATACAGCAGATTTTGGACTTTAGAAAGATGGATGTGGGAAAAATGAATCTGAATGTGTCCGAAGGAAATATCAGTGAGTTTATACAGAATATTTGCAAGACGAATTTTCTTCCTCTTGCTCAAAAGAAAGGCATAATTTTAGAGATTGACATAGAACCATTGGAAATCAAAGGTTATCTGGATTTTGATAAATTAGACAAAATAATATATAACCTGTTATCGAATGCCATAAAATACACTCCCGAATATAAATGTATCAAAGTAAACGTATACCTTATAAATAAGGAAGGAAATAAGGTCTTGGTTATCAAAATAAAGGATGAGGGAATAGGTATCTCACCTAAAGAAATCAATCATATTTTTACTCATTTTTATAGTAGTAAGAAACAGGTAGGAATAGAATCAAACGGTATCGGGCTTTCTTTGACGAAAGAGCTGGTGAATCTTCATCATGGAACTATCACAGTAGACAGTGAATTAGGTAAAGGAACCTGTTTTACGGTAGAACTTCCCATTGACAGAACGGGGTATAAGCATGATGAAATAGTGGATGAGATGGAAGGTGTGGCAATGGATATCACCGAATGTGCAATTGTAGCAGAAGATGACGTTTCATCCGATGGAGCTACGGATAAATCTACCCTTCTGTTGATAGATGATAATGCAGAATTACTCTATATCATGAAAGAGATGTTTAAGGAAAAGTATAGTGTATGGACTGCGGCAGACGGACAGCAAGCTTGGGATAAATTAAGCAATCATGAAGTGGATATGATTATTTGTGATGTGATGTTGCCTGATATCAATGGTTGGGAGCTTTGCACTCGTATTAAGTCGGATTTGCGTTTTAATCATATTCCGGTGGTCATACTTACTGCGAAGAACGGCATTGATGACCGGATAGCCAGTTATGATGCCGGAGCGGATGGTTATATTGCAAAGCCATTTGAAATGAAAGTACTTTTTGCCCGTGTGGATAATCTTATCAGATCGTTTAAGATGCGTCAGGCGGCTTTTCGTAAAGAAGAAGACGTCAATTTGGAAACTTTAGCTTATCCGTCTGCCGACAAGTTGTTTCTGCAGTCTATAATTGAAAGCATAGAACAACATCTGGAAGAGTCTGAATTTGATTTGGAAAAACTTTCCGAAGAAATGAACATGTCCAAATCTACTTTATACCGTAAAATAAAATCTATGACCGGATTGACACCTTTGGACTTTGTACGCAATATAAAGATGAAGCGTGCCTGTATGATGTTGCTTGCGCGTACTCAGACCATATCTGAAGTGGCATACGCTGTAGGTTTCAGTAATCCTAAGTATTTTACGAAATGTTTTAAAGAGGAATTTGGCGTGACGCTACCGAGTATCAGCAGTCACATATCAAGGCTGATAAAAGAAAGAGGGAATAAATTTCTGTCATTAGGGTATTGAAAAGTTTCATGAAAGGATTTTATACCTTCTGTAAAGGGTTTCAATACCCTATTTCCAGGATATGGCTTCTTTTGTTTCATGATTCTTAAATAATAAAGCATGAAGAAAAAGAAGTTACCATTAGTCTGTTGGGATAGTATCAAATTACTAACCGCACTTTTCCTGTTATGGGGAGTTTGTTTCGGAGCAGATGCGTATCCGGGAAGTGAATATCGAAAACAACTTTTTGATTATGATTGGAAATTCAAGTTGGGGGATTATCCTGACGCTTCATTGAATACATACGATGATGCTGATTGGAGGATACTTGATTTACCTCATGACTGGAGTATAGAAGGAACTTGATCCGGAAAATCCGATGGGGAATGATGGAGGTTATTTTCCGGCAGGGACGGGATGGTATCGTAAGTCATTTGAAATACCTTCTAAGCATAAAGGCAAGAAAGTGGGTATTTACTTTGAAGGAGTTTATATGAATTCAGAGGTCTTTATTAATGGAAAATCCGTAGGAATCCGTCCTTATGGATATTCATCCTTTTATTATGATCTGACTCCTTATCTACGTTATGATGATAAGAATATTATTGCTGTACGAGTGGATAATTCGCAGCAGAAAAATTGTCGCTGGTACACCGGTACAGGTATCTATCGGCATGTGTGGCTGACAGCGATGAATGCTGTTCATATAGAGCATTGGGGGATAGCTATAACTACTCCTGAGGTAAGTGAGGAGAGAGCTGTTGTACAAATAAAAACTATTTTGAGAAATGAAACTTCTTCTGACAGACAGATTACCTTGACAACAAAGTTGACTAAAGGAAATGATGAAGCCGGAAAAGGAGAAATAAAAGTGGATTTGCCTGCCAATGGAATAAAGGAAATAACACAAAAAATTTTTGTGTTGTATCCTGCTTTGTGGAGTCCTGAGACCCCTCATTTATATAATGCACACTTTCTAGTGACTGAAGCGAGTGATGTAATAGATAGTACAACGGAATCTTTTGGTATTCGGACGGTTACTTATTCGGCTGAACAAGGATTATTCTTGAATGGCAAGAGAATTATTTTAAATGGTGGATGTTTACATCATGACAACGGTTGTCTGGGGGCAGCGGCTTATGATCGTGCCGAAGAACGGAAAGTAGAATTAATGAAGGCTGCGGGATTTAATGCGGTACGTACTTCGCATAATATTCCTTCAGAAGAGTTCCTCCATGCCTGTGATCGTCTCGGATTATTGGTTATAGATGAAACCTTTGACGGTTGGCGTGACAGTAAGAATCAATATGACTATTCTATTCTTTTTGATCAATGGTGGCAACGGGATATCGAATCCATGGTTCTTCGTGACCGCAATCATCCTTCTATTTTTTGTTGGAGTATTGGCAATGAAGTAATTGAGCGTAAAAAATTGGAAGTGGTCACTACAGCTCGGAAGTTGGCCGACTATGTACATAAGTTTGATCCCAGTCGTCCGGTAACTTCTGCTTTAGCTGCTTGGGATAATGACTGGGAAATATATGATCCATTGGCTGCCGTACATGAAATAGTGGGCTATAATTATTTGCTGCATCGAGCGCCGGTTGATCATCAGCGTGTACCTTCCCGTGTCATTATGCAAACCGAATCTTATCCACGAGATGCTTTTGCCAATTGGTCGTTGGTAAATGGTCATGATTATATTATTGGTGATTTTGTTTGGACGGCTATTGATTATTTAGGTGAATCGGGTATCGGGCGATTTTATTATGCAGGTGAGTCGGAAGGTGAACACTATCAACGTAACCATTATCCTTGGCATGGGGCCTATTGTGGAGATATTGATTTGACAGGTTGGAGGAAACCTATATCACATTATCGTGACTTGTTGTATAATCCTGATAAGAAACTTACTTGGCTGTAAAAGAGCCGGATAATTATTATGGTAAGGTGAAGGAAACCTTATGGTCTGTCTGCCTACTTGGGAAAGCTGGAATTGGCCGGGACATGAAGGAAAAGAAATAGAGGTGGAGATTTATTCCCGATATCCCAAAGTACGTCTGTATTTGAATGATAAGCTGATAGGCGAGAAATTCACAGGGAAGGAACAGCAATTCAAAGCAGTCTTTCCTGTTTCATACGAGCCAGGAATATTGAAGGCGGTAGGTGTGGAATCCGAGATAGAAATAGAGAAAACGATCTTACAGACTGCCGGAAAACCTGTGAAAATTCAATTAACGGCCGATCGTACAAAAATAAAGGCAAATGGTCAGGATTTGAGTTTTATCACAGTAGAAATATTAGATAAGGAAGGCATTCTGGAGCCGAATGCTGATAATCAATTAACTTTTGAAGTGAAAGGGGCAGGTACTATAGTGGCTGTGGGAAATGCTGATTTGAAAGACACGGATAGCTATATCGGTTATCAGCGGAAAGCATGGAAAGGGCGTGCTATAGTGGTAGTAAAAAGTACACGGAAAGAAGGTAAGATAATGTTGAAAGTGACTTCTCCCGGATTGGTTCCGGCTACTGTATCCATTCGTACAAGTAAATAATAATAACCTTTGTTTAATTCTAAATATAATAGTATGAAAACATTTCGTTTTGTTTTATTGCTGTTTTTGGTATTGAGTATATCCAATACAGCTTGGGCGCAAAACCAGACTGTAAAAGGTAGGGTGATGGACTCTAAATTAAAAGAACCTCTTATGGGGGTTTCTATTTTGGAAATAGGTACTTCAAATGGTACTGTAACTGATTTGGATGGTAACTTTACGCTTTCTGTTCCTAAAGGAGTTGTATTGCGTATTTCTTATGTGGGATATTTAGTTCAGGAAGTTCCGATAAATGGAAAAACATATCTGGATATATTTTTGAAGGAAGATACTGAATTATTAGATGAGGTGGTGATTGTGGGGTATGGGGCCCAAAAGAAAGCTACATTATCCGGCTCTGTAACGAGTGTAGGTGGTGAGAAGCTGGCAAAAACTCCAGTGACGAATGTATCACAAGGATTAGCCGGACGTTTACCGGGCGTGGTCGCTGTTTCCAACACTTCAGAACCAGGATATGATGGTGCTACTATTACTGTTCGTGGGGTTAATACCTTTGGAAAAGCTGATCCGTTAGTAGTTGTTGATGGAGTACCCGGACGTTCTTTGGAGCGTATTGATCCAAGTACTATTGAAACGATGTCTGTATTAAAAGATGCTTCAGCAGCTATTTATGGTGCTCAAGCTGCCAATGGAGTTATTTTGATTACAACAAAACGAGGAAAAGCAGGCAAGCCGAGAGTAGGTTTTACTTATAATTATGGAATAGCTGCTCCTACTGTAATACCGGAAATGACCAATGCTGTGGAATATGCTACTTTGATGAATGAAATAGATAAGTATGCCGGTAATAAGGGCCGCTATACGGTAGATGATCTTAGATTATATGCTGATGGTTCCGATCCTTGGGGACATCCGGATACGGACTGGTTTAATGAAACATTGAAATCATGGTCTCCACAAACTTATGCCAATGCTACTATTGATGGTGGTACAGAGAATGTGAAATATTTTGTTAGCGTATCAGCCAAAGGACAAGATGCATTTTATCGTCATAGTGGGTCAAATTACCATCAGTATGACTTGAAGATGAATCTTGATATGAAAATTAATAAATATGTTGATACTTATGTCAATGTAACAGGAAGAATGGAAGATCGGAAATATCCAACCCGTTCTGCAGAGAATATTTTCCGTATGCTGATGCGATCTAAACCTAATTCACCGGCTTATTGGCCTGACGGCCGTCCGGGACCCGACATTGAATTTGGTGATAATCCGGTAGTTATATGTACCAATCAAACTGGTTATGAACGTGATAAGCGTTATGTGTTAAATGGGGATTTCGGAGTTAATATCAAGGTGCCTTATGTGGAGGGATTGACTTTGAAGGCTACTGCGTCACTTGATAAGACGTTCCGTTTTCGTAAAATATGGCAAAAACCTTGGTATTTGTATTCATGGGATGGGACTTCGATGGATGAAAATGGCCAGCCCCTATTGGTGGAAGGAAAGAAAGGGTTTAGTGATCCTCGTCTGACAGAATCAATGGAAGATAATTTGGGGGTATTATTGAGTGGTATCGCTAGTTATAGCCATACATTTGCTCAAGATCATGATGTAAATATTCTAGCAGGTGTAGAACGTATCACGGATAAGGGGGATTCATTTGAAGCTTATCGTCGTTATTTTCTTTCTGCCGCTATTGACCAGCTTTTTGCTGGTGGTCAGGATGAAATGAATAATACAGGTACAGGGTATGAGGAAGCCCGTTTAAATTATTTTGGTCGTGTGAACTATGCTTATAAGTCTAAATATTTGGCAGAGTTTGTTTGGCGTTATCAAGGTTCCTATATTTTTGATCGTTCTAATAAATTCGGATTCTTTCCAGGTATTTCATTAGGATATGTAATATCTGAAGAAGATTTTTTCAAAAAGAAATTGCCCTTTATTAGTTTTGCCAAAGTACGGGCATCATGGGGACAGACAGGAAATGATTTGATTGATCCTTATCAGTATTTGGCTTCCTATACTTTCAATGATTTGATGTATTTGACTAATAATGGTACAACGATGAACCAAGCATTGAAAGAAGGAGTAGCTCCTAATCAAAATGTGACTTGGGAAACAGCTACACAAAAGAATATAGGTCTTGATTTACAATTTTTGAATGGAGATTTGGCATTTACTATTGACTATTTTCATAATAAACGCAGTGATATTTTATGGAACGAAATGCTTCTGTTCCGGGCACTTCCGGATTGGTACTTCCTGATGAAAACTTAGGGAAAGTACAAAATCAAGGGGTAGATTTCAATATTGATTATCGTAGAAATTTCAAAGATTTTCGGTTGGGTATAAACTTGAATGGGGTTTATGCTAAAAATAAAATTCTTTTTTGGGATGAGGCACCTGGTACTCCAGAATGGCAGAAGTCCACAGGCAAACCTATCGATTCGGGACTTTATTATGAAGCTATCGGCATATTTAAAGATCAGGCAGCTGTAGATGCGTATCCTCATTGGGCCGGTGCACGTCCGGGGGATATTATTTTCAAAGATGTAAATGGGGACAATGTGATAGATGGCAATGATCGTGTTCGTAATGATAAGAGTCGTACTCCACGATTTACAGGTGGATTGAATGTAGATTTAGGATATAAGGATTTTGACCTTTCATTTTTACTACAAGGTGCTATGGAGGAGTTTTTTATCAAACGACAGAGTCGGGGGATTTTGCCAATTTCTTAAAAAGTTTTTATGATAATCGTTGGACAGAGGAAAACCCAGATGCCGATTTTCCTCGTACTTATAATCGAAGTAATGAATATTTTATAAATCAGCAGAATACATTCTGGTTGCATAAAACTGATTATATACGTTTGAAGAATATAGAATTGGGATATACTGTACCATCTATATGGAGTAAGAAAATAGGTGTGGAACATTTACGTGTTTATATTAATGCTTATAACCTGCTGACAATTAGTCCTGATATGAAGGATTATGATCCCGAAAACACAAGCGGATCGGGATATAATTATCCGTTGAATAAAGTGATAAATTTTGGAGTAAACCTTACTTTTTAAATAAAATGAAAAATATGAAACGTTTATATGGATTATTTGTATTGCTATGTCTTATGCTAACAGCATGCAATGATGATTTTTTGGATGTGGATCCAGTAGACCGTTATTCAGATGCAGTTGTCTGGACGGATGAATCATTAATAACTTCTTTTGTTAATAATATTTACGAGGGACAGAAATGGGGATTTCATACCGTAATGCTTTCTTCTTTGTGCGATGAGTCAATGGAGGTTTGGGCATGGGAGAGCCAGCCAGTAGTGATGAGTGAATTGAGTCCTAGTTATCAAGGTATTCTTGCTCCTAATTTTTGGATTATAACCTTCCATAATATAACTTGGACCAATCTTTATAAAAATATCCGTGCCTGTAATATCTTTTTTGAAAATGCAGAGAAATATGCTTTAGAAGGAGATGTTGTCGATAAATTGAAAGGTGAAGTGCATTATTTACGTGCTTATTTTTATTATTGGTTGTTGAGCCAATGGGGTGGTGTCCCTTTGATTGAGAAATCTTTTACTCCTTCTGATGATTTACTCGTAGCTCGTAATACGTTTGAAGAAACGGTAGATTTTATTGTGAAAGATTTAGATGAAGCAGCTTCTATTTTGCCTTTGAACGGAGATAAAGCCCGTGCAACAAAAGGTGCTGCTATGGCTTTGAAAGCCCGTGTCCTGCTTTATGCGGCTAGTGACTTATTTGTTTCTCAGTCTTTATGGGCATCCGGTTATGAGCATCCTGAACTTATAGGGTATGTGGGAGGTGATCGTACGGAACGTTGGCAACGGGCCAAAAAGGCTGCTAAAGCTGTTATGGATTTAGGTATATATCATCTGTATGGTGAAAATGGAGGATGGAAAAATAGAGAGGAAGCTACTCAAAACTATGCTGATATTTTCTTATGTCATAATTCGGATGAAGATATTATGGTACAATATTATGATTATGTAAATCATAATAGCAGTGATTTTCAATTGCCTCGTGTTGGTTTGTTCAATAGTCCCAATGGTTTTCATGGTTGGGGCGGAAATACTCCTACTGGACAATTAGTTGATTCTTATGAAATGGCAGATGGCAGCAAATTTAGTTGGGATAATCCACAACAAGCAGCTTACCCTTATCAAAATCGAGATCCTCGCTTCTATGCTTCTATTATGTATAATGGTTCTTATTGGCGTCAACGTCCGGATGATACAGTAGGTAGTGATCCTGAAGGAATAGTACAAACTGCTTATTATCAGCAGTCAGATGGAAGTTATACACCAGGTTTAGACACTCGCCAAGGCCCTATTGAAGATTGGAATGGTTCTTATACAGGATATTATATGCGTAAGTTTTTAGATCCTTCAGTTAATCATCAGTATGATAAACAACCTTATCCTTGGCGTCAGATACGTTATGCTGAAGTTTTGTTGAATTATGCTGAAGCATGCATAGAATTAGGTGAAGATGCTGAAGCCCGTAAGTATATCAATATGATTCGTACAAGAGCGGGAATGCCTGACATACCAGATTCTGAAATGGGAGATGTCTTGAAAGAACATTATCGTAATGAACGTAAAATAGAATTAGCTTATGAACAACATCGTTATTTTGATATCCGCCGTTGGATGATTGCACCTGAAGTGATTAAGAATGTTCAAGGAATAGATATTCGCTATCCTTATGGAGTTACAGAGCCTAATTATTCCATTATTGATGTGCAGGAGAGGAAATGGAATGATAAGTCTTATTTACTCCCTATTTATTTGGATGAAATGCAGAAAAATGATTTATTGATACAAAATCCATTATATTAAAAAATCATAGATAAGCCCGTAGCTTAATGATGGCTACGGGCTTTATTAAAAAGAATGATTTTATTCCACTCCCAAATCCTTATAAGTTCTCGGAGCCGGAACGGGAGGTAATGGTTTGCGATCCTTTAACTCTTGTAGAATTACCTCAATGGCTTTATTCAACTGCTGGTCTTCACCTAACTGTTCTTTTACCGGGTCATTATCAATCAGAATATCGGGATCTACTCCATGGTTCTCCACTATCCATTGACCGGTCTTTGCATCATAATTGGTAAAGAACGGAACACGTACATCCGTACCATCCATATAAGGCAACGGGCCACTGATACCGATAATGCCACCCCATGTACGAGTACCGATAACTTTACCGATTTTATTTGCCTTAAAACTCCATGGGAACAAGTCACCGTCTGAAGCTGAGTATTTATTGATCAGCAATACCTTCGGGCCCACCAATGTGGCATCGGGAATAGTTTCTATTTTAGTTGATCCGCGACGCATGGTCAGGCGATAGGGATCACGAAGCAAACGTTCGATAATCATTGGAGATACATTACCACCTCCATTGGCACGGTCATCAATAATCAAGGCTTCTTTATCGAGTTGGGGATAGAAGTAGCGGGCGAATTCATTCAGACCGTCCGGTCCCATATCGGGAATATAGACGTAACCTACACGGCCATTAGTTGCTTCTTCCACTTTTTTGATATTATTCTGTACCCAGTTATAATGATACAATGGGTATTCATTGTCTAATGGTTTAATGACCACTTTACGTGCTCCTTTACTTGATGCGGTACAGTTTATGCTTAGTTCAGTCAAGACATTGGCTTTGCCTGCCAGCAGACTGTAAATGTTATCAACGGTAGCTGTTGAAATACCATCAATTGCTGTGATATAATCCCCTTCTTTTACTCCAATACCCGGTTCTGTAAGTGGTGAACGCAGTTTTTGACTGTAGACTGCCCCCGGTAGAATTTTGTTAATACGATAAAAACCACTTTTGTCACGGCTCAGTTCAGCTCCCAGTAATCCCATTGGAATACGTTCGGGACCTTTTATTTCACCCGGATTCACATAAGCGTGTCCGCAAGCCAGTTCGGCAATCATCTCACCGATGATATAGTTCAAATCCAGACGGGTTTTTGCATGAGGAACTAATACAGCATATTTTTCTTTAATCGCATTCCAGTCTGCTCCATGCATATTTTCCAGATAGAATCCGTCACGGAAAGCCCGCCATGTTTCATCGAATATCTGAGCCCATTCTTGACTGTAATCAATGGGAGCAACCATATCGCTCAAGTTAATATTCTCTTCCAATGAGGCTTTAGTGCATGGAAAATCACAGATATACAGATTATTTCCTTTAAAGAACAATGCTTTCTTATGATTGGCAGCTACATCCATATATGCTCCTTCGGCTACGGTTTCTTCTTTTTGTTCGGCTAAATCATATACTTTAGTACTTCTGCCACTGGCATACCACACTTCTTTCCGTCTGAATAAAAATTATCGTAGTTACCTGCTTGTAAAGGTAGCTTAATCAGTCTTCCGGGCAAGCCTTCCGGATCTATTTTAACTGCATTATTTGTGGCTTCCGGTTTTTTATTGGCCGCATCGGTAGTCTGTTGTTCTATGCTGACCATTTCATCCGAAGGTAATAAAGGTGACGGTGTGTCATTGGCGAGCATGGCCATATAGACTCCTCCCATACGATTATAGGCATGATTCCATTCTGTCTGGCTGTAGATGGGATTAAAATCTCTTTCGGAACTGAATATGAGGTATTTTCCATCCGTGCTGAAGACAGGTGAAGAAGAACTGTACCATTTTTCGGTCACCGGATATTCCTTACCTGAAGTTAGATGGTATACATAAATGACACTCATGTTATTAGCTCCGGATTTAGTATAGGTAATCCACTGGCTGTCTGGTGAATAGTTTACTTCATAGAACTCTCCTTCCGGATTCTGCATGATAGTCCGTTTCGCTTTTGAGGCAATATCAACTTCTACGATACGGTTTTTACGGTCGGTATAAAGTACTTTCTTGCTGTCCGGGCTCCACATCAGTTGGCGGATATAAGTATCATTGTTTTGGGTCAGTTGGATGGGATCGCCCCCTTCGACAGATTGTAGCCAGATTTCAGTTTCACCGGTACGGTCACTGATATAGGCTATTTGTTTACCGTTCGGACTCCATTCTCCTTCCCGTTCATTGGCTCCCGGAGTGTGGGTGATATCACGGGTTACCCCTTTTTCGGCAGGGACATCAAATACCTCTCCGCGAGCAGTTACTGCCAGGCGGTGGCCATCCGGTGAAAGGCTGGCGGCAGTCAGGTTATCTGCTACCCGTTTCATTTCTTTACGGGCATAGATATTGTCTGAAGTCAGCGTAATGGAGATTTTTTCTGATTTGCGCGTTTTAGGATCTAGTTTATAGAGGTATCCTCCATGTTCATAGACAATAATTTGTCCGTTACTGTTGGGGAATTTTACATCATAATCCGTATAGTTGGTTACTTTTTCAGTTTGTTTAGTCCGGGTGTTATAAACAAAGATATTCATGGTGCGGTCCCGGTCGGAAATAAAGTAGATTTCCTCTCCTATCCACATAGGGATAATATCTTGTGCAATGTTATTGGTGATATTCTCTACTTTCTTAGTAGCCGGATCATAAATCCAAATGTCATCTGCCATGCCACCGCGATAATATTTCCAATTACGGAACTCTCTCATAACCCGGTTGTAAGCCAGCTTTTTCCCATCGGGGGAATAGCTGCAAAAACCTCCTTCGGGTAATGGAATTACTTCGGACATTCCTCCGTTTTTCGATATGCTCCATAGTTTGCCATCAAAACCGTCACTGATACGATTGCGGTAGACTATGTTTTTCCATCTGGCGTCCAAGTCATTACTATGTTATTAGGACCCATTCGATCTCCTAAGTCATCCCGGCTGTTTGTTGCTGTGTAGGTAAGTCGTTGGGGTTCGCCTCCGTCAGTTGGAATCAGATATACTTCAGTGTTACCGTCATATTGACCGGTGAAAGCAATTGATTTTCCATCCGGAGAAAAACGTGCGAACATTTCATAACCGATATGGGAAGTCAGCTTTTGCGCTTCTCCTCCATTCAAAGGTGCTTTGTACAGATCTCCGGCGTAAGAAAAGACAATGTCGGAGCCATTGGTAGCGGGGAAACGGAGTAATCTACCTCATCGGCATGTCCGGTGAAAGCTGTCCCTGCCAGTAACAGGGAGAATAATAGCTTTTTATTCATTTTATTTAGGGTTTGATTTTCGTCGGAAACAAAGTTATGTATTATTCTTCAGATTATGAGCTGGAACTTATTTCTTTTTTCAGTTGATTATTACTAGAGTTTTTTAATAAGAAATAGTTTTATTGGCATGATATTTTTAAGAAATGCTATATTTGCAATATTAATAGTCTTAATAAAGATGGATGCAAGTATAGTAGATAAAGATTTGATTGAAAGAATAAACAAAGGAGAAGAAAAAAGCTTTTGAGGTTTTATATAATAGCTATTTTGTCTATCTCTGTGCTTGTGCTAATTCTTATATCTTTAACCCTGTGGAAGCGCAAGATATAGTTAATGAGACTTTTGCTAAAATATGGTATAGGCGTGGTGAGTTATCTTTTCCTATTCATGCTTATTTGATACGTGCTATTCAGAACGGGTGTTTGAATTACCTCCGTTCGCTTCACAGTCGTGAAAGAATTATAGATGAATACCGTGAAGCATTACTTGAGTATCAAGAAGAATTTTGTGCTTCCGAGTGTTCGCCTTTGCAAGAAATGGAATTAGCTGATTTGGAAAAATCAGTCCAAAATATAGTGTCTTCCTTGCCTGATAAATGCAGGTTCATTTTTGAGCAATATCTTTATTCCAATCTGACTCCTCAAGAGATTGCAGATAAAAATAATATTTCAGTCAATACAGTCAGAGTACATGTAAAAAATGCCATGGATAAAATAAGAGAAAAGGTGGGATCTAGAGTAGGGATTCTATTATTTTTTCTTTTCTAAAAAAAAGAATGAAAAAAAATCTGTTTTTGGCTTAAATGTTTTGTCTGTTGCTTGTGTATTATCTATAGTAGATAATTCCAAAGATATAAAATGAACAGCCAAATAGATGAATTTGAACGAATAATGCTGGATTATCTGAAAGGCGAAATCTCGTCTGAAGATATGCAGAAACTAATTATATTACTGAAAAGAGAGAATGCTTGTTGCGAAAAATATCGTGAAATAGCCCGTTCTTATGCATTGGCATCCTCTTCTTGGTTTGCACGCAGGAAAGAGCAAAACTTTGAGCAATTGTGTGATACATTGAATTTCTATTCTTCTCGTAAACATTCTTTTTTCCGTAAAATAAGCGTTTGGAGAAGCGTTGCTATATGGACTTTACTGATTGGTTGTAGTATAACATTCTTTTATTTATATCATTCGCCTAGTCCAGAAGTTCTTACTCCTTCTTATTGTCAGATTGAGGTTCCCCAGGGGGCCAGTTCGAAATTATTATTGCCTGATAGTACCATTGTTTTTCTGAATGGGGGGACGGTTTTAAAGTATGATGTTTCTTTGCAGCAGCGGACTGACCGGAAAGTTTTTCTTTCAGGTGAGGCTTATTTCAAAGTTGCTAGAAATATGCGCAAGCCTTTTATTGTTCATACAGGGGAATTGAATATAAAAGTATTAGGTACAACATTTAATGTGGCTTCTTATCCTGATGATGCGGAAATAAAAGTGAGCCTTGTGGAAGGTAGTGTTAATGTTTACACTACTTCAGATGCTAAAAAGAATATTCTTCTTTCTCCTGATGAGCAAGCTGTTTATAATAAAAATGATAAGATATTGTCTATGAGAAAGATAGATGCGGTATCTCAAGCAGCATGGACTACAGGAAGACTGGTATTTGTTAATGAAAAGTTATTTGATATTTTGAAAACAATCGGGAAAAAATATGATGTACAGATACTTGTGCAGTCTCGGAAAGTGTATACTGAATATTTTTCAGGAAGTATAGATACGAATCTGACTTTGGATGAAATTCTTTCTTATTTAGATGTGGATAATAAGTTTATGTGGAGAAAGAAAGGAAAAACAATAGTTATTACAGACCGGTAACTGATAGATAAAAAGTACTGTGAAAAGTACATGCTTAAATAATTGTTAACTAAAAATTCTAAGTATGAAAAAAAACTTTTGTAAGTTCGTAGGGGGCATTGCCTCTCTCTTGTATGGATAGTTTCATTTCTACTATGGGGAAATGTCACTATGGCCGCATTGCCTATTCAGGAGGCAAAACTTTCTATACAACAGCGTTCAGTGGCTTTGAGTCGGGTTTTTTATGAGATTGAAAAACAGACCGGCTACTCTTTCCTTGTTCGTAATAATGATATTAATATGAATGAGAAAGTATCTATTGATGTTAAAAATAAAAGTGTGGAAGAGGTGCTTGAGATGTTGTTTGTAGGGAAAAATATCCGTTATAAAGTGGAAGGGGAGCATATTTCTGTTTATAAACCCCAGCAATCAAGACAAAATGCAATTACCGGATTGGTTATGGATGTGGCAAAAGAACCAGTTATTGGTGCTTCTGTTGTGGTAATGGGATCTACTAACGGGTGTATCACAGATTTTGATGGAAAATTTTCTTTAGAAGTTTCTGAATTTCCTGTGAAGTTACAAATCAGTTATATTGGTTATAAATCTCAAGAGGTAACTGTACGTGATACAAAAACTATTCAGGTGGTATTACGTGAGGACACTGAAACTTTAGATGAAGTGGTGGTAGTGGGATACGGTTCGCAGAAAAAAGCAAACCTGACAGGAGCCGTTGCCTCGGTCAAGATGGATGAAGTGATAGGCAATCGTCCTTTGTCACAAGCTGCTGATGCATTGCAAGGTACGGTTCCCGGCTTGTTTGTGTCTAGTGATGGCAATGCTCCAGGTAAAAGTAAGTCATTCCAGATTCGTGGCGCTTATTCTGTAGGTATTAAAAATGATGATGGTTCTTATGGTAGTGCTATCAAGCCTTTGATTTTGATTGACAATGTGGAAGGAGACTTGGATATGGTTAATCCTGAGGATATTGAAACGGTTACAGTGTTGAAAGATGCTGCTTCAGCTGCCATTTATGGTGCCCGTGCTGCCGGTGGTGTAATTTGGTTACTACCAAACGTCCGAAAGGAGAAACTTCTTTCCAACTGAATTATAATAATAACTTTGCCTTTGCAACTGCCATGAATTTGCCAGAACAGGCACCGTTGATGGAATATTTGCAGGCCTATTCTGATGCAGCCGGAGATCAATTCTGGACAATGGGTTCGCCTAGTGTAAGCAAATGGATGGGATATTTGGAGCAATATCGTAATAATCCGTCTTCTATTCCTACTGTCGGCGATGGTATCTTTAAAGATACGGATGGGGCTGTTTATTATATGAATGAAAAGGACTTGGTGAAGAACATGCTTGAGACTAGTTTCCAGCATACACATAATATATCAATGACAGGTGGTACTGATAAGCTCCGTTATCGTCTTTCTGCCGGATTTATTGATAATGACGGTGTGCTGATTACTGACAAGGATAAATACAGACGAATGAATGTCAGTGGATTTATATCTGCCAATGTTACAAAATGGTTTACTCAGGAAGCCACTTTTAGCTATGCACATAGTAAAAGAATGGAGCCAAAGTCTGCTTTGGGCGCTGTTTACAGTACTCGTCTTGCTTCTTTCTATCCGGAAGGCAATATGCCGGAAGGTATTTCTGCTGCAGGCGATGGATTACCTTTCTTTACTCCGTCCAATCAGATACGTTGGTCCAATCCAGAAAAAACATTGTATGACAATCCTCGTATTTTCCTGAAGTCTATATTGAAGCCATTAAAGGGATTTGAAATAGCATTTGAATATACTTCGACAAGAATATATATGATTATAGCTGGTATACGGGAAGTGTGGTATATACTACTGTGCAAGGTGGTAAAGACACGACTCCGACCAATGACTATTTACAAAAAAAGAAAAGATATACCGACTATAACTCAATCAACTTGTATGGTACTTATGATTTCTCATTGGGTAATCATCAGTTTAAGATAATGGCAGGTTTCAATCAAGAATCCAGTTATCAGGAAACAATGGAGGCTTTATCCTATGGACAAGCTGTTATTGAGGTGCCTTCATTGGGTTCGGGTACATCTACATTGAAAGCTACGGACAAGTATAATGAGTTTTCTGTTCGCGGCGGATTCTTCCGTGTGAATTACAACTATCAGGATAAATATTTGCTGGAAGTAAACGGACGTTATGACGGTTCTTCTAAGTTTCCTAAAGAATCACGTTACGGTTTCTTCCCCTCTGTTTCGGCCGGTTGGAACATTGCACAGGAAAAATTCATGGAAAGTACTCAGAATTGGTTAGGTTCTTTGAAGCTACGTGCTTCTTATGGTATGATTGGTAACCAGAACGTGCCTGCTTATTCGTTTATTCCAACTATGGCGGTGAATAATAAATACAATGGTTGGATATCCAATGGTAATTATGTAACCGCTATTACTTCTATTCCTTCATTGGTAAGTCGTAACTTTACTTGGGAAAAGGTAGGGACATTAGACATCGGTATTGATTTCTCTATGTTCAGTAATCGCTTTACAGGTACTTTTGACTGGTATCAGCGTAATACGAACGGCATGCTTGCTCCGGGTGTGCAATTGCCTGCTGTAGTAGGTGCGGATGCTCCTTATCAGAATACGGCAGATATGCGTACACGTGGCTGGGAACTGAGTTTCAATTGGCGCGACCAGATTGGAAAGGTGAGCTACCGAGTCGGTTTCAACCTGTCCGACAGCAAGTCAAAGATTGTGAAGTATGACAGTAACTCATCCTACATATTAAGCAGCCAAAAGACGAATGCGCTGACGGTGGAACATATACATTTTGGGAGTTTTATAAAGGTAAGGAATTAGGCGAAATCTGGGGATATGAAACAGATGGTTATTATACCGTAGACGATTTTGTCGATACTTCTTCATGGAAATTAAAGGATGGCGTTCCAAGCATAGATGGCTATAATCCTCGTCCGGGTGATGTGAAGTTCAAGAACTTAATGGATGATGAAAGAGGGACAAATATGATTTCCAGCGGTAACAATACGTTGAATAATCCGGGCGACCGTAAAGTGATTGGTAATGAAACTCCTCGTTATCTTTATGGTATTAATCTAGGATTAAACTATAAAGGTTTTGATTTGAGTGCCTTTTTGCAAGGAACCGGTAAACGCGATAAATGGATTGCCAATACATTGACTTTCCCATTATATTCTGACTTTAAGTTTATTCCTTTATATAAAGGTTTGGGTGATTACTGGCAACCGGTAGATGCTGCCAATGGTGATTACACAGCAGTTAATCCTAATGCTGAGTTCCCACGTATTTATGGCAACTATGGTAACCAAGGCTCTAATTACCGCCAGTCAGACAAGTACTTGTCCGATGCTTCTTATCTGCGTATCAAGAATGTTACTTTGTCATATACATTCCCCAAAGCATGGATTACCAAAATATCTTTGTCGCAGTTACGTGCTTTTGTCAGTGTAGAAAATCTGGCAACGTTCTCATCATTGCCAAAGGGTATCGACCCGGAAACGCTGAAATGGGATTATCCCGCATTCCGCACAGTATCCTTTGGGCTTAATCTTACATTATAAACCTTAAATTAGTACGAGTATATGAAAAGATTATTTATAAGTTTAGCAATTCTCGCAGGAATCAGCCTCTCTAGTTGTAATGATAGTTCTTGGAAAAGACTCCTGTTACAGACTTGACGGAGAATAATGCATTCAATTCCTACGATAACTTCAAGGCTTTTATGTGGCCTTGTTATGAGATGTTTACAAATAATACTATTCGCACTTCCTTACAAGGATTCGGACAAGACGGACAGTATAAGGGCGATATGGCAGCAGGATACTTTCAGCAAAAATATGAAAGTGGCTACAATGAATTTGCTTATCAGACAGTTGCCAGTGTAGCATCCGGTAATGGCTGGGATTTTAAATCATTTATCCGCCGTGTCAATATCATGCTTTCACACATTGATAATTCTAGTATGACAGAGGCTCAGAAAGACCATTGGCGTGCAGTAGGATATTTTTTCATTCTTTTTGGTATATGGATTGATAGATCGTTTTGGCGATGTGCTTGGGTGGACCAGGTATTGCAGGAAGATTCTCCCGAAGCTTATGGACCTCGTGTGGATAGAAAAACCGTAGCCGACAAGGTATTGGAACGTCTGCAATGGGCGGAACAGAATATTGGAAATTTCACATCACAGGATGGGGACAATACGATTAACCAAGATTGTGTACGTGCCGTTATTTCGCGTTTCGGATTACGTGAAGGTACATGGAGGAAATATCATGAATTGGGTGATGCTGAAAAATATCTGCAAGAGTGTGTACGCGCATCCGAGTTATTAATGGCCGCTTATCCTACTCTTTACACAGGAACAGACGGTCAACCCGGTGCCGGATATGGTGAAATGTGGACAACAGAGGATTTGGGACAAGTTCCAGGTATCATTCTCTATAAATCTTATGTGAAGGATATAAATCCTATGGGCATGAGTTATATTGAACATACTTCTTCACACTATGTGGAGATGAACCAGAATACGGTAGATCTTTATTTGATGAAGAATGGCAAGCCGATTTTGGCTGACGGATCGGGCTACCATGGAAATAAGGACATGTATGCGGTATTTCGTGACCGTGACCCGCGTTTGTATCACACGGTTATACCTCCTTATAAAGTAAAATCTGGAAAAGGCGACTATCCTACCTGTCGTATACAGACAATCCGGCAGACCGTGAATATATTGATATTATGGGAGCAAATGAAAGTTGCAGTAACCCGGGTGTGGTATGAAACGTTTGCCTGGGCAGAACTGGAGTGCATCACTTGTACCTGAAATACCAAGATTAGGTACTGGAGCATTTGTGACTTGCCGTTCAGGCTACTATGTATGGAAGAATTGGGATAACTGGGAAACCAGCTTTAATAATGGTAATTTGAATACAGCTGACAAACCTATTTTTAAAATTGAAGAAGTCCTGTTGAATGAAGCTGAAGCCAAATTTGAATTGGGAGTATTTGACCAAGGGGTTGCAGACAAAACAATCAATAAGTTGCGTGATCGTGCCGGTGTAGTCAAAATGGTGGTTGCTGACATTAATGATAGTTTTGATCCTAACCGTGGAAAATACTATCCTAAAGGTAATGAAAGTGGTATTTTGGTTGATCCTGTCTTATGGGAAATTCGTCGCGAACGTATTATAGAATTGATGGGTGAGGGATTTGGTATTTATGATATCCGTCGTTGGCGTATGGCTCCGTGGTTCCTCAATAAACCTGCAACTGGTCTTTGGATGAGTAAAGAAGAGGCAATGAAAAATAATATGACTTTATATAATCCTGCAACTGGTTATTCTGATGGAACTGACGGTTCATTGACGGAAGGTAATTTGTATCTTTTCAATGATCCTCTAAAAGAAGGTAAAGGTTGGTTAGATAAATATTATTTGTATCAAGTACCGACTACCGAAATATTATTGAACCCAGAACTGGAACAGAATCCTGGTTGGTAATTTATAGTGTGATACGAATGAGGCTGTCTCAAATGCGGAATAACGTATGGAGACGGTCTTGTTTGGTTTTTAAACTTAGAAAAATCGAAATAAAATGAGATTTCAGAAAATAGGATTGACTACTGTAGTGTTGTGTACCGTAGGAATACAACAGAGCTTTTCTATCGATATAGTTACAAAAGAAAAACCTAATATCGTGTTTATTTTGGCTGATGATTTAGGTTGGACGGATTTGGGTGTAATGGGCAGTGATTATTATGAAACTCCTAATATAGACCGTCTTGCTACAGAAGGAATATTGTTTGACAATGCTTACGCTGCAGCCGCCAATTCAGCACCTAGCCGTGCTTGTATGATGACAGGAATGTACACGCCACGCCATGGAGTATATACAGTTAGTCCTCCCGACCGTGGTGATCGTACCAAACGTAAATATATAGCTATTCCCAATGTAGAAGATGTCTGTGCCGACTTTGTGACTATGGCCGAGGCTTTGCAAGAACAGGGTTATCAGTGTGGTCATATCGGGAAGTGGCATTTGGGGGATGATGAGGACGGTACAGGACCCTTGTCACAGGGATTTATATGGAATGTGGGCGGTAATAGAGCAGGAGCTCCCTATTCTTATTTTTATCCCTATTGTCTGCCTGATAAAAGTAAATGTCATGTGGGATTAGAAGAAGGTATATTGGGTGAATATCTTACTGATCGGTTGACTGAAGAAGCTGTTTCTTTTATAAAATCTCATAGTGAAGGTCCTTTTTTCTTACATTTGTCCCATCATGCCGTACATACGGTTTTGCAAGCACCTGATTCATTGATAAATAAATATCGTAATAAAACTCCCGGTAAATATCATAAGAATCCTATATATGCTGCAATGATTGAAAAACTAGATGATAGTGTTGGTAGGATATGCCAAGTTATTAAGACATTAGGAATAGCAGATCGTACAATAGTCATTTTTTATTCAGATAATGGAGGTTCGGAACCAGTGACAGACAATTATCCGTTAAATGGAGGAAAGGGAATGCCTTATGAAGGTGGGAGCCGTGTGCCGTTGATTATAAGGTGGACTGGTAAAATAGAAGGAGGCATCCGTTCATCTGTTCCAATAACAGGAGTTGATTTTTATCCAACTTTTGTTACTTTGGCACAGGGTAAGATTCCTGCTAACTTAGATGGAAAAGATATTTTTACGCTTATAAATAATAATGAGACGGAACGTGATCTTTTCTGGCATTTTCCGGCTTATTTGGAGTCTTATTTAAACGGGGGAAGAGATTTCCGTGCAAAACCTTATTCCAGTATTCGTTCAGGTGATTGGAAATTGATATATCATTATGAAGATAAGTCTATGGAACTGTTTAATTTGAAGAATGATCTGGGAGAATCACAAGATCTATCAGGTTCAAATCCTGTAAAACGAGGAGAACTTTATCAGAAACTGATGAAGTGGATTCAAGAAACTCATGCTCCTATTCCTGTGAAATTGAATCCTTATTATCGAGAGTAGGTGAATGATATTTTTTTCTTCTATAGCTTTGCAGCCTAGGATATTTTCTCTAAATTGCCGATGTTTATAGCAGGAGTAGTAATTATTAAATTCAGTAAAAAACAGAATATATGAAAAATCGAAACCTCTTTCTTTTAACCAGTGGATTAGCATTTCCTCTATTAGGCGCTTATGCTCAGAAAACTCCTAAACCGAATATCATTTATATTATGTGTGATGATATGGGTTATGGTGATTTAGGGTGTTATGGTCAGTCCTACATCAGTACACCGAATATTGATAATATGGCTAAAGAAGGTATGCGTTTTACACAAGCGTATGCCGGTAGTCCGGTGAGTGCTCCATCACGTGCGTCATTTATGACCGGACAACATTCCGGACATTGTGAAGTACGTGGGAACAAAGAGTACTGGCGCGATGCCCCTGTTGTGATGTATGGAAATAATAAGGAATATGCCGTGGTGGGGCAACATCCATACGATCCCGGTCATGTGATTATACCTGAAATAATGAAAGATAACGGTTATACTACCGGTATGTTTGGTAAATGGGCAGGGGCTATGAGGGATCTGTGTCTACGCCGGACAAACGGGGTATTGATGAATATTATGGTTATATTTGTCAGTTTCAGGCTCATTTATATTATCCGAATTTCCTGAACCGGTATAGTAAATCGGCTGGTGATACGGCAGTGGTTCGTGTAGTGATGGATGAGAATATCAACTATCCTATGTTTGGTAAGGACTATTTCAAACGTCCGCAATATTCTGCGGATATGATCCATGAAGAAGCAATGAAATGGTTGGATAAACAGGATGGCAAGCAACCTTTCTTTGGTATTTTTACTTATACGCTTCCTCATGCAGAGCTGGCGCAGCCCGAAGATTCTATTCTGACAGGTTATCAAAAGAAGTTTTTTGAAGATAAAACTTGGGGTGGACAGGAAGGATCAAGATATAATCCGTCGGTACACACCCATGCGCAGTTTGCCGGCATGATTACTCGCTTGGATTATTATGTAGGAGAAGTTTTGAACAAATTAAAGGAGAAAGGACTGGACGAAAATACCATTGTGATTTTTACCAGTGATAACGGCCCCCATGAAGAAGGGGGAGCTGACCCTACCTTCTTTGGTCGTGATGGCAAACTTCGTGGATTGAAACGTCAATGTTATGAAGGGGGGATTCGTATTCCGTTCATTGTGCGTTGGCCGGGTAAAGTACCCGAAGGAACGGTTAATGATCATCAGTTAGCTTTCTATGACTTGATGCCTACATTTTGTGACTTGGCAGGTGTGAAGAATTATGTGAAGAAGTACACTAACAAGAAAAAAGACATGGATTATTTTGATGGTATTTCTTTTGCTCCGACTTTGTTAGGACAGGAAGGCAGAAGAAACATGATTTCTTGTATTGGGAATTTGATGAAACCGATCAGATTGGTGTACGTATGGGAGACTGGAAGATGGTAGTGAAAAAAGGGACTCCTTTCCTTTACAATCTTGCTACAGATATTCATGAAGACCATGATATCGCTGCCGGACATCCGGATATTGTGAAACAAATGAAAGAGATTATCAGAACACAGCATACTCCGAATCCTCATTTCTCTGTGACTTTGCCTTCATTTGAATAAATAGATTTTTTATTCTGATATTCCTCAATCTATTCATTTAGATTGGGGAATATTTTTTATGTTCCATAAACCTGCTATCTTTGCCTCGCAAATTTAAAAATATTCCGATGAGAATTTAAAACATTCATTTCCATACAACTATTTGTTTTTACGTTGGGACAGCAGGCGAAATAATTTCGTTTGTTGCGCAATAGTTGTCTTCTTATTCCAACTACGAACTTTTCAGTATTCATATTTAAAATTCTTAGAAAGAGTATGTGTATACATGTACAGTCCATTACTTACATGCATCCGGATAAAGATGTGCTTTTCAGTAATGTCAGTTTTACTATCAGTAAAGGGCAAAAAGTAGCCTCATCGGAAACAACGGTTCGGGAAAATCTACCTTAATGCGATTGATAACTAAAGAGCTATTACCTTCTGAAGGACAAATTATATGTCCGGATATCCCCTATTCTATTCCACAGCATTTTGGTCAGTTTAATCATTTGACAGTAGCCGGGGCATTGGGAATAGAAAGAAAGTTATATGCACTTCATGCCATTTTACAGGGAGATGCTTCGATAGAGCATTTTACGGCTTTGGCGGATGACTGGAAAATAGAAGAGAAAGCGGTTGCTGCTTTGAATGAATGGGGGTTGGTAGGAGTACCTCTTTCCTATCCCATGCATTTGTTGAGTGGCGGTGAGAAAACAAAAGTTTTTCTAGCAGGAATTACTATATACTTTCCTGCTTTTATTTTGATGGATGAGCCTACCAATCATTTGGATGACGAAAGCCGTATCCGGCTGTACCGTTTTATAACTACTGCTGCAGCAGGGATACTGGTTGTCAGCCACGACCGGACATTACTCAATTTACTTTTTTCTACCTATGAGCTTACTGCAAAAGGTGTCACTTATTATGCTGGAAATTACGATTTCTATAAAGAACAGAAGAAATTGGCTGTAGAAGCTCTGCAAACCCGGTTGAAGGAGAATGAAAAGCAATTACAAAAAGCCCGAAAGCAGGCACGTGAGGTAATGGAGCGTCAACAAAAGCATGATGTGCGAGGTAAAAAACAAAATGTGAAGAAAGGAGTCGGAAAGATGGCAATGCATACATTCAGGGATCAGGCTGAGAAAAGTACTGTCCGTTTAGGAGATGTTCATGTTGATAAGATCCGTTTTTTGGCAGGAGAAACAGTAGAACTGCATAAAGCTTTACCTGATATGAAGACGATGAAAGTAAATTTCAATTCATCTTCTTTGCATATCGGTAAAATACTTATCGTAGCTTCAAGTGTGAATTATTCGTATGGAGAAAATCCTTTGTGGTCTTCTCCTCTTGAGTTTACCATCAAAAGTGGTGACCGTATTCATTTGAAAGGAAGTAATGGTAGTGGTAAAACAACTTTATTGAGGTTGATAACCGGAAGTCTTGCTCCTACTCAAGGTTCTTTGATACAGGCAGAAGGGCTGACGTACGTTTATCTTGATCAGGAATATTCTACAATTCGTAATGATTTGTCGGTATTGGAACAACTTGCCTTATTCAATAGTGAATTGTATGATAATGAATTGAGAACGATTCTCAACCGTTTTTTGTTTCCTGTTTCCACATGGAACAAGAAATGTAGCTATCTGAGTGGAGGTGAGAAGATGAAACTTTCTCTCTGTTGTCTTATGGTGAGTGCACAGGCCCCCGATGTTTTTATTGTGGATGAACCTACTAATAATATTGATATTCTGAGTATGGAGATCTTGACCGAAACTTTGAAGGATTATCAAGGCACTTTGTTGGTGGTGAGTCATGACAACTATTTTGTGCAACAAATAAAGGCAGATAAGCAGATTGAGTTGTTCTGATGTTTTATTTTGTCAAGTGCGGCATTTTTGTTTTAAATATAGAGTTTGACAAAATGCGCAGACTTGATTTATTTTATTCGGAGTTATTATTGCAATGTCAGCGTCTTTACTTGTAATTCAGCATCTTTAGAATTACCCCCTACCATTATATCGAAGTTTCCGGCTATGGTGCGCATGGTATTTGTCTGCGCGTCCCACCATTCCAATTGTTTGGGTGTTAACTCTAATTCTACATTGACTGTTTTTCCTGCAGGAATTTGTACACGTTTGAAAGCACGCAGTGTTTTAGCCGGTCCTTCCGCATCTTCTTGTTTTTTCAGATATACCTGTACTACTTCTTCCCCGTCACGATTACCGGCATTGGTTACAGGAATAACCATTTTGGCAGTTTCCCCTACTTTAATCGTTTGATCCAGTTTGATGTTATCATAGTTAAAAGTGGTATAACTCAAACCATAACCGAACGGGAAAAGAGGATCACCTTTAAAATAACGGTAAGTGCGTCCTGTCATATTATAATCTTCAAAGTCAGGCAATTGCGCTATATTCCGGTAAAAAGTAACGGGCAGTCGTCCTGCAGGATTGTAATCTCCAAACAAGACTTCGGCGGCAGCTTTACCTCCGGATTGTCCCGGATACCATGCTTGTAAAATGGCCTGACAATATTTGGTTTCGGGCTCCATAGCAATGGGTGATCCGGAAAAATTAACGAAAATAACTTTTTTCCCGGCATCACAGAGTGCTTTTATTAATTCACGCTGAACAGCTGGAAGCTCGATGTCAGTACGGTCTCCTTTGCGGAATCCCGGTAAATTGACACCCATCTCCTCTCCTTCCAAACTTGGAGATATACCGCCTGCAAATATAACTATATCAGCATCTTTCACTTTTGCTACCGTATTCTTAATGTTGACTTCTTCTTTAAACCCAAGATCAAAATTCAACTGTGCGTCTCCACTAAAGTATTGGAAGCGGATTTCTATATCGTATGGCTTGCCGGCTTCTGCATGCATGGCGTAAGCTTGTCCCCTGCCCCCATGTTTGTTGGTGAATTTCTTTACCTCTTCACCATTTATCAATAATTGTGTAGCTCCACAACTATAAAAGTTGAAAATAACCTCTCCTGTTTCTTGGGGGGTGAACACACTTTGATAGATGGCCGAGAAATCGGTCAGATTCACACCGGGGGCAAATACGGTGGCTCCTGAGGTACAAAGGCGGAACGGGGTGGTGAGTTGTGCGGTGGCTGCCGCATTTCCTTCATATTCCTTGTTGTTCCAATAGCGGGCGGAGAACCCTGGACCTTCTTTAGAAGTACACTGGTTGAAAACGCTTCTGATTAATGAGCGTTCTACCCAGCTGCAACCTTGTTCATAGATCAGTTTGTCATTCTCTCCCATGGCTGAGCGGATACCTTCCAATAAGGTGATCGTATGTTTGGGAGTACCGTTATAATTACCCCATTGCATCACAGAGTCATTTGCGTTAGGTCCCATGACGGCGATGGTTTGTCCACCGCGTTTCAGTGGCAGGATATTATTTTTGTTCAGTAACAGCGTCATTGATTTGCGTGCTATATCTAGTGACAGGGAATCATGTTCTGCCGAGCAAACCACAGAATAAGGAATTTTAGTCCATTCCACTTTACTGGGATCGTCCATTTCACCCAATTCAAAGCGTGCTTTTAATAATCGTTTTACGGATACATCAATATCCTTTTCACTGATTAATCCTTTTTTAGCGCTTTCTACTAATGCTTTATAACTAGAACCACATTCCAGATCCGTACCGCTTAATACTGCGGCGGCAGAGGCCGATTCAGCGTCCGGATGTGTTTTATGTCCTTTTTCCCGATAGAAATCGTCAATGGCGCCACAGTCTGAGAGTACAATACCTTCATATCCCCATTCCTGACGGAGAATTTGCATCAGCAGGCGGTCGCTTCCGCAACAAGGATCTCCTTCCAGACGATTGTAGGCACACATTACTTCTTTTACTTTTCCTTCCTTTACCAAGGCTTCGAAAGGAACCAGATAAGTTTCATGCAAGTCACGTGGTTTTATATTTTCGGCATTGAATTCGTGCCGGTTCCATTCCGGTCCCGAGTGAACGGCAAAGTGCTTGGCGCAAGCGTGTATTTTATCGTATTTTTGATTTGCATCCGTGCATTGTAGTCCTTTCACTACATTTACCCCCATGACACTTGTCAGATAAGGATCTTCCCCATACGTTTCAATACCTCTCCCCCATCTGGATCGCGATAAATATTGACGGTGGGTGTCCACATAGTCAAACCTTGATAACGCTCGTAGCTTCCTGCAGCCGAGTAAGCTGTATTTTTGGCCCGCGCCTCATCCGATACTGCCGTATAAATGGTATGTATGGCGTCGGGTTCAAAGGAAGCGGCCATTCCTATGGGTTGTGGAAAGACTGTAGCCAGTCCGCTTCGTGCCACTCCGTGCAAGGCCTCATTCCACCAATTATAAGGTTTGATGCCCAATCTTTCGACAGGTTTGGAGTTGTCCATCATTAAAGCTACTTTTTCTTCTAATGTAAGTTGCTGCAATAAATCTTCTGCCCGTTCTTCAGGAGATAAATTACTGTTTTTATAAGCCGGTTGGTTACCGCAACCGCTCAGAATCACAAGGGAAGCAAATAAATATAGAATTCTGTTTCTCATAGTAAAATAGTAAAAATGATTAGTTACATGGCAAAAATAGAATAATTATGAGAATAGTCCGTGTATTTTTTGACTAAAATGGTGGGAGATATTGTTTTTTGTACGAAAAGGTGAGGAATATATAAAAAACTCCGGTCAGGTATATAGCTGACCGGAGATGTATTGAAAACAGCAAATAATGACTATTTATATTCTGCCCAGTCTATCAAGCGCATATCCCTTTCTTGGCCAGTGTATCATGCATAGCCAGTGCGGCAGAAATACAATGAGGAGTCTGTCCTTTGGAAGACATTTTTTACATAGTCCCAAAGAATGTTCTTATAGTCCGGATGTGCACAGTTTTCGATGATGGCTTGGGCGCGTTCTACCGGGCTCTTTCCGCGTAAGTCGGCAACACCTTGTTCGGTAATGATAATATTGACATCGTGTTCGCTGTGATCTTCATGAGAAACCATAGGAACGATGGCACTGATTTTTCCTTCTTTTGCCACAGACGGACAAGTAAAGATGGAAATATAGGCATTGCGGGTAAAGTCACCAGAACCACCGATGCCGTTCATCATCTTAGTGCCGCTGATGTGAGTAGAGTTTACATTGCCATAAATGTCTGCTTCGATAGCAGTATTGATAGAGATAACACCGAGGCGGCGTATAACTTCCGGGTTATTTGAGATTTCGGACGGACGCATTACCAGTTTGTCACGGAAGAAGTCGATGTCATCATAAATTCCTTGCAGACATTCGTTTGTGACAGTCAATGAACAAGTACTTCCAAATTTCACACGTCCTTGACGAATCAGATCCACTACTGCATCTTGCAGTACTTCGGTATACATTTCAAAAGCAGGGATTGTCTTGTCTCGTCCCAAAGCGCCCAATACGGCATTGGCGATGTTTCCTACCCACTCTGCAATGGCAGGAAGCTTGCAGGAATAATGCCTCGTTTCATATCAGCAGCCAGGAAGTCGGCAACGTTTTGTCCGATTTGGTCGGTGATAGGATCCGGTGCGGTGAATGAACGGGCCTGGTCAGGTGTGTTCACTTCCACTACTCCGATGATTTTCTTCGGATCTACCTGTACGTAAGGTAAACCGATGCGGTCACTGGGCTTGAAGATGGGAATTTCACGGCGGTAAGGCGGATCAAGCGGTTCATAAACATCATGCAGCCCCATACCGTTTTACTGTGGGCGGCGTTCAGCTCGATAATTACTTTATCTGCCAGACGTGCGATGGTTGGAGCGATACCTCCGGCAGCTGTCAGGTATACTTTGCCGTCGGGTGTGATTTCGCATGCTTCCAGAATGGCAACATCTACTTTGCCCATGAAGCCATAACGTACTTCCTGTGCCATTTGTGACAAGTGGATGTCATTATATGCTATTTCACCGTTATTCACGGCTTTACGAAAATCGGGGTTGGTTGTGTAGGGAGCACGGTAACGGATTGCTTTTACTCTGGACAAGATCCCGTCTGTAGCATCCCCTGTAGAGGCGCCGGTAAAAATACTAATTTGGAAAGGATTACCTTTGGCATGTTCTTCTTCTGCTATTTTGGCGACTTCGGGGGTTACGGCTTTGGGTGTTCCTGCTGGAGTAAAGCCACTAAGTCCAATATTGTAGCCATGCTTGATGTAGCTGGCTGCTTCGGCTGCGGAAATAATATTAAATCCCATGATATTCAATGTGTTATTCTTTATTAGTATAGTTGTTATTAATATTTTCGATTAAAAATTTCTGAATAAATGAAAGCACGCCGCGCCTCTTCTTTAGTACTCAGTTTTATAGGAGTCCGGTTTTCCCTCTTATTTTCTGCCAGAGGTGAAGCGACCGCTTTTCTGATTATTGACTGGTTCTGCATACGGGAGGACTGAGGTTTGCGAACCGCCGGAGCTGGAGAAACAGACACCTTTTCTTCCATGCTTTCCTGCTCTATTTCAGGAAACATATCTGCAAGCACTTCCTTGGGGGAAGGTGTTTTCTTCTCTTTGCCGGCTTTTGAGATTTGTTGTACGATAGCCACAACAATGATTACTATAAATATGAGAACCTGAATGATATCCATACTTTCCTTATTATATAATGAATGCTCAAAGTTAGAAAAATATTTCATAACCAACTCTATAAAAGGACATAAAAAAAGGAAGAGAACTTCACAGTTGTCTTCCCCTATTTTTTTAACCTAAACCTTAACTATGAAAAAATCTAATGTTTTTCGGAAGCAAATATGCGAATTATAATAATACGTTGGTAACGTTAACGGTCTTTTTTGTTCACTGGTTATAATTATTTAACAGTTAAATGCATAAATCTCTTATAATATCCAATTTTCGGCTCTTTTATTCGTTTAATTTGTCGGTAACTCCGTATCTTTGCCTACGAAACCATAAAACAGAGAAAATATGAAAGAAACAACAGGAGCAGACTTTAAATCTGCAACTGATTCCGAGAACAAAAAATTGTTTATTGAAACCTACGGATGCCAGATGAATGTTGCTGATAGTGAAGTGATTGCTTCTATTATGCAAATGGCAGGCTACCATGTATGCGAAACATTGGATGAAGCGGACGCTGTATTTATGAATACCTGTTCTATTCGCGACAATGCAGAACAAAAGATTCTGAACCGTCTGGAGTTTTTCCATTCTATGAAGAAAAACAAACGTCGGAATCTGATTGTCGGTGTGTTGGGCTGCATGGCAGAACGTGTAAAAGATGATTTGATCGAGAACCATCATGTAGATCTTGTCGTAGGACCGGATGCCTATCTCACTTTGCCCGATTTGGTCGCTTCGGTTGAAGCGGGGGAGAAAGCCATTAATGTGGAGCTTTCTACTACAGAAACCTATCGTGAGGTAATTCCGTCCCGTATTTGCGGCAATCATATCTCCGGGTTTGTATCCATTATGCGTGGTTGCAATAATTTCTGTCATTATTGTATTGTGCCGTATACCCGTGGGCGTGAGCGCAGCCGTGATGTGGAAAGTATTCTGAATGAGGTGCGTGACTTGGCAGCCAAAGGTTATAAAGAAGTAACGTTGCTAGGACAGAATGTAAATTCTTATCGTTTTGAGAAAGAGGGTGAAATAATTACTTTCCCGATGCTGCTCCGCACAGTGCCGAAGCGGTTCCGGACATGCGTGTTCGTTTTACCACTTCACATCCCAAGGATATGAGTGATGAAACCTTGCAAGTCATTGTGGAAACGCCTAATGTATGCAAGCATATTCATTTACCGGTACAGAGCGGCAGTTCGCGTATATTGAAGCTGATGAACCGCAAATATACCCGTGAGTGGTATTTGGAAAGGGTAGCGGCTATTCGCCGTATCATTCCCGATTGTGGTCTGAGTACTGATATTTTCTCCGGCTATCATTCGGAAACGGAAGAAGACCATCAGGAATCTCTATCCTTGATGCGTGAATGTGCGTATGATTCCGCCTTTATGTTTAAATATTCCGAACGTCCCGGAACATATGCTTCCAAACATCTGCCGGATGACGTACCCGAAGAGGTTAAGATACGTCGGCTGAATGAAATCATTGAATTGCAGAACCGTCTTTCTGCTGAAAGTAATGCCCGTGATGTGGGTAAGACCTTCGAAGTGATGGTAGAAGGTGTTTCCAAGCGTTCCAGAGAACAGCTTTTTGGCCGTACACAGCAAAACAAGGTGGTAGTCTTTGATCGTGGGAATCATCGTATCGGCGATTTTGTCCATGTACGCATTACTGAAGCCAGTTCGGCTACATTGAAAGGAGAAGAGGTGTTCTGATGGGGAAAAAAGAAGAATATAAGGAAAAGAACTTGCAATATTTGCAAGTTCTTTCTACACAGGAAGGTATTTGTTCTTTACCTTGTAATATGTTTTATAAAGTATTGCAGACAGGTACGGGTACAGTTTCACCTACGATCCGCAGTATTGTCACCGTTCATTATCGGGGTAGTCTGATAAACGGGAAAGAGTTTGATAACTCCTATGACCGTAACTGTCCCGAAGCTTTCCGGCTGTGTGATGTCATAGAGGGATGGCAGCTGGCGCTTCAACGTATGCATGTAGGAGATAAATGGGTGGTTTATATTCCTTATACTATGGGGTATGGTAGCCGTACAAGCGGGCCGATTCCTGCTTTCTCTACATTAATATTTGAAGTGGAACTGCTGGGCATTGCATAATGCCTCCGGTTATCGGTTATGCAGCCTGTCATTCATCCGGTCTTCGTAACCGTCACGATATTTCTTTCGGGCATAACAATCCATAAGATTATATAGACAATAATGCCCGAAAAGGCTGTGAAAACCGTGGCAAATGAATAGATAATGCGCACTATCGTAACATCCCAGCCAAAATAATCAGCCAGTCCCGCACATACTCCGGCTAGCATTCTGTTGTTGGAACGGGTCAGTTTTTTATTTTCCATTTCTGTCTCTTTTGAAGTTATCTGCACAAATGTAGGAAAAGTAAAAACGAATTATTAACTTATACTCTTAAAAGTACTTAAAGGATAGTTCTTCTCATTCAATTTATTTGTTATTTTGCAGCAAATTAGGGCAAAAAGTGGATATACTCAAAATAAATACTTGTCCGTTGTGCGGCGGAAAACATTTGGGACATGCAATCACTTGTACGGATCACTATGCTTCGGGTGAACAATTCAATTTGGTTCGCTGCGATGATTGTGGCTTTATTTTTACACAAGGTGCACCCGTGGAAGCGAGATAGGGCGATATTATGAGACTCCCGATTATATTTCACACACTGATATCCGCAAGGGGCTGATGAACCGTGTATACCATGAGGTACGCAAGTATATGCTGTCACGCAAAGCCAAGCTGATAAAACGGACATCCGGTTTGAGTAAAGGTACTTTGTTAGACATTGGTACGGTACCGGATATTTCAGTAATACAATGAAGGAGCGCGGATGGCGGGTGAAAGCTATAGAGAAAAGTCCGCAGGCGCGTGCGTTTGCCAAAGAGCATTTTGAACTGGATGTAGATACGGAGGATGCTTTGGCGGGATATGCCGATCATTCTTTTGATGCCATTACTCTATGGCATGTGATGGAGCATCTGGAACATCTGAATGAAACGTGGGAAAAATTATTCAAACTTTTGAAAGAGAGGGGAGTATTGATAGTGGCTGTGCCTAATCCCAGTTCGTATGATGCGGAAAAATATAAGGAATGGTGGGCAGCATACGATGTGCCCCGTCATTTATGGCATTTTACACCTTCCGTCATGCAACAATTCGGCGTCAAGCATGGTTTTAAATTAGCGGAACAGCATCCGATGCCTTTTGATGCTTTTTATGTATCCATGTTGACGGAAAGATATAAAGGCAGCCGTTTGTCCTTTTTGAAGGGAATGTGGACGGGCCTGTTGGCCTGGTTCAGTTCACTGGCGAAAAAAGAACGCAGTAGTTCAATGATTTATGTATCAGAAAGAAGTGATTATGGGAAAAAAATCAGGGTCCTTTTTCGATATGCAGTTCATTACCTCCAGCATCAGTACAATGCTGGTGTTGCTCTTGTTGGGGATGGTGGTATTCTTTGTGCTGTCTGCCAATAACTTATCCAAGTATGTACGCGAGAACATCAGTTTCTCCGTACTCATCAGCGATGATATGAAAGAAGCGGACGCTTTGAAATTCCAGAAAAAATTGAATGAGGAACCTTTTGTGAAAGAAACTTCCTATATATCGAAGGAGCAGGCGTTGAAAGAGCAGAGCGAAGCGATGGGTACAGACCCGGCTGAATTCTTGGGATATAATCCTTTTACAGCTTCTATTGAAATAAAACTGAATGCCGATTATGCCAATTCGGACAGCATTTCTTGGATAGAGCAGAAAATTATGCAGAACAAGAAAGTTATGGAAATCAACTATCCTCAGGATTTACTGGATGCAGTGAACAGCAATATACGGAAAATCAGTTTTTTGCTATTGGGACTGGCTGCGCTGCTTACCCTTATTTCTTTTGCGCTGATTAATAACACCATCCGTCTGGCCATTTATTCCAAACGTTTTCTGATTCATACCATGAAACTGGTAGGGGCAAGCTGGGGATTTATCCGTCGTCCTTTTTTGGTGCGGAATATATGGATAGGGATACTGGCCGCTGCATGGCAGATGCGGCATTGATAGGAATGGCCTATGCGTTAGTAAAATATGAACCCGAATTGATTGAGATTATTACCCTATGACCATGCTTATGGTAATGGGTTCTGTTTTTGTGTTTGGTGTGGTTATTACCTTTATGTGTGCATATATATCAATCAATAAATACTTGCGCATGAAAGCTAGTGCGTTGTATTACATTTAATAATAAAAGGATATGGATAGACAAAAATTCGCCTTTGATAAAACTAATTTTATATTGCTTGCCATAGGTATGGCAGTGATTATTGTCGGTTTTCTGCTGATGACAGGACCTAGTTCGACAGAAGGATATTTTGAGCCGGATATTTTTAGTGTACGTCGCATCAAAGTGGCGCCCGCAGTATGTTTCTTTGGCTTTATATTTATGATTTATGGCATTGTCCGCAAGCCAAAGGACAAGACAGAAGTGGTTAACTCTTGATTTTTTAATTTTAATTCTCAATTTTTATTTAAAGAATGGAATGGTTTGAGGCATTGATCCTTGGTTTGCTCCAAGGATTGACAGAGTATTTGCCGGTCAGCAGTAGTGGTCATCTGGCTATCGGTTCGGCATTGTTTGGCATACAAGGGGAAGATAATCTGACTTTTACCATAGCAGTGCATGTGGCTACGGTACTCAGTACTTTGGTTATATTATGGAAAGAAATAGGCTGGATATTCCGTGGTTTGTTCAAGTTTGAGATGAATGCGGAGACAAAATATGTGATCAATATCCTGGTATCCATGATTCCTATCGGCATTGTGGGTGTGTTTTTTAAAGATTATGTGGAAGAAATTTTCGGTTCCGGCTTGCTTATTGTAGGTTGTATGCTGTTATTGACAGCTTTGCTTCTTACTTTCTCTTATTATGCAAAACCTCGTTTGAAAGAGAACATCAGCATGAAGGATGCGTTTATTATAGGTCTGGCACAGGCTTGTGCCGTGATGCCGGGATTATCCCGTTCGGGTACTACCATTGCTACCGGTTTGTTGTTGGGAGACAACAAGGCGAAACTGGCTCAGTTCTCTTTCCTGATGGTGATTCCTCCTATATTGGGTGAGGCGTTGCTGGATGGTATGAAGATTGTAAAAGGAGCTGCAGCCGGCACATCAGATATATCTGTATTGTCATTGATTGTAGGTTTTCTGGCAGCTTTCATATCGGGCTGTGTAGCTTGTAAGTGGATGATTAATATTGTGAAGAAAGGTAAGTTGATTTATTTTGCTATCTATTGTGCCATAGCCGGTGCCGTTACGATAGCGTGCACATTGATGTAATTGGATGAATTTTAAAGAAGGAGAAGTATTATACTTTGATAAACCGCTGAAATGGACCTCATTTGCAGTGGTAAACAAGATAAGATACCATATTTGCCGCAAACTGGGCGTGAAGAAAATAAAAGTGGGACATGCCGGGACATTAGACCCGCTGGCTACCGGGGTGATGATTATTTGTACAGGCAAGGCAACGAAACGCATCGAAGAGTTCCAGTATCATACCAAAGAATACATTGCCACCTTGCAGTTGGGGGCTACCACACCTTCATTCGACCTGGAGAAGGAGATAGATGCTACCTATCCTACGGAACATATCACCCGCGAGTTGGTAGAGGAAGCCTTGCAGCGTTTTATCGGCAGGATAGAACAGATTCCGCCTGTTTTCTCGGCTTGTAAGGTAGATGGTAAACGCGCTTACGATTTGGCTCGAAAAGGTGAGGATGTGGAGTTGAAAGCCAAGACGTTGATTATAGACGAGATAGAGTTGCTGGAATGTAATCTGCCTGAGATTAAAATCAGGGTAGTGTGCAGCAAGGGCACTTATATCCGTGCATTGGCCCGTGATATTGGCGAAGCTTTGAATAGCGGTGCTCATTTGACAGGGCTGATACGTACGGGTGGGGGATGTGAGACTGGAAGACTGTTTGTCGGTGGAAAGTTTTCCGGAATGGCTTGACCAACAAGAGATTGAAGAAGTTATAAACGAATAAGGAGAGATAAGATGAAACTGTCGCAATTTAAATTTAAACTGCCGGAGGATAAAATAGCTTTGCATCCGGCTAAGTATAGAGATGAGTCGCGCCTGATGGTTGTTCACAAATCAACAGGTAAGATTGAACACAAGGTATTCAAGGATATCCTGGACTATTTTGATGATAAAGATGTGTTTATCTTTAATGATACGAAGTTTTCCCTGCGCGTTTGTATGGAAATAAGGAAAAGACCGGTGCCCGTATCGAGGTATTTTTGTTGCGCGAGCTGAATGAGGAACTTCGCTTGTGGGATGTGCTGGTAGATCCTGCCCGTAAGATCCGTATCGGTAACAAGCTTTATTTTGGTGACGATGATTCCATGGTGGCCGAAGTGATTGACAACACCACTTCCCGCGGACGTACCCTGCGTTTCCTGTATGACGGCTCTCACGACGAGTTCAAGAAAGCATTGTATGCGTTGGGAGAGGCTCCGCTGCCCAGTTTCATCCGTCGTCCGGTAGAAGAGGAAGATACCGAACGTTTCCAGACTATCTTTGCCAAGAACGAAGGGGCTGTGACAGCTCCCACTGCCGGACTTCATTTCAGCCGCGAGTTGATGAAGCGTATGGAAATCAAAGGTATAGACTTTGCTTTTGTGACGATGCATGCCGGACTGGGTAATTTCGCGAGATTGATGTGGAGGACCTACCAAGCATAAGATGGATTCGGAGCAGATGTATGTCAATGCGGATGCGTGCCGTATTGTGA
>ENA-OQER01000140-OQER01000140.1-human-gut-metagenome-genome-assembly--contig:-NODE-140-length-38913-cov-9.698628_pt1 | contig 38913 bp, 41 predicted proteins | sample MGYA00242797_ERZ504639 | MGnify/ENA primary metagenome ERZ504639 (study PRJEB26092, sample SAMD00036306) | human gut metagenome | host: Homo sapiens | study: EMG produced TPA metagenomics assembly of... | reverse complement strand
TGTGACATTTGCTGAAAACATGTCGCATTCTCGGAGGATATCTTAATTGTGCAATCGTATTGCCTATTAAAATAGTAAATTGCCCTAAGTTTCTAAATGACCAATAACAAATCTCCCTATTTTTTCAAAAAATCTTATTTATCATTTTATAAATCCTCAACTTTATAGCTATTACTTTATCGAAAAAAATATCCGTGAGAAAGACTCACGGATATTTTCTCACTATTCGATTTTAGCAATGAATTTAAAAATAGTAAATAGTTATTTACTTTTTTTTAAGCTTTTAATCATTTTTTAATATTTATACTCGTTTGGATAAAATTATCGATTACATAATCTGTAGATATTTTACTTTCACGATTTTTATTGAACTCTTCTCGTTCTTTTTTACTCATTTTACCAATTTCTTCAGATAATTTTATAGCTTCTTTTATCGCTTTATCTTGATCTTTTTCGCTTTCTACATCAATTGTTGGTGAAATAACTATCTCATTATTTTTATTCAAATTTTTTATTTCATTCAAACGGTCAACTGTAGATAATTGAGCTATATCTTGCGGTGTTACAACTAATCCACTTTGTAAAACTTGTCCTAATTGTACAAAGCCACCACCTTTTACTTCTAAAAACATTTGACCTTCTTTTTGAGTTTTAGGAATGGTGTATGGTATAGTTACTGTTACATTTTCTCGACGATATGGTTTTAATGTCACATTAAAATTAACTAATTCGCCTGGTTTAGCTTCCTCTTTATCTGGAATAGCGCTGACAATAGAAGCTGTTTTTCTACTAGAAGTAAAATCCACATCTACTTTTACATCTAAGATATTAGAAGGTTTATCCATATTTGTGCATAAGAAATACAATGCTTGTGTCAATTCTCCCACAGTAAATTGACCGACATCTTTAGGATCATAAAACATATTTTCTCGCTCAAATTTTCCTTCAGGAACTTCATCTGTCATTATGGTAAATTTTATTTTTGATGTACCATAACTTGCTCTATCTGCCGTTCTATCCATGGAAGCATATACAATACTTGATGCTAAAGTTGGCAAAATATCTTCATCATATGCAATTTTGGATACAAAGGTTTCTTCTTTGCCTAAATTTCTATCTTTTACTTTAACCCTTACAGGAATAGAAGATGGATATTCATTTAAAATTCCACCTACACCACTGAAACGGTCTTGATTAACTCTACCGATGATCTTCCCGAAAGAACTTACCTTCACGCCATTTAAGATACCACCTGCTGAGCCTATAATATCAGCTTCAGTCATAAAATAATTTACATTTCCCTTGTAAGTCATTGCATGACCAAATCCCAATATTTTATTGCCTTCAACAGCTGTTACTGTACCTGTTCCCCCAGCAGAAAAATCACCATAAGCCATAACCACGCCTACAGGATCGCCAGCTTTCAAAGTTGCATTTTGCTTGATATCACTATCTTTATTTCCCATAGGAGCACTGATAAATTCCCCTGTATTATATGGTGTCATATTTTTATATTTTAAATTATTAGCTAAGAAATTTAAGGCATTATCATTAAAGCCTGAAACATAAATCGGCATCATCGAAGTATTATTAAAACTACTTGCTTGAGCTTTATTTTGTTTTTCTAAGCTTTTCAAAATAAAATCAGTCAAAGATATATGTTCTTCTAATTTATCAGCATTAACATCTGTTTTAGAATTATCTTCTAAATCTTTTATGATTTTATCTGTTTGCACAATGTCAGCATCAACATCTGTTTTATCTTCTTGCGTTTCTATATCAAGACCACTTAATATTTCTTCTAAGCGTTTTTGTGCCTTACCTTTTACAGCTTCTTGCCCTTCTGGTGTCGCTAGATGTTTTGATTTATATTTTTCTACTTCTTTATCAATATTTTCATCGTAATTATCTTGATTTTTTTCATATTCTTCTAGTGAAGGTATTTTTACTTTTTCTATATTAGATTTATTTATCACAGCTAAAGGGTCTGGCAAAGTCCAAATCTTTAACATTTCTTCAATAGGTGTTATATAAAATTTATATGGTAATACATCTTGACCGACAGCTCTAGCAACTGCACCAATTAATTTGCCATCAACGTATACAGGACTACCGCTCATACCATGAATAACGCCGTTTGTTTCCTCAATAATCGGTCCATATGCACGCGCTAATATCTGTTTTGATGAGCCTTTTCCATTATTGACTACACCTATTATTTCTACATTGAAACTAACCTGCTGTGCTCCTTGAACTACAGTTTCTGCATAACCTTGCATACCTGGTTTTAATTCTGACGTTGTCATTATTGGAGGCATAGCTAATGCAGAATTTGTATACAATAACAACATTAAACATATCGTTACTAAATATTTTATCATTAATACTACACCAATTCTCTTTCTCTTATTATTCTAGCTGTTCAACATATACTACTACTTGATTTGGTGTTATATTATCACCAACTTTTACTAAAACTTGTTTTACTACACCATTAACAGTTGCTCTAGCAGCTGCTGAAGTACCTGTAAGTGTAGATATTTCCACTAGAGAATCTCCCATTTTCACAGTAGTACCTTCTGCCACTGTTGAACTTACTGTCCCTGCAATTACTGCTTTTTGTTCTACTTGTTTATTTCCCATAGCTAATCCTACTGTAGTCAACAATATTAAAGCTATAATCGTCGATAAGATTAAATATTTTCTTTTCATCTCAATCACTTCCTTTGATAAATCTTTTATTTTTCCCATTAAATTCGTTTTAAAATAAAATTATTCTAATTTGATAATACCATATCCTTGTATTCTTAACAAGCTAACGGCGTACAGCTGTAAGTGCTGTTGCTACAGGTCTTTCCATTCCATCTGATGGAGAATTTACTATTTTCCCACCGATAACTAATTCAGATGAACCGCCACCATCAAAGTTAACAGCATCAACAACTTCCATACCGATTAAAAATCTAGCAAATTCATCAAGCATCATACCTTTACTATGAGCTTGTCTACCATCTAAAACTGCAAATAATACATTTCCATTTTTTAAGATACCCACTGCTGTTCTAGGCGCTCTAGCCCCTGTAACATCTGGACCAATCTGTTCTATAGATGAAGTTATATCAACTTGACCATTTTTTACTAAACGAGGCCCTACGCCTAAAATATCTGTAGCACTATCCCATGGAGTATTTAAAATCTGATTTACTACTAAATCATCGCCTATATTTAAACCTGATAATATATTTTTCCCATTACCTGTTGCAGATACAACAATTTCACCAGGTCTTAAAAGCTATTGCCACTGTTTATTTTTACAATTTTATTATCTTTTACTACATATTCAATACCACTATTATCTGTACCTGTGGATTTTCCATAATATTGATTATATAACATTACACTATCACTTGTTCTTGTGCCGTTTAAACCAGAAACATATACATCTCCATTTTTACTTTGCACAATACCACTATAACTTACATCACCAATATAAGGTGTTCCATCTGCCAATACACCAAATCCAGTGCGTGTCAAATACATAGAAGAAACTAAATCTCCTGCAATTTTAGTTACACCATATAATTCCTTACCAGAACCAAAATAAGAAGCATTTTCAGCTACTGCTGCATTTACATAATCAGACATAGCAGAAACTGTATTTTTTGCCATCTTATCTCCGCCACCTAAAACAGGTACAAATTTAAAATATTTAGGACTAACTTCTACTAACTGAGCATGTTGTTTTACACCTGATTTTTTGCTGTAATAAGAAATCTGTGTCAATCCTGGCTCTAATTCTTTAGTAATGCTATACTCATAATCTTTTTGCACATCTATATACAATCTTCGAGGATTATTTAATTCTCCCATATCAAATGCGCTATTATCTGCTACTTTTATAACAACACAACTTGTTTTGTCATCACTATATACTTCTAAAAAAGGAACTGTATCATCATTTACATTGATACCACTTAAATATTGTTTATTTATAGGTTCAGAAAAATCTACCATTATATCGCCATTTGGCTGTTGTTTTACATCATATTTTGTATCAGGATTTATATCAAAAACAACTCTAACTTTATCTGATGCTTTACTAAAACGAATAGAATTTATCATAGATTTTTCTATTTTTTCTGTAGTTATTTTAGTTTGTATATTCTTGGCTGAATTATTCTTTGCATTTGCGACAGGTAATTGGAATAAACATATTCCCACCATCATAAATATAAATATTTTTTTTAAATTCATCTTTTTATTCCTTTTGTATCTCATATATTTTATCAATTAAATTTATTTTACTAAGAAAAAAAGACTGCTAAAGCAGCCTTTTTTTATTCTTCTATTTTACGTTCATGTCCATTTGATTTTTTACTAATTCTAGTAATTTTATCCATATATTCAAGAGCTTTACCAGTACCAATAGCTACGCAAGTCAATGGATCATCTGCTAAATAAGTAGTAATGCCAGTTTCTTTTTGAATTAAGCTATCTAATCCATAAAGCATAGCACCGCCACCAGTCATGATAATACCTCTATCCATAATATCAGAAGATAATTCTGGTGGAGTATCTTCTAATACACGTTTTACACATTGTACAATAGAAGATACTGGTTCAGCTAAAGCTTCACTTACTTCATCAGATTTTACTTCAATTGTTTTTGGAAGTCCTGTAATCAAATCGCGACCACGAATTTCAATTTTTTCATCACGAGCTCCTGCAAAAGCTTGTCCTACTTCAATTTTAATAGTTTCAGCTGTGCGTTCACCGATCATTACATTATGTTTATTTTTTATATAAGTGATAATGCAATCATCAAATTTATCACCAGCCATGCGAAGTGAATCGCTTACTACTACGCCACCTAAGCTGATTACAGCGACATCAGTTGTTCCTCCACCGATATCTACTACCATGCAACCATTTGGTTCAGCTACATCAAGACCTGCACCCATAGCAGCTGCCATTGGTTCTTCAATGAGTTCAGCATGACTTGCTCCAGCTTGCATTGCAGCTTCTTGAACAGCTCTTTTTTCTACTGTAGTTATACGAGAAGGTACACATATCATAACACGAGGTCTAAACATAAAACGACGTCCAGATACTTTACCTATAAAATATCTAATCATTTGTTCAGTAATTTCATAATTAGCGATAACACCATCTCTAAGTGGTCTTATAGCTACAATATTTCCAGGAGTACGTCCAATCATACGACGAGCGTCTTCACCAATAGCTAAAATACGATTAGTATCATTATCTATAGCCACAACGGAAGGCTCACGCATAACAATACCTTTACCTTTTATATAAATAAGGACATTCGCTGTTCCAAGGTCAATCCCAATATCCATGGACATTCCAAACATTTATCCTACTTCCCTTCTCTTACCAAATTATAAGTTAATTATCTAGTTTTAATACTTTATAATATATAATACATATATTAATTTGGCAAGAAAAAGCTACTTTAAATATGATTAGCTCAAAATAAATATTATTTCTAAATTTTAATATAATTCCTTCTATATATAGTTATATTTATTAAATTTATCTTAATATATTTTCCTTTTATTATAATAAACATAACTTATATTTATATTTATAAAAGTTATGGATAAGATAATTGACAATCAATATTTCAAGTGTTATTATGTGGTCATAATAATTAGTATAAAACTTAGGGGGTATATTATAATGTTTAAAGGTAAAGTTGTCATTGTTGGAGCTAGTAATGTAGGTTCTGCTGTTCTTACAAAACTCTTAGATTTCCAACTTGCTTCTGAAATTGCACTTATCGACTTAAATGAAAATAAATGTAAAGGTGAAGCTCTTGATGCTAATGATGCTACATCTTGTATTCATAGCTTAAATATCAGAACTTACCATGGTGATTACTCTGATTGTAAAGATGCTGACTTAATCATCATTACTGCTGGTCCTAGTATTAAACCTGGTGAAAAAGCTGACCGTCTTATCTTATCTAAAACAAATTGCAAAATCATGAGCAGTGTTATGTCCGAAATCACTAAATACACTAAAGATGCTCTTATCCTCATGATTACAAATCCTCTTGATGTAGCTACATACCATGTTTCTACACAATTTGATTATCCACGTGAAAAAATCATTGGTACTGGTACAATGCTTGAAACTTTCCGCTTACGCAGAATTATTGCTGACCGTTATCATATAGACCCTAAAAATATTCATGGTTATGTTCTTGGTGAACATGGTAACTCTGCTTTCGCTGCATGGAGCACAGTAAACGTTGCAGGTCTTGGTCTTGAACATGTTGATGAATACTTCCATTTTGATGACAAACTTGATAAAAAAGCTATTGAACAAGCACTTGTAAATAGAGCATATGATATCATTAATTTAAAAGGTTATACAAACACTGGTATCGCTATGGTAGCTGCTCGTTTCACAAAATCCTTTATGTACAATGAACATACTATTTTACCTATGTCCGCTGTATTAGAAGGAGAATATGGCTTAAGTGATGTAGCTCTCAGTATCCCTCGTATGATTTGTGCTGATGGTATCGTTCGTTCTTTCGCTCCACATCTTCCAAAAGAAGAACTTGATTTACTCTATGCTTCTGCTGAAAGTGTAAAAAAAGCTATCGCAAGTGCTAAAGAATAAATCATTTTAAAATTAAAGCCCTCAGATAACTGAGGCTTTTTTATTAACTAAAATCATTATTAAACTAAATAATATAAAAAAATGCGAACTTAAATTTAAGTTCGCATTTTTATAACTCACTTTAATTAGCAAGTTTTACATTCTTCATAGATACCAGCTTTTTTAAGTGTTTCAACCATAGTATCACCCATATGAGCTACAGTTTTAGCAACTTCAATACCCACTTCATTCAAAGCTTTGATTTTATCTGCTGCAGAGCCTTTGCCACCTGCAATAATAGCACCAGCATGACCCATACGTTTACCTGGAGGCGCCTGCTGACCGCTAATGAATGCAGCTACTGGTTTTTTCATATTTGCTTTAATCCATGCAGCAGCATCTTCTTCAGCATTACCACCAATTTCACCAATCATCATAACAGCTTTTGTTTCAGGATCTTCATTAAATGCTTTTAATACATCAATGAAATCTGTTCCTTTTACAGGGTCTCCACCAATACCTACGATAGTTGTCTGACCAAGACCTGCTTTTGTCATCTGATCCATTGCTTCATAAGTCAATGTACCAGAGCGAGATACGATACCGATATGACCTTTACGATGAATTTTTCCTGGAATAATACCAATATTACATTCATCAGTTGTCATAATACCAGGGCAGTTTGGACCGATAAGACGAGTTTTCTTGCCTTCTAAAGCACGACGAACTTTTACCATATCTAAAACAGGAATATGTTCTGTTACACATACTACTATATCAAGATTAGCATCAATAGCTTCTAAAATACTATCTGCTGCAAATCTTGCAGGTACGAATACTACAGAAGCATTTGCACCTGTTTTTCAACAGCTTCTTCTACTGTATTGAAAATTGGCACACCGCCTACAACTTGACCGCCTTTTCCTGGTGTTACACCACCTACGATATTTGTACCATATTCAAGCATATGTGCTGTATGGAACATAGCAACTTTACCAGTTGCCCCTTGTACAATTACTTTTGTGTCTTTATTAATAAAAATTCCCACGAACTATTCCCTCCCGCATCAGGCATTTTTTACTAATTCTACGATTTTCTGTGCACCTTGTTCCATGGATTCTGCCATGATAAGACCTGGTACATTTGCATTTTTCAAAATTTCGCGACCTTCTTCAACGTTAGTACCTTCAAGACGTACAACGATTGGAACATTAAGGTCAATTAATTGACTTGCTTTTACTATACCTTCTGCAACTTTATCACATCTGTTAATACCACCGAAAATATTAACAAAAATACCTTTTGCTTGACCACCTTCAAGCATAATTTTAAATGCTTTAGCATTATCTTCTGGAGAACTTTGACCACCAATATCCAAGAAGTTTGCAGGCTCTCCACCGTAATATTTAATAATATCAACAGTAGCCATTGCAAGACCTGCGCCATTTACCATACAAGCAACGTCGCCACCTAAGTTACATAGTTAAGACCAAGCTCTGCAGCTTCACGTTCTTTATGATCTTCTTCTGTTTCATCGCGCAATGCTTGAATTTCTGGATGACGGAATAATGCACTATCATCAAAATTCAATTTAGCATCAAGAGCCATTACTTTATCATCTTCAGTGATTACAAGTGGATTAATTTCTGCTAAAGAACAATCTTTGGCAATGAATAAATTATAAAGATTTTGCATTAAAGCTGCTGCACTACGTACAGATGCTGGAGTGAAGTTCATTTTAAATGCCATGCGAGTTGCTTGGTAAGAAGTAAGCCCTAATAATGGATCAATATATTCTTTGAAAATTTTTTCTGGAGTTTTAGCTGCTACTTCTTCAATTTCCATACCGCCTTCTTCAGAACCAATCATAACAACTCTAGAAGATACACGATCAACTGTGAAACTTAAATATAATTCTTTTTTAAATTTACAGCCTTCTTCAATTAAAAGACGATTTACTTTTTTACCTGCTGGGCCTGTCTGTTTTGTTACTAAAACTTTGCCCAAAATTTCATTTGCATAAGTTTGCACTTCGTCTAAAGACTTAGCGAGTTTTACACCGCCAGCTTTACCGCGACCACCAGCGTGAATCTGTGCTTTTACAACATATACTGGACCTTCTAATTTTTCTTTTGCACCTGCAACAGCTTCATCAACGGAAAAAGCAGGTACACCATTTGGCACTGCAACACCAAATTCTCTAAAAATTTGTTTAGCCTGATATTCGTGAATGTTCACTCAAAATAACCTCCTCGGTTTTTTATTGCAATATAAAATATAATATTAAATCGCCTTAAAATAACAGCTAAAATACCATTATTTCAACTTGATTTTTATATTTAATTGTTTTTATTACTAGTTAAAAAAATTAATAATTTAATTTATTTTAATTATTATTATACACTTTTTTTATAAAATAGTAAATATCTATACTTAAAATAATTGTTCATATATTTTATTTATAATTGCATAATAAAAAAAACAACCTTCAATAATAATAAAAACTTATAAATTCTTGAAGGTTGCTCTTGATTTTATTTATTTTACAAAACCTTTTTATCTTTTTCTGGCAATAAAGAAGCTGCATCTTTATCTACGATTACAACCACATCTTGATGCAATTGTAAGATAGAAGCTGGTGCATCTGGTCTTACGCTACCATATACTGCTTTGTAAATTGCTTCTGCTTTATTTTTACCACTAGCAAGTAAAATGATTTTTTTTGCGAGCATGATAGTTTTAATACCCATGCTGATTGCATATTTAGGTACATCTTCTTCATTTTCAAAGAATCTTGAATTTGCTTTGATTGTTTCTTCATCTAATTTTACTTTATGAGTAGTTGCTTCAAATTTGATATCTGGTTCATTAAAGCCAATATGAGCATTTTGCCCTATACCTAAAACTTGAAGGTCTATACCGCCTTTTGCTTCGATTAATTTATCATATTTTTTGCATTCTTCTTCTAAGTTTTCAGGATTTCCATTTGGTATATGAATATTTTCTGGTTTGATATTTACATGATCAAATAAATGTTTATGCATAAAATAGTAATAGCTTTGTTCATTTTCTTTATCTAATCCGATATATTCATCTAAGTTAAAGCTAATTACTTCTGAAAAATCTAGACCTACACTTTGATGAACTTTTACTAAGTTTGCATACATACCTTCTGGTGTAGAACCTGTTGCAAGACCGAGTACGCTATTTGGTTTTAAATATAACTGACCTGCTACTATTCTTGCTGCTACTTTGCTCATTTCTTCATAAGAATCTGTAACTATTATACGCATTATATATACCTTCCTTATTTTCCTTTAATTTAAATTTTATTTTTATTATCTATCTTAAAATATTGATTGCTTCTGTTGTTCTTTGTTTGAATGCAGAAGCCAAGTCCATAGTATCTTTAACAACCTGAGTATATAATAAATCAATGATAAAAATTTGCGTTAATTTTGTGGTAATTGAGCCAGTTTCTAATATAGATTCTCTTGTTTCATAAAAAATACAAGCATCAGCATATTCTTTTAAAATAGTATCTCTATTTGATGTTATTACGATTAATTTTGTACCATTTCGTTTAGCAAGCTCAACAGCTTTTATAATTTCAAAAGATTCACCTGAATGAGAAATAACAACTACAACATCATTTTCATGTAAAAGTGCCATATGAAGCATTATAAGATGACTATTATCTATGCCTCTTGCATTAAAACCAATGCGCATAAATTTATAAGCTGAGTCATCAGCTACAAATCCTGAATTTCCTAAACCTATAAAAAATATACGTTCAGCTTTTTTTAGCATATTTACACTTTTTAATAAAATATCTTCATCTAAACCACTTACTGTTTGTTCTAAAGTTGCTATATTATTGGCTAATAATTTATTTGCTGTTATGATAATACTTTCATCACAAGTAATATCTTTGCTGATTATAGTTCGTTGTTTATTATTAACCATTTCTTCAGTCAATGTAAGTTTAAATAATTGAAGACTTGCAAAACCCATTTTTCTCACAAAACGTGTAATAGTTGCTTCACTAACTCCACAATTTATTGCCAAAGAAGCTATAGGTGTTGTACAAAATTCTTCTGCATGTTCTTTTATATATCTTATTAAGATTTTATCAGATTTTGATGCTTTGAAATTTGGTCTATCTAATTGATGTAAGATCTTCATAATATTCTCTCCAAATCACATTGTTTGATGTAATAAATTGTATAATGCACCTAACATTCCAGCATCATTTTCCAATTTGGCAAAATCCACTTTTGTATGGGTATATACATCTTCTACTAATCTTTGTTTTAAGGCATTATCTATCAATGGTCTCAAATATTCACTTTGTGCCATTATGCCACCACCTAAAATAATCATTTCAGGATTTAAAACAGCTGTTATATTAGTAATGCCATCTGCTAAATTTTCCATCAATGTATTAATAGCAAATTTAGCATCTTCATCACCATTTTTTGCCCAATCAAAAATGATTTTACCATTTAATTCTTTTTCATCTAATTGTTTTGCTTTTGCTACATCTTTTACTAATCGAGTTGTTGAAACTACTTCATGCATTGTTCCCTTAGGAATTCTCATATAAGCAATTTCTCCAGCACTATTACAAACACCATGTATTACTTGATGATTATATACAGCACAACCGCCTGCGCTTGTTCCTACAGTTATGCAAAATAGTGAAGAACAACCTTTTCCTGCTCCTAACCACATTTCGCCTAAAGCTGCACAATTAACATCATTTTCTACCGCACAATTTAAATTAAACTCAGTTTCAACAATTTTCTTTAACTGTACTCCTGTATAATCAGGTATTGCATCTGGTAAAGCATAGAAGATACATCCTTCTTTAGGGTCTACCATGCCAGCTGTAGATATGGCAACTCCAGCAACTTGATAGTTCGTAATATAGCCACTAATAATTGTTTTTACTTTTTCTACAATACCTGGACCTCCATATAATTTAGCTTCTGTGGGCATTGAACTTTTTTCTATAAAATTCCCCAGTTCATCAGCTAAACCATATTTTATAGCTGTACCACCGATGTCTATGCAAATATACTTTTGTTTCTCCATAATCTCGCCCTTCTTTGCAATAAATTTATCTTAATCTTATTTTACAATAAAACCTTGATAAATTCTATTGCTGCGAACACCTGGTTTTACTTCGCCATTGATAGATATAATACTATCTCCTGCATAAACAAGACCTTCACCACATGGTGCATTAAATGGAATTTGTCCAATGGAGCGCCATGTGTTTGTTTTAGCATTGTATACTAAAATTTGATTATTCCATTTAAATTCTGCTACATCTGCACCAAAATATTTAGCTTTAAAATCTGCCAATTCTTGATCTTTTAAACTTCCTAAATTACTTACAGCCCAATCGTAAACTTCTTTATTAAAGCCACCAATTACAAGCATTTCATCTTCATTTAATTTTATAGAATTTCCGCCATATACAGAGATAGCTTTATTATCAACTTCTACACTAGCCACTTTATCCCATGCATCTTTTTGAATATCATATACATATCCATCTGTTAACGCAGTATTTGTACCGCCACCAAATACATATAATTTATTATTCAAAATTTGAGATACTGACTGTTCACGTAAAGCACCTGTGAAGCTTGCTAATTTTGTTAATTCTTTTGATTTTAAATCAAATTTATAAAAATCTGCACTTGCTTTACCATCTTGATTACCAAGACCAATATAAAGTGCTCCATTTGCATAGCCAGCTACACCATTTTGTATTTTAAAAGGTAATTCTCCAACTTTTTCAATTTTCAATTTACCTTTTGCATCAGTAGTCAAACGAGTTATAGTTTTTGCACCTACTGCATCTGTACTACCACCGATATAGTAAACACCATCTTTAGTAGTTACAGACATACCATAAGCAATTTCAAAAGGCATTTGTTGATGGTCAACTTCTGTTAAACCTTCTTTACTAGCTTTAAAAACATATACATCAGAATATGTTTTTTTCGGACCACCTACAGCAGGGCCACCGTTAGGGAAATTAGCTCCACCACCTGCAATGATATAGCCGTTATAATTTCCAGATAACATGCCAGCTACACCGATATTTTCAGTCTGACCTTGTGCTGGTGATAAAGTTCCTACAGACTGCCATAAAATCTGTGGTTGTCCAACTGTTTCTGGAGCTGCAAATGCTGAAGTTAACGGTAAAGTAGCTGCTACTGTAGCAGAAACAATCAAGCTAGCTAATAATTTTTTCATATTAATCCACCTCATATATTATAAAAATTAAATTTTTACTTTAAAAATGCCTTTTTTCAAATCACTTACTTTAGTTGCTATAACACCTGTGCGATGTGCATCTTCTGGATAACAAATCAAGAAATCACCTGGTTTTAAAATTACACTAGCTTGCATATCACCTTCCATAGGTAGAAAATCGTCCGCTTCTTTATATTCACCAAGTTTCATATTTTCAATGAAGTTAATATCTATAGTTTCTTCGCCTTTGACTAAAATATGGATATCTAAATATGCTTTATGTGCTTCCCAAAAACGTTCTTCACGTTTTACTGTAGTATATTCTGCAACATTCACATAAAGATTATCCCCATCAATTTTATGTGTTCCTTTTTCATAATTTAATAAATCATGTTCTTTTACATATTTAAAACAAGCTTTCACATTTTCAGGCAAAAACTCATATGTTTTTTCTTGATTAATATTGCCAAAAATCATTAAAATGCCTCCAAACTATATTTAAAATCATAAAAAATTATCTAAACATTAAATGTTGAAATTGCATTAATGAAAACACAATTTCAACATTTATTTACATCAATTATTTACTAGATGGAGCTTTACTTGTATATACAGTAGTTCCTTTTGGAGCCACAAAGCTTTTATCTGTTAAATAGCTTACAATATTACCAACTACTAAAGAGCTAATAATTGTAATAATTGTATATGTCCAGTAAGAAACAGATGGTACAAAATATTTGAGATAAATTACGATGATACTAGATACGATGAATGCTGCAACAGCACCTTTAGCATTTGCATGTTTGCTAAATGCACCAAGTACGAACATACCTACTAAAGCGCCAAGTGCTAAACCAATAAAGCTATTGAACCATTCATAAGCAGATTTAATATCTCCACTAGCTAAGAATATAGCTACGATGATAGCTAAAATACCAATACCTAAAGAAATGTATTGAGCTATTTTTGTTTGACGTTCACTAGACATTTCAGGATTGATTACAGATTGAATATCTAATACCCAGCTTGTAGCTACGGAGTTAATACCTGTAGATAAAGTGGACTGAGATGCTGCAAAAATTGCTGCAAGTAAGATACCAGTGATACCTGCTGGTAATTCATAAGTGATATAAGTTGCAAATACTAAATCTTGACGAGTAGTCATCAAAAGGTCTGGGTTTTGAGTGTAGAATACATATAAACTTGTGCCAACTAAATAGAATACAGTCGCTGCAAAAATGGATAATACCCCATTACCTAAAGTCATTTTATTTAATTGTTTAATATCTGTTGTAGTTGTAAAACGCTGTACGATATCTTGGCTGGATACATAAGAAGAAAATGTTGTTAAACCGCCACCAACTAAGATTACGAATACACTTGTAGATAAGATATCAGAGCTAAACCAAACTTCATTTTCTAATAAGAATTTATGACCAGTAGTCAAAGTATCCATAACAGTGCCAAATCCACCATTAATGCTTGCAATCATAACTACTAAAGTCAACGCAATACCTACAATTAAAACTACACCTTGGATAAAGTCTGTCCATAAAACGGCTTTTAAGCCACCGCTATAAGAATAGATAATTGCAATAATACCCATTACAATAATTAAAATATTTACATTTATACCAGTAAGTTCAGCTAAAGCAATGCAAGGTAAGTACATGATGATAGACATACGACCAGTTTGGAAAACAATGAACATTAACGCACCTAAGATACGTAATCCTTTGCTACCAAATCTTTTTTCTAAGTAATGATAAGCTGTATCAATTTGAAGAGTGCTGTATATTGGTAAGAAATATTTAATAGTTAATGGAATGGCAATCAGCATACCAATTTGAGCCCACCATAAAATCCAAGAACCACCATAAGAGTTACCTGGTAATGATAAAAATGAAATAGGACTTAATAAAGTAGCAAAAATAGATACACAAGTTACCCACCAAGGAATAGTTCCGTCACCTTTGAAAAATTCTTTGCCTTGATGTTCTTTGTTAGAAAACCATAATCCAGCAAATAAAACGCCAAGTAAATATATTACTAACACAGCAGTATCTATCCATGTAAATCCCTGCATCTTTTTCCCTCCTAAATTATCATCTATTTTTTCAAAATTCTTTATTTTAAATCTTTTTTTAAAAAGGTGCATTAAACCAATGATTAATGCACCTTTTCATGAGCTAAAATTTACTCAATTCTCAATTAAAATTAAAAATATTTTTTATAAATTTCTTTAGCTCTAGCTCTCATTTCTGGAGAATATTTTTTCATTGGTTCACGGCAACAACCAGCTTCAACACCAGCTTCTTCAAGCAATAATTTTATAGTGCCATATAAACCATTATCTAAGATATCTGTGATTAAATCATTTGTAACATGTTGAATTTCAAGAGCTTCAGAAATTTTTTCTTGTTTTGCCAATTCAAAAATCTGACGAGCACGTATACCATTTACGTTATAAGTAGAACCAATAGCACCATCTACACCTAATACTGTAGCAGGTAAGAGCATTTCATCAAAACCAGCAAAAATTAAAACATCTGGATAAGTTTTTCTCATTCTTTCTAATAAATAGAAATCTGCTGCTGTGAATTTAACACCAACGATTTTTGGATTAGCAAATAATTCACCAAATTGAGCAAGGCTCATATCTACACCAGTTAAGAAAGGAATAGAATAAATAATCATTCTGTTATCTACATCTTTGATGATTGTTTCATAGTAGTATTTAATTTCATCAAAGCTGAATTTATAATAAAATGGAGTTACAGCACTGATTGCATCATAACCTAAATCTGTAACAAATTTAGCAAGTTCTACGGATTCTTTAAGATTGATAGAACCAACTTGAGCAATCAAAGTGATATCATCTTTTGCTTCATCTTTAGCAATTTCAAAAATACGTTTTTTCTCTTCTGTGGAAAGCATGAAGTTTTCACCTGTGCTACCACCAACATATAAACCGTCCATTTTGCATACATCAATATTATGACGTACAATCTGACGTAAACCTTTTTCATTTATATTGCCATTTTCATCAAAAGCTACTAATAAAGCAGAATATAATCCTTTTAAATCTCTAGTTGACATTTTATTTCCTCCAATTATTTTATATCAATATCTTTTAAAACATTAACAAAGTTTTTAGCTATCAACTGTGGTCTTGTGATTGCTGAACCGACAATCGCACCAAAAGCACCACATTCATAAGCTATTTTTAAATCTTCTGGTGTATTTATTCTACCTTCTGCAAAAACTGGGATATCAAGTCTATCCACCATTCTTGCTACCAACCCAAAGTCAGGGCCTTTTAATTTAGGTGTATAATCTGTATATCCAGATAATGTTGTAGATACACAATCAAAACCTATTTTCTGAGCAAAAATCCCTTCTTCATCATTAGAGATATCAGCTAAAGCGATTTTACCATTGTCTTTTATCAATTTAACTAAATCCTCTAATTTTTCATCATTTGGACGTTTACGCAATGTTGCATCTAAAGCGATTATTTCACAACCACTTTCCAATAATTCTTCTACTTCTTTTTTTGTAGCTGTGATATAAATTTCAGAATCATCATAGTTTCGTTTAATCAAACCGATAACAGGAAGACCTGTTACTTTTTTAATTTCTTTTATATCTTCTACACCTTGTGCTCGTATACCCACTGCACCAGCCTGTTTTGCTGCTAACGCCATTCGTCCCATAATAAACGGGCTATGTAATGGTTCATCAGGAAGAGCTTGACAAGAAATTATTAATTTTCCTTTAAACTGTTCTAACAATATTGATAACTCCTCTCTCTATTTAAATTAAATTTATTATTTATTCCTTATGTTTTTTCTTACAAGCTTATTATAATACTACTCTATCAAAAATGCAATATTATTTCAAAATATTTTTAAGAAAATTTTATAAATAGCAACTTTATTTAACATAATAAAAATTATTAAAAATAAATTTATAACCAAAAAGACTTTTAAAATCAACATTTTAGCTTTAATAACTTCTTTTGTATATCAAATTTCAATCTAGAAAAAATCTTTCATTAGCAAAAGAATTTTCATTTCAAATATATTCTTCTAAAATTTTGATATAAAATTTCATTTTACATCTATATCCACCTTATTTTATTGCTTTTAATTATTATTTATGATATAATATATTAACTCTCGGGGATGTAATGGTTTCGACGGGGGTAGTTGGTGCATGGTAAGCGAGTCGGGAGGTCATCAACCCGTTAGTAAGGTGAAACTTTTATTTAAATATAAAAGCTAACAAAGAATACGCTTTAGCAGCTTAATGCTAACCTCTTTCTATTCTTTTCCCACGTGAATAGAAAAGAGGCCAACAGTGGGATACTTAAAAATCAATTCTCGGAGATTTTTAGGGAATTTTATCGAGATAGTAAAATTGTAGCCTGTCTATAGGCGATGATTTTATAAAATTAAAATATAGACTGCACTCGGAGAAAGCTGTGAAACAATACTTTCGGACAGGAGTTCGATTCTCCTCATCTCCACCAAAATCAACAATAATTTTTTAACATAAAAAACCAGTATACTAAATAGTAATACTGGTTTTTATTTATTTTAAGGAGTATTTACTTTGATACAAATTCTTCAAGAACTCTCTATTTTATGCTTAAGCACTATTTTCATGTTATTTTTCTTATTGATTAATATTTATCATAAAGAAATTTATTTCACTATAGATAGTACAACATTATTTATCAAGGCTCATATCATAGCCAAACAACCTCTTAAATTTTTATATACGACAATTTGCAAAAGCTCTATCTTGTTTCGTTTATTATCGCTCATTTTAATATGTGGTCTTTGTCTATGTCTATTTTTCTATCTCACTAAAAATTTTTCTCTTATTTTCTCTACAATATTAGTAATACCTCTATCTTTGTTTATTATTTACATCTTTTATTATTTGATTTCTTTACTTTCTATTATATTAATAAAAATCATCAATGTTGGTTCTTTTAGTCTAAATTTCATTTTTGCCTTAATCTACATAAATCTATGTCTAATCTATTTTGCTTATCCCTTGAGTTCTAATCTTTTAATTCACAATATTGCTTTTTACTTATCTTTTATCAATCTAATTCTCTGCTATTTACTTTTAGCTAATACATTAAAATTTATTTTGCAAATATCTTAGCTTATACGAATATCTTCAATCATAGCAATTTATGGAAGTAGCCCTACTTATTATTTTTTATTTTCTCAGTACCTTAACATTATTTTGCTATATTGGCAGTATTTATTATGTTGATGCCTACTCTATAAATAATCCAAATATCTTTGATTTATTTTATTATGTAGTCATTACTTTTGGCACAATAGGTTATGGTGATATCTATCCTATTTGCTACTATACTAAAGCAATCGCTATTCTTATTGTATTTACAAGTATAAGCTGCATAAGTATTATGCTCAGTAGTTTTCTTTCTGTTTCTCATGAAAAAATAAATAGACCTACAAAAAGAAGTTATACCTAAACAATAGATATAACTTCTTTTTTTATTATTCATTTCTAACTGTAACTAAAAATACACCTATAAAAATCAATATACTTCCTATCCAGAAATTCAAAGTGATTTGTTCATCTAAAATTAACCAGCCTAAAAAAGTCCCTACTATAGGTTGAAAAAAGAAAAATAATCCACTAGCACCTGCTTCCATCAATAAAAGACCTTTATTCCAAAGCAAAAATGCTCCTGCTGTAGATACTGCCCCTAAATATACTACCGAGCCAATCGCTACAGGATTTAAGATTTCATCCCATGGCAATAAATCTAATGTCGGTATATTAAGTGGTGCTAAACATACAATTCCTGTTATTACAGCATAAAAATTTATTAATAATGGCGGATATTTACTAGGTATCAATTTTAACATTACAGACATCAATGCCCATGTCAATGCTGCTATGGTAGAAAAAAGTACACCTAATTGTTTATCAAAATCCATATTATCAACGCCAGCAATCATGATTACACCGACAGTAGCTAAAATAACGGATAAGATTTTACGCAAAGTGATTTTTTCTTTTAAAAGCCATACAGCAAAAATCAACATAAATGCTGGTGTCGCCGAAGTAACAACTGAACCCATCTGTGCTGAAGAATACATTGTTCCATATTCTTGAGTAACAATAGAAATAGTATGTCCTATTATCCCTATACTGATTAATAATAATATATCTTTTTTATCTATTTTTAGATTAATGCCTTCATAGATTACAACCATTGATAATACCACAAAGGCTACTAAATAACGAAACCATACTAACGGTATTGGCGGTATTATATCCACTACTAATTTTACAGCTACAAACATACCGCCCCAAATACTAGCTGCTATGGTTAAAAAAATTCCGCCTAATACTCTATTTGGCATTTTTAACTCCCTCTACTTCTATTTTTCTATGTAGCTATTTGCTTATGAAATTCATCATAAACAAATAGTTTTTTTATTTTTGTAAACGCTTGTTTATCATTGGCCAAATATCTTTAGTCTCAAAACCTTTTCTCCATGAGGCTACTCCTGCAAGTTTATATTTTTTAACTAAATCTACTTTTAAGCGCAAAGAATTTACATCTTCTTTCCATACACGATATATTTTTCCATCTTCATGATAAGCAAAATATATCTGACCTTCATTTTTTAGCCAAATAGGATATTTGTCTTTTTCTTTCATTAATTTATTGGCATCTTCCATATTTAAGGTTTTAGCCGATACATTACCTTCATAATCTTCTTCCCATAAGCGCATATACAAAGGAATTCCTAAGATGATTTTTTCTGAAGGGACTTGCTCTGTTAAATCTTTTACTCCATTTTCCACCCAATTTAATGATGCTACTGACCCTGCTGTTTTAGATAATCTACCATGTTCATCATATGCCATCAAAACAAGATAATCTACATATTCACCCAATGCTTTTCTATCATAACATTTAGACCAATTTTCCATATCTGAAGCCACCGTTATATCCATAGAGATTATAACTTCATCTTGATGTAGTGCCTCAGTTACTTCTTTCATAAATTCAGTCAATTTATCTCTATCTTCATCATAGATATTTTCTAAATCAAAATTATAGCCTTCAATATTATAACGATGTGCATAAAATATTAATTGACGAATGATATAATCCTTTGCCTTTTTATCATTTAACCATTTATGTGTCATTTCGGCATTAAAATCATTATGAATTAATGGTCATATTTTATAACCTTTTTCTCTTGCATTTTTTAAATAATTTATATCTATCTTATTTTGAATATGCCCTTGTTCACTATCAATTACAAACCATGATGGTGATACAACATTTACTCCTGGTATCTTATCAATTTTTGATAAATCATTTTCTTCATCAATAACTGGTTGCCATACTAAATTTATTTTTTCTGATGTTTCTTTAGATAAATTATCATTTTGACCTGCTAAACATATTGATATCATCATCATATATATTCCCAAAGTCATATAGATAATTTTTTTACATAAATGCAACTGCTCTTCCCTTCTCCTTATATCAATCATTATTTGCTATAGATTTTTTCTTTTAAAGCTATACCTGTAGGTGTAGTAGCTAAACCGCCAGTAGCTGTTTCGCGTATACTTTTTGGCATAGATTTACCAATGCGATACATAGCATCAATTACTTCATCTACTGGTATCACTGATTTTATACCAGCAAGGGACATATCTGCTGCCAAAATCGCTACTGTCGTTGCAAATCCATTGCGTTTTACACAAGGAACTTCTACAAGCCCTGCCACAGGGTCGCAAGCTAAACCTAATAAATTTTTAATCGCTAAGGCTACTGCATTGCCAATCTGTTCTGGAGAGCCACCTGCAAGATGAACTAACGCTCCCGCTGCCATGCCAGCTGCTGAACCGCATTCAGCCTGACAACCACCTTGAGCACCTGCAATCATGGCATTATTTTCAATCACCATGCCAATACCTGTCGCTGTAAATAATGCATTACAAATCTGCTCATCATCATAATTATAATGATTTTGAGCAGCAATCAAAGCCCCTGGAACAATACCACAAGAACCAGCTGTTGGGCAAGCAGCTATTTTCCCCATAGCAGCATTTGTTTCTGCTACAGCTACTGCATAAGAAGCTGCTTCTTTGACAAAATCTCCAGCAAAACTATCTTTAAATGTGAATAATTTTTGAGCATCTCCGCCCACCATGCCACTGACAGATTTTTGTGTATTATTTATACTTTTTTCTGCTGACTCTTTCATTACTTGCCAAATAGTTTGCATATTTTCTTTAATATAAATCACAGATTTAAAACTATGTGTTGCTTCATATTCTACAACGATATCATCAATAGTTCGCTCTTGTGCATTTGCTATATCTATCAAATCTTGTATGCAAGAAAAATTTATCACAAAATCACCTCATTAAATAGCATCAATTCGCAATACTTTTTTTACCCCAATTACTCTACTGCAAGCTTTTACTGCCTCATCAGAAATTGTATCATCAACTTCAATGTTCATCAAAGCTTCTGCTCCTCTTTCGCTTCGAGAAACTTTCATATAGGCAATATTTATATTATAGCGTGCTAAAGCTGCAGTAACACCATTTACTACACCTGGCATATCTTGATGTACGATAATTATTGATGGATATTTCCCACTTAATTGTACTTCATAATTATTAACAGCAGAAATAATTATATTGCCTCCGCCAATGGACGCACCTGTAACTTCTATTTTTCTATCTGTTACACCTATCAATTCTATAATAGCTGTATTAGGATGTGCATCTTCTAAATCTACTTTAGAGAAATTAAATTCAATATTTTTCTCTTTGGCTATTTCTAAAGAATTACGTATTCTTTCATCATCTGGTTTAAAACCCATTATACCTGCAATCAAAGCTCTATCTGTACCATGACCTTTATATGTTTGCGCAATGAACCATATAATTTTATATTTATAATTTTTACTTCTTCACCTAAGATAGCTCTAGCCATCAATCCCAATCTCACAGCACCTGCTGTATGTGAACTTGATGGCCCTATCATTATTGGTCCGATAATATCAAATGCACTTCGCATTATTTCTCCTCCTTAATATTAAAATTTAAATTTTTTATCTTCATCTCCCAATGGTTTATCTTTATCAGGATTATTTTTTAAACTAGGTATGATATTTTTTACATCTTCTTTTGCCTTATTAAAAATATCTTTATATTTATCAGCATATTCGCTAATATCCGGCATATCATCTTTTATCCATGCATTGGCAGCCTTACCTACAGCATAAGTTACAGCCATACCGATTGGAATTTGTAATGGTGGAAATGGTATCAAAGTCGCTAAACTTTGACCTACAAATGTACCACCTAAAGCTCCTACAAAAGCACAGCTAGCCGTTTCATCAAATTTTTTATCATATACATTTGCTATGCGTTTTATCAGATAGATTTCATTAGCAGCTAGAGCAATTTGACCGAGTATAGGTGCTACGACAATTACGCCAGCTCTAGCAGCAGCCCAGCGACATAAAGATTCTACTTCTTGCTCTATTTCCTCTTCCGATTTTATTACCTTCATCAAATCTTCATTCATCAAAAACACTCTCCTTTTATAAAATTTATATCCTAAACTATATATTTTCTCTTTATATAATTAGCTCTTTTTCTCGTCAATCCTCTTATTTCTAATTAAAACAGAAAATAAGAAAAAGCTCAACTATCTACCTTTATTTTAGATAATTGAGCTTTTATTTTATCAAAATAATTAATCTATACTAAGTGGCAATACATAACAATAAATTGTAATAAAATGAGCTGCACTGCCTAAAATCACAAAAACCATGCCAAATAACATGATTATATGGTATCTTGCGGATTAAATAAAAAATCGCACCAATACTATATAAAACACCACCAGCTACAAGCCACCAAATAGCTTCTACAGACAAAGTATCAAGTAGTGGATTTACGATGGTAACAGCAAGCCAACCCATGACTAAATAACAAATAGTACCAATGACGCGGAAACGATTATAAAAGAAAATTTGAAATACTATTCCCGCTAAAGCCAATCCCCAAACTACGCCAAATACAGCCCAGCCCAAAGTACCATATAGAGCTATCAAAGCAAATGGCGTATAATTGCCTGCAATGAGTAAATATATTGCCGAATGGTCTATGCATTTAAACACAGATTGCACTTTTTGACTGCAAAAACTAAAACTATGATACAGTGTCGAAGCTAAATATAATAATATCATGGAAACACCATATACTATGATACTTGTTAAATGCAAAATTCCTTTATCATAGCCATAATACAACATTGCAACCAAACCAATAACAGCTAGTAGCGTTCCCACTCCATGGGTAATCGCATTTAAAATTTCTTCTATTTTTTTTGTGGACTTATATACATATTCTGTACTCATTTTATCGCCTTCTTTCCTACAAGCTTTAAATCTTTTTAACATCAACATTATATCACAATAAAAAAATTATTAATAGATAGTATTTACATATTAATTCAATAGGTTTTAATTCTAAAATATAAAATACTACACTTATCAACTCTCATGATGTTTTTCTTATTTTAAAGCATATTATAGGAATTTATTATCTATTTTTATCAATTAAAAGTTTTTATAAATATATATCTAAATTAAATATTAACCTATTTATAAACTATGATTTTTAAGCCAATCTGACCATAAAACTTGGAAATTATTCTGATGATTTTCCTGCACATATTGATAGAAAACTTCTATCATTTTTGCTTTTTGATTATAATAAGGCGCCTTCCAATTACTGCTAGCAGAAATATCTTCTGTATATGCCACATAATTTCCACCTAATAATAATTGACGATATAATATATCTTTTAATGGCACCTGTGGATTTTTCATCATATCATACATTGCTAAAAATGTTGTTGTTCTTCCTTTACCAGCTTCACAATGAAAATGTAGCCATGCATCTTTAGGCAAAGATTTATATAGTTTGATAAATTCATCTATATTTTCAGGACTTGGCCAACGTGGTCAGTTGCTGTTATTCTCACATAATGTAAATTATTTTTCTTCACTAGATTTTTTTCAGTTGTTACTGTTTTTATCAAAGAAGTATCTACTTCATCAGCATTTTTATCGTCATCTAAAGTAGCTCTTTTTGTGTTTTTATTTAGATTAGCTTTCAATAAATTCATTTCCTGACGGATAATTTCTTTTCTTGATTTTCCTATATTTGCCCAATCGCGTTTACCATACCAGCTAACAGCATCATTATTAAAAAATCCATGATTTTCCTGTCTTAAATCCACTATATAAATATCTTTAGCACCATTTTCCTGCAAAGCTTTAGTTAAAGCGGAAAATTGATTTAAAGAAAATTGCGCACTACCTGAAGCTTGTAGTTCATCTAAACCTTCTCTTATAGGCACATAATTAACATCAATTCCATATTTATCACTTGCTTTTTTGAACTTATCCTTTGATGTACGAAAATTTCTAGGCAAATTATCATCATCTTTTGCATCTATGCGCCAAAGATAACCTTTATACTCTGCTGTATCTTTTATGTCTTCTCCATCAATTGCTAAATTAGATTTTATTTCCATAGCTTGTGCATTTGCAAAAGAAGGTACTGTCATAAATTGCATAATACAAATTATACTCAACAATAAACTTAAATATTTCAGTTTCATTTTTATCACCTCATAATTAAGTTTAATCATATATATTTCAAAAGACAATAAAAAACTCATAATAAATAGTTTTTATATGAAAATTTTTCTAATATAACTATCTATTATGAGTTTTGCTTTTTATTTTAATTCATTTTTAACAATATAGATAATCCATTCAGCTACATTTGTAGAATGGTCAGCTATACGTTCTACATATTTACCAATCATCAAATAATTGAGATATGCCTCTACATTTTGTGGATTTTCTTTAATCAATCCAGCTATATCTTCACGAAATCTTTTAAAGTAATTATCTACTACATTATCTGTTTCAATAATTTTTTTAGCTAAATCAACATCAGAATCTCTGAAACATTTTACGCTATCAAAAACCATTTCACGCATAACATTTACCATATCACCAAAATAATCTGGCAATGTTACAGTTTCTTCTTTTGCTAAGCTCATAGTGTATTTAGAGATATCTGCACAATGGTCAGCCATACGTTCAATATCACCAATCATTTTCATGATGGAAGCAATTTCACGCCAGTCTGTAGCTACAGGTGCTTGAGTCAATACTAAACGCAAACATTTTTTCATTGATATCATGTTCAGCTTTATTAAACCATACATCATTTTTTATGATTTTTTTTGCTAAAATCTCATTTTTTTCTACTAAATTGTTTATAACTTCATCTAAAGTTTCTTGAAGTTGTGCTCCTACTAATTCTACATCTCTAATTAAACAATCTAATTCATTTATATATTTTATTCTATTAGCCATTTTTATCTCCTTTAAATAAACGCACTATACAAATCAACCAAATCTACCAGTAATATATTCTTCTGTTTTTGGATTTTTAGGATTTGCAAATAACTCTGTAGTTTCTCCGTATTCGATTAACTCACCTAATAAGAAGAATGCTGTTTTATCGGATATACGGCTTGCTTGTTGCATATTATGTGTAACGATTACAATTGTATAATCCTTTTTCAATTCAAGTGCTAAGTCTTCAATCTTCATTGTGGAAATCGGGTCAAGAGCAGAAGTAGGTTCGTCCATCAAGATAACATCTGGCTGAACTACTAAAGTTCTTGCAATACATAAACGCTGTTGTTGACCACCAGATAAACCAAGTGCAGATTTATTTAAGCGGTCTTTTAATTCGTCCCAAATAGCAGCTTGACGAAGACTTCTTTCTACGATTTCATCTAATTGGCTTTTTTTGCGAATGCCATGAATTCTTGGTCCATAAGCTACATTATCATAAATGCTTTTTGGAAATGGATTTGGCTGTTGGAATACCATACCTACACGATGACGAAGTGTAATAGAATCCATTTCTTTATAGATATCTACACCATCTAAATGAATTCTGCCTGTTACTTTTACACCATCTTCTAAATCGTTCATGCGATTTAAAGTTTTTAAGAATGTAGATTTACCACAACCAGATGGCCCAATAAGAGCAGTAATTTCATTTTTCTTGATTTCCATATCAATGCCTTTTAAGGCTTTAAAATTACCATAGAATAATTCCAAATTATCAACATTAAATTTTATATCAGCGTTATTAGCCACGTTTATTTTCCTCCATTTTTCTTATCAAGATAACTACTTAAAAAACGAGCACCTATACTAAATGAAAATACCATTATCATCAAAATTGCTGAGGATAATTTGCAATATCTGCAGCATTAGGAGCTAAAGCTTCTGTTCTTGATGCCCAGATATTAAGCGCTAAAGTTTCCCCTGGTCTAAATGGATTGAGCGGACATGTTGGGGAAAAAATATTCCAATTTGACCAAACGATATCTGTACTCATACCTGCAGTATATAAAAGTGCAGCAGCTTCACCAAAGCCACGACCAGCAGCTAAGATTACACCTGTCATAATGCGAGGCATACAAGCAGGAAGCATTACATAACGGATAGTCTGCCAAAGTGTAGCACCCATACCCATACTACCTTTTTTATATCCAGGAGGTAATGAGCGGAAAGCATCTTCTGTTACTGTTGTAATCAAAGGTAAACTCAAAATAGATACAGCTAAAGCACCTGCAAATAAATTCCATTGAGAACCTGTCATTACAATAAATACTAAATAACCAAATAAACCTACAACGATAGATGGCAATGAGGATAATGTTTCAATACAAATTCTTAAAAATTTTGTAGTCTTTCCTGGTTTTGCATATTCAGCCATATAAATACCAGCTGCAATCCCAAGAGGAACACTTACAAGCAAAGATAAAAATACTAAATAAATAGTGTTAAAAAATAGATTACCTATACCATTTCTAGTAAAGGAAAACATATTCGGAGTAAAATTTGCAAAACCTTTAATAATTACATATAAAGTAAAAGCCAACAATAACAATAAGAAAAAACCAGCAACAACATAAAAGAAGCCAGTCATAAATTTATCCATAAATTTGGCTCTTTGAATTACAGTCATGCCTTATGGCCTCCTTTAGCTGAAATATAATGAATAATGAAGATAAATATTAAGGAAATGATGAATAACAATAAAGCCATAGACCATAAAGCTATATTGTATTCACTGCCTTCCATCGCCCCACCCATATCAGAAGCAATAGCTGCTGTTAAGTTTGTAGTTGGGGATAAAAGACTTTCTGGAAAAGCTTTCATCTTACCGATAACCATTGCTACTGCCAAAGCTTCACCAAATGCACGAGCAAGACCTAAAACAATAGCAGTCATCAAACCGGATTTAGATGCTGGTATTACAACTTGACTGATTGTCTGCCAACGAGTAGCACCCAAACCATAAGATGCTTGACGGAAAGATTTTGGAATACTTCTAATCGCATCAGCAGATAAGCTAGTAATTGTTGGATAAATCATTACTGCTAAAACAATACCTGCTGCTAGTACAGAAAAACCAAATTTTAAATCAAATAAATCTTTGATAAATGGAACTAAAATTGTAAGACCAATCCAACCATATACAACAGAAGGAATACCTACAAAAATTTCTACAGCTGGTTGAAGAATTTTTCTACCAATCCCTGGAGAAATTTCTGTCATGAAAATCGCACTTGCAATACTAAATGGTGTTGAAATCAAAAGTGCTAAAGCACAAGTGATAATTGAACCAAAAATGAATATTGCTGCACCGACTTTACCGCCACCTTGAGCATTATCGGCTGGTGCCCATTGTGAAGAAAATAAAAATTCACCCACGCTATGACCATATGTAGTGAATGTACCTACACCTTTGTAGCATAAAAATGCCCCAATGGCTAAGGTTATAATTATCATTAATAAACCGCAAGCTGTGATAATCCCTCGCCAAATATTATTTTGACGATATACAGCTGTATGTGATGATTCCATTTTGACACTCCTTTGATAAAAATTAGCATTTATTTTGGCAAAAAATGGGCGAAAATTCATTCGCCCAATTTTCTATTCTAATTATCTCTGAACTTGCATTTTGCTAGTTACACCGTAACCTTGAGCTTCCATGGATTTACCATATTCATCAGACATAATGAAATCTAAATATGCTTTTACAGTAGCATTAGGTTCGCCTTTAGTATACATATGTTCATAACCCCATACAGGATAAGTACCATTGTATGTGTTTTCTAAAGTAGGAGCTACACCATCAACAGAAACAGTTGCAACATCTTGATTGTTTACAAGATAAGATAATGCTACATAACCAATTGCACCTTTGTTATCTTTAATGCTCTGAAGTAAAGTACCAGAGTCATCTGTTTCTAAGGATTTATTAGAAGCTTCTTCAGCTCCACCTAAAGCAAATTCTTTAAATAATGCACGAGTACCAGATGTAGAAGGACGAGTGATTAATACGATTTCTTCATCAGGACCGCCAACTTCTTTCCAGTTTGTGATTTTAGCAGTGAAAATATCTGTTAATTGTTGTTTTGTTAAAGATTTTACAGTTGCTGCAATATCTTTATTTACTACTGGAGCCATTGTTACAACGCAAACTTTATGGTCAACTAAACCATCAGCTACAGCTTTATCAAGTTTTGTATCAGCAGCTACATCAGAGTTACCGATATCTACAGAACCATCAGCAACTTGTTTAAGACCTGTACCAGATCCGCCACCATTTAATGTGATAGAAACTTCTGGATGTAATTCTTTAAATTTATCAGCAGCGTCTTTAGCTAAAGGTAATAACGCAGAAGAACCTGATCCTGTAATACTACCAGAAAGACTGCTAGAAGATGCAGCTTTATCATTAGAAGCAGTATCACTACCACAACCTAAAATACTAAGAGACATCATTGCGACAACGCCAAGAGATGCTAATTTTTTCCAATTCATAATACCTTAATCCTCCTAAAAATACCTTGCAATTAATTTGTTGTACTTAGTATACTCACTCAATGTAAAGTTACAATGACTTTTCTGTAAAATTTAAAATAAATATGACAGAATTAATTTATAATTCTCTTACAATGTGAAGAAAATGTAAAATTTTTTACAAATAGATTTTAAATTTAACAAAGATAAATAAAATATTTTCCAGTTTTTGACAAATCCTTGACAATTGACTTTTTGACTAATATACTTAAAATATGAATGTATTTTAGTTTTAACAATATAAGGAGAAAAATTATGCGTTGCACAAAATGTAATCACGAATTAGATGAACATGGTATCTGTCCGAATTGCTATCATATCCACGATGTGCAAACTATGAGTAATCGAGAAATCAATAATTTTGATGGTATTACAATCGAAGACGAAAATAATTATCGCAAAGAAACAACTCAAGAAAATCAACAACAATATCAACAATCTTATAATAATAGATATTATCGTTCACCACGTTCTAGTGGCATAAAAGTACGTTATATTAATCTTGGAGGAAAATCCTCTTCTAGCTGGCTCACTCGAGGTTTAATGGCTATTGGCGGTATTGCTATCATTGGCTTTTTCTTTTTTGTCGCACTACCTGCACTTTTAACCTTACTTGGCGTCGGAGTCGTAGCTTGGCTTATCTTTCATTTCTTTAAACGTTAAAAAAACGCTTATATTACTACAAATAATTAGTAATATAAGCGTTTTATTTTTATAAAAATTTCTCCATTATATAGTTTTTAAATAAAATATTTTGTTTTTTTACATATTGCTCTTTATTTATGATATAACCTCTATCTAGAAAAATTTTTTAGCAGTTATAGATACATGACTATACAAAGATATTTGACCTTGTTTTTTAGCATGATTTTCTATTTTATCCATTAATCTAGTTGCTATTTTTTGTCGCTGATAATCTTTTGCTACATATAATCTATCTACATAATTTTCATCTAAATCGACAAAGCCCACTATCTTTTCTTTATCTATAGCCACCAATGTATAATGCTTAACAAACTCAAATGCCAACTTTTTTCATCAATATTTTCAGGTGCCCATATTTTTACCTGCTCTTGTGTATAATCTTTACTGTTTACACTATGCACAGTTTCTCTAAATAAAAAAATAATACTTTTTAAATCATTCTTTTGATAATTTCTTATATACATAATCGCCTCGAAATCATTGCCAATTATCATAATCTTTATCTAAGAAAATTCGCTTTCGTTCTTGATTATAATATGGATTTATAATACTTCGCGTTTCCTGAAATTCTGGTGTTTTTATCCCTGTAATATCTAAAATAGTATGAATTAAATCATCTGTCATATATTTTTTATCTACAGAAGCTCTAATCTGTGCATCTACTAGAGGATATTTCTGCTTAAATTTCTCTGTAGTATAAATAACAAATGGTATTTCTAACATGGATTTAGTAGGATTATCATCACTATGACCATTGAAATTTTTCAAATCATAGACTTCTTCACCATGGTCTGGCATATAGATAACTATAGCATCTTTATCCTTAAAAGCTTCCATAACTTGAGTTACAATCGTATCATTATATAAAATAGCATTATCATACTGTGCTCTTTTCGTTTTTGCTTCCTGCGTTTTTATTATGCCCTTTGTTTCATCTACATCAGAAAACTTAGCAAAATCTGGTGTATATCTATTTTCATATTCACCATGACAACCCATTAAATGCAATACATAAAAATTTTTATCACTATCATTATTCATAGCTTCATATAATAAAGGCAATAACTCACCATCAGCACGATAAGATTTCTCATATGATTGTCTAATTCCTGTAAATTTCTTATAATCACAACGATTAGCATAAGCCAGTGCCACATTTGCCCATTGACCTGAAGTTTCTTGATTAGATAGCCAATACGTTTTATAACCTGCTTTTTTTATAATATCAAATAAATTATTACATTCATACCATTTATTTGTGGCTTCATAATTGTGAAAAGTAAATACTTCGCGAAGTGAACCGATAGTATAAGCATGGGGACTGATTACATCTTTAAAAACATAGAGTTCATTATTTTTAGCCATCTTATCCATCTTTGGCGTTGTTTCTAATGGATAACCATATAAACTCATATGACCTTTTGATGTTGACTCACCTAAAATAAATACAATATTGGGTATATCTCTGCCCTTATCCACTATCTGCACATTATTTTGCATATTTGTATAAATTTCACGAAAAGCTATCGCATCCTCTATAGCTTGCTCTACAGGTGCTATAAGCCTTGTAAAAGTCAAACATTCTGTGAGATTTTTCCCAGGTATGATTACATAAAATAAACTATATAAACAAAAATAAGGTAAAAATAAAATAACTAATTTATTATTTAATTTTACTTTTCTACTTATATAATTTAATAAATAAATGATTAAAGCTAAAGCAATTATAAAAATCAAATAACTCCAGGAAAAATACATAGTGATAAATTCTATCGTTTCATGAAGATTTGTACCAATGATTACACTTATTATCCCTGCTGTAGTAAAAGTATAATATTTACCAATTATAAATAATTCCATCAAAGATAAAATCATACTTATACTTAAAATAAAATACTTCAAGCATTTTTTCAATTTACCATGTAGAAAATTTATAATTAATCCCATGAAAATAATCACGCTAAAAGGCTTAAATAAACCACCTATGGCATTTTCATATTGATATATAAACAAAACAAATATAAATATGGCATAAAATTGAATATCATCATTAAACTAATAAAGAAAAACTCTTGTTCTATGACTTTAAATATTTTTGCAACATAAATCTATTATTTTTCCAGGGTTTAATATTATATTTTTAAAACCATTATATATTTTTTTCAAATTTAATTTAAATTTATCTATTAAAATCAATTATAACGTCCTCTTATAAAAATCAAAAATCCTTAGTATACTGTTTTATTATACTAAGGATTTTAGATTTTGCTATATATTTTTTAGTTTTTTATTATTTATTATTAAGAAATTCTGCTACTTTTTTCATTGCAACTTCTGCAGCATCAATAGTTTTTACAATATCATCATCACTATGAGCGCCAGACATAAACAATGTTTCAAATTGAGATGGAGCAAGATATATTCCCTGTTCAAGCATAGACATGAACCATACGCCAAAAGCTTCTTGATCAGAGCTTTCAGATGTAGCATAGTCATATACATCATTTTCATTGAAGAATACACCAAACATTGAACCTGCTTGATGAAGTTGTACTTTTACACCTGCATCTTTAGCTGCTTTGGCAAAACCTTGTAAAACATGTTTTGTTTTAATAGATAATTCACGTGTATAATCAGCTTTACCCCATGCTGGTCAGCAGAAATTATATCAAGTGTAGCAATACCAGCAGTCATAGCAAGTGGATTTCCACTCAATGTACCAGCCTGATAAACTGGGCCTTTTGGTGATACACAATCCATGATTTCACGTTTACCACCATAAGCTGCTACAGGAAGACCGCCACCTATAATTTTACCTAAGCAAGTCAAATCAGGTCTAATTCCATAAGCTGCTTGAGCACCATTAACGCTACTCTAAAGCCACACATTACTTCATCAAAGATGAGTACAGTACCATGTTTTTCTGTTTCTTTGCGAAGTGTAGATAAGAAGCCTTGTTTTGGAAGTACAAGACCCATATTACCTGCAACTGGTTCAACGATTACAGCTGCAATTTCATCGCCTTGTTCATTCATCAAATTAACAAAAGCTTCAATATCATTATATGGAACTGTAATTGTATCTTTAGCTGTTCCTTTTGTTACACCTGGGCTATCTGGTTGACCAAAAGTAGCGGCACCAGAACCAGCTTTTACAAGTAAGCTATCAGCATGACCATGATAACAGCCGATGAATTTTACAATTTTATCACGACCAGTATAACCACGAGCTACACGAAGAGCGCTCATTGTAGCTTCTGTACCTGAATTTACCATGCGAATTTTTTCAATAGAAGGCATTAATTCTATTACTTTTTTAGCAAGTTGTGTTTCTAATAATGTAGGTGCACCGTAACTTGTACCACGAGTTGTTGCTTCTTGAATTGCTTTCACTACATTTGGATGAGCATGACCAACTATCATTGGACCCCAAGAACCTACATAATCAATATATTCATTACCATCAATATCATAAATTTTACTGCCACTAGCCTTAGCTATAAAAGGTGGATCACATTTCACTCTAGCAAAAGAGCGTACAGGACTATTTACCCCACCTGGCATAACTTCTTTAGCCTGCGCAAAAGCCTGAGAAGATTTTTCTAAATTAAGCATATATTCATCTCCAATACTTATAAAAATTTTATCAAATATAAGCTATTACTAAGCAAATATTATATCATAAAAGCTATAAACTCGCTTTACTTTCTTATCTATCCTCTATTCATAAAAAATTTTCATTCAATCATTTACCTCATGTGCTGTCAAAAAAATCATTACTTCTGTATCACTTTTACTCTTTTGTATATGTTTAAATAAATTGCCTAATATTGGAATATCTCCTAAAAAAGGAATTTTACTCATTTGTTTTGCTTCATCACTGCCAATCAAACCGCCAATTACCATAGTTTGACCATCTTTTAGGCGAACTATTGTATCTGCTGAACGCTTTTGGAAACGATATGCTTTCATATCTTCTACATACATTGGTGAACTTACCTCTGTATGTACTTTTACTGTGATTATACCATCTTCATTTACTCTTGGTGTACATTTTAAAATAATACCAGCTTCACGATATTTTATTGAAGTTGTAGTCGTTGAGTTTGTCGTCGATACAGTAGGCACAGGAACTTCACTACCTATATTTATAACAGCTTCTTTTCCCTGTATGGTAGTGATGTTTGGACGCGCTAAAATATTCGCCTTGCCATCACTTATCAAAGCATCTATCTTAGCAGCATAATAAAATTCATAAGGATAGCCATCTACACCTTTACCAAAGCGAATTACCCCAGGAATATTTTCATCATCATTCCATTTACGTGTTACTTCATCTACAGGTAAATAATCTGTTATTTCTTCTTTTGAACCATCTTCATTTATTACTGTATGCTTTACTGTATCATAAGTTATTTCATGCTCTGGTGATTGAGGAAGTTTTGACCATTCCCAGCTCACACCTAAATCTTTAGCAGCATCTTTTTGAATAGCCGTTACTTTTGCTTCTAATGAAACTTGTTTTTGCGGTTTATCTTGTTCTTGTAAAAAATTTTTTATCTGTTCATATTGTTTCAAGGTTCCATAAAAACTTATTGTATTTTCGCTTTCATCAATCATCACTTTATTATTTATGGCTGTTTTTTTATCTTTATCATCTATTTTATCAGGCAAATTACCTGTTAACATCAGATTTATAGTTTGTGCTATTTTATCTAATTCTAAATAATTTATCTGCACTGTATATAAATTTATATCTTTATCTCCCTTACTTATATAAATGACATTATCTTTAAATTGATACGTATAATTATTATTTTCCGCGATAATCTTTATCATATCTTGAGCATTTATATTACTCAATTTTACAGATACATTTCCTTGTACTTCATCACTTATTACTATATTTAAATTATTTGCTAAAGCTATACTTGTGAGTAAATTTCTAATATCTACATCTACTGCTTCTAATTCATTAGCACTTACAGATAGTATATTGCTACAAATTATCCCTAAAATTACTACTAATAGTATCAAATATTTTTTAATTAAATTTTTCATCATTAACTCCTAAGCTATTACACTAAACTCTTTAGCTTTAAGTTAAAGGGCATTTTATTTCTTTTCCTGTGCTTTCTTGCAAAATTAAATTATTTTGTCCAATCGCTAAAATTTTTATATCATTTACCATATCACCTTGTCGCACTCTATATATTTTGTCATTTATACTAAATAAAGCTACTTTCTCTTGATTAAAATCCAAAATAGCTTTTAATTTATATACATTTTGCTCATTTTCTATTGATTTTTTTACCTTCTTTTCATTTTGATTTATCGTTGATATTTGCTGTTGCTGTGTTTTCATTTCTATATTTTCATTACTTGTATTTACTTTATCTTTATCTTTTTGTTTTTCTTCAATTGTCATTATTTTACTATCTGATTTTTCTTCATGTTCAAATGAAAAAGGATTTTTTATTGTTGATATATCTTTATCCATGCTATAAATCATCTTACTATTTTTATTTTTTTCCTCATCTTCGCCATTTGCTGAAATAATCGTATTTCCATTTTCTACTTTTTCACTTACAGCTATTTTTGTTTTTTCTCCACCACTAAAACAATAAATAATAGCTACTATTATTACTAATATACATATTATTACCTGTTGCCATTTCTTTGGTAAATTATTCAATTTTTGAAGTTTTTCTCGTATAAATTCTTTATATTTCACCATAATAAACCTCTTTAAAAATGACAAAAAGAGGATACAAATGTATCCTCTTTCTAAAATTAACTGCAAAAATTAAAAATTATTGTTTAGCTTTTAATTCTTGAAGTTTAGGTCCCATTATGCGTTTGTAAGCTTCTACACCTGGTTGGTCAAATGCGTCAACATTTGCAAATTCACCTTCGTAAGCAACGGACATAGCAAGCATGTATAAGAGTTCACCTAAATGATAAGCATTCATTTCAGGTAAGCTGAATAATGCATTGAAACGTTTGTTAGAAGCAAGAGCATCAGCATTGGACTGACGAGCAACTTCTAAAGCATCACCCATTGTTACGCCAGAGATATCAGCAAGTTTTTTAACTTCTGGGAATACGTTAGGAATTACTAAATCATTTTCCCATTTTTCTACACGAATGAACTGAACAACTTTATCAAGCATACCTTCTTGATGTTGTTGAGTCTGAGAGTGCATATCACGTGTACCAAGAGCAACAACTGGAGTACGACCATAGCATACTTCATTGCCTTCTTTGTCGAACTGTTTTCCTAAAGATTCAGCTAATAACTGAATGTACCACATGGATAAGGATTCAAGATAATCGCCATATGGCATCATAACTTCAATATGACGACCATATTTTTCAGAAGCGATGTATTTTAAAGCAGCATTTAACATTGCTGGGTTTTCCCAAACATTGTCAGATTTACAAGCTTCGTCCATATCTCTTGCACCGCGTAAGAATTCATCAATATCAAAACCAATGCAAGCAGCTGTTGTAAGACCTACATCTGTAAATACAGTGAAACGTCCGCCAACTCCGTCTGGTACAGAGAATTGTGGCCAGTTATGGTCAATAGCCATCTGTTTTAATAATGTTGGTTTTTCAAGGTTAGGGTCAGTTACTGCTACAACTTCTACTTCAATCTGTGGATTTTTCTTCAATGCATCATAAACTACCATGAAGTTAGACATAGTGTCGAGTGTTCCACCAGATTTAGAAATTACGATGAGCATTACTTTATAGTTGCGTTTGTAATGAGTTTTTGTAATTTCTGCGCAATCTTCAAGATTATCAATTAAATCTTTTGTACGACGTGGGTCAATATTGTTACCGCTGAAATAGAATTTTGGATAACCATTTCTTTCTTCAGTGGATTTGCTATTCCAGAATTCACCACATTGAATATCGAATAACACTTTGTTACCAAGATAAGAACCACCGATACCTAAAGAAACAACTGCATCTACACGATTTCTTACAGATTCACGTAAATCTTGAAGACGTTTCATAGATTCAGGAGAATTCAAAGGTCCTTCTTGAATATATGGGCACTGGCTGAATAATACTTTTTCAGGTTCACCATCTTTGGATAAATGACCTTTGATTACGCCAGTTTCACGCATTACATTCATTGCTTGATGAGCTTCTTTTAATTTTTCACCAAAAGCTTCAATATCAGCTTTAGTTACTTTACCTTCGCCAAATAAGTTATCATAGTCAAAAGTAAAGCCAGATTTCAATTTGATACTCATGTTTTTATTTCCCCCTTAACTAAAACATATAGCCTATCATAAAATAGAACTATCCAAAATATCAAAAAAAATATATTTGAATAGTCCTATTATATCATATTTAGTTTTTATTGACGATTAATTATGCACTTATAAATATCAAATATACTTTATATATTTATTAGCCACGAATAACAGCTAAAACTTCTGCTGTTTTTTCTTCAAGAAGTTTTTTATCGCCACGAGTTTCTACATTAAGACGAACAACTGGTTCAGTGTTGGAAATACGAACATTGAATCTCCATTCAGGATAATCTACACTGAAACCGTCCATTTTGCAAACTTCGCCAGTAGAACCATATTTTTCTTCAATTGCAGCCATAACAGCTTTTGCATCTGCTACTGTGCTATTGATTTCACCGCTGATTGGATAACGTTCCATGCGTTCTTTGAGCATTTCAGACATTTTACCTTCAGCCTGGCATAATAATTCAGCAACTAAAAGCCATGTAATCATACCGCTATCGCAGAAGGAGAAATCTTTGAAGTAGTTATGTGCAGACATTTCGCCGCCATAAACAGCATCTTCTTTACGCATACAATCTTTAATAAATGCATGACCGCTCTTACACATAACAGGTACACCGCCAGCTTCTTCAACAAGTTCAATTGTGTTCCAAGTGAGGCGTGGGTCATAGATGATTTTAGCACCAGGATTTTTATTTAAAAATGCTTTTGCTAAGAAACCAACGATATAGTAACCTTCAATCATGTCGCCATTTTCATCGAAAATAAAGCAACGGTCAAAGTCACCATCAAAAGCAACACCTAAATCTGCTTTTTCTTCACGAACAACTTTTGCAGTAGCTTCGCGGTTTTCCATTAATAATGGATTTGGTACGCCATTAGGGAATGTACCATCTGGATTATTATTTACTTTTATAAAGTTAAATGGTAAGCGTTTTTCGAGTTCATCAATAGCTGGGCCAGCTGCACCATTACCAGAGTTTACAACAATTTTTAATGGTTTTAAAGCACTCATATCTACATAAGTTAATAAATGGTCGATATAATCTTTCATAATATCAACTTCGATAACTTTTGCAGGTACTTCTGCTGGTGTACCTAAATCACCAGCCATAACTTTAGCTTCAATATCTTTAAGACCAGTATCGCCACTGATAGGACGAGCTTCTTTACGAACTAATTTTAAACCATTATATTCTTTTGGATTATGACTAGCAGTAATCATAATACCGCCATCTAAACCAAGATGAGCTGTTGCAAAATAAATCATTTCAGTACCACACTGACCGATATCTACAACTTCACAACCCATTTCAGTAAGACCGAGTTCTAAAGCTTTTTGAATATCTGGACCAGAAAGTCTGATGTCGTGACCTACTGCAACTCTTTTAGCATTAAATAATGTTGGAAATACACGACCAATTCTATAAGCTAATTCTTCATTAACTTCTTCTGGGAATTTTCCACGAATATCATATGCTTTGAATGCTGATGATTTTAATTCCATATTTTTCACCTCAATAAATTTATAAATCTATAAATATAATATTATTATTTATCAAAATTGGCAATCTATTTTTATTTTCTTTTCAGTTTATATAAATATAAAAAGAATATAGAAAACTTTTTTCTTATGCAAATCAAACTGATAATTTGTGCTCATAATACTTTTTCAACAAAGATTTTCTTGTAATATAAAAAGTTATCATAAGTGGCACACATGAACCAATCCATGCCATAGGATTTGCCCAACATGCACCGATATAACCAAATGCATCAACTAAAAATAGACCAGCTGCTGCTCTCATCACCAATTCCATGATACCTGCAAAAGTAGGAATAATGCTTTGTCCCAAACCTTGCAATGTATAAACGATAAAATAAATAATAAAGAATAAAATAATTTAAATTCATAAATATTTTGTAAATAAAAAATTCATG
>ENA-OQER01000139-OQER01000139.1-human-gut-metagenome-genome-assembly--contig:-NODE-139-length-38951-cov-7.725196_pt1 | contig 38951 bp, 26 predicted proteins | sample MGYA00242797_ERZ504639 | MGnify/ENA primary metagenome ERZ504639 (study PRJEB26092, sample SAMD00036306) | human gut metagenome | host: Homo sapiens | study: EMG produced TPA metagenomics assembly of... | reverse complement strand
TGTGCAATACTCTCTACAAAACCCTGTGCGATGATGGTTCCCAATTCCTTGTCATTCAATTTGATGACGGAGTTCGCATCATTGAAAGTTGCGGTGAACCAATAGTTAAGCAACACATAAAGCTGATCTTTGGTCTTGCCTTCAGCAGGGATAACCTGAGTATAGGTGATGGCATTGTTCTTATCCAATATCAACTGGGTACCGAGATTGGTTGCTGCATCAACCCATTTCTCTCCATACTTTTCTTTTGCGTACTTTTCCAACTCATCTGCTCGCAGAATTTGAGCATCTACCGCACTGCATACAAATAATGCAGCAAGTGTAACTAAAATAAACTTTTTCATTTTTCTATATTGTTTTAATATACATTATTCTTTTAAAAATCAAATCCAAGTTTGACGCTAACTGACTCTGTATCATATGTAGTAGGCTTGCGAGTATAACTCATATCATATCTGCCATTGAAACGTTCAAATGTTTCAAATTCAAGTTTCTCGGCAGCATATCCTACAGACAAGCTAAGTCCCTGTTTGCTATTCAAAGCATATCTTACACCTACTGATGCTACCACGTAAAGGCCACCGTTATTGGTAACAAACGTTCCTCCTTTGATGTCAAAGAAAGGCGAAATCTTGCCTTTTGTGAAATTGCTGCGGAAGTTAGCGAAAACCGGAATATCCACTTTACTGTCTCTTACATCAAGTGGTATTTCCATATCACCAGTTTTGTAAGATGACATAAAATGCAAGCCAGTACCAGCACCAAGGAAGATATAAGGATTCACTTGATAGCCATGTGTTGTGTTGACTTCAAAACGACCAAAGTCATAGTCACCAATACCAACAGAATAACCTGCATCAACATGGCCTTTATAGCCTGATTGCATACTTTGCGCATTGCTATTGATGCGAAAGCCATTGTAGCTGCTAAAAGAATTGCTATTTTCTTCATAACCTTATAATATAATAATGTGAAAAATTCTTTTTCAGAAGGTAACTACCAACCGCAATTATCGTCATAGCAATCATCATTCTCGCAACCTTCATACTCATCACGATCGCAATAACCACTATTGTGATAGTCATCGTAAGAACAATCATGGTCGCAGCAACAATCATCATAACCACGAGCATAATTTTCATGGTCTGAGGATGTATTATTACTAGCGTTGCGATGCGTTTTCTTTTGGCTGTTTGAAACGCCGCTTGAAAATAAAAAATCGAATAGTCCCATACCTTTTTCTATTAATGTTTAACTTCTGCTGCAAAGGTATGAATTGATTGTGCAGTCTATCTGCATCATATAAAATAATTAATTTTTAGCATAAAAAAGCAGATAGTTATGTTCTATCTGCTTTGAATTTTTAGTTTCATGATCATTCTGTCACATAATTAAAATGAATTATTTCCATGCATCCCAGTCGTCTGAATAATTGAAGCCGCCATAAGCATCCCCGAAAGAGGCCCATTTTCTATTACCAATGTTTTTCTCTTCTTCTAATCCTCTGATTCCTTCAAAAATATCTCTAAAGGGTTTCATCTTTATATTGTCGTGTTCTGTACTAATGGCTAAACCATATGCAGTTGATAAAATGGGACAAAGTTCTTTTGAAATTATCTCCTCAATTTGAGGGATAGACTTTGTATCCCATTCTTTTTCAGAAATTTGTTTTTTGTCTTGATAGCCGCCATGTGACTCTCTAAGAATAGAGAATGTGCTACCACCACCGCAATAGACTAATGGACGATTTTTTAAGGCATCAAATAATCTTCCTTTATCAAGAAATGTTTGATGCTTAAACTCATTAAGTAGTTTACTACGTATATTATTGCATATAGTATCTACTTCTTTTGTAAAATATGTCTTTCGGCTTTTGTCTATTTCTGATACAGACCTCACATTAGAGTCGTAGCCATTCTTTACTCTTTCATCAGCACAAGTTAGATAGTTTAGTCCTTTATTTATAGAAAAGAAATCATATACTTGTGGAACATTATTCTCTATTGTAAAGAATGAAATATCCGTAGTACCACCACCAATATCTATCATAAGACTCATGCCTGTTGCTATCTTTTTTTGACTGATAAGAGGTTTAAGGCACGCATATGCTTCAGGAAATACCAATAAACCATATTCTTCCTTAATACTATCAGTATATTTAACTATTTCTGTGGCATTTTTTAAGCTATCTATATCTGCATCTAGGAATCTTTGCTTATCATTTTCGAAAACATCTTCAACTAATTTATAGGCAGAAGCTATTATACGCGTTGCTATCTGTTTAGCAATCAAAATATGACTACTATCTGTTGGTGCACCCATTTGGATGACGAAATTTTGTCCAAAGATATCTTCTAAATCAAACAAAATAAATGCTGTATACCATATAGAATAGTATATTGCAAGTTCTTGTGTCATAGAATTGTCTGGAGAAGAACCTCTAAATGCTCCTTGTTTGAAATATCTAACAATATCTCCCTGGAAACCTTTTGGCATAAAACCATAATAGAGATGCTTGTCGTTACCAATACCTATGATGGAAGGCAATGTATAGTATGATTTAGAATCAGTTCCTTCATATTTCATAAAGGTATAACTCAATTCTACTCCTCCTTTACTCTCAATGCATACTTTTGTCTGGTGGGTTCCGAGATCGAAGCCTACAGTTATCATCATATTATCAGCCTTTACAGCCAATAATTCTGCTTTGTTTATTGCTGGATAATTGGCTGTAAAAGTTTTGTTGTTATGGTCAGAATTGTGACCAAGCAACGTTTTAATGTGACTTTTTATATTCATATTATCATTATATTATATTAATGAGATTCAAAGAAATAACATCTTCGGTCACCTCTATTTGTGAGGCTTCGTTAATCTGTTCAAGACGTTCTTGTTCTTCTTTACGATATTGATTGATACGATTTTGGGTAAGACGAATAACACCTTCTAACTGACGTACACGTTTATCATCTGACTCCCATACCATTTCGATCTCTGACTCCCAATTACGGATAAATCTTTTCTGATTCTCGATGACAGATGCATAATATTCCTTTGTTTGCTGTTCGTTTCTATGTCGATCACTTTCTGTCTGAAGTCTAAGTTCGGACATTCGTTTAGTCTTTTCTTGACTTAAAGCCTCGGCAAAATCATATCGCATATCTTGGAGCATTTCAGAATCAACATCATCATTGTTAGCATTATGTTCCAATCCTTCGGTTTGTGATCTAGAAAACACATGATTGATAATATCTTCATCCTTAACAACTGTATTCGTCTGGTTATGATACAGGAGTGGGAGGAGTGTTTCTGTATGTTTTGTTATGCCCAAAATTTTACGACTAACGCTGATTTGATAGACAACTAGGTAATATGAATCACCAGCAGTCAACATACTATCTTCCGTAAGAGCATAGCAGAATGATGTTTTTGTTTTATCATTCTTCTTTTCAAAGTAATTGAGGCAAGCTTGTATAATTGGGTGATATATATTCACAAACATCAACTTATGATTATCATATGCCTTTTGCTGATTGAAGGTCATACGAATATTTAATTCCTCATCAATCTCACGTTTGAACTGTCTAAAATTTGCCGCATTATCTTCACCTCCTGGCTGATACAATGTCAGAAAGTTCTGAAGAATACGCGGGTTGCTAAGTGGTAATTGAAGTTCAAATATGTCTTTTTCAACTTCTACCAATGAACATGTTGTTAACTCCATTCGGATGATTGATTCCAAATAATTACGTAATTCTATTTCAGTTACATAAGCATTGTTATTTTGAATTCTATTGATTTCATCCTTGAAGTAGGCATCATTTGTCAAAGCATTATCCAACCCTTCCTCTAAGTGTTGAATATTTTCTTTTTCATTTGCAACAGCCAGTTCAATTTCTTTAAGCTTGCGTTCTTTTTCCTCATGCGTTAGTCGGCTTGTATACAGTTCCTTTTCAAGTTTGTTATAAACATCTTGATTGTTACGTTTCCTCCTCTTTCTAAAGGAGCATCAAGTATAGCCTCCATATCACCTATAGTTCCTCTGAAAATACCGATGCGATCAAGTAGGCGTATATAAATATCCTCTTGTATTGAGTCTGCAACTATTATATTATAGATGTTAACTGTAGGTGAAACCTGTCCGAAACGGTCAATACGACCTATTCTTTGTTCAACAACCATTGGATTCCATGGTAGATCATAGTTTACCATAGAATTACAGAATTGCATATCAAGACCCTCGCTGCCGACTTCGGATGAGAGTAAAATCTGAGCATTTGGATTGTTTTTAAATTCTCCAAGAATATCAGCTCTGTTCTCAATCATACCATGAATCATGAGGTTCCGAAACCACGCTTCTTAAATCTAATTTGCAAATATTTAAGCGTACGTCTGAACAAAGCGAAGATTACTATCTTTTTTGTTCCATGCTTAAATACTTCATCTATGATGCGCAACAATTCTTCAAATTTTGCATCTGTATAATCTTCATATTCATCAATACCAGCATCAAGACTTGATTCTGAATTGAGGTATGCATATACACTACTTGCTACTTGTCGTTTTTTTTGTACAAGTCCAAGTGCACCACCTTGTGTTAGCACCTCTTCACCCCAGTCGTCAGTATATGAATTGTCATCTACATACTGATTTATGACATTATCAAACTCTTCACGTTCATTCTCTGTTAATATAACCTTTCGCATGTGAGGTTTACGTTCTGCTTGTGACAAGTCTGTTGTAACCTCACGTTTACGTGTACGAGAAAAAACGTTTGTCATCATGCTCATGGATGATATAAGGTATTGCAAGCGAGCACGATTTTTCATATTGTCTTCTCCGTGTAACATTCTCTGTATTTCTTGATACATAGCATCTTTAGCAAACGCTTCTCCAACAGTTGTTACACTAGAATAAATTTCTACCTCATCTGAGAAAAATCGAGTTACAATTTCAGATTTTTCCAGTATATTAGAAATAACTGGCAGTGAGACATGATGATTAAGATTTGTAAGAGCTTCAACAAAAGGTCTGTTCTCCTCCAGTCGGTTGTCAAAAATCTGATAATTGTAATACCTCGTGTTGTCTAGAAGATGCAGAAGGTTGTACAAATTCTCTGTGCTAATCATTACAGGAGTTGCTGTCAGAAACAATGCTGCATCCGTCTGGCTCATAATAATTTCTGCTCCTTTATAAGTCTGTGTCTCTTTATTTCGCATTTTATGAGCTTCGTGCATAGCACGAGACTGAATTTGAAATCGTTTTCAGAGAGATAGTCAATAATGTTTGCTGGCAATCCTGTTTTATTGGATTTCAAATTATCATCAGTCTTCTTGCTGCGTTTCATTCGAATTTTTTCATAATTAACTATAGCATGAACTGATGTTCTTGAATCGTGCATATCTGTAATCAAGTCCTTTGCCTTTTCATATATTTTGAATGAAAGTCCGAACTTGTATGCCAATTCCTCTTTCCATTTATTCTGTAGAGACTTCGGACAAACGATAAGTACATGACGAAGTTCACGACGTGCTTTAAGTTCAAGCATAATATGGCCTGCCTCAATCGTTTTACCAAGACCGACTTCGTCTGCGACCAAGAGTCGTCTATTTGGCGAATTGAGAAATTTTAAAAGAGGCTTAAACTGGTAAGCACGAAATAATGTTTTTGACGCTTTCAAAGATGAGATCGTACTATTGTTAGAACTGCGTATTTTGAAAGTTGTATTTATTTTTGAATAGTCAGAATACGAACCGAAGATGCCGCTCATGCATCTTTCGTACGGATCTGACACGTTGCAGTCTGGAATCAGGTTGACCTCTAACTCATCGGTAATACCATGATCCCAGCTTACTCTATATAATTGTCTTCCTCGTCTAGCAGGCATAACCTCAATTATGGTGCCTCGACTCTCAGAGTCTGCTTTAACTACTTTTGTTCCGATACTATATTTTGCCATATTTTTTGTATCAAATGAATTTGTTGTTTTAACAGTTTTCTATTGCTATATCAAATTTAATATCCTTATTACGATAGAGATAAATCTTTGTATCGTAGGTTATTGTCTCTACTTCAAATCGTTCGCCATTTGGCTGACGGGCAATGTTCCACTCGTTAATGAAACCTCCATCTGGATAGATTGAGAGCTTCTTGTTACCACAAGTTATTGACAATACTCGCCAATGGGTGAGGGTACGCTTAGGAACGGAAACGACAGGGAGTAAATGACCTTCTATGTTCTGATCATATTTGAGGTCATCTATCCATGCATTTGTGAAGTTCGACAACCATTTGTCGCGCACTTCAGAAGATGGCATGTTGGTGCATATTTTGTTGGCATTGCCTTGTCATCTCTGTAGGCTTCAACTTTAAACTCGATGTCGAAGTTTGAACCAATCTGTTTCACTATGTGCCAGACGGTCTGTATGGTAATCATCATACCCATGATACTCTTCAAATGTTCGTCCTGATAGCTTATCTTCAAACAGCCACCGTTCTGCTTAGCATAGGAAATGAACTCATCAATGAGACCATTCGATTTTGTCTGGAGAATTTCACCCAACTGATATGTATGAATCTCCTTGAACTCATCACCAGCCAGTTTCAACAGCATAGCAGATGGTTTATAAGACAAGTCCATAGACTTAGCAGAAGCAATAGGATTATCCGTTCGAACAAAGAACATAGTGTCGTTGCCCCATTGTGCATTCAGTTGTGCATGTTCCTTATTACTCATGAAGTAAAGGCTGCCGTCAATGTAAGCAATAGGGTAGAGGCCCTTGCTTGCCCATGGATTCTTCATCTTCTTGACATCGCCGCCTTTAGCCCATGCTTTTATCTCACGGCACATTGCTACAACAGGTTCCACTATTGCAGTCTGTTCCGATTCCATCAGACAGAAAGTCGTAGTCTGGCTCTTTATCACAAAGCGATTCATCAACTGAGGTTGCCATCCGTTTTCTCTATCCTCATAATCCCATTCGGTATAGTCATTGTCTGCAAACAGAACCAATTCTTGATGGGAGGCAGCAAATGCCTTCTCCAAATCGTATAATGTGGTCTGTGATGGAGAAGTACCAGGGAATGCATCCTTGATGTTTTGAGGAACGGTATCACCCACCTCTTCCTCTTCTTCTATCCAAGCCAAAGCTGCATCTACATCAACGAACTTGGCATATCTGAGTGTAAACTTGTCGAGGAGCATATCCTTTGATTTCTTCTCACGAGCTTCCATCAGGAGTTTCTTCGTTGCCTTGATGACATCCTTCATTACCTGAATGTTAGCCATTTGGTTAGCATAGCCAGCTCCTCCAGGATTACAGTCGAAGATACAGAGATGACCGTTTGGCATGATGGCGAAGTCAACGGCTCCACGTTCTTTGCCCAGAATGTCCACCAAGGCTGAGTGAAGGCTATACCCAATGTAAAGAGCAGGTTCTCCTCCTCATCACGGTTAGACATCCATTTGTTCTTTCCCTTATGGCGAATACGAATCTCGCTATAGTCGGTCTGTATTGTGTCGCCAATAATCACATTGCGCTTCACCTTTGTTGTATCATGCGAGCAACCGCAAGCCTTGCGCATTTCCTTACCGGTAATGGCGAAATGGAATTTTGGCTTCTCTGGCTTTCCTTCCTTCTTTTCAGGCTTTATATTGTTAAACTCATACGGGAACTTCAATGGTTCATCCTTGTCTGCTACATCTTCCTCCAATACTGTACGTCCACACTTAGGACAGAAGCAATATCCATATCCCTTACCTTCGTTGTAATAGAGTATCTTGCATTGCCTGAATCACTATTAGGGCGAACAGAGAAAAGATGAGGTTCCGTCACATTGTTTGCCCAGTCGTCAGCATCAATCAGCTGAGCACTAACTCGTGTATAGACATTACTGTCCATGATTCGGGTCTTGTCCTCATTCATATCAGGCATGAAACCAACTGGCTGAATCAGTTCCAGCCCATAGTTATCATTCACAGTCCATTTGATCTGATTACTGAGCGTAGAATCATTGATTACCGTCTTGTCGCTGTTTCGATAGATGGTCTTGTATGTTTTGTGGTTGTCATCATACATGTTGGTGATTTCAATACCACGAACGATATATACTACACCATCCACAGCCACGCTGTTGCCCGGTGCATACTGGGCGATGGCATCACGCAATGAGTAGGATGGATTGGATGATGTCATAGGAGTAAAGAAGTCCTTCTTGCCATTGCTGTTCAAATCGAGCGTGAGCACATTGACTGGCATATTGGCATTCGGAGTGAAACGACTGGTTGCCCAGAAGTTCAACAATCGCTTATACAACACCTCTATATACTGCATTTTCAGCTTGATGCGGAATTTGTCCGTGATAGGACCACCTCCCGAGAATGCAGTCTTGTAGTCTATTAATTTGTTGCGCAGTTCAGAGTAGCAACGCTCGTTGATTTCCTGCGCATTCTTGACCACTTGATTGATTTGATCATCATAAACCGTACCACTCAAAAGTTTCATCAGGTCCTCACGTACCTCTGGTTCAAGTTGCTTGGAACATAGAATGTTGAATTTCTCATACATTGTTCCCTTTGGATCGCCAAGCAGGTCGTTAGGGTCCGCATTACTTGAATTGTCCTTCACAAACTCAATCTTGCCGTTGATTACCTTCACTTCAAATGGGGTATAATAGTCTGCTACTTTTTGTGTCAGGCGTCCACCATTGGCACCTTCGGTAAACACGCCAAAGGCACGTACAAGGAATGAGTTTACATGACGCTGAATCACCTGTGGACTCTTCAAATCTACAGATGGCACTCTTACTGGTCGGCTGATAATCTTATCGATAGGATTACTCAATGTTCTGAGACCTATCACGTCTGAACCACAAAGGGTTATGCAGGCACTACGAACCTTGTTGTTACGTCCGCTTCGACCTGCACGCTGCTTGTAGTTGGCAGGCAGAGGTGGAACACTCGACAGCAATACTACCTCCAGGTTACCCAAGTCCACACCCATCTCCATAGTTGTAGAGCAGGCAAGGATATTGATGGTATGATCCTTGAACTTCGACTGCAATCCACGAGCCACACTCTTATCTACCTGAGCAGTATGCTCCTGCTGTACAAAGAGATTTGGGAAGACATGAATATCCTCCAGACGATCAGAGAATACACCGTCTGTTCCCCAAATGTTATTGTTCCAAAGTAAGGCTCTATGCGTCTTAGCCCAGGATTCTATAGTCTTTTTGTCTCCTTCCTTTGCTGAACCCTTATAGTATGGGAAAGCCTCCCATTGCTCATGCAAATCCTCACGTAATTCTACAGGTGTAGTACCTTCCAGATATGGAGAGAAACGCTTGAAATTGTTTCCGATAGGGCGCAGGCAGACTGCATGGCGGTTACCGTCTGCTTTTGTATCGCAGAGATAAACGTCATCATAGAGCTTGAAGCAGAGGTCATTCAGATTGAAACGAGGCGCATTGTCTTTTTCATTGACAAAGTGTCCCGAATCATCCAGTCGCTGACCCACCTGCAATATCTTATACTCATCGCCAGTCAGAGTTTCCCAAAGAGAATCTATTACGGCAGAAATCTCATGGAAATACTGACGCTGAGCATCGTTCATGGTCAATGTGTTATCATCACGGGCAATCAGCGCACAGAGATAACGCACAATACGGGCTGTTGAAACCTTGCCTTCTTCCAGTTTAGGTTTGTTAAATGGACGGCGGCGAGGCTTCTCTGTAGCAAAACGTACCGTAGAGAAGATGTCTATCTTGTCATTTCCAGGAATGCGAAGATAGAAAGACTGGTTGCTTCGTACCGTATAGTCGAGATAAACCTGCATCAGGTTTCTCCAGTCCTCTTCTGTAATCTGGTTAGCTGGGTTGTCCAGCAAATCATTGAAGTCTTCTACAGCCTTTGGCAACTTGATTTTCTCCAGTTGAGGATAACATGTCTCAAACAGACCCAAAGTTTCTGGAGATGCTGCTGATGCAGGACGATGTGCCAGATACATCACCATAATACTCTGGATATACTTGTCAATGATTTCATCTGATGGAAGTCCGTCTTCCACCTCATCGCTATCACCTGAACGCTTCACGAATACGGATGCAAACACCGGACAGTATGGATCATTTTTCAGAAGTTCTGCTATCTCTGACCAGGTCATATACTTGCACGACATCTCGTCCAGCTGCTTCTGAACCACCTTAGGGTCAGGCGACTGGAGATTAGCCATCATTGGCGTATATTTCATCATAGACATAGGATTTGCTTGAACTGCAGCTAAGATTTGTGCCATAGCAGCCTCCTTGGTCAGTCCATTTGCCTTCCTGCGACACAGTTCATGGTATATGGTACTGTTGAACCACATACGTTCCTGTTCCAGATTCTGTTTCAAGGTTGCCTTTGCTGCAGCCTGACGGCTATCTACAAAACTGATATATTGCTGACCGTCATGAAGCACGATGCCGCCTGTCTTTGAATTGCCTTTATCCAACTGGTCAAGGATGCTTGGAGCCATCATACGGGAGATGAAGTCGGCTGAAAGACGGAACTTCTGCAGGCGGTTGTCTTCCATATTGCCGTTTGCATCACCTTCCACATCCTGGTCTGTATTGTGGTTCTTGGTCTGTTTGGCATTGCAGTAAGGACAGCATCCCTGAATGTTGCCAACAACATGCCAGTTTCCCGTTTCTTTTTCATCGGCAGGTGTCAATGGTTGAAGTTTGCCTCCTGGAACCAAACGGAATTTCACGTTACCGTCTCCCTTCATGTTCTTTTCATTAGAGAGTCCGAAGATGGCATACTTCTTCGTTGAGTTGTCATTACTTTCTGCCATGTCAAGATCGAACATATCGCTATCATCAGTTGCGATGGCCTCATAAGTCCAGTCCTCAGTATTGACAGAAGCCAGTGCTACATACTCGCCGCAATGCTTGCATCGGCTGAGTTCCAGCAACGGAGCTTCCTCGATAGGGGTCAATGACAGAGAATCTTCACCTATCTTCTTTCCGATGGCGTTTTCTGTATATATTTTGAAAGAACCATCAGCAAACTCATTCAAGCGGACAAAGAGTCCGTTGTTAGGGACACGATAGAAGTAGTGTACCTTCAATTTGCATACAGGCATCTTAAGCCCTCTGCCTTGCAGCGGTCTTCTTCTCGCTGGCACATCTCGTCGAGCCACTGGAGTTTCTGGCTGATAGAAGCTTTCTCAGGATATAGTTCATCCAGAGAGATATAGTCAGCCTTGAAAATCTTTCTCCAACGCTCTTCGTCTTCACCCTTCGGAATTTCTGTTTCTCCGATACGCTTACCTCCAATAGCTTCCACCTGGTCAGCTCTTACGCCAGTGATACCGGCAATAAACTCCTTCAGTTCTCTTTCATCCTTCTCTTTGTCCTCACCATTTCCGAGGTAGCAGATGATGTTGCGAAACGCACATTCTGTGCATCCACTTTGAAGGCGAGAAATACACGACGAAGAAGCATCGCAAGTTCAGCTGCTCCAGCTCCTGTATAAGAGTGGGTCTCATCGATAGCTACCCAGCGAAGACTATGTTTTCCTGCAACAATCAACTTTGCATCGGCTCCTCTCAATAAGATGTATTCCAGCATGGTTGGGTTAGTCAATACAATATGAGGAGGGTTGTTGCGAACAGCTTTACGGGTATAGACCATGTGAGGATATTTCGAGTCCATCAGCTCGTAATGTCCTTGCCCGTCTGGATCTTCCTTGACCCATTCATATTTGCCTCCTGTTACATGCTCAATGCGACGGCGCATTTTCTCAGCATCATCCGACTTGTCAGTATTCTTTGGTTCCATTTCTGGTAAGTCACCATTATATACAGTATAGGTCAGGCGAGTGCCTGTAGATGATTCTGCAACCGTCAGGAGTTCTTCCAGACGCTCCTTCTGGTCTTCCATCAAGGCATTGAGAGGATAGAGAAAGAGAGCCTGTATTTCATTTGGCAGTGCATTTTGCGAGAGGTCATGAATCAATGGCATCATAAAGCACTCCGTCTTACCAGAACCAGTACCTGTAGTCACGACAATCGACTTTGGTTTATCGTCTGCCGTTCTTTGTCTGAGCAATACATCACAGCATTTATACTGATGCTCGTATGGAGAATATTTAAAGTTCCACAGTTTGCCCACCAAAGCTTGGCTTCCTCAGCTTTCTCAGGCGCAACAGGGATATATGAGTTCATACATTGAACTACAGGCACGGCATTTTCAGGAGCAAATAGATTGCCGATAAGAGTCTTCATCTGCTTGATGTATGAGCGTTGACTGTCGTTGTTCGACTCACCACACCACATCGCAACGAGGGCTCTTTCCACCGCTGTTCTATTGTTGTTATATAGTTCAGAGAAGTTCATAATCTTGTTATATTTCTTGTCTATATTTCGTTATCTATGTGTATATTAAACTCTTGCCAGTCAAATCCAGACTCTTCGGAAAAGCGGAGCAGTCCTTGTTTGTCTTCTGGCGTTAATGTGCCGTTTCTCTTTTCGAGTAACGGCTCATATATTTCCGATACGACCTTGTCCCTTTCCATATTTCTCAATGGTTTCATCAGGAAGAAGTATGTGCCATAATGATTTGCCACTTCGAAACATTTCAGGAGGGATTCAGTAACTGATTCATCAATGTCCTCCCATGCCCATGGATCATTGTCGATATCCGTTCCCAGGTTGCATTGCAGATTTTCTGTCGTACTGATGTCTTGAAATATCACACCTGTACTCTTTGAGTCTGCATCTTCATCCGGATTGATAGGCTCAGGTTCAGTCTTCTCGTCATAGTTCCAGTATAGAGCTTGCTCATCTTTCCATGAACTGTGCTCCTGGTCATTGCCGAAACATACTACCAGACTTTCAGGAGTCATGGCATCGAGTAGCTTCCCTACATAGTGATTGTCATTTCGCCAGGCGTTTAAGGCAGCTTCACCTACCGATGGATTACCGGAGATATTGATGAAGTCCTGCGAATAAATACTACTCAGATTTCTGCATTCGTATGCCTGATAACCTTTCTCGCTGAAGTCATTCAGCTGAACCCTGTCTTTGAAGATGTAAGGAAGATTGAGCTTTTCCTCATCATTCAGATACTCGATAATCTTGCCGTCAAGCATAACCTCTTTCAATAGGGTTGGTCGATAGACATCTACTTCATAGTAGCTTTCACCTTCTCCGTACCTGACGGGTAGTGTAGGGGAGAGAGGATTTCCATCCATCGGGATTTCATCTTGAAGTTCAGCCTCTGTTCCATCCACTTGCTTGTATCGGATGAGAGTCCGCTCGAAGTCTCGCTTGATAGGAGACGCTTTCTCCAATCTTGGCAGATAAACTACGGTAAACAATAAAGGCTTTCCTTTTACTGTTACCCTTAATGTCACCTCACCATACGGAGGTTCATTCAGCTTTGTCCATTCGGTATATCTGCCGTTTTCTTGTTTATATTCAATCATCTCAGCCTCGGTTTCCTCCTCTGGCTGAGCATGGAGAATATCATCCTTGGTAGCAAAGTGGCGAACGATCACATCTTCCCATCCAAATATCAGCGGCAATTCATCTATATCATAGTCATCGCTGATGTCTGGATCGTCTATATAGTAATGCTTCACCTTTCCGCCACCCACATATCGGATGGTGTCGGTATAAAGCCTTGTAGTAACCTGGTCATAGCCTATGCGGTTATACAGGTTGATTTCTTTTCCTTGTTCATCCAGGAAACTGACGCAATCATAGATGTAAATCCAATTCCATGTCTTGGTAGTACTAAACTTCGGATCACGGAATCGCTTGCGATACACTTCTTCGGCAAAGGTCTCATCCTTCAATTTGCAGCGGTTTGAAAACAGAAGAGCCGTTTCCTTCTGAGTGTTCTGGGTAGAAGACCATGTTTCCCCATAGTCTCCCTGTCGCCAGAGTTGGATGTATTCTGTTGTATTCTGTGTTTGAGCCAGATATTCATTACCTTCATCATCCTTTACCACGATTTCTATCTTGTCAAATCGTGATGTAGGGATGTTTTTAATCTGTACTCCTTTTTCTACGCCAAAGGCAACGAAGTCGTTCACGCTGTGGTTCAGATAGGTGATGATAGGATTTTCCATGGTCGATGGTTCTATCACCTCATCGCCTCTTTTGAATCTTATATATATAAATAGGTGTAATTGCTTCTCCGGGTTTGGCACGCCCCAGAGATGCACACGATCGTAACGCAGATACTGGTGCAGACCTCCACCTACTTCCTCTGGTTTCAGCCAAAGGTTGAGTCGGCGTGTCATATAGGTATAGTCTGGCGAGAATATTACTTGCCATTCGAAACGGAATTTCACCTTCAATATCTCATCGTTGGCAGCCTTGATGGTTGCCACAAATCGGTTCACGTCAGATGCTGCATCCTTCAGATCGTCTTCATGGAAGGGCATTTCTCCGTTCAGAATCTCCTTCATGTATTCATAAAGGGAATGCTGGCGCTTGATACTCTCTCTGAAGGCTGCAGCTCTTGATGCTTCATCCAGATTTTCCAAGGTATAGTTCTCGCCATGATAGATACGGCAAAGTCCCTTCAGGAACTTCATCTTGTCATGACGGTTCAGCTCATGCTGTATGGCAAGACCACCAAGCACATAGATGGAGTAGAGCCATCGCTTCTGTCCGCTATCATCCTGATACAGATAGCGTTTCTTGCTGATGCCCGAGTTGGTCCAGAGTGTTTCAAGATCCAGATTCTCTATCAGTTGGTTCCTGTTGCCACTTTGGTATTTGCGTTTATACCATTCTGCCATATAGACAATGGTTGATGTGGCATATTCAGGCTTTGCCAACGCTGCTACTCCACAATCAGACACAATAGCGCTTAGGCAGACTTCAAGTTCATTGAAATCTGCCTCCGACAATCTCAGTTTCCATACGTATGATGGCTGATGTCCAGGGATGCTATTTTGTCTGCAAGCTTCTTGCTTAGTCTTGTTTCCATATTTTTATTTCTTTCTTGATGCCTCGGTATGCGTCACGCAAATCCCTTAACGGATGTTCCGAATCCTTGATATGATGAATCATACTGTGGCAGTTGCTGCATAGCGGAACCAGATTTTCCAGGAAGTTCTCGGGTACTCCATCGGTCTCGTAAGTAGAGATCATCCTTATATGATGCACTTCCATGAAGTTGGCACCCAGTTCTTTGCCGTATGCTTCCTCAAAATCCATTCCGCAGCATTGGCATTGATAGCCATACTTGTCAAGGCACTTCTGGCGAAGCTGTGGATTGCGCCTTATCACATCCATCTCTTTCAGAATATGCTTCCGTTCACCTTCGGTTTCTTCACGGAATGATGGAGTAGAAGGTGCTGATAATTCCGCATCAGATGACAAATCCTCTATGGCAATCTTTGTTTTGAAGAGATTGCGGAATACTTTTGATTCCAGGAATCCGGACCATGTTTTCAGATGTAAGGAATACCTGTTTTCAGCAGCATTGTCTTCTGTTCTCATCTGTCCGTCTATAGCCATATCATGGCGTACCCGGTCGTAGTAGTTATGGTCGAGCTGTGTATAGATGCTTTCAAAGTTTGGCGACTCATGCTTTCGGATAAAGTCAGCCAGTTCCGATTCCGTGAATCGTGCAAACTCTTCTGCATCAGGCCTGCGTTTCAGATATTCTTCCACGTATGCCTTGCGGATGGATGCTGGTGTTGGTATCATACTTTTCTTGCTCATACCTTCTTTGTATATGACTTGTTTCTATTGCCTCCATGAGATTCCAAGTAACCGAAATCTGTCAGTTGTCTTAAATAGCGTTTAGCTGTGGTTTCTGTCAAACCCAATTGAGTAACAAGCTGCTCGGTTCTGATTTCTTCTTTGTCGGCCATGAAAACTATAATATCGGCCAATTTCCCTGCCAGAGTTGGCTTTATCGACCATTTATCGACCATTTCTTGCAGAATTTCTGTTTTATCGACCATTTTCTCTGATGTCGATATAAGGAAATGGTCGATATCTTGCTGTAGATGTTCGCAATGAAGTTTTGCCATACAGTTGATGAAGATGTTTGTGTCCTCAGCTTCCCTGGTGTCAATGAGAGCTTGGATGTATTCAGCTTTATCTTCCTTATATACCTTTGTTGGCAATACATCATATTCCATTTGCAGAAGGTTCATAAGCAAGCGGCTTGTCCTCCCATTTCCATCTGCCCATGGATGGATGGTTACAAGTTCGTAGTGCGCCCAGAAACTCAGTTCATATATAGACAATTCATCAGTTGTATCTATAGCTTTGCGACGTTTATTAAGTTCTTCACAAAAATCTTTCAGTTTCACGGGTACCTTCATCCAGTTCATATACGACCTGCCGCCAGCTCCTGCTGTAACATTTAGTTTACGAAGTTCTCCTTTCGAAGCATCAAAGCTACCACCTAATGAATAGTATTCGCCGCCTGTACGTGCCATTACTTTAGAAGCAAGAGTTACAAGAGATTCTATGGTGATGTCCTCATGTTGCTTGATCCAAATACGGCCATAGTCGTAGGCAGCCTTCAAATCGAGGTTCATCAACTGTTCTATCAAAGGCTTTCCTTTTGCAGTAATGCCTTCGTCGAAAAGCAGCTGAGCTTCCACCTCAGTCACAGTACTACCTTCTATGGCTGTACTATGAGTAATGATAGAATACAGGTAGAACTTTTCGTAGTCTATCTGATCGGTTATGCCCAACTCCTTATGGCGTTTGAGCAATTTTAGCATGATGTCTTTTATCTCTTGTTTCATTACGTACTTGATTTGATGTTAATGTATATCCTTACTCAGTACCGCTTTTAGTACTGCTTAACTGGTACTGGAGTTTATCTTAGGTGGTACTGGAGTATCAAGTAACTGACACCGGAGTAACACTTATGTAGTACTGAGAAGGTACTTTGATGGCATGAATTAGGCACTCCAATTGATGTGTTCCTCGTATTTGTCGAAGGCCATTTTGGAGTCTGCTCCTACCTTTTCAAGCATCAGTCTTATCACTTCCTGCTCCTCAGGTGGAAGAAGAATGTCACCACGCCTGCGCTTGAAATATTGGTTGCGTCCGAAGTGGAGGATGAGGGTAGTCATGAACTTTTCATACTGCTGTGGGTACATCCGCTTTTGGAAGTTGGTGAATCCTCTGGCGAATATCACCGGTTTCTTATCCCGATAGTATGTACATGCCTCGTCCTTGCTGCATCTGGTGGGATTGATCAGACGCAGATACTCTGCATTCTGCTCCATCATCATGGAGTAGGCTACCTGATGCAAGCAGGTAGCTGCCATAGGGCAACTGCTATGCTCACATACGGATAGTTTATCGGTAAAGACGTATATTCTTTCTTTGGCATAATCTACTTTTTTTAATACCGTTGTTCTTAAAGATATGTTCGCAAGAGAATTAGTCATCGGCTTGATCAACGACTCGATGTACTCTCGTTCGAAGAGGTCAATATTATATTTTGTATACAGTTCTTCGTCAGTCCAAGATTTAGAGAAATCTTGCATCGGAACAAACTGGAATAACTCTCTTGTCACATTCTGAGTCTTCTTCTTTATAAGAACTAAATATCTAAAAAATTTTGTCTTTATATAGCTAATAACATTGTCACATACTTCCTTTGAAGGAAATTCTCCATTATAGCCGATTACTATATATGTAACCGAGCATACACTTTCTGGTTCTCCGTAGAAAGGAACACCAATAATCTGATGAGGGAAATTTTCTCCAGCACCATATGCTTTAGATATATAAACCTTATGTATCGATTTGGCTTGTTTATTTTTTGGAATGTCATTTTCATTTATCCAACCATATCCTGTTGATGTCAATTGTTTATTCAAATAAAACTTTATTGGATGACAGGAATCTTTAACTTCTACATATCCTTTCCAATTGGAGCCAAGAATACTTTCGCCATTAATCTTAGTTGTGAAAAAGTCTCTAGGACTAATTAATTTTGAAAAAGACGATTCATATGTAAGTTGGCCTTCTACTTTTATAATTTTTTCTAAAATATTTTTTGCATAGCTATCTCTAATGATAATTCCTGCATTTAAAGCATTTAACTTTCCATTTTTCATCTCGGTATGGCCACCATGTGTAATATAATGATTACATGAACCAAGATAAGTACCACTATAAAGAAAGTAGTTTACTCCACCCTTTATTTCAACTCCAGGAAAACATTCACTAGCGTTAAGATAGTCGTATATTTTTATGAAATGATTACAGTTAATCATTTCGTCAACCCACTCATCTTTCACACCTTGTCCATCTTTTGTCATCCATCGACTTGGGGTTATCATTGATATATAACTTGGCTTTAATTTTCTTGCAAGGTCAATAAACAAAGGATATATAGATCCTGCGTAAGAACTTATCTCTGATAATGATACCTGATATGGCGGATTACCAACAACAGCATTAAATTTCATTTTCTGTTTGCTTGAATTTCCTTTCCAAAAACCAATTGACAACATTTCTGATATTAGTCCTTCTTGATCATGGGAAGCTTGTTCGATTAATTGTACGTTTTTGATATTTGCTTTCTGGTCAACCTGACGGAAGCCAAAGAGGGTGCGGCGAGTGATGCCCACAGCCATAGGAGTATTGCAGATAACATACATGTTATCCTTTACAATATCATCCCAAACCACTTGTTCTTCCTGCACGCTGACTGTCTCCTTGTCGATGCATTCCGCTTTGATGTATTCATCCAAGCGGCGACGGAAAAGAGAGTAGGTGACATAAAGAGGGTAGAGACCGGTCTTTGAATTGATCTCCAATATCTTTGTCTGAACTTCTCCTGCAAGGTCAACATTGTCAAAGAGTTGACGGGTTACATCGCCCTGGTCAACATAACGAGGTGTGTCAAGAACTCCGGTCTTTTCGTCAAAACTTTCGTCATACCAGCACCAACCACCAATCGTGTCACTCATGTGCATATTCACTACACGCCAAGGAGTAAGCACCGTCTCTTTGTCTGGATTGCGGAAATAAGAGAAAATCTCCGTAATCTGACGGATGCGTTCATCAATATGCATGAAATCTGCTTCTCGGGTAAGGGCACGATATTTCTTACCCGCTTCCTCGAAACGGGTAGCATTGAAGCACTTACGAATCTTGTTGAAATCTTCTTTCGAGATTCCCTTCGGCATAAACTCAGTCCATGACTCATCCTTAATCTTACGGGTGAAGTTGTCAACAGTCAGTTCATCCTTAGGGTCGCCAGCATCAGCACCACCATACATCAGCAACGGAATACGGAGCGCAATACCACGGATATTAGTCATGCGCTTTTTAAACTCCTCACGTTCCTCCTTTGCCTTCTCACGTCGGGCAATACGCTCAGCTTCTTCCTTCAGCCAATCCTCACGTTCTTCATCAGACATGGCTTCCCATTTCGTCTTAAACTCCTCGTCCTTCTTGAGCTTTTCTTCGGCTTTCTTCTTGGCTTCAGCAATCTTTTGTCTCTTGTTTTCCTCCCATTCGGCACGTTCCTCCGGAGTCATGTGACTGAGGTCTACAGATTTGCTTGCATCCTTGCGCTTCTCGTCAGGAGCCTTGCCACCATTTTCACCAATATGATTAATGATTTCCGGATTCACCTTGTTCAACTCATCCTGGTTGTAGAGGCATGGGTCGTCAAAGCCCTTGCGTACCAGTCGGTCGATAAACACATTTTCCAACTGCTTGTAGATGTCGTTGACATCCATTGCGCTCATCTTGCCTCCATCCATGGAGAGGACAGGACAAAGCTCGATAAATTCACGAACAGTCTCCTTGTCACGCATTTCCTGCGTCTTCTCTTCATCGCCTTCCTGCTTCTTCTTCTCCTTAGCTGTAGCCATAGAAGAGAACTTTGCAGTTTCAGCCACAATCTTCAAGGTGCGGTCGGGCGCAAAGTCGAATACATAACATTCTTTCTTGATCTTACCATCAGGAGTCTTGTATGGAGACTGCACACGGAAGATGGTCTGCATGTAAGTGGCAGCACGGTCGCCACCTTTCAGATAGAACACGGCAGTCCAAGGCGCAACAGTAACGCCTGTAGTCAGACGACCACAGGATATGGTAATGGTAGAAGTCTTCTCAGGATTGTCGCCAATCGCTTTAAGCACCTTATCGAGCGCATTCTCATTCTGCTCGTCAGTTTCGCTTCTACCTGCAACATTCACTACATCGAAGTGACGGAATATCTTGTGCTCTTTCAGAAGTTGCTCCAAAGCAGCCGCTTCGTTGACATGAGAAACTACCCAAAGTGTATGACGGAACATCTGGCGATATTCAGGTTTTGAGAATGGGAAATTATTCTCGTCATTCTTCATGCTGAGTAAATTCAAGAACTCAGAAACTTCCTGCTCATGCACAAAACGACCTTTAGCACCCTCTGGCATAGATGCATTGTCGGCTTTAGGATTACCTGTCCAGGTACGGAAGAACTCTGGGAACGAGAATACACCAGTCTGGTCCAGGATATTATCAATATTCTTGGTAATATCGTAGGTAAAGATATTCATCTTCGGCAGTTCGGCGTATGGATTCTTCTCGTTGGGATGTTCCAGGTTCCAGTTATGCTTGGCTGTTTGCTCGGCAATATAGTCCAGGTGTAGATTTCATCCTCTTTGAAATCCTCATAGAGATTGAAAGGAGTTCCAGAGAGATAGAGCATCTTGGTTTTCTCTTTCTTCAGAAGTCCTTGATGACACCTTTGCCCAATGAGGTAAGTGTTCCCTCGTGAGCCTCGTCAATAATGATCAAATCCCAGTCGGTTTTCAGAATGTCTGCTTTCAGCATCTCGTTCTCCTTAGAGGTAGAGTTTCTATAGTTGTTGTCTTGTTCCTTACCAGCATTCTTAGCCTGAGTCTTGCTGTTGACAAGTTCAGAGAGGCGGATATATTGCATGGAGACAAAGAAGGCATAGTGATTTCCTGGAGTCTCTACAAATTTTTCTAAATCATAGTAGTTACCTACAGTCTTACTCTCATCATCCGAACGCTTGCCGAAACTATAGGTGTTGCGGATATTGCTGTTGCCTTTCACCTTAGGGTCAGAACTTTTGCTGCCCACAACCTGTTTGAAGGCTTGGAGCCAACTATCTCCTACCTCAGGGCGGTGGGTGATGATAAGGGTGCGCTTCACATCCAGTTCGCGCATAAGCTGCATGGCACAGATGGTCTTGCCGAAACGCATCTTGGCATTCCAGAGAAACTGGCGATATTCAGGAAGAACTTCATACTGGTATTCACCGCGTCTTCCACTTCTTTTACAGAAACGCTCCTTCGCTTGATCGATTGCGTCCCTTTGCTCAGATCGAAGAGTGATAAGGTCATCGGCAAACAGGTCATCCTGCATGCCGGTCTTTATTTCTTCAAGGGTTGAATACGTTGCCATAATGATGTTATTTATTATTATTCTTGTTTACTAACGACTCGAAGGTCTGTTTGATAGCCGACTTGTCGTGAAAGTCTGTATTTCTTAGCGTTGACTTCTGAAGGTTGATGCCTTTGAGGAAGTCTTTGATAAGACAGAACCGCTCTTGTGGCTTTGGCTTATAAGCCTTAGCTGGTTCGTCCCAGCCATCCATTCCGTCAAAAAGAGAAGGCCCGGAATCCTGGTCCTGCTTCTTTTCTTCGATGTAAGCTCATAGCCAGGAAGACCATAGGAGAGTCCATCCATCTGCCACACGTTCCAGGAGATGATGTAAGCAGCACCAGGCATCATGCGCATCTTGTTCTGGTTGAACTTCTTTTCTCCAAATTGAGCGATATAATGCTCTTCGAATGTAAAGAAGAGAGCTTCTCGGGCAAGTAGGAGGTTATCGCCTTGCCATTCGAAACCGTATGTTGCACGGAGGGCAATCTTAGCCCAAAGAATCCAATCCTTGGAGTCCTTCGTATTCTCGGAAACGATTCTGAGTTTACGGTCGAGCATTCCTATGCGATATTTCACATTCTCGTTATACTCACCGGTAACGGCATCATATCTGTTACAGAGGTATGGAGCTTCGCCGCAGGTAATTTCCAAACGGGTATCTGCCACGTAGTCTTTCCAGGTCTTACCTTCAGGAAACTCAATTTTCTCCTCATTGTTAATCCACTTTTGAGGGTTCTCTGGGTCGGGCGAATTGAAGAGTCCTTCTTTTCTGCCGAACCATGCTTCATCAATGAGATTGTTCTGTGCATTGCAAATCCATGCAGGAGTAAACACCTCAGCCTTATCCTTAGCACGCTGCGTCTGTTCTTCTTTCGACTTTACGGCACGTGGTCGGATAATCTCCTGGTAATTGTCTTTCTCTTCAGGATTCTTTTTGACCAACTCATTGTATTGCTCCTTCGTAATCACCTTGCCTTCTTTTGAGGCATAGGATGTAATCTTGTCGAGCGTGATAGGTGCAAAGAAGTAAAATCCTCTCCGTAGTCAGCATACGAATCTGTTGCCCAGTAGATATTCTGCTGGGTGGTATGATCTTTCAGAAGATTCATACAGACCTTCTCTCCGTAGCTGTAGAGGAGTTGGTTCTCACTTATGTCTGCGTCATTTATCATTGTTTATAATTTAATTGCAAAATTATTATTCTATGTTGCAGTCTTTCTGCACTGTTGAATATTTTTTCAATAAGTTCTCAATTTTCTCAGCAATTTGCCGCCTCAACCACTCAGGTTTGAGTACTTCAACCTGATTTCCGTATGAAAAGATGCGTGCTTCAAGTTCCTTGTTGGGACGAACCGTGAGTTTAATAATTCGCTGTTCTTCGTCGTCAACCTCCTGTGAAGGATGGATGGGTTTATTCACCACGTAAGGGAAACGGGCTTCATCAAATTTCAACAGCACTTCCTCTGCCACTGGATGGTCTTCGGGTAACGTCACTCCAACGATGTCCTTGAAATACTCATTGAAGTCTATATCCGTATTGGGAATAAACGGCACATTGGCACGTGAGAACTTCACGATACGTCGAGTGCTTTATTGGTGATATAATTGCCATGACTACCTTCCTGTAATCCGATGAGGAACCAGCGGTTATTGAATTGCTTGATATGGTAAGGATGGAGGATGGCAGTTCTTTCATTGCCAGCGAAAGTGCGATAGAGCAAATTCAAAGGCTGATGATTCAATGCGGATTCTATCAGTTCACCCAAGAACTCTGTTCCCTTCAGCAGATCATTGTGGTCAAATGACACGATATTCTCAGTATTGGGCTTGACACCAAAACGGAATTCGAGATTTGAGATAACATCTTCCAACCATGCGTTACTCGGCACACCACGGAAACGGCTTAGTATGTCGATAGTGGAGCGAAGAGACTTTACTTCTTCGGCTGTCAACTCATTATTAAAGATGGAGAAGCTTGGGTCAGAATAACGATAGTAACTTTTCCTTCCATCGAAGGGATATGTTTCGATAGGGGCATTGTAGGTGACTCTATCTCTCATATACTTGATGTCTTCACGAATCTGACGGATGCTGACCTGGGAGCCATAGAGATCCATGAGGGACTCATTGACCGTGTCCATGAGGTCCTCAATGCTATATGTTCTATGAAAATCGCTAAAGCATCTGTCCAGTATCCGGTAGCGCAGTTGCGCATTCTTGTTTGTTGGCATAGAGTCTTTCTTAATTAGTTCATTTATCTGTTTTTATAGTAACGACATTGTCCAGTCTGACAAGGTCGTTCATATCGCATTTGAGACAGCGAGCTATCTCAATCAAATTCTCTAAAGTTGGTTGTGATGTATTGGTAACCCACTTTGATATTGTTGCAGGATCTTTACCGAGCATCTCAGCCAGTTGCTTGTTGGTTAGCATGCGTTCTGCAAGCATCACCTTAATCCGATTTAGAGGTTGTTTCTCCATATTTCTTATTTTTATATATTATCAATATGCAAAAATAAGGTTTTTTCTTCGAAAAACAGATGTTTTTCATAAAAATAACACTCCTAAAGCAAATAAATTGATGTTTTCGTCATGTTATTCGGAAAAAAAGAGTGAGCAGATGATCATCACCAACTTGATTTTGTTTTCGAGATTCTTTATTACCATACCTTATTATATATGTATCTGAAGTTTCGCATATCAGGAAGTTAAAGGAGTTAAAGGAGTTAAGGAGTTAAGACGTATGTCTTGCTGCTTAAAAAACTACGTCAAAAAGACTGTTGTCTTAACTCCTTTAACTCCTTTAAATTCTGTGCTTGCGAAACTTGAATTAAGAATTAAGAGAAGCCTTTTTGGAGTATATTTTTGCCAAATTTGGTATAATGAGAGTTTTTTTTCGCTTTATTGGACGTTTTTTTTTTGAAATAAAAACACTACCTTTGCACAAGAATAATGGTGATGTTCTTCCTTCTTTATGGGTTTGACATTAATGTTGGATAGCCGTAAACAGGCAAAAAAGTAAAGCAGGTAGGTTCTCATTAATAATAAAAACACTTCAAAAAGCTCATTCTATGATACTCGACATACAATCGTTGGAAGCCTTGGCACACTACACTCGCGGTGGCGTGACCATATTCTTTGTCTTTTGGTGCTTCATGCTCAGGAAATACGAGAAACGCAACTATATGCTGAAGTTGCTCTATTTTTCATCGCTTCTCATTGCTGTTTGCTATGCTAAAGACGTGCTGTTCGCTTTCACGTCGATAAAATATTCCACCCACTTGAACAACATTTGCGGCATATTGGACATGGTTTACATACCCGTGATTTCCGCCTTCTTCCTCGAAGTGGTTCGACCGGGAGCAGTTTCCATGCGGAAGACATGGGCTTCGGTGGCGTTTCTTGCGTCGTTTGCCCTTATCTACGTTTTCTTGCCCTTCAAGGCGATTGAACTAATCGCTTCCTGTGTGGCGTTCGCCATTTCTGCCATAACGTTGGTCTATGTTACTGTGTTTGCGGTGAGATACCGCAAAATGCTGTATGAACTATTCCTACACCGAGAATGTGGATGTCGTTTGGGTGATGCTGTCGTGCTATGCCTCTTTCGGCTCTTTCGTCCTCTACGAACTGATGTTCCAAAACGCCGTGTGGCTCAGCGATGTCATTTTCAACATCTCAGGCATGGTGTTGTGGACTATAGTGTTTAAGTTCGCCCAAAGGCACAGGGTGCTGAAAATGTTATTCCAGAATAATGGCAGTCCTGCCGGCGACACCGACGAGACAGGACTGACGGAGACAGAGGCCGACATGCGGAAGCAAGAACGCTACAAATACATAGAGTCGCGCATTCAGCTGTTAATGGAACAAGAGAAGCTCTTCCTCATGTCAAAACTCACTATCATGGACCTGGCTACAAAGATAGGCACCAACAAAACCTATCTTTCCGAATATCTGAACAGCAACCTGAACATGTCGTTCCACGACTTTGTGAACAAGTATCGTGTGGAAGAGGCGTGCCGTATTATTGATGCCTTGCCGCAGGACAGCAAGCGGACGATAATAGACATTTCAATCAAGAGCGGATTTAATTCCATCTCGTCTTTCTACCGCCAATTTGCGAAATTCAAGGAATAAGCCCAAGGAAATATCTCTTCGAGAAAATGACGAAGGCGGAGGAAAACGAGTAGCCAAAGAAGGGAAAACATCGCAAAAAAGGTAGAAAAACGGTAAAAACAGCCCTAAGAACTCTCTTTTTTCCGTTTTGACAAACATTTTTCCGTTTTGACTGATTTTTTTTCCGTTTTGACAAGTTTCTTTCGTTTTTTTCTCGTATTTTTGCATTGTTTTTTTATAAATATTTATTGTTATGAAGCATTTATATTTTTTACTTACGGTAATTCTTTTAATGACTTGCACAGTAAAGGCACAGTCTCAGAGTGATTACAAAGAGTTTGAAAATTGTGTCTTGGTGGATGGCTTGGGCTATTCCCTAAACGAGACCACGAAGGAAGCGTCAGTGGTTCCCCACTATGCAACAGACAAGGATGGAAACGAACTGTCCGAAGGGTATAAGGGCGATGTCGTCGTGCCTGAGTCAATAACCGTTGATGGCATTGACTACAAGGTTACGGAACTGGAGAAGATGGCATTCGGCATGTCCGACATTACCTCTCTGAAACTGCCATCGACAATCAGGAAGATGGGATTCCGCTCAGTTGACTACTGCCCCGAACTTGTCAAGGCAAACTTGCCGGCATCGGTGGAGGATATAGGGGAACGTCCGTTTTGCTCTTGTCCGAAACTCGACGATTTCACTATTGAAGAGGGCAACAAGAACTATATTCTTGAGTCGAACATGCTGATGACCGCCGACAAGACCACGTTGCTGCATCTGTTTGGTGAGAGCGACAAGGACAAACCGGTGAGTGTCACCGTTCCTTCCACTGTAAAGACTATTCGAGCGTGTGCGCTTTCACTCTGCGAAGGGGTGAACGAGATTACCCTGCCCGAGGGACTGGATTCGATAGGTTATATGGCTTTCTCCAGTACCAGCATCACTACTATAACAATCCCTTCCACAGTAACCCATATTTCTGGAGGTTTTGTCTTGTTGTCCAAAAACCTGAGGGAAATCATAGTGTCTGAGGGCAACAGGAACTACAAGATCGAGGGCGGCGCAATGTATGATACCGACAAGACAATGCTTTACTGGGTGTCGCCAGCATGTACGAGTCTGGCGATACCTGAGACGGTGACGAAGGTGTGTGAAGGTGCCATAGAAAACACCGCCCTGAAGGCTCTCGTCATACCCAAATCGGTGAAGGAGATTTCATTATTTGCCGTGACTAACAACCAGCAGCTCAAGACACTCGTCATTGGTGGTGGACTGGAGCTTATCGAGTCCTTCACCTTTTGGAATAACTTGGCATTGCGGTCAGTCTTCGTGAGGGGCAACAAGCCCGCAACATTGGAAGGCGATGCCTTTTATTCAGGCGATGCGGAAGAGAATGTCACACTCTATGTGCCCGAAGGCTCGAAGGATATCTACGCTGCCGCTGCTAATTGGAAGAACTTCAAGAACATAAAGGAATACTCGCTCGCAGGCATCGATCAGCATCCCGGCGAAGCATCGGCAGAGTCGGTAGTGGTGGATGGCATTGCCTACGACCTCAACCGCGAGGACATGACAGCCACCGTGGTGTGTTATCGATATTGGGACTCTGACAGCAGCCAGTCAATAGAGCTATGCCTAAGTATTCCGGCGACATAGTCATTCCAGAGGCAATCACCGTCGATGGTGTTGACTACGTCGTGACCGAGATAGGCGGGTGGTCTTTATGCTCCTGCAAGTTGGCCAGCGTTTCCCTGCCTTCAACACTTAAGGCAATCCGCGACGGGGCGTTCACTTTCGTTGAGCAACTCAATACACTGACTATTCCGGCCTCCGTGGAGACTATTGAGGGCGGCTCACTTGTTTTCTGCGAAGATTTGGAAAACATAGTGATTGCAGAGGGCAACAAGAATTTCGTATTCTCCGACCAATTGCTGATGTCGGCTGACAAGACAAAGGTATATGCACTGATTGGAGCTTCAAGAGCAGGAAGTAACGTCAGAGTCGTTGTCCCCTCTACGGTCAAGTCATTGGAGCCTATGGCAATGTACGGGGCGTACGGAATGTCAAGCCTGACCTTGCCGGAGGGACTTGAGAGGATATGCGAATCGGCATTGGGCTGCAACAACCTCACCTCGATTCATATCCCTGCCAGTGTGACCACCATAGAGGAGGCATTCTGGTTTATGGAGCAACTCAGGGAAGTGACAGTTGCGGAGGGAAATCAAAACTATACAGTGAAAAACGGTATGCTTCTGACCAAAGACCTTACAGGCTTGGTGAAAATACCGCCAATGCTCGATAGTTATGACATTCCAGAGACGGTGACAACCATTTTTGGAAGTTCGGCAGACCTGTTGAACACCAAGGAATTGGTTATTCCCGATGGTGTCAAGGCATTGGGGAACTTTGCATTTGGTTGCTGCGAAGGACTTGAGACAGTTGTCGTTGGAAGTGGCGTGGAGACTTGGGGCGAAGAGACGTTCTATGTTTGCTTTGACATAAAGTCGATCTACTTGCGCTCAGAGAATGTGGTGACTCCAACCACGGAGCCATTCGAATCTAAAATATTCGAGACCGCCACACTCTATGTGCAGCTGGAACGAAAAATGCCTACGAGCTTGACACATATTGGGGACGCTTCAAGAACATTACAGAGTACACGACAACAGGTATCAGCAGCGTGAAGACCGACTCCAACGCTCCCGCCGAGCAGATTTACGGCATTGACGGCAAGCGTCGCGACATCTTGCACCACGGCCTGAACATTGTGAGAAGCAATGGTAAGGCGAAGAAAGTGATAGTGAAATAAAGAATTAAAGTAATCAAGAATTATGATTAAGAGGAGTATTTCATTAATTGCCGTTATGCTTACTATGGCAGTGGCAGTAATGGCACAAAAGCAAGTGGTAGAGCAAGACTACTGGTGGAACGACCAGCCCGAAGGCTATCTATGGTCGATGGGTACATTCTCTACTGCCGAGGTGAATGTGGCTTCAATGATACCTCAGGAGATGGAGGGATGCGTGATTGACGAGGTGGCTTTCTATGCCTCCGACATATCGCAACTAACCGACATCAAACTCTTTGTGACACACAAACTGAGTAAAGACATCAACAACCTCGACATTGTGCTCACTCCTACTGAACTGCCTACCGAGGCTGACGCCCAAGGCAAGTGGAGAGTGAGAGCAAAACTGCCCGAGGACTTCACCGTGCCCTTCGGAGGTGCATATATCGGATATAAGGTGACACCAACCGACGGAATGGCTTCTGCATGAATACATGGACTGACACTCCTGACGGATGGCCTTTACCAGCTGACAAGAGCATGTTCATACAAGGAGGTCCGGAACTGCAGTGGTCATCATTAGGTGACACATTCGGTGCAGCTGCGGTGACGGCTCACGTAAAGGCAAGGAATGTGGAAGAGAATAGTGTGGCTCTGTATGAGAAGACTGAATACGTGAAACTGACTGGCGAAAAGGGCTTTGAGTTCATATTGCCAGTGAAGAACCGCAGTGCCAAGGACATTCAGACGTTGACTTATACCGTAAGCATTGACGGCGGCGAGGCAAAAGAATACACCCATACGTTCCAGTATCAATTTAAGGCATTCGGACTAAGCTCTATAGTGAGCAAGATTGACGCTCCCGACACCGACGGTTGCCACTCGATAGCCATAGATATTACAAAAGTGGATGGCGTGGAGAATACATCAGACGCAAGGAGTATGAAGCTGATGCTTGTCACTGTGCCCGAGTCTGCACCAAGAAACACCATTGTGGAGAGCTTCAGGACGGCAGGACTGGGCATGATGCCGCTTAACATCATTGGCGAGCGCAAACTGAAGGAACTATATGGTGACAAGGCAATTATCCTTGGTGCCAACAGCGGCGACTATTGGGAGTGTGCCGACTATCAGGACGTGGTGAGGAAGTACTATTACAACAACCTCAATAATTTCTGCTTCGACCGCGCCCTTCCTGCTATCGATCCCTATCGTGGCTATCACCTTTATGAGAAATCTGAAGAAATGGTGTATTCCACCAACGAGGCTTTCGACTATATCAATGCCATCACTTCGGAAGCTACTGTCGGCATCGGCGCAAGATGGCATAGCGACGAGAGATCAGCTATTGACGTGGATGTGACCACAACATTCCTTTATGACCGTGAGGATGCTCCCTATCATCTTGAGTTGTATCTGAAGGAAAGCCCTATTCAGGCTGTTGGCGAAGAGGATGACAACTGGTGGAACGAGGCAATCTCAAATGCCTACAGCGGCAGCGAGGAAGAACTGCCCGAGGAGTTTGACTGGTTTGTACAGGCAGTGCCATCATTCCGGGATATATTTTTGAGAATGTAGTAAGGGCATGTTGGGGCGCATTGACCGGCATTGATGGCAGCATAATGGCTCCAATTGTCAAGAATGTTCCACAGACATACAGCACCACTCTCGACTTGTCGGAGATAGACATCCGCGACAAGAACAACCTTCACCTTGTGGCAATGCTTGTCAATGAGGGAGGCACCGTAGTGAATGCCGCTGAAGTGTCGCTTGGCAATGCCACTTCAATAGAAAGCATAAAGGAATCGACAAAAGCAATTGTTCCCGACCGAATCTATAACCTCCGCGGCATTGAGATGAAGACCGAGAAGGCATATATATAAAAGGTGGAAAGGTGAGGATTAAAAATTAGGAATGAGGAATTAGGGATTAGAAATTAGGAATGAAGTGGCTTTTCCGCCGTGAAAAGTCACTTTTTTCTTTATTGACCGAAAGTTTTCTTTATTGACAAGTGACTTTCGGATATTTTTCGTAACTTTGCAGCCAAAATATATAATTAACTAAAAAATAATGAGTATGAAGACAAAATTACATCTTATCATTATGAGCCTCGTCCTGCTATTTGTGGCAGGAGGGCAAAGAGTATGCCTTGCGGCTGACTCGTGGAGTTATCCAACAAGCAAACCGGAAACGCCCTTCGGCGGCGGCGATGGTTCGCAAGGGAATCCGTACAGGATTGAGACCGCCCAACATCTTGCCAACTTCGCCTATATGGTGACGGACAAGAACACGACGTACAAGAAGAAGTATTTTATCCTTACCAACGACATCACACTCAATGACGATGTCCTCAACGATAAGGGTACAGGACTGAAAAATGACGAAAGCAGCTATAAGCTGTGGACACCTATCGGAGAGTATGGACGTCTCTACGATGATGACTTCATGGGAATTTTCGACGGTAAAGGACATACCATCCGCGGTATGGTGTGCATAAATCCTGACGGCAAAAGAAGGTATAACGGTTTTTTCGGAACGACAGATGATGCAACCATCATGAATCTAAATCTTGAGGACTGCTATTTGGCCTCGAATGATGTTAAAGGCATCATGCAGAATTATGGGACGTTAATAGGTGTTACCAGAAACACAACATTAAAAAATTGTCATGTTTCAAAGTCTGTCGTCAAGGTTAATTATAATTATGACGGTTTGGGGTCTGACTTATTCTGCTGTGTGGGGGGAATGATAGGACAGTTAGATCTTCCAGGATGGTATCTTGCTTCTTCTAAGACACACTTGACTAATTGCAGTTTTAAAGGCAATATATATGTAAATGTACCCCAAACTGGGCACGCGTTATCTACACGCGTTGGAGGTCTGTTCGCTCATCAATATAAAGACCCGGCTTTTGCAGCTCAATATCTATATCTTGCCAATTGTAACACCGAAGGAAATATAAATATTCATAGTACATATTCTAGTAATAAAATATATGTAGGAGGTGTAACATCTGCTCCAGGAAGAGGAGGAAATGAAATAAAGAATTGTGTCAACCGTATGAATATCACGGTAGATGGAGAGATGGATTTTTGTAAAATTACTGGTTTTGGCGACTTATGGGAGGCTAAAGATATGTACAAGGTTTCTCAGTGTGTGAGTCTCGGAACAATAAAGGTTGGATCTGAAAATAAAAAGGCAAAAATAAATAGTCTTTCAATCGATGGATTATTTTCTCGTAATAGAAGCATCTTGAGCAACTGTGCCTTCTATGGCAAGTATGATATTCACAGTCAAGGGTCATCTGCGGAAATAACATCATTGTGTGATGACTTGTATTTAGTGGATCCCGAAAAGCCTTCTGTTGTTTGCTCCGTTGGGAATGTATTTGATTTAGACTATAAAAATGCACCTGAATTAGACCAAGTAAGTATAAAAACGAAATTTATAGATAAGGATGAGAAAGTACAAGCTGCCAAACACAAGGTATATTATCACTTTGAATATACAGGCAACGTGACTTTCCCTTGCAATGGAACAGCGGATGCATCAAAATACAACAAGAGCCTTGATGAGATGAAGACAGACGACTTCATCAAAACGCTGAACACTGATGCTGGCAGCAATGTGTGGGGCAAAATGACGGGAATGAACGACGAGAGTCTTAACGGTCTGCCTATGCCTGTAGCATGCGGCGGAATGGTAACAGAGTACTCCGGAACAGGAACGCTTTCTGACCCTTATATCATTAATAACGAGTATGACATTAAGAGATTGATGGAATCAGTCAACAATGGAAGCACTTTTGAGGGCATTTATTTCAAGTTAGGCTCCGATATATATGGCGGAAATCTTTCTACTATCGGTGAGAGCAGCGACAAGCCGTTCAAGGGTCATTTTGACGGCAATGGCTATGCCATCACAGGCCTGCGCCGATGCCTCTTCGGCTATATGTATGGCACCGTGAAGAACCTCACTCTGCTCGAAGCTGACGTAAGCAGCCAGAGCGACGGCGCGATACTTGCGATGTATGTGGGCGATGGCGAGGGAAGTATGAACGCCGAGATAAGCAACTGCTATGCAAGTGGCATAGTAAACGTTAAAAGGGGATGGAGCGAGGCCATAACTGCCATCGGAGGATTGTGCAACCATATTTACGCTGGCTCAAAAGTTCACGACTGCTACTTCAAGGGCACGCTGCAGGCAAGCAACGACTCTTTCGCAGGCAACTACATGGCTGCGGGCATCGCCGTATTCAATAGCAACAAAAATGGAATATATAACTGCTATGCGTCGTTTGACGTGAAGCAATCGGGAAGCTTCATCGGCGGAAGCAATGTTTATGGCATCAGCGACTACGGCATGAGCAACTGCTATGCCATAGCCCCCACTACGCGAACCGACAGCGGCTGCACCCTGCTCAATGCCGAGGCTGAGCTTAGCGCGTCAGCCCTTGGCGACCAGTGGATTCAGGGTCTTTACCGTCCAGTGCTCAAAGGCACTAAATATTACGAGGTAACAACTCCCGAGGGCGACATCTCCTATCTTGATGGCATACCCGCCGAGGTTGCCGTTGAAGACGGTGAGGTGGCAAATGCTGCCCGTCGTGCCAATGCGAGAGGCACTGACGAGAATGCCGATGCCTTGAAGTCGAACTACATCACCTGTTATGTGCCTAAGTCGGAGGAAGAGCTGCACGACGTCATACTATGGTCACTCCCCAACGTGGCCATCTATTCAGACGAGTACAAGATGGACGTAATCCCGAACTTCTACCTCGACAATCGCGAGGATCTGAAATATACTCCAACCCCAGGTGCTACTAAGGCCATGGGAGCGATTTACTATCCTCTGCAGCAGAACTCCACTGGTTGGCACATGCTCTGTCTGCCAGGCTACGTCACCAAGGACTTGTTCCCCGAGGAGAGTCGTTTGTTCGTTGTTGACGGTGTTGACAATGCTGCCATGACGGTTCTGGTGAGCGAGGTTGACACCATCTCTCCAGCCACACCGTTCATTGCATACATCCCCGTTGAGGCAGAGGACGTAAACCTCGTGTCGTTCGGCGACCTCGTGTTCACCCCTCGCACTGCGAGTGCAACGAGTCCGCTAATGGGTACATTCTCCAATACCACTCAGTCAGACTGCGCCACCGAGTTATCGGCTGACGGCAAGACTATACTTCATAGTCTCGTCTCCGACATCAAGCCCTTCCAGGCGTGGCTTCCAGGAGTAACGGGTGATATGGAAATCTCAGCTACCCCAACGGGTATAAAGCTCATAGGCAGAGATAGCGACGGCAATGAGCGCATCTATAACCTCCGCGGCATGGAGATGAAGTCCGAGAAGGGCATATATATAAAAGGTGGAAAGGTGAGAGTGAACAAATAGAATTTAAATAATAACCCCAAATAATAATAGTAATTTAAAATGAAGAAGACATTATTTTCAGTGATGTGGCTTGCGATAGCAGGCGTATTTACAGTTTCGACATTGTCGGCATGTTCAGATGATGACAACGACAACAAGGCAGGCTCTTATGTTATCCAAAAGAATGGAGTGGTAGAGCCTTCGCAACAGGTAGATATGGGAGTGTTCAACATCGACGGCAAGAACTATAGGCTTATCTTTGCCAAGACAAACCTGACGGCAAGGGGACTCGCCAAAGCAGAGAGCGACTTCGGCGATTTTTTTCATGGGCAGCTCCTGAACCATGGTGCACAGCATACGAGCGCACTGCCACTTCTTTGTCTCCCACGGCATGGATTTCGGGCAAGACGGATGGATATACATTGGATAATGCGCAATACTATGACGGAACACGATACACGAAATACCAGACTGAGAACGAGCAGTTGTCGGCAGAAGATGATGCAGCCCACAACTTGCTCGGAGGCGACTGGCAGATTCCGTCGCGTGCCGTATGGCAAGCCCTGTTGGATGCCAACAACCAATCGGTTACATGGGGCAAGGACGGAGAAATGAAAATGACCTTCATCGACGAGACGGGAAAACCGGGAATGAAGATTTCAAGCAAGTCGAATCCTGATAACTACATCTTCCTGCCTGCAACAGGTAGAATAATTGAGAAGGAATTCCTCTATGTAGGCATTCAGGGCAACTATCTCAGCTCAACCCTCGGTACACCTTATAATATATGGGGTATGGGATTTGGCGATGGCTCTGCAGGCGTGTTCACCACATGCCGCAGGATGACAGGCTGTGTCATCCGTCCTGTACGACTCGTGGCTGAATAATAATCATTATTAATAATAAAAGTGGCTTTTCCGACGTGAAAAGTCACTTTTTTCTTTATTGACCGAAAGTTTTTCTTTATTGACAAGTGACTTTCAAATCTTTTTCGTACCTTTGCCGCAAAATATTGAATTAACTAACATTATTGAGTATGAAGACAAAGTTACATCTAATCATTATGAGCCTCGTCCTGCTGTTTGTGGCGGGAGGGCAGAGTGTATGTCTTGCGGCTGACACGTGGAGTTATCCTACAACGAAGCCGGAAACGCCTTTTGGCGGCGGCGACGGTTCCTCGTATGATCCCTACAGGATTGAGACCGCCCAGCATCTTGCCAACCTCGCCTATATGGTGACGGACGCAAACACGTATTACAAGGACAAGTATTTCGTACTTACCAACGACATCACGCTCAACGATGACGTCATCGCCGATGACGGCAAAAGCCTGAAGAAATCTCTGAGTGCGTATAATCTTTGGAAACCTATCGGTGAAGATGGAGTAATATACAATGATGACTTCATGGGCAGATTCGACGGATGCGGGCATACGATAAGAGGAATGGTTTGTATATGTTCTGACAGCAAAAAAAGGTATAACGGTTTGTTCGGAGCTATTGACGAGGCACTCATCAAAAACATCAATATGGAGGATTGCTATATTGAACGTAAAGAAGGGGACGGAAAAGGTATATCTTTCGGAATCCTTTGTGGTTATTCTTCCGAATCTACATTTCTCAATTGTACAGTTTCCAAGTCTTTCATAAATGTTGAAACGAAAAATGCGGCGTACATTGGAGGTTTAATAGGATGTATTCCAGGAGGGGCTTATTCATATATTATATCGCATCTTTCTAATTGTAAATTCAGTGGGAATATCAGATTATGTGTAAATGATGTCGCTGATGTTAGAACTCTTGGTGGTATTATTGGTAATGTAATTAGTGAATTTAACGAAATAAATATGGATGACTGTTCGTCAGTTGGTGAGATTGAATATCATGGCAATCATAATGTTAAGGCTCTTTATGCCGGTGGAATTTGTGGGCGCACACCAGATCGTGGTAGATTTAGTAATTGTTTTAGCTCAATGGATATTAATATCAATTCTCCTCTTGCACAAATTAATGCTTGTTATGTCGGGGGACTTGCTTCAAGAGCTGAGACAGAGTATGAACATGACGTTAATATGACAATTAACAATTGTGCGTATCTCGGGAATATAAGAATAGGAGATGCTGCCAACAAAGTGAAAACGAAGTCTTTGCGGGTTTGCGGTATTGGTAATAATAGATCAAAGGTAAATGGCTGTGCGTTTTACGGAAAATTTGATGTTCACTGCACCGCCGAAAAAAATGCCTTAGTTGCTCCTGTCGCCAATTATTGTCTTTTCGGCGATGAATACAAGCACAATGTCGTTTATTCTGTAGGGAATGTAATCGATGTTGATGCAGATGATTTTCACATTGACCAAGTATGCAACTTAATATTTGGGGATAAGAAGCATCAGGACTATTACCACTTTGAAACTACTAACGGTAAAAGCATTGAATGCAAACATTCTATTGCTCCAGCGCAATACTCCAAGACCCTTGCCCAGATGAAGGATGATGACTTTCTCAGGACACTGAATGCCGAAGCAGGCAGCAACATGTGGGGCAAGCTGACTGGAATGAGCGACGCGAGCCTTAACGGCCTGCCCATGCCTGTAGCTTGCGGCGGTGTGCTCTCTGACTATACAGGAGATGGCATGTCTGAAAATTCGGCATATATCATAAAAACTGAAGATGACATTAAGAGATTGATGGAATCAGTCAACAATGGAAGTTCTTTCGAGGGCAAGTTTTTCAAGTTAGGCTTCGACATACGTATTACCGGTGCTCTGGACAACTGTATTGGTAATGTTAGTGAAAGGCCTTTCAAGGGACATCTTGACGGCTGTGGCCATGCCATCATAGGCCTGCGCAAGAGCCTCTTCGGATATATGTACGGCACGGTGAAGAACCTTGCCCTCGTTGACTGCAACATTTGGGACGGCAATTATGCCACGGCACTCGCAAGGCAAGTAGGAGACACGGACAATAAGGCAGAGGTGAGCAACTGCTATGTTTCGGGTGCGATATCCTTCAGTACGCCTTGGGACCAGTTGGGTTATGCGTCAACCTTCGCCTTCCAACTCGCTAAGGGCTCTTCCATCCACGATTGCTATTTCAAGGGAAGATTTATCGTCAAGGAACAAACGTTCAGTACTTATAATGTGGCGGGCATTGCCATCTATGACGGCAATAGAACAGTAAACACATCGGCAGAATCCCCTGAAGGCATATTCAATTGCTATGCCTCGTTTGATGTCAAAGTGGAGGCAAGCGTGAAGGAAACCCGAAATACATACGGAATCACCAATGGCCTTAATAACGAATCAAATGGCAACTATTTTGTATGTTCCGACTACAGAGTGAGTGAAAACTATAACGGTGGCAAAAAGTTGGGTTCAGAGTCGGAATTGAACGGTAAGTTCAATGGCAAGCCAGGCTGGCTGCAAGGTGTCTATCGTCCATTGCTTGTTTCCGCCAAGCACTATATGGCGAAGTCGCCGGATGGAGCGGTTGCTTATTTCGACGCCATCCCCGAAGCAAACCCGAAGAAGAACTATTTCTACAACATCAGCATTGATGATCCTTATTCCGACGTGTCGCTGTGGCAGCTGCCAAACATGGCGGTATATGTGCCGAACGAGAAGAAGGACTATATCACCACTGGCTATCTCGACCAGTCGGCTGACTTCCAATACAATCGTTCAGCAGATGCCACGGCTACTGCAGGACAGCTTCGCTACGACCTGACGCAAACCGACAAGGGCTACCACATGATTTGTCTGCCAGGAGTGGTGGAGCGCGATGATTTGCCAGATGGCGCAAAGGTGATGATAATAGGAAAGATACAGACGGTTGGCGCACAGGAGCAGGTGAACGTGGTGATGGTTGACACCATACCGGCCGGAGTGCCTTGCATGCTCTATGTTCCAACGACAACAGTGACAACAGGAACAACAATACCTCTCGTCATGCGCAGCGGCATAGTATCTACGCTACAGTCAATGCGACTTACAGCGATTTCAAGGGAACGTTCTCCAAGAACACTAATGTTCCTGTAGGAGCTTGCACAACGGCAATATATAGTGGAGACAACAACACCTTGCCTTGCTTTGTCAGAAATACGGAGACAACAACAGCCGAGCCCTTCACCGCATGGCTCGAAGGAGCAACAGGCGACGTGCAGATAGTTGACTATATATTGCTCGACGAGGAGAACAAGGCGATGACCATGACGCTCTCTGAAGATAACGCCAAGAATTGTAATATTAAGATGCGCCGTGCATTGAAGAAAGATGATTGGAACACCATCTGCCTGCCATATTTATTGACATCTGGTGAGATTTCTTCGTTGTTCGGCAGCGGCACTAAGGTAGAGGCGTTCAGCGGCTTGGAATATAACAGTGGGACTAATTCCTACACCATGAAGTTCAGCGCTGCAACGGAAATTACAGCCGGCACACCTTATCTTATTAAACCTTCGAAAGATGTTTCGGGCAACATCTACGATATTAACGACAGGACGATAACTTGTACTTCTGCAACATACGTTCCGACTGGTACATCCCAAACCGCAAATAACATCACCCTCACCATGCAGGGTGAATACAACAAGCGCATGATAACTCCTTTCGATGTAACGGAAAGTGAGAACATCTACGTCATCAGCGGCGACAAGATATACCGTGTTAATTCAGACGTGGAGATGAAAGGCTTCCGCTGCTATTTCGTGGCAAAGGGCGCATTCAGCAACGCCAAAGTGATTCACTCCGACGGCACCTCCACCGACCTGCGCCTTATAGACGCAAAAGCTACGGGCGACACCGATGCCGTTTATGACCTGCTCGGCAGAAAGCGCGATGCGCAGACAAAGGGACTGGTCATTAAGAATGGAATTAAAGTATTAAAGTAACTGAACTTTCGCATATCAGGAAGTTAAAGGAGTTAAGGAAGTTAAGGAGTTAAGACGTATGTCTTGCAGCTTAAAAAACTACGCCAAAAAGACTGTTGTCTTAACTCCGCGCTCCTGAGTCTCGGAGTCGAAGGCTGAATGGATGAACTTTTATTTGCCGCCCTTAAAGTGCTGGAAATATCTTTCTTCCTTTGCCGAAAACTCCATCAGCATTTTCTGGGCGAGGGGAGCGTACCAGGTCTTCACCTCCTGCTCAGTAGGCGTATAACTTCCCGTGGCGAAGAATCCGTGTAGGAATAATATCTTCTTCATGCTCTAATCATTTGATAATGATGCGCCTGTAATCTAGGAGGATAAGCTATGCTTTACTCCCTTATTAGGCAATATTTCTGCAAAAATA
>ENA-OQER01000137-OQER01000137.1-human-gut-metagenome-genome-assembly--contig:-NODE-137-length-39213-cov-3.616359_pt1 | contig 39213 bp, 50 predicted proteins | sample MGYA00242797_ERZ504639 | MGnify/ENA primary metagenome ERZ504639 (study PRJEB26092, sample SAMD00036306) | human gut metagenome | host: Homo sapiens | study: EMG produced TPA metagenomics assembly of... | reverse complement strand
TAAAGTAACTTATTCAGAACCGGTATTGTATGGTTTTGAGAATGTGCGTGGGCTGAATAGTTATGATTTATATTAATATCAGGAGACAGAGAATGGAAGATTTACCGTTTGGAAAACAAAGTTGGGAAAGATTTGTTCACTTTTAGAACAAGTATGGTTATGTTTTTGCAATCTTATGTAAGATTGCCTATACTATTGATTCAAGTAGACAATCTTTCTTGTTTGTAACAAGCATATTTAGTCTTATTTTCGTTGCTGATTTTATAAAAAAATATTCTCCAATTCCATGGTTAAGTATTTATATTTATGTTACAATGGCTTTTTATACGAATACTTTTAATAGTGTGCGTTCTAGTATTGCATTAGGTGTCGGTCTTTATATGATGAAATATATTATCAATAGAAATTTTATAAAATTTTTTATTTGTTATGTGATTGCTTTGGAAATACATCAAACCTTTTTCCCTTTTATATTATTGTATCCTCTTTTTGCAAAGCAGATTTCTGTAAGGTATATATTAATCTGTATTTCTATTAGCTTCCTCATATCTCAGGCCTCTACTTATGTGAGCTTTATTTCTGTACTTGCATTTGTTTATGATAGTGGATCCTATTTAGATACTGGTGATAGTTATACCGGTGGTTATTCTTTATTCTTTTTATTGTCAGCAATGTCATTAGGATTTTATATCATAAATAGAAGGAAGATGACAAAGGAATTGCAACTATTTATACATTGCTTGATAATGGCGAGTTGTATACAGGCTTTTGCAACATACTATACTGTTCTGACGCGAGTATCAATGTTCTTTTATATTACTCTTATAGTACTCTTCCCTATTACTTTATTGAATATTGGCCATGCTCGATTGCGGAAATTAGGATATACAATTACTGTTATTCTCTTTTTTGTGTATTTTCAGAAATTTGTGATGACTCCTTTATCTGATTACGGAGATTCTAATAGCCAAAGAACTCTTCCGTATAAAACATATTTTGTAAAATGATAATGACTGCTTAATGAGGAAAATATTATTTGATTTGAGTGTTTGCCAACCAATAGGACATATAAAATTTCATGGTGGTGGTGTTTATGGGTATATCGTGTTTAAAGAATTATGTAAAAGAGCCTCTGAAGTGGTGATTGCATATTATGATAAATCTCATTTTATAGAACCTTCTGTAGTTGCTACAATAGAAACTTATGGAGTGAATACTGTGGATGCCAGTCAATATGAATTGGAGAATATTATAACAAATGATATAAGTTTGATATACTCTCCTTTGTATAGAGAAGAATATAAAAAGCTATTGAATAGAAATATTCTTATCTATATTACAATTCACGGCTTACGAAAATTGGAAATGAATAAGGATAAATATGAATTTTATTATTCTAGTGGCATTAAATCCTTTTTAAAGACATTACTAAAGAGGACATTTGTGTATAATTTGTTAACCAATCATTATTTGGATGAATATAAATTTTTGATTGAAAATAAGAATGTTCGTGTTGTGACAGTGTCTAATCATAGTAAAAGTTCTATTTGTTATTATTATCCGTCAGTGTGCAAAGACAAGATTCTTGTATATTATAGCCCTTCTACGACAGGTATTGAATATAAAGAAGTGAAATCATATATGACGGAAAAATACTATTTGATATTATCAGCAGATCGATGGCTTAAGAATGCCTATAGGGCAATGTTAGCTTTCGATACTCTTTTTGAAAAGAATAGGAATATTGCTGGCAAAGTTATAGTTGTGGGGCTACACGAAAATAATTATTTGATAAAAAGAATTCGGCATAAAGACAGATTTCAAATTATGGACTATGTAGATAGACTTCAATTAGAATCTCTGCTTTGTGGCGCTTATGCGTTAATTTATCCCACCTTAAATGAAGGATTTGGCTATCCGCCTTGGAAGCAATGAAGTATGGTACTCCTTGTTGTTGCTTCCTCATTTCTGCTGTGTCAGATTTGTGGGGATTCAGTTTTATATTCAAACCCTTATTCGAGTGCTGAAATTGCTATGCGTATAATAGAACTGGAAGATGTGGCAATTTATGCAGAATATAGGAAAAGATCACTTAACCGTTATGAGTATATAACCAAACGACAAAAGGATGATCTTAATAAACTTATAAATGAACTGCTAATTAGTATTTAATGGAATCATCATTGTATATTTCTTGTGTAAGTCTCAGTTGTGGTGGGGCTGAAAGAGTACTGTCTGTTTTATCTTCTCATTTTGCAGATAAATATGAAAATGTGAAAATATTTACCTGGAAAGAAACACCTGTTTTTTATGATTTTGATACTAGAGTACAAATAATTAGTATTGAAAGGGAATGTTCCAGTAAAAACACAATTCAAAAATGCTTTTGGTTTAGAAAATATATTAAAAGGAATATCCCTGATGTGATATTATCTTTTTGGCGAAATCCAGTGTGCAAGTCATTCTTTCTACTATAGGCCTGAAGGTTCCCATAGTCGTTGCTGAGAGAAATGACCCCAGGCAATTGAAAGGTGGATGGGCGATGATTAAAATTAGGGATTTCTTGTATAATAGAGCGTCTGGTATTTTGGAACAGACAAATAATAATCGAAAATATTTTACAGGAAGTAAATATAAAAAGACGGATGTTATATATAATCCTGTTTTTATGGAACCTGATCATATAGGAAGTGCAGTGAGAACAAACAAATTGAAAATAATAATATCAGTAGGAAGATTGGAGAAACAAAAAAATCATAAACTGCTAATTGATTCATTTGCTAAATTGCATAATTTATATCCGGATTATTGTCTAGTCATTTATGGCGAAGGAGCTGCTCGTAAAGAATTGGAAAATTATATTTCAAGGTTCTCTTTACAGAAATTTATCTTATTGCCAGGCAACAGAACTAATGTTTTAGATGAAATGAAAAAAGCTTCAATGTTTGTATTGTCTTCTAATTTTGAAGGTATGTCAAATGCTCTTATAGAGGCTATGTGCTTAGGATTGCCATGTATTTCTACCAAGGTCTCTGGTTCTACTGATTTAATAAATGATGGTGCTAATGGTCTTCTTATAGATTTAGATGATAGAGAACAATTATTTAATGCAATGAAAAGAATTATAGAAGACGAAGAGTTTGCATTAAGTTTGGGGATGGAGGCAACGAAGATATATTCTCAATTGAATGTTGACAAAATATCAAAAGAATGGGTTCATTATATTAATAGATTTATGTCCAACTAGTTGGATACTAATTTAGTACGTTATGATAAAATTGATAAAGGCCTATTTTAGGAAATCGTTGTTCTATTCAAAGTATTGCCAATCTTCAGTGAATAGTGTTCGATATGGATTGAAAAATCTATTTTTCTATTTTAGATATTTTAAAATTGGGAAATGTAAAACTTGCGATAAAGAAGAAAGGGTGCTATATTTTGTTATAGACCCTAAATTAGAACATCCAGGGTTGACCGATCGACTCAAGGTTATAACTTGCATATATTATATTGCTAAAATTAACGGTTTCCAATTTAAACTTGTATTTGAAGAACCTTTTAAATTATCAGATTATCTGGACTGTAATAAAGTGAATTGGATCGGGGAGATAAGCGACATTTCTTTCTTGTATCCCTCCTCTAAAATGTACGCATATAATGGTATGGCTAAAATACCTCATTTAAATCCATCTGTTAAGCAATATATTTGTTATTATTATACTGGTAAAAATATCTTAGAATATAATCAAAAAGAGAACTGGCAAAAGATTTGGGCTGATTGCTTTCATGAACTATTCAAACCTAAAAGATTCTTGCTTGATAATATTGAAAAGTATGTATCTTTTCCTTCTCTATCGTATGTTTCAGTACATCTTAGATTTGTGAATGCATTAGAGCATTTTGAGGATGGATATTATAATTCATTAACTTCTGAAAATCAAAAATTGCTGATAGAAAAATGTTTAAGGTGTCTTCAAAAGATAAAAGAAGAGAGCGTGCTACCTTTATTAATTTTTTCTGATAGTAATCGTTTCCTTTCTATTGTAAAAGAAAATGGATTCTCCGTATTGGATGGGAATGTAAATCATGTGTCTTTTCATTCTGATAAAGATACAATTCTAAAGACATTTATTGATTTTTATATGATAAGCAGAAGTAAGAAAGTTTTTAGAATTGTATCGAAAGAACTATATTATACAACTTTCTCTTATTATGCGGCGATAGCTGGTTGTTGTGATTTTGAAACAATAGATATTGATGTAGTATAAATCACAATTCTAATTCTTTTATTCCTAATATTATGAAAAAAATCATGCATGTGGCGGAACCTTTTGCGACAGGTGTCCTAAGTTTCCTTGTGGATTTAACCAGGCAGCAAGTTGAAGAATATGAAGTATATATACTTTACGGAGTACGCCCATTAACACCTGATAATGTTAGTAATTTATTCGATAAACGAGTACATCTTATAAAAATTGATTCTTTTAAAGGTGCAATTGGCACAGTGTTTAATTTTAAGGCTTATCGCGATGTCCGCAGGTGGTATATAAAAATAGATCCTGATATTGTACATTTTCATTCATCGGCGTCAGGCTTTGTTGGCAGATGGGCCTTGCCTTGTAAAAAACTTTCAGCTTTTTATACGCCTCACGGTTATTCTTTTTTAATGAGAAATGGCACAAAATTCAAACGATTTCTATTTTGGTTAATAGAATATCTTTCGGCTAAAAGGTCGGCTGTGACGATTGCTTGTAGTGAGGGAGAATATAAAGAAGCGATGAAGTTGTCTAAGCGTTCAACTTATGTAAACAATGGAATTAATACTAAAAACTTAAAATCTTTTGTCCGTTCTATTAGCAAAATTCAGCATCCGATAAAAATATGTACCAGTGGACGGATTCTCTATCAGAAAAATCCCAAACTTTTTAATGAAATAGCCCGACTGCTTCCTGAAGCACAATTCATTTGGATAGGCGAGGGTGAGTTGGAGAGTGAACTGACTTCTCCTAATATTTGTGTAACCGGATGGATAAAAAGGGAAGAAGCACTGAATATTATAAAAGATGTGGATTTTTTCATTTTACCGTCATTGTGGGAAGGATTACCCATATCACTGCTTGAAGCGATGTATCTAAAGAAAATTTGTTTGGTGAGCGATGTAATAGGGAATCGTGATGTGATAAAGAACGGCATAAATGGACTGATTTGTCATTCTGCTAATGAGTATGCAGATTTGATACGCAGTATTGCTGATGGAAAGGTTGAAGGTGTCCTTCTTGCTGAACATGCATCAAATGATATCGAAGAAGATTATAATATTGATTTGATGGCGCAGAAATATGATGAAATCTATAAAAGTTGTAATGCTATAAAGAATCATAGCTAAAATATTTTCAAAATGAACTATATTGTAACAGGGGGTTCCGGTTTTATCGGAACCCATTTGATTAATCTTCTTAAAGAGGTGTATCCTGACTGTAATATTTATAATCTGGATATTGTGGAGAACTGTCAGATGGTAAGGCTACTTACATAAATTGTGATGTAAGAAAGCTATTGATTTGAAGGATGTAGTAATTACGGTAGATGATATCATTTTTAATTTTGCGGCAGTACATCGTACTCCTGGACATCCTGATCATGCCTATTTTGAGACGAATATCTTGGTGCTGAAAATGTGACGGCTTTTGCAGAAAAGCATGGTATTAGGAAGATTGTTTTTACAAGTTCTATTGCCCCTTATGGTGCAGCCGAGGATTTGAAAAAGGAAACAACCCTTCCCACTCCTAATACTCCTTATGGAATATCAAAATTGGTAGCGGAAAAGATTCATACAATTTGGCAGGCAAAGAGCCAACAAGAGAGACAATTGACGATTGTCCGTCCCGGTGTTGTATTCGGCAAGGGAGAGAATGGTAACTTTACTCGTCTATATTGGGGCATACGGGGACATAAATTTATGTATCCGGGTAGAAAAGATACAGTAAAAGCTTGCATTTATGTGAAAGAATTGGTGCGTTTTATGTTGTATCGGTTGGAGCATCACGAAGAGGGAGTAGAACTGTACAACTGTACTTTTGAACCTGCTTATACTATTGAACAGATTGTGGAAACAATGAAAAAAGTAACAGGGATGAAGCGTTCTGTCCCTCTGATTCCTGCATGGGTATTGATGTCAGCGGCATCTGTAATTGGTTGTTTGGGCGCACCGATGGGAATTTGTCCGGCACGTGTTAAAAAACTAATGGTTTCCACTAATATATGTGGAAAGAAACTTGCTGCTTCTGGTTATATATTTCATTATACTTTTGAAGAAGCCATATCCGACTGGTTTAAAGATAATGATAACCAGTATTTGAAATGAAAAAACTCTTACTGCTTCTTCTGTCTGTCATTTACTTTGCAGAAAAAGGGAATGCTCAAACAAACTACGGCACCACCGGTCTAATGAATATGCCCACTGCCGATATGCAGCGTGATAAGACTTTCATGCTGGGTGGAAACTGGTTGAATAGTCATGCTACAGTTCCTCGATGGTGGTATGATACTTGGAACTATTATATTAACATCACTCTTTTTCCTTGGCTGGAGGTCGGCTATCTGTGTATGGGGCACAAGGCGTCCCCACCGACTATGGTAATCGATCAGGTTATTGGGTCCCGTCAACTTACGGCAAGTTTGTCAATCAGGACCGTTCCTTCCATTTCCGGCTGCGGGTCTGGAAAGAGGGGTGGTGGAAAGCGTGGACACCACAGATCTTAGTGGGAGCAAATGATGTCATCGGTGATTCATGGAGTGGCGGCTCATTATCGAAGCCGTCAGAGTTGAACTACGGAAATGGATTTTTGAACCGTTATTACATCGCCGTCTCCAAGCACTTCCAGTTTGATAAGGCAGGTACACTGGGAGTTCATGCCAGTTGGATTTATAGTAACCGTTTTGACAATACCTTGAATGATCCTGCCATAGGTGCTAATTTTAAGTTAGGCTTGCCAAACACTTCTTTGCTCAATAAAATTGCCAATGGGGCCAATCTGATGGTGGAAATTGTTCCGGGCTATACCGATGTAAAAGAGGATCTGACATTTAATCCTCACGGTTCCAAATACCAGATGAATCTAGGCATGGAATACTCTTTCTGGAAAGACTACATCAACGCCGTTGTAGAGCTGAACCGATGCAAATATTTTTCAGGCGGTTTGATCTTTAAAGTCCATCTTAAATAAAAACTCGATAATCTTATGAAAATATTGGTGACAGGAGCCGCAGGTTTTATCGGTTCCAAACTTTCTTATACCCTTGCCAGCTGTGGAGATGAAGTGGTAGGCTTGGACTGTATCAATGATTATTACGATGTCCGTCTGAAATACGGCCGTCTTCAGGAATGCGGATTACCCGTCAGCGAAGCGGATTGCGACTATGGCGCGACTTTTCAGAGTACCCTGTTTCCCAACTATAAGTTTATCCGTTTGGGCATAGAGGACAAACAGGGATTGTTCAAACTGTTTGAACAGGAGAAGTTTGACAAGGTGATGAACCTGGCAGCACAGGCCGGGGTACGCTATTCCATTAGCAATCCTTACGCTTATCTGGAAAGTAACCTGGACGGATTTTTGAATGTCCTGGAGGCTTGCAGACATAACCGGGTGAAACATTTGATATTTGCCTCGTCCAGCTCGGTCTATGGTATGAACACAAAAGTTCCGTTTAGTGAGGACGACAAGGTGGATACTCCTGTCAGCCTTTATGCGGCCAGCAAGAAGTCAAACGAACTGATGGCGCATGCCTACGGCAAGCTGTACGGGTTTGCTGTTTCCGGCCTGCGGTATTTTACGGTATACGGCCCCTGGGGACGTCCGGACATGGCTCCGATGCTTTTTGCCAAGTCCATCTCCGCCGGTGAACCTATAAAGGTATTCAATAACGGACAGTTGAGCCGTGACTTTACTTATATCGACGACATTGTGGAAGGAACGGTGCGTGTGATAGATCATCTTCCTGTACCGGCGGATACTCCCGATGGAGTGGCTTATAGGATTTATAACATCGGTTGCGGGCATCCGGTGCAACTGATGGATTTCATCGGTGAGATGGAACAGGCGTTGGGCAGGGAAGCGCGGAAAGTGTATCTCCCCCATGCAGCAGGGAGACGTGTATCAGACCTATGCGGATACGTCGCGTCTGGAACAGGAAGTGGGATATAAACCAAAAATTTCGTTACATGAAGGGATCGGACGTTTTATAGAGTGGTACAAATCAGAGAAGAATCCTTTGAAATAAAGCAAACGATATGGATATAGCAGTTGTGGGAACAGGGTATGTCGGTTTGGTTTCCGGCACTTGTTTTGCCGAAATGGGGGTGAACGTAACTTGTGTGGATGTGAATGAGGAAAAAATAAATTCCTTATTGGAAGGGAACATTCCTATTTATGAACCCGGGCTGGATGAAATGGTATTTCGTAATAACAAGGAGGGACGTTTGCGTTTTACTACAGACATAACGACTTGCCTTGACAAGGTGGATATTGTGTTCAGTGCTGTTGGAACTCCTCCTGATGAAGATGGCAGTGCCGATTTGAAATATGTGTTGGAGGTGGCACGTACGTAGGCCGGAATATGAACAAATATTGGTATTGGTAACCAAGTCTACAGTTCCCGTAGGCACAGCTGAAAAAGTAAAGGCGGCTATCCGTGAGGAGTTGGACAAACGAGGAATTGATATTCCTTTTGATGTGGCAAGTAATCCGGAATTTCTGAAGGAAGGAGCTGCCATAAAGGATTTCATGAGTCCGGACCGTGTGGTGATAGGAGTCGATTCAGAAAGAGCAAAAAACGTGATGAGCCAGTTGTATCGTCCTTTGATGCTGAATAATTTCCGTGTTATTTTTACGGATATTCCCAGTGCGGAAATGATAAAGTATGCAGCTAACTCCATGCTTGCCACCCGTATCAGTTTCATGAATGACATCGCCAATCTGTGTGACTGGTAGGGCTGATGTGAATATGGTGCGCAAAGGCATAGGTGCTGACAGCCGTATCGGAAACAAGTTCCTGTATCCGGGATGCGGTTATGGAGGTTCCTGTTTCCCCAAGGATGTGAAGGCTTTGATAAAAACAGCCGAAAAGCATGGTTACGAGATGCGTGTGTTGAAAGCCGTGGAAGAGGTAAATCAAAAACAGAAAGATTTGTTGTTTCGGAAACTGTCCGGTTATTATGGAGGTGATTTGAAAGGTAGGATTGTAACTCTTTGGGGACTTGCTTTCAAGCCTGAAACGGATGATATGCGTGAAGCCACTTCACTGGTGATGATCCAGAAATTATTGGACGCAGGTTGTAAAGTCCGTGTTTACGACCCTGTAGCGATGGATGAATGTCGTCGCAGGGTAGGGGATGCGGTGGAATATGCTGTCGACATGTATGGTGCGGTGTTGGATTCAGATGCATTGTTGTTATTGACGGAATGGAAGCTGTTCCGTTTGCCTAGTTGGGGTGTGATAAAGAAAACAATGAATCATGCGGTGGTAATTGATGGGCGTAATATTTATGATGCACAGGAATTGGCTGGCTGGGGATTTGATTATTTGTATATTGGGAAATAAATCATCTTATCGAAATCATTTTTATTATGTCATTCCGCTTTGTAAATACTTTTTCCTGATAAATTTCAAGGAGGATGGTCTGGAAAGCAAGTTCCGTACCGATACAGTGGTTTCCGACCGGGACAGCGGTCGTGTGGTGAACCGGAATTTCCGTCAGATTTATCTCCAGTTTCCTTATTTTACGAAGGAATTTGACGAATGTTCTACTCTATCCGATAAACTAATGTATGCACTGAAGAATATGAATAACTGGAACAGAATGCCTGATGCGCTGAAAGAACAGGTTTTCAGCCATCTTGACCGCCTTGCCGCCAAGGCTCACCTGTCTGAGGGTGACCGTATCGCTTATGATAAGGCGGTGGACCGTTATAACGTGAGCCGTATTGTGGAAAATGATATCCGTGAACAGGCTGTCGCGGAAGGAAAAGCAATAGGAAAAGCAATAGGAAAAGCGGAAGGAGAGGCGGAAGGACGTTTGAAGGAGCGTTTGGAAATCGCCCGTAAACTGAAAGAGAACGGTTTTTCCATAGCGGATATTGTCCGGGTTGCCGGACTTTCGGCGGAAGAAATTGATAAGCTGTAACGGTGTGCACGATTGTACTGCTAGGTGATTTGCTTCTGTTTGTAGAAAGATTGAATAGGTGGGTGGGGTAAATTAAGAATGATGTCAATGTCGGTTTTCTATAGGGCTATCGTATACGATTAGTCTGGTAGTCTGTAGATTGAGTAAATTCATTATTGTAAAACCTTTCTACAAAGAAAAACAAATCATACGTAAGGGCATTCTCCATGTAGCTTCCCCCAAAGAAGAAACTACATGGTGATTGCCACTTTCTTTATTATCTCTCCAAGTACCCGAATACCCCCTCCGCATCGAAACACGGACAAGCCTTCGGGATACTTCCCGGCATATCCCTGTGTCCCCTTATCCGGACACCGGGAAAGATTTTCACCATCCGCATCAGCAACAAAATAAATTGTTCCGTCTGTTCCGGTGTCCGGGTATCTGTCGGACGTCCGTCCGCATCCAGACCGCCCTCATAACAGATACCTATGCTGCAACGGTTCCAGGGGCGGCAGTGCGCACCCACTTCCAGAAGCTTGCGGTGCTGGGTCACACTTCCGTCACGACGGATATAAAAATGATACCCCACCGTGCGGAAACCTCGCGTTTTGTGGTCACGGAGCAGTTGCTCGGCGGTGTAATCCCGGGTGGAGCGTGTGGCGCTGCAATGAATGACGATATATTTCACGGAAGCGGAGGATGCCATCATCGGGCCGTCCTCCTGAGTGAGGAGAGCACGTTCGTTCGGAATCTCTTCCTCACCGATTATCATAGGGAAAGTTTCTTGAATCATGGTTGAATTGAAATAGGGAATTAAGAATTAAAAAGTGTCATGCGATGGGTCAGGGACTTTTTAAAAGAAGTGGTGCAACTGGTTACGCCCAAGGCGGTGAGCGCTGCTATGGCAGCTTGGATAATGGCGTGCAGAATTTGCTTCCAGGTGATTTTCTTTGAATTGTTCATAGGAATATTTGTTTTAAAGGATTTGTTTTTTTCTGTCATTCCGGACAAAGACGAGGAATCTGTGGGCATAAAAATGATTGCATTCAGATTCTTCACTTTGTTCAGAACAACAGTTTCATTTCAGAAAGACAAGTCTTTACGGAAATACAGGTCTACTTCAGAACAACAGTTTTATTTCAGAAAGGCAGATCTTTACAGAAATACAGGTCTACTTCAGAATAACCGTTTCATTTCAGAAAGACAAATACTATCAGACTTCAGAAGTCCGGAAGTTCAGGCGTTTTCTTCCGTCTTGTCATCCGGTCCGGAAGCCTCTCCCGTCAAGTCCACAGTGTTTTTCCCCGCTTTCAGGCTTTAACCACCAGCTTGGCGGCCTTTCGGGTAGGGACCAGGTTGAATACGCTGTCTTTCAGCAAGCTGAGGAAACGGGTTCCGGCTTTCCAGCGCACGTTCAGGTCTTCCACATGGATGGCGGGATTGTATGTTTCCAGTGATTCGGCTCCCATGCTGTTGATATGAATGGAGAAAGTGCCCAGATCGCCCATCTGGATGCGTTGTCCTGCCAGAAGCTGCTCCCGCATACAGTCCACCGCTTGGATCAGGACCGCCTGGATGTCGGCACGGTTGTATTTGGAGCCGTGGGTCGAGATATGCTCGGCAAACTTGTCCAGTGTCATGATTTCTGAGTACTGGGCGTTGGCATAAGCCTTTTTGGGAGCATCCTGGTCACTGGGATTGGCACGGAGTGAGATACTGTAGTTGATCATCGTTTTTGTTTTTAAAGGGTTATTATTATCGGAAAAGTGTCAGGTAGGAGCAAGGCGCACACTGCTGCGGCATCCGGTGAAACTTGGGGCAAGATCCGCGGAATCTTGTACCAGGATTTTTGTAATCTTGTGCCGGGTTGCGGCTTCTTCCTTCTGACACTGCAAAGATAACCTCACGTCCGTGCGGCGTGACCCCTTCCGACCCCTTTTGACCCTTTGGGGAGACTGTCCGGGAACTCGGTCAGCGCTTGCGTCATGTGGTGACTTCAGGCGCGGATTTCACGGTTCCCTCTTTATTCTTTCCGCGTAATCCACGTCTCAGAGAGAGAGGAAGAGTTCTCGGACAGTCTGTGGCAGATTTCAGGGGGAATCACGGTTCTCCCAGGTGGAGGTAGACGAGTTGCAACTGGCGGCAGGTGAAGGATTTCTGGCAGGGATGGTATCCCGTGGCTTCCAGGGCGTGGAGTAACGGTGCGCACTGGGCGATCCAGCGCATCAGATGACGCACGGCTACTTTCGGCGTACTGTCCGGAAAATAGAGAAGGGCTGTTTCGGTCTTATTCATGAATGGTTTCTTATTTAACGTGAGTTTGATAGATGATAATAAAGTTTATCCGGAGTTTTCTGAACAATCCAAATAAACTGCCATAAACGATTTTGCTATCCGGGAACAACAGCCGCACGGAGCAGCGACAGGGACACAGGGACAGTGGGGACACCCCCTTTTTTCCTCACACACACATACGTGTACATATAGAAAGCCGGGTCAGTTCTTGTGATACGTCCCCTTGCCGTCCACACTTACCAGCGCCCCCTGTTTGGTGAGCCGTTTGAGCCAGGTAAGCGCGGTGGATTCAGGTATCCTCCTGTCGTGCGCTTTTTCCAGCAGCAGCCGGCGGGTAAACTCGTCCTCCATTTCGGCAAAGAGCATATTCTTGTCCGCCGTGCTCCGGCGCTTGATAACGGAGGAGGACAGAAACGAAAGAACATGGGTGGCGTGCAGATAAAGCGGCTCCACCAAGGCAAGCACGGCATGAAAATCATCGTCTGTAATCACCATGTTCCAGCGTGGGATGATACGGTCCTTCAGATTATCGGAAGAAATATGCGCGTCAGGTTTCACCAGAGAAGAATCTTCCAGGCTTCGCAGGATGGCGACTATCGACATCATGCGGCACGCATTGACGGCAAGACGGATGACGGAACTGCCCATCTCGTCTCCGTTGATCTTGCCGGAACGATGGAACAGTTTGTCGAACAGGAAGTTGAACTGTTTATGCTGGGCATGGGTCAGCTTCAGGGTAAACAATCCCCGAAGCGTCAGCTCGTCCAGCGTGTTTTTCCATTCGTTGCCCATCAGGCGGAATTCCTCGTCCACATCCACCTCATCCTCGCCAAACTGGTCCGCCCATTGGGTGATGCGTGGCATATAATAAAAGTTCTGGCGGGAGAACAGACCGTTCTCCGCGTGGGGATCAGGGGCTTTACTTGTGCGGGCGTACCCGAGAGCAACACGGAGAGGTAGCTTCTGCTCACCTCCTGATATTCGCGGTCGGTACGCCGGTTGTAGGACAGGCGGTCGTGGTCGAACGCCTTGCGCAGCGTGTCGCTCCAGTTTCCGTATTCGGTCCCTATGGCGGTGGATACGGTGTCCGCCTCACTTTCGCAGATGAGGCCCGTTCCGTTGGAATCCATGATATTTTGCAGGATGCCTGTTCCGGTGTTGTTTCCCGGTATGAGGAACATTCGGTTGGGAGGCAATACGGGAGCTTCCTGATTTCTCCGTTCCTTGCCCAGAGAATCGTAGGCCGCCTTTTCCCGGCGGTAAGTTTTCATCGCCTCTTTCACCTCGTTTCGTATCTTGTCGTGTATAGGTTCGATGAGGAGCCGCACCCACGTCAATGCACTTTTTCCTGCGGCGGACGGGGCCACGATGAAAGTCTGCATACAGGGGGCCTGCCACTTCCGGCCGTACTGGCACCGCACTACGTGGGAGAGGGAGGCACCCAGTACGGTAAACGCTCCCAGGAGCAACACATCACGCTGTTCGGGCTTTTTACCGAAGGAGATGATTTTCTCCAGCAGCTCCGGCCACACATAGTCCTGTGGAAAGGTAGGCAGGGGGGAATAAGGCTCGGAGCCTTCGGTGAGCTGTTCCTCCTCGTCGGTATCATCGGAAACGTCATTTTCCACCTTATTATATCGCGCGCACGTGTGTGGAATCCGGGGTTGTCCCTGCTGTCCCCATTGTCCCTGCCTTGTGGAAGTCGGCGCTGCCGGAAATCTTCACTCCGCATTGTCCGGCCAGATGGAATACGGTTCCCAGATGTATATCTTCTTTATCGGCATGAAGCGCGTTCGAGAACAGTGCTTGTGCATTTTTTTCGTCGTATTTGGAGGAAAGGGAGCAGAGGGAGAGGAAATCATTGCGTCCCGCTTCTCCGCAATCGTTTGCGATGGCGAAAGCCAGTTGTACATATTCAATATAGGTAGGGGCAATGTCTGCGCCTGCCATGCGGACAGCTTCGGTCAGCTGCCGCAAGTTTTCTAAAGGATTGTTCATGTTCATGATATTTGTTATTTTTTGAGTGCCTGTTTAAATTTTGTCCGGCATTCTTTTGAGTATGTTTTTCTATTCGTTTTAAATTTCCCGGCGTATCAATGCTTCCTCGTCATACGAGAGGAAACAGGCCCGTACCAAGTCCTTGCCGGAACGGTCCACGCCTTTGCCGGAATGGTTTGTTTTTTATCTTCCCTGTCCGGGTGGCTGCTGTGGAAATCATAGATTGCTTGTACGTAGTTCATCGCCCAGTGGATGTTTTCGGAGGTATTTTGTTTGGTGTCGGGTATGCGTGCCAGGTCGTAGGGATGAACGCTTTTACTCCGTGTCCGCTGGGGCTGGTGAATGCCAGTACAGGCGCAGGAGGAGGTCGTCGAACAATTGTCTTTTCAGCTTTTCCGCTTCCCGACGGGAATCAAGGTGGTCTATGTCCACCACAATCAAGCCCGACGGTCCGGTCAGGCTGTCGCTTTTACGGTAGGAAAAAACGCCGCAGGGAGTAACGTAGGGTAGCGTCTGTTGCTTGAGCATACGATAGACTTTTTCATCCCCGTTTTCCGTTGCCCGGCGCACGGTCTCGGTCAGTGTCTTCAGGCGTTCGCTGGATGTGATAAGTTTGTACACTTCCTGTAAGGTTATTTCCTTGTAGGGCGTTAAGGTGGGCGGCTGGATGATTCGTCCGGTGGTACTGTCCTTTACCGGTGATATAGGTGGCAGAAACAGTGACATTTTAAATTGGTTCATTCGTTTTTATTTATTAAATTTGCAAGCCCTGATATTTATGAATCAGGTTATTGATTTTCAATGTTACAAAGTTCGATATAATAACTGAGATACGTGTGTTTTTGTCCTGAACGGGGACATATAAATGATTATTCATATAAAAAATACGATTTAATCCGATGGAACATTTGAATCCTGTTGATCAGGCCCGGCAATTGGCTGCGAGGTAGTGAAACGTCTGGGCCAGTTGAATCTGCACAGACGGGAGTTGGAGCGTAAGCTCCATGTGGCTAATGGCTTTTTTACCAGCTGGAAGAAAAAAAAATAACATGACGCTTCTTCTTTTTTTCGAGGTGAAGGCGGTTATAGAAGAACACTATGAGAGGCGTATCGAGTTTTACAGGTATGTCAATCCGCCGCTGTCACGGGAGGCGGAACGTGAACTGGGGGAGTGGAAAGGAAAAGTGAGGGAGATAATGAGGATGTGTTGAAGTTCCGATAGGGGGATATAGCGGGACATTTGGTCCATAACACGCTGAAAGGCAATATGACTATTGCCCGTATGTATCTTGCGATAGCCGGGGGAGATATGGACGGTGCCTTGCGTCTTCTTCGGGAATTCCTTTCTACTGTTCCGTATTGTGATAACACGAATTATGAGGGACATTACAGCAACTGTTCTACATCATCTTTTCCCTGTTCGGGATGTATGTCGATGTGGAAGTGCGTATCCCGAACGCTTTTTCCTCAGTGGATTGCAAGTGGTGAAGGTAGGGATCAATTTTGATGTGGAGAAACACACCTTGGGGGATTATATAAATCACCGATAAGAATTAATCTGTAAAGAATAGAATATTTACTATAGGCTGCATGCAATGATGCATGTGGCCTTCCCTTTTTTGTTGCCGGTAGCGACCGGCATCCGCATAATGTATTGCATGAACGATTGTCTTCGTGATTACCAGCAGGAGATGAAGCTCCGCCTCTTTGAGGAGTGGGAGTTTCATCGGAATGTGATGGTACAGATGCCCACCGGTACGGGCAAGACGCATCTGCTGGCCGCCATAGTAAGGGAATTCCTGCGTGGTTCCGGCAGCCGGGTATGGATCGTGGCGCACCGCCGGGAGCTGGTGGATCAGATAGAGGAAACCGTGTCCCGGCACGGGATGAGCAAAGAGGACGGAAGGGTGAGGGTGATGTCCATCCAGTGGTTGTCACGAAACCGGAAGGATATGTACGAAGAACCGGAGTTGATCGTTATCGACGAGGCGCATCACGCCCTGGCGGAAACCTACCGGATACTTTGGGAGAACTATCCGGAGGCAAGGAAACTGGGCATGACTGCCACTCCCTGCCGGCTGAACGGCAAGGGATTCATGGACTTGTTCGACAGCCTGATCACCTCGTGGACTGTCGCGGAATTCATCGGACAAGGGTGGTTGTCATCCTTTGACTATGTGTCCATCCGTGCGAACAGCAGGGAACAGCGGTTGATAGACTCGCTGAAGAAACGGGGTGCGGACGGGGACTACCAGGTAAAGGAGATGAACGAGGTACTGAACCGGGAGACAAGTATCGGCCGGCTGTATGAGAGCGTGGAACGATATGCCCACGGAAAGAAAGGAATTGTATATGCTGTCAGCATCGCCCATGCCCGCCGGATAGCGGCTTGTTATAGCGCACACGGGCTGGAGTCTGTTGCTATCGACAGCAGGACTCCGGCTTCGGAACGCAAGGAACTGGTGGATGATTTCAGACGGGGAAAGGTTAAAGTGCTGGTCAATGTGGATATCTTCTCCGAAGGTTTCGACTGTCCCGATGTGGAGTTCGTGCAGCTGGCACGTCCCACGCTTTCCCTGGCGAAATACCTGCAACAGGTAGGACGTGGGTTGAGGAGATCGGCAAACAAGGCGTCCTGTATGCTGATAGACAATGTGGGTCTGTACCGCATCTTCGGTCTGCCTGCCCGGAACCATGACTGGGCGGCGATGTTCGAGGGACGGATGATTGGCAACGCGCTGTCCCGGGCACGGACGGAAGGCGGATTGTACCTGCTGCTTTGTCATTGACGGACAGTGGCGGGCAGGAGGAGGAGGTATGGGAGATTGTTATGACTCACGACCGGTTGCTGGAAGCCATCCGGAATCGGGAGGAAGCAGAAGAGGGAAAGGAATCACAAGCCGCCTTGAAATCTTATCCCGACCGGCGGAGTAGCCTGTGGGGGCTGAAGCGTGGAAACAAGATAACAGTGTCTCCCCGTTATCTGCAAGTCTTTGACATTCAGGGAAACCGTGTGGCAGTCCGTTTGAAAGATGGACAGGCAGGAGTGGTGAGTGCCTCCGGGGAGCCGGAAGTGATACTCGGGTATTGTCGGAGATTGAAGTTCCTGAAAGAGGAACTGCTGGCTGTTACGGATACTGCCGGCACGGTTTCTACATGGACATGAAAACAGGCCGCACTTACCGGGAGAAGCCGGTGGTGTTTTCCTACGGCGGTGTGAAATTGCTGAGGGTAGGGGAGACTTTCCATAGCCGTACAAAAAAAGCATACGCCTCCATGAACGGGTTGCATAAAGACAGCATCTGCTTTTATGAATATTACTTGAAGATACCGGATTATCGCGTACCGAAGTCCTGCAAGCTGGTGGATTCCGTGTGGTCCACGGTGTTTGATGTGTTCGCCTGCTTGTTGGCAGGGGATGACGAGGAAGTTTATTGGTGCTGCGGCCGTCTGGCCGACCGGAGCATCGTGGTGATGGACGGGGCTGGAAGGTATTACCATGTGGAAAAAGGAAAGAGGAAGCGGTACATTGCCACTAACCTTCCCAGACCCGGTGAGCAGGACTTCGACACGGCTGTAAAGAAGCTGAAAGAGGAAGCCGGACAGCGGGCGGAGGAAACGGACCGGCAGAAGAGAAGGAACGAGGAAGCGAAAAGGCGGAAGAGGCTGGAGGAGATAAGAGATGCCCTTCCGTACCGTATGGGCATGAAATGGGGCTTGAAACTGGGGGAACGTATCATCGTTCCTCCCAAATACAGAAAGATTCTTCCTCCTGTGGGCGTTTATTGTGCTTTTGAAGAGAGCGCCTGCCGGTGGGGGGTGATGGCACTGGACGGGAAAGTGATGGTGGAAGCCTGCTACCAGAAGGTGGATATAGAAAACAACGGCACGGTACACCTGACCATCATTCCCGGCAAAGTGAAGACCGTCAAACTGTAAGTGTTTCCGGAATGAAACACAAATGACGAGAATGACATAAATTAAAAATCAAGATAAATTTATGCCATTCCCGTCATTTGTGTTCTAAAAAAAGTGAGTATCTGCCTGAGTTTGCACATACATTCAGAAAGGTTTCTATTATTACAGAATTTTTTCCATAATAAGCGCCAATTCTTTCTTTTTTCACATTTTTTTTCTGTACTTTTGCGCTCAAATTTAAAAACCATTTTTTATAACCCAATATGGCAAATGTGATTAAATTACACAAAGGCTTGAACATCAACCTGAAAGGAAAACCCGTTCAGGAGTTCTTTGACGTGAAGCAGCCGGACATCTATGCGATAGTGCCCGATGATTTTCATGGCGTGACTCCGAAAGTCGTGGTCAAGGAACAGGAATATGTGATGGCCGGGGGAACATTGTTTGTTGACAAGAACCACCCCGAAGTGAAGTTCGTATCTCCGGTAAGCGGTGTCGTTACCAGCGTGGAGAGAGGCGAGCGTCGTAAGTCCTAAGCATCTCCATTGCAGCAGCAAAGGAGCAGGACTATGAAGAGTTTGGAAAGAAAGATGTTTCGACTCTGACAGGAGACAGGTAAAAGCTGCTCTGCTGGAAGCCGGACTCTTTTCATTCATCATTCAGCGCCCATACATCGTGGTGCTGATCCGAATGCCCAACCAAAAGGCATCTTCGTTTCTGCATTTGATACTAACCCATTGGCTGCTGATTTCGAATTTGTTCTGAAAGGCCAGGAAAAAGATTTCCAGACAGGTCTGGACGCACTGGCAAAGATGGCAAAGACGTATCTGAATATCAGCGTAGAGCAGAAGAGTCCTGCACTGACCAACGCCAAAAATGTAACTGTAACTGCCTTCGACGGTCCTAACCCCGCCGGAAACGTAGGCGTTCAGATTAACCACATCAGTCCTATTAACAAAGGCGAAACTGTTTGGACGCTCCGTGCGGAAGAAGTGATCTTCATCGGACGCCTGTTCAATACGGGTCGCGTAGACCTTACCCGTACTATCGCCCTGACCGGTTCGGAAGTAAAGAAACCGGCTTATTGCAAGCTGAAAGTAGGAGCCCTGCTGACAGATCTTTTTGCAGGACGTGTGAACGGAGGTAAAAACTTACGCTACATTAACGGTAACGTGCTGACCGGAACTTTGGTGAAGCCAAACGGATTCCTGGGCGCACACGCTACAAGCCTCACTGTAATTCCCGAAGGAGATGACCAGCACGAATTCTTGGGCTTTATCATGCCGCGTACCGATCAGTACAGTGCCAACCGCAGTTATTTCAGTTGGTTGTGCGGTAACAAGGAATATACACTGGATGCCCGTATCAAAGGTGGCGAACGTCACATGATCATGTCCGGTGAATATGACAAGGTATTCCCGATGAGCATTTTCCCCGAATATTTAATTAAAGCTATCATTGCTGGCGATATTGACCGCATGGAAGCACTTGGTATTTACGAAGTGGCTCCCGAAGACTTCGCTGTATGCGAATTTGTTGACTCTTCCAAATTGGAATTGCAACGCATCGTACGTCAAGGTCTGGACATGCTTCGCAAGGAAATGTGCTAAATAATTAAAAACTAAGAATTAAAAGTTAATGAAAGCGTTAAGAAATTATCTCGACAAGATAAAGCCAAACTTTGAAGAGGGCGGCAAACTCCACGCATTTCGTTCGGTGTTCGACGGTTTCGAAACATTCTTGTTCGTACCCAACAGCACTTCGAAAACAGGAGTTCACATTCATGATGCGATTGACAGCAAGCGTATCATGTCAATGGTGGTTATTGCGTTGATACCGGCCCTGTTGTTCGGTATGTACAACGTAGGTTACCAGCACTTTCTGGCAGTAGGCCAGGAGGCAGGTTTCTTTGAAAAGTTTATTTATGGTTTCCTGGCAGTTCTGCCTAAGATTATCGTATCATACGTAGTAGGTCTGGGAATCGAATTTGTGGTGGCACAATGGAAGAACGAAGAAATTCAAGAAGGCTTCCTGGTATCCGGTCTGTTGATCCCGATGATCGTTCCTGTGGAATGTCCGTTGTGGATTCTGGCTGTTGCTACTGCATTCTCTGTTATCTTCGCTAAGGAAGTATTCGGCGGTACAGGTATGAATATCTTCAACCCTGCCTTGATTACCCGTGCTTTCTTGTTCTTCGCCTATCCTACCAAGATGTCCGGTGATGCCGTTTGGGTAAGCACTGACAGCATTTTCGGCATTGGCGGCGGACAGGTAGTGGACGGTTTTACCGGTGCTACGATGTTGGGACAGGCTGCTACAGCCGCTCCGGGTGCAAGCGAACTGATTAATGTGAACGGTACTCCCGCTACCATGTGGGATATGGTTGTAGGTTTGATTCCGGGTTCTATCGGTGAAACCAGCGTTATCGCTATCGCACTGGGCGCTATCATCCTGCTGTGGACAGGTGTGGCAAGTTGGAAGACGATGTTCTCAGTCTTTGCCGGTGGTATCGTGATGGGACTGATTTTCAATGTATTCGGTTCTACTGATAACATGATGGCTCAGTTGCCTTGGTACGAACACATCGTATTGGGCGGTTTCTGCTTCGGTGCTGTGTTCATGGCTACCGACCCTGTAACTTCCGCACGTACGGAAAAGGTAAGTTCATCTACGGTTTCCTGATCGGTGTGATGGCCATTGTAATCCGTGTGTTGAATCCGGGTTATCCTGAAGGTATGATGCTTGCCATCCTGCTGATGAACATCTTGCTCCGCTGATTGACTACTGTATCGTACAGAAGAACATCACAGCCCGCGAAAACAGATTAAAATCAACTAACAACTAAAATATCGGACATTATGAATACCAATAGTAATAGTTATACTATCATCTATGCTTCGATAATGGTTGTTGTCGTAGCATTCCTGCTGGCATTCGTTTCTTCTTCTTTGAAAGAAACACAGTATAAGAACGTGGAAATGGACACCAAGAAACAAATTCTGGCTGCTCTGAACGTTTATGATGTAAAGGATGTCGATGCAGAATTTACAAAATATGAGATTAAGGACATGCTGGTTCAGCCGGACGGAACATTGGCTCCTAACGACGGAGCGTTCCAGACTTCTTATAAGGGTGAAATAGCAAACAACCGTCTGCACGTTTTCGAATGTAATGTAGATGGTCAGACCAAATACATCCTTCCTGTTTACGGTGCCGGACTTTGGGGTCCTGTATGGGGATACATTGCATTAGACCAAGATAAAGACACCGTATATGGCGTTTATTTCTCACACGCCGGTGAGACTCCGGGTCTGGGTGCGGAAATCACGACAGTTAAGTTTCAAGACCAATTCCTTGGCAAACATGTGTTGGAAAACGGTATTGTAGCTTTAGGCGTTGAGAAACATGGCAAGGTGGCAAAACCTGACTATCAGGTAGACGGTATCTCAGGAGGTACTATCACTTCTAAGGGTGTAGATGCGATGATTAAGGATTGCCTGAGCATGTACAATTCATTTTTAACTAATAAATAAGAGGAGGGTAAATAGAATATGAGCGCATTATTTTCTAAAAAGAATAGAGAAGTTCTTTTAACCCCGCTGGGTTTGAATAACCCTGTCACCGTACAGGTGCTCGGTATCTGTTCTGCACTGGCTGTAACGGCTCAGTTGGAACCGGCTATCGTAATGGGGCTTTCTGTAACCATTATTACAGCTTCTCAAACTTCGTTATCTCCTTGTTGCGTAACACCATTCCCAACCGTATCCGTATCATCGTTCAGTTGGTGGTTGTTGCTGCATTGGTGACTATCGTTAGTGAAATTTTGAAAGCATTCGCATACGATGTAAGCGTACAGCTTTCTGTATATGTAGGTTTGATTATTACAAACTGTATCCTGATGGGACGTCTGGAAGCGTTTGCTATGATGAACGGTCCTTGGGAATCATTCCTGGATGGTATCGGTAACGGATTGGGTTATGCCAAAATCCTGATTATCGTGGCATTCTTCCGTGAACTGCTGGGTGCAGGTACACTGTTCGGCTTCCAAGTTATCCCGCAGGCTGTTTATGACTTGGGCTACTTGAACAACGGCTTGATGTTGATGCCTCCTATGGCGTTGATTATCTGCGCTTGTATCATCTGGTACCAACGTGCAAAACACAAAGAATTGCAGGAAAGTAATAATTAATCCCCGCTATAAAACGAAAAGAATATGGAATATTTAAGTTTGTTTGTAAAGTCCATCTTTGTGGACAATATGATTTTCGCATACTTCCTGGGGATGTGTTCTTACCTGGCAGTATCGAAGAACGTAAAGACAGCCGTAGGTCTGGGTGCAGCCGTTACTTTCGTGTTGATTGTAACTTTGCCGGTGAACTATATGCTGGAAAATTACGTACTGGCACCTAATGCGCTGGTAGAAGGAGTAGACCTCAGTTTCTTGAGCTTTATCTTGTTTATTGCCGTTATCGCCGGTATCGTTCAGTTGGTGGAAATGGCGGTTGAACGTTTCAGCCCGTCACTCTATGCTTCATTGGGTATCTTCCTTCCGCTGATTGCTGTAAACTGTGCTATCATGGGTGCTTCACTGTTTATGCAGCAACGTCATTTCATCAACATTGGCGAGGCAACAACTTACGCTTTGGGCTCAGGTATCGGTTGGGCACTGGCTATTATCGGTCTGGCTGCTATCCGTGAAAAAATGGCTTACTCTGATGTTCCCGCTCCTTTGAAAGGTCTGGTATCACTTTCATCACTGTAGGTTTGATGGCAATGGCATTTATGTGTTTCTCTGGTTTGAAAATCTAAAAGGAAAGGAATAAGACAATGGATATGAATTTAATATTAGCTAGTATTGGAGTATTCCTTGGAATTATCCTTCTGCTCGTTGTTATTTTGCTGGTAGCTAAGCAGTATCTTACTCCGAGCGGCAAAGTAAAGATAACTATCAATGGAGAGAAAGAACTGGAAGTAGAACAAGGTTCAACTTTGCTGAACACCCTGTCTGTTAATGGTATATACCTGTCATCGGCTTGTGGTGGTAAAGGTTCTTGCGGTCAATGTAAATGCCAGGTTGTAGAAGGTGGTGGTGAGATTCTTCCTTCTGAAAAAGGACATTTCAGCCGTAAACAACAACAGGATCATTGGCGTCTGGGTTGCCAGGTGAAAGTAAAAGGAGACCTGGGCATCAAGATTGATGAATCTGTAATGGGTGTTAAGGATGGGAATGCGAAGTAATCAGCAACAAGAACGTTGCCACTTTCATCAAAGAGTTTATTGTGGCTTTGCCGAAAGGTGAACACATGGACTTTGTTCCGGGTTCATACGCCCAGATTAAGATTCCTAAATTTGAAATGGACTACAACAAGGATATTGACAAAGACCTTATCGGTCCGGAGTATCTGCGCATGGGAAAAATTCGGCCTGTTCGGCTTGAAATGCAAGAATACGGAAGAAACAATCCGTGCTTACTCTATGGCCAACTATCCTGCCGAGGGCGACCGTATCATGCTGACAGTACGTATCGCTACTCCTCCGTTCAAACCGAAAGATCAGGTCCCGGCTTTATGGATGTGAATCCGGGTATCGCTTCATCTTACATTTTCACGCTGAAACCGGGTGACAAGGTAACGATGAGTGGTCCTTACGGAGACTTCCACCCGATCTTCGATTCTAAGAAGGAAATGATTTGGGTAGGTGGTGGTGCCGGTATGGCTCCATTGCGTGCGCAGATTATGCACATGACCAAGACACTGCACACTACCGACCGTGAACTTCACTATTTCTATGGTGCGCGTGCATTGAATGAAGTATTCTATCTGCAAGATTTCCAGCAATTGGAAAAGACTTCCCGAACTTCCACTTCCATCTGGCTTTGGACCGTCCGGATCCCGCAGCCGATGCAGCAGGCGTGAAGTATACCGCAGGTTTCGTTCACAATGTGATGTATGAAACTTATCTGAAGGATCACGAAGCTCCCGAAGATATTGAATACTACATGTGTGGTCCCGGTCCGATGTCTAATGCAGTCGTTAAGATGCTGGATAGTCTGGGTGTTGAACCTTCTTCTATCATGTACGATAACTTCGGAGGATAATATCAGGATCTCCTTTTATTAATAATGAAAATAAGCCCGGTAAAAGTGAACTTTTATCGGGCTTTTTCTTTACTTTTGTATAAAACGAAAATAAATATGATAGAGAACATACTAGCCAATTTGAAAATTGAGCGACTGAACCCGATGCAAGAGGCGTCCATTGATGCTTGGAAAGAGGGAAAAGACTTAATATTATTGTCTCCTACGGGATCCGGCAAGACGTTAGCTTATCTGTTGCCTTTGGTGCAGAGTTTGAAGCCTGGTATAACAGGCGTACAGGCTATAGTGCTGGTTCCTTCCCGGGAGCTGGCTTTACAAATAGATCAGGTATTCAAATCCATGAATACGCCATTCAAGGCTGTAAGTTGCTATGGCGGACGACCTGCCATGGAAGAGCACCGTACCATCAAAGGGGTGCAGCCATCAGTTATCATCGGTACACCGGGCCGTATGAATGACCATCTTTCCAAACAGAATTTTGATGCAGACACGGTTTCCATTTTGATAATAGATGAATTTGATAAATGTCTGGAATTCGGTTTTCAGGAAGAGATGGCGACTGTCATAGGACAGTTACCCGGTATGCAACGCCGTTTTCTGTTGTCGGCCACCGATGCGGAAGAGATTCCGCAGTTTACGGGGCTGAACAAGACCATTAAATTGAATTTTTTAAATCCGGAAGAGCAGCTTACCCAGCGACTGCATTTATATAAGGTACTATCTCCGGAAAAAGACAAACTTGAAACCTTATATAAACTACTTTGTACCTTGGGAAGCCAATCGACATTGGTTTTCTGTAATCACCGTGAAAGTGTGGAAAGGGTAGGAAAGTATCTTCAATCCAAGAAGTTTCAATGTGGCATTTTTCATGGCGGCATGGAACAGGATGACCGTGAACGCTCCCTATATAAATTCCGCAACGGAAGTTGCCATGTGCTTATTTCTACCGATCTGGCCGCTCGCGGACTGATATCCCCGAAATAGAGAACGTGGTACATTATCATCTACCTGCCAATGAGGACGGTTATATCCATCGTAACGGACGTACCGCCCGTTGGGAAGCCGAAGGAAATTCATACGTTATTCTTCATGCTGAAGAAACACTGCCCGGATATATAGCCGATGAGCCGGAAGAATTCATATTGCCCCAAGTGCCTCCCAAGCCGTCCTTGCCCGAATACGTAACATTATATATAGGGAAAGGCAAAAAAGATAAAATCAATAAGATAGATATTGTGGGCTTTCTCTTTAAAAAAAGGTAACTTGAATAAAGACGAAATAGGACGGATTGATGTAAAGGACCACTATTCTTTTTGCAGCCGTATCTCGCAAAAAGATAAAACAAACTTTGAATTTAATACGAAACGAGAAGATAAAGGGCATAAAAACACTTATTGAAGAAGCCAAATAATGACAATTTGTCAATTCTCGAAATGAAATGATTAAAGAATAATTCAAAAAGATATTTTTTTATGCTTTAGATCATTGTTTACTAGGGATGTAGTTACAAAATGAAAGCATAAAATTCAGATTTAACTAATTTGAAAGAAAATTATGCGGAAATTCGTAAATTTATTAGCGATTTTTTTGGAAAACTGAAAATAATGTGTAATTTCGCCCAATGTAAGATATAAACAAATTGTATAACCAAAACAAACTTCAAATGAAAAAGCATAATTTCAATGCGGGACCATCTATCTTGCCTCGCGAGGTAATTGAGAAAACAGCACAAGCCGTTCTTGATTTTAATGGTTCTGGTCTTTCCATCATGGAAATCAGTCACCGTGCCAAAGATTTTCAGCCTGTAGTAGACGAAGCTGTTGCTTTGTTTAAGGAACTGTTGAACATCCCGGAAGGGTACTCGGTACTATTCTTGGGAGGTGGAGCCAGCTTGGAATTCTGTATGATACCTTTCAACTTCCTCGAAAAAAAAGCTGCTTACCTGAATACAGGCGTATGGGCTAAGAAAGCGATGAAAGAAGCCAAGGCTTTCGGTGAGGTAGTAGAAGTAGCATCTTCCGCTGAAGCGACCTATACCTATATTCCCAAAGATTATACGGTTCCCGCTGATGCAGATTATTTCCACGTCACAACTAATAACACAATCTATGGAACAGAACTTCATGAAGACCTGGATTCTCCGGTTCCTATGATTGCTGATATGTCATCTGATATTTTCTCTCGTCCTATTGACGTTTCTAAATATATTTGTATCTATGGCGGTGCGCAGAAGAATTTGGCTCCAGCCGGTGTTACTTTCGTTATTGTAAAGAACGATGCTGTGGGCAAGGTATCACGCTATATCCCTACTATGCTGAATTATCAGACTCACATTGACGGCGGCTCTATGTTCAACACACCTCCTGTACTTCCTATTTATGCCGCTTTGCAGACTTTACGCTGGATAAAAGCTAACGGTGGTGTAGCAGAAATGCAGAAACGTGCTAAAGAGAAAGCAGACATGTTGTATGCTGAAATAGACCGTAACAAAATGTTCCGTGGCACAGTAACGGATAAAGCCGACCGTTCTTATATGAACATTTGCTTTGTGATGAATGACGAATACAAAGAGCTGGAAGCCGATTTCATGAAATTTGCCACAGAAAGAGGTATGGTGGGTATTAAGGGACACCGTTCTGTAGGTGGTTTCCGTGCATCTTGCTACAACGCCATGCCGAAGGAAAGCGTTCAGGCTTTGATTGACTGCATGCAGGAATTTGAGAAACTTCATTAATAATTATGTTCACCACAGATTATACGAATTACACAGATAGGAACAATAAATGGGATCTGTGATAATCCGTGCTAATCTGTGGTGAATCTTTTTAATACAATAAGACCATGAAAGTATTAGTAGCAACAGACAAGCCGTTTGCAAAAGTTGCAGTAGACGGTATCCGTAAAGAAATAGAAGCAGCAGGTTATGAACTTGTATTGCTGGAAAAATATGGTGAAAAAGCCAAATTACTGGAAGCTGTAAAGGACGTTAACGCCATCATTATCCGAAGTGATATTATTGATGCCGAAGTATTGGATGCGGCAAAAGAACTGAGAATCGTAGTACGTGCAGGAGCAGGTTATGATAACGTGGATTTGGCGGCTGCTACGGCACACAATGTATGTGTTATGAATACTCCGGGACAGAATTCCAATGCAGTAGCCGAACTGGCTTTTGGCATGATGGTGATGGCTGTCCGCAATTTCTATAACGGGACTTCGGGTACTGAACTGATGGGCAAGAAGTTAGGTATCCATGCATACGGTAATGTAGGTCGCAATGTGGCTCGTATTGCTAAAGGTTTTGGCATGGATATTTATGCTTTTGACGCTTTCTGCCCGAAAGAAGTAATTGAAAAAGATGGTGTGAAAGCTGTTTCTTCTGCTGAGGAACTGTATGCTGCTTGTAATGTAGTGTCCCTGCATATTCCTGCTACGGCTGAAACTAAAAATTCCATCAACTATGAATTGGTTAACAAGATGCCTAAAGGAGGAGTATTGGTAAATACTGCCCGTAAGGAAGTGATCAATGAAGCGGAATTAATCAAACTGATGGAAGAACGCACCGACTTAAAGTATGTTACTGATATCATGCCGGTTGCCCATGCTGAGTTCTCAGAAAAATTTGCCGGCCGCTATTTCTCTACACCGAAAAAAATGGGAGCCCAGACGGCTGAAGCAAATATCAACGCAGGTATTGCTGCCGCCAGACAAATTGTAGGCTTCCTGAAAGATGGTTGTGAAAAGTTCAGAGTAAATAAGTAATCCAATAACCGCAGGGGCGGATTGAATCCGACCGAATGCATATAGCTTATGTTTTCGGGCGAATGCAATTCGCCCCTGCAAGTAAAATCTAATACCTTTATTTTTATGGCAATAATAAAACCCTTCAAAGGCATCCGCCTCCGAAAGATTGGTAGAACAAGTAGCTTCACGCCCATACGACGTACTGAATTCTGAAGAAGCACGTGAGGAAGCGAAAGGTAATGAAAAGTCACTTTATCATATTATTAAACCGGAAATTGATTTCCCTGCCGGAACAGACGAACACGATCCTAAAGTATATGAGAAGGCTGCCGAAAATTTCCAGATGTTTCAGGACAAGGGCTGGTTGATGCAAGACGGAAAAGAAAATTATTATGTATATGCACAAACCATGAATGGCAAAACCCAATATGGGTTGGTGGTAGGAGCGTATGTTCCCGATTATATGAACGGGGTCATCAAAAAACATGAACTGACCCGTCGTGATAAGGAGGAAGACCGCATGAAACATGTCCGCGTAAATAATGCCAATATAGAACCGGTATTCTTTGCTTACCCGGATAATGCGGAATTAGATGCTATCGTTAAGAAATATACTTCACAACAGCCGGAATATGATTTTATCGCTCCGGGTGACGGTTTCGGACATTCATTCTGGGTGATCGACAAAGAAGAAGATATAACAGCTATCACAAAAGCTTTCAAAGCTATGCCGGCTCTTTATATTGCCGATGGCCATCATCGCTCGGCTGCTGCCGCCTTGGTAGGTGCCGAAAAAGCGCAGCAAAATGCAAACCATCAGGGAAATGAGGAATACAATTACTTTATGGCTGTATGTTTCCCGGCCAACCAGCTGACTATTATTGATTACAATCGTGTTGTAAAAGACTTGAACGGGCTGTCTCCGGAACAATTCCTGACCGCTGTCAGCAAGAATTTTGTAGTAGAAGAGAAAGGCATTAAGGTTTATAAACCGCAGGCTCTTCACAATTTCTCTCTCTATCTGGACGGTAAATGGTACAGCTTGACAGCAAAACCGGGCACATACGATGACAATGATCCTATCGGAGTATTAGACGTGACTATTTCTTCCAACTTGATATTGGATAAAATATTGGGAATCAAGGATCTTCGTTCCGACAAACGGATTGACTTTGTAGGTGGTATCCGTGGCTTGGAGGAATTAAAGAAGCGTGTGGACAGCGGTGAAATGAAAGTGGCTTTGGCCCTTTATCCTGTTTCTATGAAACAATTAATGGATATTGCCGATACCGGTAATATTATGCCGCCCAAAACAACTTGGTTTGAACCGAACTTCGTTCGGGATTGGTTATTCATAAACTGAGCTGATCAATATAGAACACGGACAGAAGAACAAACCTGCATTTTCCCTCTCTGTCCGTGTCCGTTCATTTCATATAATTTTTTCAGCAGCTACAGGTGATATAAATTCTTTTATATTTGTTGATTAGGTATAATCTAAATAAATAGATGTTAGATTGAAAGAATAAAGCACTTTTCCTTTGTTTATTGCTAACAAATATCTAATTTCGCGCCGATTTTAAAGCGTGTAATAAAAACGATGATTAACAACAAGACTAAAGGATTTCTCCTTGGGGCAATCGCAGCAGCCAGCTACGGCATGAACCCACTGTTCACCCTTCCTCTTTATAGTGCAGGAATGAGCGTAGACTCGGTATTATTTTATCGCTATGCACTGGCTATAGTTGTACTAGGTATCATGATGAAGATGCAGAAACAATCTTTTGCCATTAAGAAAGCGGATGTGCTGCCACTTTGCATCATGGGGCTGTTGTTCTCATTCTCTTCCCTGTTTCTCTTTATGAGTTATAACTACATGGATGCCGGTATCGCATCCACCATATTGTTTGTCTACCCGGTACTGGTAGCTATTATTATGGCTGTAGTATTTAAGGAAAAAGTATCGCCGGTCACTATGTTTTCCATAGCGCTGGCCTTTGTGGGAATTTCCTTGCTTTGTAAAAGTCCGGGAGGACAGACACTCAGCTTGGTCGGGATTACTTTTGTCTTTTTATCATCCTTAGCTTATGCTATCTATATAGTTGGCGTAAACCGTTCTTCCCTGAAGGATATGCCTATAGCCAAGCTTACTTTCTATGTCCTGCTTTTCGGTCTGTCTGTTTATGTGGTGCGATTGAAGTTCTGTACGGGATTGCAGCTTATCCCTACACCCTTGTTATGGGTAAACGCAATTTCACTGGCTGTTTTTCCTACTGTTATTTCGTTGGTGACCATGACAAAGGCCATACACTACATTGGTTCCACACCCACTGCTATTCTAGGTGCTTTGGAGCCTGTTACAGCTTTATTCTTCGGAGTACTGATTTTTGGAGAGCAGCTGACACCGCGCATTATTCTGGGCATTTTGATGGTGATTACTGCCGTAACTCTAATTATAGGAGGAAAAACATTGCTGAAAAAAAGCAAGATTCGGTTAAGGCATACTGGCAAATAAGATCGGATTTTGTATCTTTGCCCTTGTAATTATAAATTTTCCACTATGAAAAAACAACTGATGCAATGGGCAGGAGTGGGAATGTGGATGGTATTTGGTCTGTCCGCATGTTCTCCTACAAAAACAGAAATCGGAAACCTGAATGTCATTCCGCAGCCCCAAGAAGTAAGTCAAGACATTCAAGCCCACCCTTTTGTTATTAATCCGCAAACCGGTATTGTCTATCCGGAAGCAATGAAAAGTTGCAACGGACGGCAGAATTTTTAGCTTCCTATATTAAAGAGGCTACGGGAATTACCGTCCGGACAACAACTGAAGCCGCAAAGAAGAATTCCATAATCTTGGCGGTTGACAGTTCCATTACCAACAAAGAGGGGTATCAACTGGAGGTAACTTCTGAAAACATTCATTTGAATGGAGGAAGTGAGTCTGGGGTCTTTTATGGAATGCAAACGCTCTATAAGGCTTTGCCATTGACCAAAAACAAACAGGTATCCGCTGCCATCCCGGTGGGAACTGTTAATGACTATCCTCGTTTCGGTTATCGCGGTTTTATGGTAGACGTGGGCCGCCATTATTTCCCGGTTTCTTATCTGAAACAAATCATTGATATGCTGGCATTGCACAATATCAATTATTTTCATTGGCATCTGACTGAAGACCAAGGTTGGAGAATTGAAATCAAGAAATATCCCAAACTTACGGAAATAGGTTCGATACGTCCACGTACGTTGATTGACCGTGAAACCCAGACCTATGATGAAACTCCTCATAGCGGTTTTTATACACAGGAAGAAGCAAAAGAGATTGTCAAGTATGCCGCTGACCGTTTTATTACTGTAATTCCCGAAGTTGACCTTCCGGGACATATGATGGGAGCTTTGGTTTCCTATCCGGAATTAGGTTGTACGGGAGGTCCATACGAGATTCCTTGTAAATGGGGGGTATTCCCTGATGTGCTTTGTGGAGGAAACGACCGGGCTTTACAGTTTGCTAAAGATGTATTGAATGAAATTATGGACATCTTTCCATCTCCTTATATCCATATTGGTGGGGATGAATGTCCGAAAGTACGTTGGGAAAAATGCCCTGCATGTCAAGCTAAAATTCGGGAACTGGGTTTGAAAGATACACCAAAACACAGCAAGGAGAATCAATTACAGACCTATTTCATGTCCGAGGTAGGCAAAGTTATTAATGACAGAGGGCGTAAAATGCTGGGCTGGGATGAGATGTTGGAGGGAGGATTGGCTCCAGGTGCCACAGTGATGTCATGGACTGGTGTCAAAGGTGGTATCGAAGCCGCCCGTCTGCACCATGATGCAATTATGACTCCTATTCAGTTTCTTTATTTCAGCAATCCTACTTACAATCGGATAAAAGGGACTAAAAGCCTTGAACGTGTCTATACATTTGAACCTGTTTCTAATGAATTGGCAGAGGATGAACGAAAATATATCATCGGTACTCAAGGATGTATCTGGACAGAATGGACGCGTGACAGTTTGAAGATGGAATGGCAAATTCTTCCTCGTATGGCTGCCTTGTCCGAGATTCAATGGACGGAACCGTTACATAAAAATTTCGACAGTTTTTTGAAACGTTTACCAGCTCTGCTGGCTATTTACCGGGATAGAGGTTATGATTTTCGTCAGGATATTTATGATGTGAACATTGATATCGTTCCGGCTCCCGATGAAGGAAAAGCCAAGATTGCTTTTCAGACTTTTGATGATGCGGAAATACATTATACATTGGATGGCAGCGTTCCCGATGTGCAATCCCCATTGTATACCGACACTATACAAGTGGATAAAGATGTTATCATACAAGCCATTGCAGTTCGTCCGCAGGTACTAGTCAGATAAGTAAGGAGGAAATACATTTTAATGCAGCCACAATGAGACCGGTTACCTTGAATACCATTCCTCATAAATCATATACTTTTAAAGGAGGAAGTACCTTGATAGACGGATTATATGGGGATATGAATTATCGCTCAGGACGTTGGATTGGTTTCTACGGGACAGATATGAATGTGACCCTTGATTTACTTGAGCCTAAGGAAGTATCTTCAGTTTTTGTAAACACAATGTTGAACACAGGCGATGCTATCTTTGGTACAACAGGTCTGAAGGTGGAAGTTTCTGAGGACGGGAAAAATTTCCGCAGGGTAGCCTCCGAAAATTTTCCGTTGTGGAAAAAGGAACTAAAATGCAAAGCCGCAAAGACTCTGTTTCCTTTGATAAAGTAAAAGCCGCTATATTAAAATCATAGCAGAAGTTACTCCGAAACTTCCCGCATGGCATTCCATGCCTGGCGAAAAAGCTTTTCTGTTTGTTGACGAAATAGGAGTGGAGTAAATTCGCCTTCGGAGCAATAGCTTTCTAAAGAACAAATACTAAACAAGAAACGGACATTCTGACAAAACAGATGTCCGTTTCCTTATCAATAACCCTTTCATGTATTTTCAAACTAGAAAGCTGTTCAAGAAAAAATAGCGATAGAGATTCACTCTATCGCCATCATGTGACATGGAATGTCTAATTCCTTATGCTTTAGGAAGTGCTTCTTTTACAACCATAGTACGGTTTACATATTCTGCACCGTTCAATTGCTTGATAGCTTCTTTAGCTTCGCCATCATTAGGCATTTCTACAAAAGCAAAACCTTTAGAACGACGTGTTTCACGATCAGTAATAAGTTTTACTGAAGCTACTGTTCCATACTCTTCCATTACACCTCTCAAATCACCTTCCCTAACATTATAGTTAAGGTTTCCAATATACAAATTCATAAAATAAAAATTGATAAATAAATAATTAAGTAAACTTTGAATTTAAAAATTTAGTTAGAAGAATAGAAACGGTTCAAGTGTGAGATGAATTGAGTCAATCGAAAAAACTATCTTTTTATATTCCGTTGTCAAAGGAACGATAAATAATTGGATTATCCACTATATTTCTCTTTTTATTTTGATATTTTTTTAACCGGTGACTCTTTTTATACTTTTTAGGCTTAAAGCAAGAGCCTTATATCATTCATATTCACTAATTTTGTATTAATAGCTAACTTATAACTAAGATTTATATGATATTGAATGAAAGAGAAAGCCGCCATGAACATGTTCTGCATGTGGCCCGACAAATGATGACAGCAGCGCGTACTGCTCCCAAAGGAAAAGGTGTTGATATTATTGAAATAGCCATGGTGACGGATGGTAATATCAATATTTTATCGGAAATGATGGTGAAAATGGTTGCGGAGCATGGAATGAAATTCTTCCTGCGCGATGCGGAAAATATTCTGAATGCAGAATGTGTCCTGTTAATAGGTACACACGAACAGGCGCAAGGATTGAATTGTGGTCATTGTGGATATGCACTTGTGTGTCTCGCAAAGAAGGAGTGCCATGTGCTATCAATAGTGTTGATGTGGGCATTGCTATCGGATCAGCTTGTGCCACAGCAGCAGACAACAGGGTGGACACACGGGTCATGTTCTCGGCCGGATTAGCAGCACAGCGTCTGAACTGGCTGGAAGGATGCACCCAGGTTTATGCCATCCCTGTCAGCGCATCCTCTAAAAATCCTTTCTTTGACCGGAAACCTAAAGAATAAATTTCTCTACTACCGCGGCTACACCATCTTCTTCATTAGAAAGGGTGATGTAGTCGGCGTTTTGACGGACTATTTCTTGAGCATTGGCCATTGCTACCCCCAATCCGGCATATTGTATCATAGAAAGATCGTTAAAACCATCACCAACGGCAATCATTTCTTCTTTTGTCATACCGATTTCTTTTAGCAATACGGCCAGTGATTGTGCTTTATCAATACCTTTAGGAACCAATTCCAAAAAATAAGGTTCGGAACGGAATACCCCCATACGATCTTTCAAATGTTCGTACATTTCTTTTTCAAGCACTGCAAGCCGCGTAGGTTCACCTACAATCAGACATTTGGCAATAGGAAATTTTATTGCTCCAGAAAATGATCCACTTTCTTGGGAGTCATCACATTCAGAATAGCTTCTTTCAATACATATTCATCTTCCGGATATTCAGTCAATACATATTTTCCATCGTAAGTGACGATAGCAAAATGGTTGTCGGTGGCACATTTATACAGGTAAGGTAATATATCCGGATCGAGCACATTCTCGTACATCATCTCACCGGTTTTCCAGTCTATGATCTCACCTCCGTTATACGAAAGTATATAACCTTCGTATTTCTGCAGCTCTAAGATCTCAGCCAGTGGAGCCACACCGTATGTGGGACGTCCCGATGCCAAAACAATTTTTACTCCGCGCTTTTGCGCTTCGATAAGTGTACGACGTGTGTGTTCCGTTACCTCTTTCTTTTTATTGGTCAACGTTCCGTCTAGGTCTAAAACTAATAATTTATACTTCATATACTATTTAATGGAGTGCTTTTGCCAAATTCGCTGCAAATATAACGATTAAATTCATGGCTTTTTGCTACATTTGCTCAAAATAAACAAGAATCATGACAGAAATTTTATTAACCGTAATTATTATCCTGCTGATAATTAATATTGTAATCGCACTTACTAAAAACAATCGTCTGCAAACCGAACGTCTGGAAGGATTGCTACGCGAAGAAATGAAAGAAAACCGGGACGAACTGGGAAAAAATATTCGCGAACTTCGTAACGAACTGAATCAAACCTTGAATTATTCTATCCGTAATATGCAGGATACTTTGCATAAAAACCTGCTGACCGGTAATGAAATGCAACGGGAAAAATTTGAAGCAATGGGCAAGCAACAGGAAGCTTTGGTGAAAAGTACGGAAAAACGATTGGATGACATGCGGCAAATGGTAGAAGAAAAATTACAGAAAACATTGAATGAACGTATAGGACAATCCTTTGAGATAGTACGTTCGCAGCTGGAGAATGTACAAAAAGGATTGGGAGAGATGAAGGGTCTGGCACAGGATGTAGGAGGATTGAAAAAAGTTTTAAGTAATGTGAAGACACGGGGTACATTCGGAGAAGTACAATTAGGTGCCTTATTGGATCAGATGCTGAGTCCGGAACAATATGAGGCGAATGTCAAAACCAAGAAAAATGCAACGGAATTTGTGGAGTTCGCCATTAAACTTCCGGGAAAGGAAAATAATAATGATACTGTATATTTACCTGTGGATGCCAAATTTCCCAAAGATGTATATGAACAATATCAGGATGCATACGAAGCCGGAGATGCCGCATTGATTGAAACTTCATCCCGTCAACTGGAAATCACAATTAAAAAAATGGCAAAGGATATTCACGATAAATATGTAGACCCACCTTTTACAACAGATTTTGCCATTATGTTTCTGCCATTCGAAAACATCTATGCAGAAGTGATCCGCCGGACCGCGTTGGTGGAAATGTTGCAGAAAGACTGGAAGATAGTGGTTACAGGTCCTACCACCCTGGGAGCTATCCTGAATAGTTTGCAAATGGGATTCCGTACGCTGGCCATTCAAAAACGAACAAGCGAAGTATGGAATGTGTTAGGGGCAGTAAAGACGAATTCGGAAAGTTTGGAGGATTGCTGGAAAAGGTACAGAAAAATCTACAGAATGCAGGAGACCAGTTAGAGGAAGTTATGGGGAAACGTACTCGTGCCATAGAACGTAAATTACGCCAGGTAGAAGCCCTTCCGGCAGAAGACAGCCAACGAATGTTGAGTTTGCCCGAACTGACTGATGATGAAGACGATGAATAAAAGGAGGATTTCAATATGAGCATGACGTGGGATTTTATTTTGAGATTGTTTGTGGCAGGCGCTTTGGGTACTGTTATTGGTCTGGATAGGGAATATCGTGCTAAAGAAGCCGGTTACCGTACCCATTTTCTAGTATCACTGGGAAGTGCTCTCATTATGATTGTATCACAATATGGTTTTATGGAAGTAGTGAAGATGGAGGGGATAGACTTGGACCCGAGTCGTGTGGCCGCACAGGTTGTCAGTGGTATCGGTTTTATTGGAGCGGGTACTATTATTTTTCAAAAACAAATCGTGCGCGGACTTACTACCGCTGCCGGAATTTGGGCTACTTCGGGCATCGGTCTGGCCATTGGAGCCGGTATGTACTGGCTGGGAATCTCAGCAACAATCCTTACGCTGATTGGTCTTGAGGCACTTAGCTATCTTTTTAAAAGTATAGGTATGAAAAGTTCCATGGTAGAGTTCTCTACAGACAATAAAGAAACACTGAACCGTATGGCCAAGAAATTCAATTCCAAGGAATACAATATTGTTTCCTATCAATTGGACGAAAAGAGGTTGGGAGAAGTAACAACCTATTATGTTACAATGGTTATAAAATCTAAGAAATACAATGATGAAGGTATGTTACTGACATTATTACAAGATTTTAGCGATATTACCGTTCACAGGTTGGAGTAAGCTTTTCCGGCTTGGTTCAAAAGCAGCGGGGGAGAGCTCTTATTGAAAGATTCTCTCCCCTGTGCTGTGATCATGCTTTTAATCGCATAACAAACATACTTCCTTCTCCCAGCTTACTGTCTACTGTAAGAGTACCATTATGGGCTCGACAAAATCTCGGGAAATAGACAGGCCTAAACCGCTTCCTTGTACTTTAGTTCCGGGAACCCGGAAATAATGGTCAAAGATGCTTTTATGATAACGTGGATCAATCCCTTTCCCGAAATCCCGTACAAACATCTCAATGAATCCATCATCTGTTTGACGTGCCCCTATTACCACACGACCGTTTTCCGGTGAATACCGGATGGCATTGGAAAGAAGGTTGGTTAGAACCCAAGCTATCTTCTCACTGTCGACAAACAGTTTACCTATTTTGTCTTCAGGGTATTCCACTTCTATTTGAATATTAAATTTTTCAGCTTGTACACGATTGGCCTTTATTGCATATTCTATCAACTCTATAGGTTTGGTTATCTTAGGCTTCAACTGTAGTTTCCTGATTCTACCTGGGTCATATTCAGCAACTCGCCGGTGATATTAAGCAGCCGTTCGCTATTTTCTTTGATACTGTTTGCCAAATCTTCCTGTTCTTCATTTAAAGCTCCGATACGCTGGTCTTCTAATAATTGCAGACTCATCATAATAGCCGAGATAGGAGTCTTCAATTCATGTGAGATTGTAGAGATAAACGTAGTCTTGGCCGAATCCAGTTCCTTAAATTCGGTTATATTCTTCAACATAATGACATATCCTTTTTTTCCATAGTAACCCCATCTTTCCCCGGTTGGGAAATACTCATGTATTTTACTTGGAAAAAACTCTCCTTATTGTCCGCATAAATCTTCAGAGGTTCTTCTTTTCTTTTTCCTTGTCTCTGACTGGTTCCCCAGGAATTTCCACCAATTCACGAATCAGGCGACGCAACAAATCATTGCGCAGGGAAATATCCTGTGCAGAGTGTTTAATAACTTCTTCACGCTTCAGGTTGATCACATTCAATGCTTCATCATTGATGAAAAGGATTTCCATATCATTATTTAAACCAATGATAGGCTCGTTGATACTGTTGATGATAGTCTCCATATATTTTTTAGATGCCATCATATCGGATAAAGCACTTGCATGATAATCTTCCAGACGTTTGGCCATGCGGTTGAAATTTTTAGATACTTCAGAAAATTCTTCACTATTGCTTAATTCCAAACGTTTTTTATAATTATGGTTCGCAATTTCCTGTATAGCGTTGGTCAATTCTTTAATAGGATTATCAATCGATGCAGGAAGACGCAGCCACATACCAATACCAATACATATACATGCGGCACCAACAACATATATCCACAATAAAGCCCGCTGTAATCCGGGACCTGCTGCCGGACTGTCAGGTTCCGTGGCGGTCAATATTTGCAAATTCACAACAGAAAGTACAACCAATAGTACAATCATTGCCACCAATACCCCTATGGCAAGGGTTAGTTTCGACTTTATATTCATAACTTTTATTTTTATGCAAGTATAATCAAATCTATGTCTATTTCAGCTAAAGAGTTTAGAAATTTTCGATATTTGGAAAGACTGAATAATGCACCTGGCATTTTGAAAGTAGGATGCCCCATACAGACGGTTGTAATTCCACGTTGACGACAAGTTTTAATTATTTCTCCCATAATATCGGAAGATGAAACTTGGATAACTTCACCGCCTAACTCGGTAACCAGTTTAAAATGGTTAAGTAAATGCCGCTGTGTTGCCAATGGAATACGTTCCGTACTCTCGGCAGGTGTCTGTACATAGAGGCAAAAAAGACCGTATTGTACCGGGAAGCAAGCCGTGCCGCTTTACGGATAATATGTCGGGGAGTCCGTTCATTACTACTGATACATGCCAAAAACTTCTCGTGCCGGATGCCTTTTCACCTGTTACAATTTCATTTTCAACTTTCTTCTCGACTCGAAAGGCCACTTCTTTTAGTGCCAGTTCACGTAACTGAAGAATATTCTCTGTCTTAAA
>ENA-OQER01000135-OQER01000135.1-human-gut-metagenome-genome-assembly--contig:-NODE-135-length-39422-cov-5.551317_pt1 | contig 39422 bp, 48 predicted proteins | sample MGYA00242797_ERZ504639 | MGnify/ENA primary metagenome ERZ504639 (study PRJEB26092, sample SAMD00036306) | human gut metagenome | host: Homo sapiens | study: EMG produced TPA metagenomics assembly of... | reverse complement strand
TTAGCATACTTCCTGTTTCTGTATTTAACCTGTTCGTCAAAACTGTCATTACTCGCCTATGGAATTCTCTGCAATCAATACTGATACAGGTGGCAAGCTGATAGTAATTCTGTATGCCTAACACCATAGAGTTATATAGCTGAATTTCTGATAAACAACTTTTTTTCTCTCTGGGTTTTGCGATGTTTTTCGCTTGTTCCACTAGCTTTGCTCTTTCAATTTCAACCTTTTTGTCACAGATTGCCGACTGCACCACATATTTATGATGCTTCAACCTTACTCTTATTTTGAATCCAAGAAACTCTGACCACCGTTTTCTGGTGTTCACAATCCTTGTTTTCTCAGGGGACACCCCTAATTTCAACCTCTCTTCAATCCACGCCGTAACCGCTTCTTTTGTCCTGACTGCGTCCTCTTTCGTTCTACAGAAAATCCTAAAATCATCCGCATACCGAATGATATGCATTTCTTTCATTTCTGTGTTTTTCATAATCCTATAACCATGGCTTTTATCAAAAACCTTAGTTTTTCCGATTATTCTTTCTCGCCCTTTGCTTATAGCAATCGGATTTTCCTCCCATTGACTAGCTATCCACCAATCCAATTCATTTAGAACGATGTTTGCCAGTAGTGGTGAGATAATTCCTCCCTGTGGTGTACCCTTGTTGGCAGTACCGTTGTATTATCGGGCATTTTAATTGGAGCTGTTAGTATTCGCTTGATAATAAAAATCAGCGTTTTATCATGGATACCCAGCGACATATCTGTCTGATTAACTTGCTATGATTTACGTTATCGAAAAATCCTTTAATATCAAACTCAATAACATAATGAAGGTTCATCATTTGAAGCATGGTGTAGGTTCTGTTAATTGCATGTTCAACGGATCTGTTCGGACGAAATCCATAACTATTATTGCTGAACTTTGCTTCGCAGATTGGTTCCATGATCTGCTTGATACATTGCTGTATCAGCCTATCCCATATGCATGGGATTCCCAGTGGACGTGTTTCTCCGTTTGGTTTCGGGATATCTTTCCGTCTTACAGGCTTTGGTCTGTAGCCGTGTTCGCTTCCCGTAACAATAAATCTCACTCTTTTTACCACATCATCAGGAGTTTGACTCCCAATATCTGTGATGTTCTTTTTGTCTGTTCCTGCCGTGTAGCTGCCTTTGTTCGCTTTGATGTTTCGATACGCAAGTAAAATGTTATCCCTGCTCAGTATCAAATCCATAAGATTCTCAAATACTTCACCGTTCTGACTTTTTTGATATAGTTCATCAAAAGTACCTTGCATTCCGTAGTACTCCGCATGACGCAGGTCATCTACACATAATGTTTTACTTTTCTTTGGCATAAGGCATCACCTCCTCTCGAAAGTGACCCTTTTGGTCTTACTCGTAATCCTTATCATTAGACTGAATAATGCCTGTTTATTTCAACCGACTTGTGACCATTCCTCCGAGTTCCTCTTTTTCGCAGAACTCATCATAAGTTCGATCACGGCTTTTCAGCACCAGTTCACCTGCTTATTTTCTTCGTCAGACTATCCCATGATGGAATCTGATGCCTTTCCACGTTCCGATAATCCTATCTGTACATATATCCTTAGGTCTCTGCTATAGTCCTGTCAGCTTGGATGTGCCTGTAACACAACATGGTCGTTCGTAGGGTCAATTTCTACTGAACCACACTGACTGCGCTTTAACGCACCCATACATTTCTATATGGTCTTCTTTTAGAACCGTACATTCGCAGTTTTCGTCAGTTTACTCGCCAAAGTAAACATTCTAACCATAGATATTTTATAGATCCTAGACCTATAGGTAGCGCACCCCACCTCTGGGGCGTTTTCGAGAATCTTTTGGCAGATTCCTACGACTACTCTCGGTCGTTGTCACGGAGCTTCTCACCCCAACCATTACAGCTGACGCAAGTCCGTCAAGGATAGACGTTTCAGGGCGTTACCCCATCATTCCACCTATCGGATTACCAGTTCACAGACTGGTTATTATTTAATAAACCAACACTGTGCGCAGACTTTTTACCGCCTGCGAACGTGTCGCACTGACCCAGAAATCGTCTCCGGCCTTGCCTTCGCCTTTGGTATTGGCGATCAGCGTCGTGACCAGCTTCAATATGTCCTTTTCGCTATGGATATAGGCGAAAGGGTTATAGTGCATGGATTTCTTGAAGTTGATGGTATTGAGGACCTTGATCCGGTAAGGCTCATAAATGACCTTGCCGTGCTTATCCTTCATGGGCTTTCCGTCCTTTCCCAGTTTGGGTGCGCCCCTTTGGAGCATTTTCCCGCACTCCACCAAAATGGTTCCCTTTGGGTCTGTGACCACATAAGAACTGTGCATCTGCATCAGATTTGGTTTGAGCCAGAAGCGGGTCTTACCGGAACCGGAGCCGCCGATCACCAGCACATTTTTGTTTCTGGCGGTCTTTGGGTCCTTGGGGCGGCTGTTCATGGTCAGGCTTTCGGTTTTTGTGAGAATGACATTGTTCTGGAACACCGGGTCGATGTAGGGAGCAATATCCTCACGGGTTCCCCAACGGGCAGAACCATACTCCATGCCGTGACGGTACTTCTTGGCGTTTTTACTTTTGAGATACACCGCCAGACGCAGGCCAGCACCGCAGCACAGCCCCACCAGCAGATCCAGCGGGTGCAGGCTGGGCCAGAAGCTTTGCAGCGCCCCAGGCAGGACAGCAAACAGAGAAAGGAATTTCTCTGAAGCATTTGCCCCCTGAGCCAGTCGCCATGCTCCCCGAAGTTGGTAGTAAACAGCCCCATCAGGAGATAGGGCAGGTTCAGCAAAACGAGCTTTTGATGTCAAACTGCTTTTCATCGTTCCAGCTCCTTTCGCTTGGTGCGGTCCACCACGGCATTTTTGACCATCTCTTTGAACTGACTGAGTTTTGCCAGCACAGACGGGCGTTCTGTTTTCTCGGCCTTCTTGACCTTTTTGCTGGTGTACTCGGTAAATGCAGCGGTCAGCGCATCGGCGTCACGGCCTTTGAAAAAGATCAGGTACTTGGGTGGGGAGCTACTGCGGTCTTTCTTCACCGCATAGTCCACACCATATTTCCGGGCGATCTTCTCAAATTCCTTGATGGAAGGGTCTGTGATCTCGATATTGGAGATCCCCTGATTCTGACCAATGAGCTGCTTGACGGTCTGTTTTCCGTGGGGTGTCACAGGAGCGTCACGGCTTCTTTGCTTTTGCAGCTTCTTTTCCTTGCAGTGGGCCATGTACTTGCTGATGCGGCTTTGAGCAGCCTGCCGGTGAACTTTGTTCCACTGACAACCAGCGTTAAAGTTCTGTTTTCCACTTCTTCCTGCATTTTCATCGCCTCCTTTCCACAAAATGTGCAGGGGTGGTGCATTTTCTTCTAAGGCGGGACCACCAGCCGCCGGAGAAAATATTTCTTCATCGCTCCATCCCGCGGCTCTTTTTCTTTACCGGCTTCTTATCCGGCAAATTCCACTCTTCCCGAAACTCTGCCACACCTTTGGGATCAAATACCTTCAACTTCTCCAGATCAAAGGCAACGGCAGAATATTTTCCATAACCGGACTGCACCTGATAGGGAAGCACCTTCCCCAATTTGTTCTCTTTGATGAATCGCAGCAGGTCCTTGCTGATGTCACCGGAAATAAACGCCTCTCCGGGGTCCAGGGAATATCCCGGTAGGTTCACCGTCATATCTGCAAACGGTTCTGCTCCATCTTCTGTATGGGTAATCATGCCGATATAAAGCCGCTGATTATTCGCATACATCCCAAGTTGCAGCGATATGGTTTCTTCCCCATATTCCCACTTGAAGGGGACTTTCTTTTCCTCATTCATATCAGATTCCTCCTATCGTATCTGTTCTTTGTGGTCATAAAACAAATCTCCATTTCTGACCTTTGCATGGCTGAGAATCTTGATCTGCCCCTTTGCCTGACTGTCCAGAGCTTTTTCATAGCCTATATCTGACAAAAACAGGCGGGTTCGTTCTCCTTTCCAGCCCACCGGGGAGTCATTCGTCAGCACATCAAAATAATCATGTGCCGGGTGTTCTCCGCAAATCGCTGAAGATCCATGTAGTCATGGCCGTGATAGTTCTGCGCCCCGGCTTTCTGACGCATTTCCTCCATCAGCTGACCGATTGTTTTTCCTTCCTGCATAAAACCCACTTCCTTTCTGTTCTTATAAGACCAGCAAGATCATCTCCCGCAGCTGAGCAAAATAGAGCTTGCCCTGGGGCGTGACCAGCGTGTAGGAACCGGTATGACCGTGGTTGCAGTAGTCTTTGACGCAAAACAGCCCTGCATTTTTCACATTGGCATAAGGCAGCACATTGCCGGATGCCGTGCGGTACACAAACCGCCGTTCTATCAGAAACCGAACAAACCGGCGCTCCGGGACATCCAACTCTTTGGCGGTAGTCCTGAGATTGGTGCTGTGCTTTAAGTCGATGAACAGGTCATAGAAAGCGGCTTTGCCTCCAGCTGTGCATTTTCCTTACGCAGAGAAATATTCGCTTCACGCTCAGCCAACAAGTCTGAGCAGAGCTTCATCAGAGCCTCCGGGGAAGTGGCAACCTCCCACAGCTTCTCTTTTGTGAGATAGGCCCCGTGCTTACGAATAGTAGGCAAGACCTCATCGAATACCCACTGTTCAAACCGCTCTGCCGATGGCAATTTGCTGTGAACGATTAGGCGGTACAAATCGCCTTCTGGGATAAAAGTCATACTGATTTTGCGGTCGAGGCTTTGTGGGTGAGGTGCGTCGCGTTTCACGACATACCTACAATGGCGGATAATTGCATCGCGGGGATTACTGTACCCCAGCGCAGCAGCCACATCCGTTCCGCTGAACAAGTATTTGCCGTTTTCCTCAATGACACGGATACTGCCAAACTCCGGGTTTTTGAAAATTTCCATCTGGTTCATGTCGTGCCTCCTTTGGCATGATAAAAGGCGGCCTTTACCAGCGCCTGCGTGCATATCGTGATTGACCAGTGAAGTGTAGTGGTTATTCATGGTGGTAGGCGCATTGAACAGCACCGCAAGCAGGTACTGCTTCATGTTGCGTACCTGGGTGGTATTCTTTTGCAGACAGTCCATGACAAACTCGATGTGGGAGCTGTCCAGTTTCAAAAAACGGGAACGCACGATCTCGTGAGGGAAGTCTGCCCCAGAGATCCGGGTGGTCTTTCGTTTGGCACAGACCATTTCGACCAACAGCTCTACGATCTCATTCAGGTCATCCAGGTAGAGAGGATAACGCTGCTTCAAGCAGTCATACTCGATATTCTCCAAAATCAACTCCCGATAATTTTCTATCTCTGTGACAGACATCGCATCCCTTCCTTTCCGTTCCGGCGGTCTTTCCGCCGCTGTTTCCCGGAAGGGAATGGAATCGGTACTTGATCCATAAGTAATTGATTTTTCTGTATTTGATTTCTCTATATTTAATTCTGCGGGCTTTTCCGTATCCGGTTTTACCATATCCGGGTTTTCCGTATCTGGTGAAGCCGTATCCGGCTGGGACATATCTGGCTGGGGCTGTTCATAGATGACATACTCGGTATCTGTGATCCGCCCACTTTTATCGCGTCTCTGATGGCGCACGATATATCCGGCTCCTTCCAGTTCACGCAGGGCAGCACCGATGGCATCCACGCCCTCCTTACAGATCTTTGCAAGGCCACGGGTGGTGTAGTTCCAGTCCTCTGGCAAAGACAGCATCATGGAAAGCAGCCCCTTGGCTTTTAACGACAGGTTTGCATTTCGTAAATGATGATTGCTCATCACGGTATAATCACGGGTCCGTTCAATGCGAAAAACGGCCATCGACCTCACTCCTTCCGAATTTTGGGTACAAAAAACCGCAATCCTCATTTCAAAAAATTGCGGTGTTTAGCGCTTTTCAAATTTTCTTGCATAGAACCAAAACAGCGGCTTTTGGGGACGCACCTCTGTAAATGGCTCATCCTGGGCGAAAGGAAGTGTTTGCATCACGCGGTCAATATCCGTTGAATCCATGTCATGCTGAGATCTGCAATCTTCCCGGATTGCTTCTTGAATTTCCTTTACCGTACACATAGTCATTCCTTTCCTTTCGTTGTATGGGTTTATGAGCGGCGGCGTTTTCCCGGTTTGAAATCGAGGATATGTCCCTCAATCACACGAGCGTAACGCTTGATCTTGATCTCCCGGCGCTGCTGGCTTTGCAGGGCGGCCTGATACCCGTCCTCAGTCAAAAACAACCGCATTTCATCTCCGGGGCTTCCGTAAGCAGTGCTGGGACGCAGGACGGAAAACTCGATCATCCAGCGGGTGTTATCCCAAAACCTCTCTACGGCGAGAATGTTGTGTCCTTTCAGCTCACGGGCTGAAATATCCCTCATAGGCGGCTCCTTTCATCGTTCCTGGTCTCTCTGACGCTTTTTCTGCCATGCCTCCAGCAGCTTGATGATGGTTTCCTGCATCCGCTGGGGCGTATAGCTTTTGGGGAAATACTTCCGCAAAGTGTCAGAGGTAAATGTTACTCGGTCCAGATCACTTTTCTTTTCCTCACCCATGATGACACGCATCATATCGAGGGTCAGATGCCCCTCCTGACTGTATTTCTTGAGCCGCTGGGCTTGGGAAAGGGAAGGGGTAGCCTGCTCACTGTCCATGGCATCCAGCAGGTCTACCTGTTCGTCCTTTTTGAGAAAGGACAGTTCATAGGCAGGGTTCAGGGCAATCTTCTTTTCATCCACCATATCCATCAATTCAGGAATCAGCTCTGTCAGACGGATATAGCGAAAAATCTGGTTTTTACTCTGACCTACTTGCTCTGCCAAAACCTCGCTGGACTTCTTCCCAAAATCGTTCCCAACTTGGGAACAATTTTCTTTACTCGGTCTGCCAGCCTGTCTTTTCATGGCCTCCAGCTTCATTTTGTAGGCAAAGGCCCTTTCGCTTGGGAGCAGGCTTTCTCGCTGCAAGTTGCTGTCAACCATAATGATTGTAGCGGCATCATCGTCCAAATCCCGAACAATGACCGGCATGGTCTCCTTTTCTGCCAGTTCACTGGCTCTGTGCCGCCTGTGTCCGGCTACCAGCTCATAACCGCCCTCCGGGTCCGGTCGGGCAATGGCCGGAACCAGAACGCCATACTGCTTGATACTGTCAGCGGTCTCCATCATGGCTTCGTCATCCTTGACTTTGAATGGATGGTTCCTAAAGGGATGCAGTTCAGACAGCGGAATTTCCTGAATCTTTTCCAGCTTTGCATCCTGGCGGCCTTCTTCGGTGGAAAACAGATCATCTACCGAGGCCAGCTCTATTTTTTTCGCGCTGCTTTTCAAGTTTCAACACCTCCTTCGTCAGATTTTTGTAGCCCTCTGCCACCTTGCCACTGGGATCATGGGCAAAAATGCTTTTTCCCTCGGCGCTGATTTCCTTTGCCCGGACAGAATGGGGGATCTCTGTGCCGAATACTTTGATCTTGCTGCCATAGGTCTCCCGCAGGAGCGCGGAGATCTCTTTGGCAAAGTTGGTTCGGCTGTCCACCATCGTCAGCAGGATACCGTCTATCTGGAGCTTGGGGTTGATCTGCCGCTTTACCTTGTTTACCGTGGAGAGCAGCTGTTCCAGCTTTGGCGGGCAGATACTCCGCCTGAACGGGAATTATGATCCTGTTTGCAGCGGCCAGCGCATTGACTGTGAGCATCCCTAGGGAGGGCTGGCAGTCGATGAGGATATGGGAGTATTGTCCCTTCAGCGTATCCAGATATTGCCGCAAGATAGTCTCACGGCTCATGGCATTTACCAGAGATACCTCCATACCGGATAACTGGATGTCCGCAGGCATCAGGTCTACGCCCTCTGGGTGGTGCAGGATACCCTCGCCGGGACGAAGCGGCTCATCCATCAGGATACGACCCATAGCGTCCGACAGCGTAAAGGGCAGCTTGTCCGGTTGGGGATTGCCCAGGCTGATCGTCAGGCTTCCTTGCGGGTCTCCGTCAATCAGCAGGACTTTCTTTCCGGCCTGCGCCAAACCGATTCCAAGATTGGCACAGGTGGTGGTTTTGCCAACGCCGCCTTCTGGTTGGCAATGGCAATGATTTGCGTGTTCATTGACTTCACCTCATTTCTAATTGTTTCTGTTGCTTCTGGAAATAGAAAAAGCCGCCACTCCAAAATAAAAAGTGAAGTGACGGCTCTTTCTATCGCCGGAATACGAGTTCCTGAAATGAAAAAAGCACCCAGTCATTTTATACTGAGTGCTGTATCAAATTCATATTCAATTATTCAAATTAGGTCAAACTATGTCAAACTGCCACAGACCAAAACGAGGGAACAAAGGGCTGAAAAGCGACCCCAAAACACCCCCAAAAATCGGCTCTCGGTTAACCACTTTGGGCACCACTTGACCCTCTTTTTGCCCTCTTTTTGGCCGGTTAACCACTTGCGGACCACTAAAAATTGGGTGAAAACGGTTCTCGTTTTTCCAAATTTGGTCAAACTATATCAGCCCGTTTAGATATAGTAAAACCCCGGAAAACCTTGATTTTCCGGGGTTTTTGAACCATTTTGATACGGTCTGAACAGCAGATTATCTCTTGCTGAACTGAGGTGCACGACGAGCTGCTTTGAGACCGTATTTCTTACGCTCTTTCATTCTAGGATCACGAGTCAGGAATCCTGCTTTTTTCAGAACTGGTCTGTAGTCGTTATCTACAGTCAGAAGGGCACGTGCAACACCGTGACGGATTGCTCCTGCCTGTCCTGTGTATCCGCCGCCGTGAACGTTTACGATCACGTCAAATTTATCAGCGGTCTCTGTAGCTGCCAGAGGCTGACGAACGATAACTTTCAGGTCTCCAGACCAAAATACTCATCGATGTCTCTTTTATTGATGGTAACTTTACCAGTTCCCGGTACAAGATATACTCTTGCGATAGATTTTTTTCTTCTTCCGGTTCCGTAATATTTTGCGCTAGCCAATGTTCTTTACCTCCCTATTAAAATGTTAATACTTCTGGTTTCTGAGCTGCATGAGCGTGCTCTGCACCAGCGTATACGTGAAGTTTTGTGAACATCTGTCTTCCAAGAGGTCCTTTTGGAAGCATGCCTTTCACTGCAAGTTCAACAACCTTCTCCGGTTTCTTAGCCATCATCTCACGAAGAGTAGCTTCTTTCATTCCGCCTACATAATCGGAGTGGCTGTAATAGATCTTCTGATCCAGTTTTTTACCGGTTACTGCTACTTTATCAGCGTTGATTACGATTACGTAATCACCAGTATCTACGTGCGGAGTGTACTCCGGTTTGTTTTTTCCACGTAATACTTTTGCTACTTCAGATGCCAGACGTCCTAATGTACATCCTTCTGCATCAACAACATACCATTTTCTTTCAATCTTATCTGGATTTGCCATAAAGGTGTTCATGGATATAACCTCCTGTGAAAAATTCAATTTACTGTTTCATGTATATAGGAAACCGCCTTACCGGGGCTTATGGCATCGGCGTTTTCAAACTACGTCACACATTTAGTAATTATATTATACGGATTTTGGAATGTCAACTGTTTTTTACCCATATTTTGCATTTTTTCGCAAACTGCGAGTCCCGTTTTGCGGGAAATACAGACCACTTATGTCTTTACTCGAAATCCCATTCGGGATACCGGATCTGCACCAGGGTCAGCCCCTCCGGCCTTGCCGTTGCTCCCGCCATTTTTCGATCCTTCGCCGCAAGGATTTCTTTTACTTTCTCCGGCGGATAATCACCCTTTCCAACCTCAAGCAGTGTTCCGGTGATAATCCGCACCATATTGTAGAGAAAACCGTTTCCGGTGATCCGGAAGCGGATCAGATCGTCTTCTTTTTCCAAACTCGTTTCATAGATCGTACGGACCGTGTCGGTCACCTCCGGTTTGGCTGTTGCAAAGCTTTTAAAATCATGCATGCCAACCAGATACGATGCTGCCTGCCGCATCGCATCCACATCCAGCGGGCCGTACCAGAAATAGGAATTCAGTCTCCGCGTCGGATCTGCAAAGGTGCGGTTCAAAATCCTGTACTCATATGTTTTGACTGTTGCGGTAAAACGCGGATGAAAGTCTGGCGGCACTTCGGATGATCCCTGAATACGGATATCTGCCGGAAGCCGTGTGTTCAGCGCAAAAGCGATACGGTCCGCCGGCATTCTCGCATCCGTATCAAATACCGCAACATTGCCGAGAGCATGTACCCCGGCGTCGGTCCGCTTGCGCCGATGCAGGCAATTTTTTTTGCAAAGAGATCGGAAAGAGCCTGATTTAATACTTTCTGTACTGTAATGCCGTTTGGCTGCACCTGCCATCCACAGTAATTTGTGCCGTCATACGCTACAATCAGCTTAATTCTGCGCATTCTTCTCCTCCGTTTTCGTCAAAGTCAGAGTCCGCACACGCGAAGGCCGATACTGCACACAAGGTATGCCATAAGAACGCCATACGCTGCATAATCGCGCGTCTGATACCGAAGCGGTTTCATCTGTGTTCTTCCCTCTCCTCCATGGTAGCAGCGTGCTCCATCGCCAGCGCCAGATCATTTGCACGGCGGAAGGCTGAAATAAACAGCGGCACCAGAAGCGGCACCATGTTCTTTACTCTCTGGATAATATTTCCACTCTCAAATCCGCGCCGCGCGCCATCTGCGCTTTCATAATCTTGTCTGTCTCTTCCAGAAGAATCGGGATAAAACGGAGCGCGATTGACATCATCATGGAAATCTCATGCACCGGCACATGGATTTTTTTCAATGGTCCGAGCAGGCTTTCGAGTGCATCCGTCAGCTGGTTCGGTGTTGTCGTCAGCGTCATCAGCGAAGAGCCGATCATCAGGAAAATCAGACGCACCGACATACGGCATGCCATAGCCACACCCTCACGGGTGATCGTAATTTTCCAGATACGGACGAGCACCTCACCCGGCGTAAATAAGATGTTAAACACCATCGTAATCGCAAGCAGCACAAAAATTGATTTCAGACCCTTCGTGATAAATTTGAACGGTACCTTCGACAGTTTAATCATCACCGCAAGGAATACGGTTCCAAGCAGATAGCCCCAATTGTGGAACAAAAAGAGGGAAACGACATAAACGATCGTTCCTACAAATTTCACACGCGGGTCAAGCCGGTGCAGAATAGAATCTGCCGGGTAATACTGTCCCAGAGTAATATCTCTTAACATACTTCTGCTCCTTTTTTCCCGTTTTTCTTCTGACTTTCCAGTGCCGCAAGAATCGTATCGCGTGCCTCCTCAACCGTCGTCGCCGTTACGTCCACGTCCATGCCGTGTTCCTTTAGCGCATGCATAATATACGTCATCTGCGGCGCCGCAAGACCGATTTTCTCGAGCTCTTTATAGTGAGCGAAGACTTTCTTCGGTGTATCGTCAAACGCCACATGACCGTGGTTCATGACAATAATCCGCTCTACATATTTTGCAATATCCTCCATGCTGTGCGATACGAGCACGACCGAAATGCCGCGCGTCTTATGCAGCAATGCAAGCTGATCGAGGATTTCATCGCGTCCCTTCGGATCAAGGCCTGCAGTCGGCTCGTCAAGCACCAGAAAATCCGGGTTCATGGCAAGCACACCGGCAATCGCAACACGACGTTTCTGACCTCCGGAGAGTTCAAACGGCGATTTTTCATACATTTCCTTTGGAAATCCGACATGATCCAGCGCCTCTTCCGCCCGTTTTCTGCATTCCTCCGGTGAAAGTCCCTGATTTTTCGGTCCGAAGCAGACATCTGTGATCACATCCGTCTCAAAAAGCTGATGCTCCGGGTACTGAAAAACCAGTCCCACATGGCTTCGAAGCTCTCTTAGCGAATATCCTTCTTTCCAGATATCCTCTCCGTTATACAGCACCCGTCCCAATGTCGGGCGGATCAGACCGTTCAAATGCTGCACAAGCGTCGATTTTCCGCTTCCCGTATGGCCGATAATCCCAACAAACTGGCCATTCGGAATTTCAAGATTGATATGCTCCAGGGCGTGCATTTCATATGCCGTTCCCGGGCTGTATGTGTACGTTACATCTTCAAGTTTCAATGACATAATGCATTCACCAGTTCTTCAATGGTCAAAATTCTCCGGGAGATCTACACCATTTTTTCTCAATTCATAAGCCAACAGTGTCACTTGGGGTACATCAAGACGGAGTTCTTTTAATTTCTCCACTTCGGAAAAAATCTCCCTTGGCGTCCCCTGCATTACCAGCTTACCGTTGTCCATAACGAACACACGGTCCGCAAAAACAACCTCTTCCATGTAATGCGTAATCAGAATAACCGTAACGCCCTTTTCTTCATTCAGCTTACGCACAGCGCGAAGAACCTCTTTTCGTCCGTTCGGATCCAGCATCGCGGTTGGTTCATCAAGAACAATACATTCCGGCTGCATAGCCATCACTCCTGCAATTGCAACCCTCTGTTTCTGACCTCCCGAGAGCTTATTCGGAGAGTGGGCCCGGTATGAAATCATCCCGGTCGCCGTAAGGCTCTCCTCCACCCGTTTCCAGATTTCATCGGTCGGGACACCCAGATTTTCCGGTCCAAAGCCGACATCCTCTTCCACCACATTTCCGATGATCTGGTTATCCGGGTTCTGGAATACCATACCGGCTTTCTGGCGGATCTTCCAGACATCCTCCTCATCTGTCGTCTTCATATCGTCCACCCACATGGTGCCTTCTGTAGGCACCAGCAGAGCGTTGATATGTTTCGCAAGCGTTGATTTTCCGCTTCCGTTATGCCCGAGCACCGCGATAAACTGTCCCTTCTGGATTTCCAGACTGACGTCCTCGATCGCTTTTGTTACTTCCGGCTCCTGTCCTTCCTCCTCATAACGGAGGTATTCATACCCAAGGCCTGCCGCACGTATCATACCCATGACATTATTCCCCGCTTTCTTCTGCATCCGAGCGGATTTCATCAATCAGATTCCAGATCTCCTCGCGTCCCTGTTTTGTCTCTGCAGAAAACGGAATCACAATCGTATCTTTCTCAACCTCCAGCGTCTCGCGGATCAGCTTGATCTGCTTCTGAAGCTGGCTGCGCTTGATCTTGTCCAGCTTCGTCGCATGATGATCGGCTGATAGCCGTTTCGAAGAATCCAGTTGTACATGATGCGATCGTTGTTGGACGGTGCATGACGGATATCAATCAGAAGAAATACTGCGTGCAGCATTTTTGACTGATGCAGATAATCCTCGATCAGCTTGCCCCATTTTGCTTTAACCTCCTCGGAGGCTCTCGCAAAACCGTATCCCGGCAAATCCACCAGATACATTTCCTCATTGATGTGGTAGTAGTTGATCGTCTGTGTTTTTCCCGGCTGCGCACTGGTACGCGCCAGTGATTTCCGATTCATCAGGCATTGATGAGAGAAGATTTTCCAACATTGGATTTTCCCGCAAATGCCACTTCCACCTGACCGGTATCCGGCAGTTTACTGGTGATTCCGCAGACATGCTGCAGCTCTACCTGTTTAATTACCATACTTTTCTTCTCCTGTTTTTTGCATCTTCTGGCCTTACTTCTTTTCCACAAGTGCCAGTTTTAATACCTGTTCCATGCTGCCGACAAATTCGATCTGCAGTCCGTCTGTGATCTCCGCATCCAGTTCTCTTACATCCGGCTCATTTTTCTCCGGAACGAGAACCATATGGATACCGGCTTTCTTTGCCGCCAGCAGCTTCTCTTTTAAGCCGCCGATCGGAAGCACACGGCCGCGGAGCGTAATCTCTCCGGTCATCGCAACGTCTGCTTTTACCGGAACCTTTGTGATCGCGGAAACCATCGCCGTCGCCATCGTAATACCGGCAGACGGGCCATCTTTTGGAACGGCTCCCTCCGGAATATGAATGTGGATGTCGTGTTTCTCGAAAAATTCTTTCGGAATCTTATACTGCTCTGCCACGGAACGAATAAAGCTGATGCCCGCCTGCGCAGACTCCTTCATCACATCGCCGAGCTGGCCGGTCAGCAGAAACTCTCCTTTTCCCGGCATCACATTGACCTCGATCTGCAGCGTATCGCCGCCGACTGCCGTCCAGGCAAGACCGCGCACAATACCAATCTCCGGTTTTTCGTTGGCCGGCTGGAACTCATACCTCTCTTTTCCGAGGAACTCTTCCAGGTTTTCTTTCGTCACAACAACCTCTTTTACCTGTTCCTCGAGAATCTTTCTCGCACTCTTTCTGCAGATTCTGCCGATCTGGCGCTCCAGGGAGCGGACACCGGCCTCTCTGGTGTAGCCGCTGATCACTTCCATCAGCGCCTCATCCTCGATCACAAGCTGTGCTTCTTTCAGACCGTTCGCCTTCTTCTGCTTCGGAACGAGATGTTCTTTTGCGATATGGAACTTCTCGTTTTCCGTATAGCTTGAAATTCAATCACTTCCATACGGTCCAGCAACGGACGCGGAATGTTCTGAATATCATTTGCGGTTGCAATAAAGAGCACCTCCGAAAGGTCGATCGGAAGCTCTACGTAATGATCGGCAAATTTATTATTCTGCTCGGAATCGAGGACCTCAAGAAGTGCGGAAGAGGTATCTCCCTTGTAATCTGCACTTACTTTGTCGATCTCGTCGAGCAGCATCAACGGATTTTTCACCTTCGCCTGATGGAGTCCCGCCGCAATGCGTCCCGGCATCGCGCCGATGTAGGTTCTTCTGTGGCCGCGGATCTCCGCCTCATCCCGCACACCGCCGAGACAGATGCGGACGTATTTTTTATTCAGGCTCGCGCCACGCTTCTCGCAATCGAGGTCTTACCGGTTCCCGGAGGGCCTGCCAGGCAGAGAATCGGGCTCTCGCCTTTCTTCGTCAGGGTGCGTACGGCCAGGAATTCGAGGATTCTCTCTTTTACTTTCGAAAGACCGTAGTGATCTTCCTCCAGAATCTCGCGTGCTCTTGCCAGATCTTGATTGTCACGGGATGCCTTATCCCACGGAAGCCCCAGCAGTGTCTCGATATAGCCGCGAATCACGCCTGCCTCGGACGGATTGTTGGCCGAATTTTCCAGACGGTGAATCTCCTCGGAAATCCGCTCTTTTACCTCTTTGGAGGCTTTGAGCTTCTCAAGCTGCTTCTTATAATTTTCAATCTCGGTCCGGGAATTGTCCTCGCCGAGTTCCTCGCGGATGACTTTAAGCTGCTCGCGCAGAATATAATCACGCTGGTTCTTATCGATCCGCTCTTTGATTTTTCCCTGAATCTCCGAACGGATCTCCTGAATCTGAATCTCGTTGGCGATCATGACGCAGAGCGTATCATACCGCTCGGAAAGCTCCACAGCTCCAGCAGTTTCTGGCGGTTTACGTAGTCGAGGGGCAGATTCATGCAGATCTGGTCCACCAGCTTTCCGACTTCTTCGGTTCCGAGGATCTGGCCTGCCAGTTCCTTGCTGACTTTCTGCGTCTGCTCGCAGTAGACGGCAAACAGCTCTTTTAAGTTGCGCAGCATTGCCTCCTGCTCGATATCGGAAAACTGCATTTCGTCCGAGCCGGTAAACAGCGCCACCTCGGCGCGGAGATACTCGCTCTCCTCTTCCTCGAAGTTCAGCAGTTCTGCGCGTCTTTCTGCTTCTACGAGAATCCGAAGAACATCCTTTGGCATTCTCACAACCTGTTTGATGACCGCAATTGTTCCAATTTTATACACATCAAGCAGACCCGGTACTTCCGTATCCGGGTCTTTCTGTGTAATCAGGAAAATTTTCTGGTCTCCCAGCATCGCCTCCTCGACCGCACGGACCGATTTAGGTCTGCTGATATCAAAATGTACAATCATATCCGGCAAAATCGTTGTTCCACGCAGCGCAATCGCCGGTAATACTTTTGTCACTTCTTCCATTTAAGTTTCCTCCTGCGTTTTTCAGGCGGTTTCCGGTCTTCCGGATCTTCTTCCCATATTCCGCCGTGGAACAGGGGCCGGTTCGCCGTGAATAATCTCCGGCTCCGCCTTCTTTTCTACAGCGTCCTTGGTGATGACGCATTCTTTTGTCGTATTGTCCGACGGGATCTCATACATCAGATCCATCATCGTATCTTCCATGATTGCGCGGAGACCTCTGGCGCCTGTTTTCCGCTCCAGGGATTTCTTTGCAATCGCTTCGAGTGCATCTTCTTTGAAATCAAGCTGTACGCCGTCCAGCTCAAACAGCTTCTTGTACTGTTTGACCAGAGAATTCTTCGGCTCAACCAGAATCTTCATCAGGGCCGTCTCATCCAGAGAATTTAACGTAACGACAATCGGCACACGTCCGACAAACTCCGGAATCAGGCCGAACTTGGTCAGATCCTGCGGCATGACCTGACGGAGCAGATCTCCGACATTCTCATCTTTTGCATGGCCGATCGGATTGTTGAATCCGATGGATTTCGTATCCTGTCTCGTCTCGATGATCTTCTCGAGTCCTTCGAATGCACCGCCGCAGATAAAGAGGATATTCGTCGTATCAATCTGAATAAACTCCTGATGCGGATGCTTTCTTCCGCCCTGCGGCGGAACGGAAGCTACAGTTCCCTCCAGGATTTTCAGCAGTGCCTGCTGTACACCCTCGCCGGAAACATCTCGTGTGATCGAAGCGTTTTCGGATTTTCTTGTGATTTTATCGATCTCATCGATGTAGATGATGCCGTGCTCAGCGCGCTCGATATCATAGTCTGCTGCCTGAATGAGGCGGAGCAGAATGTTTTCTACGTCCTCGCCGACATAACCTGCCTCGGTGAGCGCCGTTGCGTCTGCAATTGCAAACGGAACGTTGATCAGTTTGGCCAGTGTCTGTGCCAGATACGTTTTTCCGGAACCGGTCGGTCCGAGCATCAGAATGTTGCTCTTCTGCAGTTCGATGTCGGAGGATGCACCGGAAAGCACTCGTTTGTAATGGTTGTAAACAGCAACGGAGAGCACTTTTTTCGCCTCATCCTGTCCGATTACGTAGTCATCCAGAAATGCTTTGATTTCCTTTGGTTTGATCAGGTTGATCTCGTCGGTATCCTGCTCGCCGTACAGATCCTCAAATTCTTCCTGAATGATCTCCGAGCAGATTGCCACGCAGTCATCACAGATGTATGCCCCGTCCGGGCCTGCGATCAGCTTGCGTACCTGGTCTTCTGTCTTTCCGCAGAAAGAGCAGCGGATCTTGGTATCATTCCCTTTTATAGCCATCGTTTTCTTCCTTTCAACATATTACAACTAAACCTTATCGCCGGATAAGGCAAAAGGTGCCACAAAAGCCTCATTGCCGGAACTACGCTTTTGGACACCTTTCCTCTCTTATCGGTTCGTAATTACATTATCAATCAGACCGTATGCTTTTGCTTCCTCTGCGGACATATAGTTGTCACGCTCGGTATCGATCTCAATCTGTTCCAGCGGTTTTCCTGTATTTGCCGCCAGAATTTCATTTAATTTCCGTTTGGTTTTCAGAATCTGTTCTGCAACGATTTTGATCTCGGTTGCTGACCTGTGCACCGCCGGATGGCTGATGAATCATGATTTCAGAGTTTGGCAGAGCCATTCTCTTTCCTTTGGTACCGCCGGCAAGAAGGAATGCTCCCATGCTGGCAGCCATACCGATACAGATCGTGGATACATCACATTTGATGTACTGCATCGTATCATAGATAGCAAGTCCTGCGCTTACAGAACCTCCCGGACTGTTGATATACATGTGGATATCTTTTCCCGGATCTTCAGACTCTAGGAACAGAAGCTGTGCAACGATCAGGTTTGCCGATACGTCAGTGACTTCCTCTCCCAGAAAAATAATACGGTCGTTCAGCAGTCTTGAATAAATATCGTAACTTCTCTCTCCCTGCTTGTCTGCTCGATGACATAAGGTACAAAACTCATTCAATTGCCTCTCTTTCCGAGTCTTACGCCTCTTTTGCGCTGTCGGCCATGAGAGTTACTGCTTCCTGAACAGCGAGATCTTTCTTCATCTGCTCTTTCTCATATTCGCCAACGAGCTCTTTGAATTTATCCAGCTCCATTTTGTACATTTCAGCCATTTTAGCCAGCTCTTCGTCCAGCTTCTCATCGCTGATCTGGATGTTCTCTGCTTCTGCAACTTTCTCAAGTACCAGTCTGCTCTCGATTCTCTTAACAGCCTGCGGTTTCATCTGCTCTTTTAAGGAATCAACGGTAGCGCCTGTAAACTGCATGTACTGCTCCATGGACAGACCCTGGGACTGGATTCTTCTTGCGAAATCGTCAACCATGTTCTCTACCTGCGTATCGATCATAGCTTCCGGAATCTCCATTGTTGCGTTCTCTACTGCTTTATCTACGACAGCGTTCTCTTTTTCTGTCTTAGCCTGCTCTTCTTTTTTCTTGGTCAGGTTGTCTTTGATTTCTTTTTTGTACTCATCCAGAGTATCGAACTCGGAAACGTCTTTTGCGAAGTCGTCATCAAGTGCCGGAAGCTCTTTTGCTTCGATTTTGTGGATGGTGCATTTGAATACTGCTGCTTTTCCAGCAAGCTCTTCTGCCTGATAATCCTCTGGGAAAGTAACGTTTACTTCCTTCTCCTCTTCCAGAGCTGCGCCAACGAGCTGCTCTTCGAATCCCGGAATGAAGGAATGGGAGCCAAGGGTCAGCGGATAATCTTTTCCAGCGCCGCCGTCGAACGGAACGCCGTCTACAGAACCTTCGAAGTCAAGTGTAACGGTATCTCCGTCTGCTGCCGGACGATCCTCTACATTGATGGTTCTTGCATTTTTCTCCTGCTCTTTTTTCAGCTCAGCTTCTACTTCTTCATCTGTAACGGTTGTGTCAGCTTTTGCTACTTCCAGACCTTTGTACTCGCCAAGGGTAACTTCCGGTTTTACTGCTACAGTTGCGGTAAAGATGAAAGCTTTGCCTTTTTCGATCTGCTCTACGTTGATCTCCGGACGGGATACGATGTCCAGTTTGCTCTCTTCTGCTGCTTTGGAATACTCTTCCGGAACAAGGCTGTTTACAGCATCCTCATAGAATACTGCCGGGCCATACATTTTTCTACCATAGCTCTCGGAACTTTTCCTTTACGGAAGCCCGGAACGCTGATGTTCTTTTTCTGTTTCTGGTAAGCTTTCTCCAGTGCTTTCTCTAATTCTTCAGCCGGAACCTCAATGGTAAGTTTGGCCATATTCTTTTCTAAATTTTCGACCTGTACACTCATTTTATCAATTTCCTCCTTGATTTATCTGAAAAGCGGCAGAAAACCTGCACACCTCTCCATTCTACAGTCATTTATCGAGTATAGCATACTCTTTTCAAAAACGCCAGTGATTTTTTTATATTTCTGTGGTTTTTAGGCTTTTTTTTAGCAATGAAATACGATTTTTTCCGCCATTTCTTTTGCTTTGTCCTCTCCCTGCAGAACACGGATCAGCTCCAGTGCGAAGTCAGTGGCTGCTCCCATGCCGCGGCCGGTGTCACATTTTTGTCGGTGACTGCCGGTACATCGAGTACGTTTGCGCCTGCCAGCTTTTCTTCAAATCCCGGGAAGCAGACGGCGTTTTTATCTTTTAAGATGCCCATCACACCAAGGATGCTCGGCGCTGCGCAGATGGCTGCCAGTTTCTTTCCCTGATCGTCATAGGAACGGATCAGCGCTGCGAGCGTCTCGTTTCCGGCCAGATTTAATGTACCCGGCATTCCGCCCGGAAGTACCAGCATGTCTCCGTCATCAAACTCTCCCTCTTCGATGGTTTCATCTGCAAGAATGGTGATTTTGTGGGATCCTGTTACTTCTTTTCTTCCCATAATAGAAACGGTGCATACGTCTTCTCCGGCTCTGCGCAGCAGATCCACCGGGGTCAGTGCCTCAATCTCTTCACATCCGTCTGCCAGAAATACATAAATCTTTGCCATGGTTTTGTCCTCCTGTGTTGTATGATCAGTCTCGTGTGTTTTGTCACGTGATATTCTCTGCTTTTCTTTGTAACAAACCGCCGCTATTATACCACATTTTTCCGCAGAATGCTTGCATTTCATAAAAATTTCAGGACTTTTTTCGCAAAAAGCCGGATTTCGCTTAACATCACGGGAAAAGCATGGTAAACTCTTGAAAAAAGCAGTGATGCAATCACGAGAAGGAGTCTCTTTTATGGAAATCGAACGCAAATACCTTCTGGATCAGCTTCCGGAAAATCTTACAAGCTATCCATGTAAAAAAATCGAGCAGGGCTATCTTTCCACCGAACCGGTTGTCCGCATCCGCCGCTCTGACGACGAATATTATCTGACCTACAAGTCAAAAGGGCTGATGGTGCGTGAAGAGTATAATCTTCCGCTCACAAAGGAATCCTACCTGCATCTGCGGGAAAAGGCAGACGGCGTTCTCATCTCAAAAACACGCTATCTGCTGCCGCTTACCGGAACGGATCTGACGATCGAGCTCGATGTCTTTGATGCGCCGTATGAAGGCTTTACCTCGCAGAGGTGGAGTTTCCGGACGAAGCATCCGCAAACGCCTTTGTTCCTCCGGTATGGTTTGGAAAGGATGTAACCTATTCTTCCGATTATCACAACAGTACGCTCAGTAAAGGAAAAAAACTATAAATTACCAGAAAAAAATCCCGGTGCCTTTTCCACGGCTGCCGGGATTTTTCCGCTCGTTTGTTTTTTTACTCTTTTTTGTGCTTGCTTTTTGCTTGTTTTGGTTTGTTTTTTTGTGCATACATTCTTTATTTTTGCTGCTTTCACATTAGCGTCATTCTGTCAAAGCGGCGGTGCTGCTCCTTCTAATCCACTCCCTTTGATTTCCGGATGCAGGCTCGTGTTGCATCAATAACAGCACTTCTCAGGTTCTCCCGCTCCAGTACGGCAACCGCTTCGATGGTGGTTCCGCCTGGCGAGCAGACCATGTCTTTTAATTCTCCCGGGTGCATTCCTGTCTCGAGAAGCATTTTGGCGCTTCCAAGGACAGACTGTGCAGCAAATTCATATGCCTGTTTTCTCGGCATTCCTTCGGCTACGGCCGCATCTGCAAGAGCCTCCAGGAAAAGAAATACGTACGCCGGCGAGCTTCCGCTGACACCTGTGACGGTATCCATCAGATACTCCGGAACAACTTCTGCGCGGCCAAAGCTTTTCAGGAGGGTTAAAACGAGCTGCAGCTCTTCCTCCGTCACGAGATCATTGGCACAGACGCCGGTCATTCCTTCTCCGACGAGTGCTGGTGTGTTTGGCATGGTGCGAATTAACTTTGTTGGTTTTCCGATTTCTGTACCCAGCCATTGTAAAGACTTACCGGGAAGAATCGATACGATAATCTTCTCGGGTGAGATGAAGTTTTTGACGAGGTTTATTATATTTTTTATTTGGTTTGCTTTACTGCCAGGAATACAAGATCGGATCCGGCTACGACCGCTTCGTTCTCCATAGTCGCCTGGACTCCAAACTGGTTGGTCAAGCGTTCCACACTTTTCTCCGTGCGGACCGATACCAGAATGTCATCTGCAGATACAACTCCTTTTTGGATCATTCCGCCAATCATGGCACTCGCCATGTTGCCGCCGCCGATAAAACCTACTTTCATGTCTGTTCGCCTCCGTATGCCTGTGTTGTAAAAAATATATGCGACACCCATAGTATGCAACAAAATTTACTTTTTTGCAATACTTTTTCTCTATTTTTCTGCTTTTCTTTTGCAATTTTCTTTATTTTTTTCGAATTAAATGTCGCTGTTTGTCGACGAATGTCGAAAAGTGTCTTTTTCTGTCTTTTTTCGCTTTTCTATTCCGCCGGAATCAGCCTTTGGCGGCGGCCTCTTCGGCGTATTTTGTTGTCACGAGTGTCTTGTACGGTGTCTTTTTCTCCAGCTCTCCCGCCTGCTCCAGAATCTCCTGCAGAAGATCAAAACTTTCTTCCTCAAAGATCAGATTTTCTTTCCACGTATCCTGCTCATAGTAGCGGTGCACGATCGCGGTGATGGTTTCCAGCTCGGTTTCTGCAAACTGCGGCGCAATCACTTCTGCAATCTCCTCCGGTGTGTGCGTCTGCACGAAGTCCATTCCCTTCTGCAGTGCCTTCGTGAATTTTTCTACGGTTGCGCCGTGCGTTTTCAGATAACTCTGTTTGACGCTGTACGACGTATACGGCACATACCCGGATTCCGTTCCGACCGATGCCACGACATAGCCGTCGCCCTTCTGCTCGAGCAGTGTCGCGGACGGTTCAAATTCAATCGTATAATCCCCCTGCCCGCCGGAGAACGCGGCAGCTGTGAACCAAAATCGATGCTCTGGTTGATATTTACGTCTTTTTTATCAATCCCTTTCTGCGCCAGAACATACTCAAAGACCATTTCCGGCATACCGCCTTTTCTTCCCCCTAATACCTCTTTGTTTTTCAATTTCTCCCAGGTAAACGAATTGTCTTTCTCTCTTCCCACAACAAAGTTTCCCGCCCGCTGCGTCAGCTGCGCGAAGTTCACAACCGGGTCTGCGGTTCCCTCGAGGTACGCGTAGACGGTTGCCTCCGCCCCCATAAACCCGATATCCGCCTCGCCGGAAATCATCGCCGTCAGCACTTTATCTGCACCAAATCCTGTCATCAGCGTCAGATCAATGCCCTCGTCCGCGAAATACCCCTCCTCAATTGCCACGTACTGCGGGGCGTAAAAAATGGAGTGGGCAACCTCATTTAATGTCACCTGCTCCACTTTTTCTTTTGTCTCATCTTTTGCCCCGCATCCCGCCAGCGTCACTGCCGCCATTGCCAGTACAAGCGCACCTGTCAGCCATTTTCCTTTCATCAACAGATTCTCCTGTTTTTCATTCTAACCTTAGAATATGATTTCCCGGTAAAAATGCGTGCAAAAAATGAAGGAGAAACGTTCGAATTTCGTTTCTCCTTCGTTTCTTATTTCTTCTCTTGTTTTTCTTTTGCCTTCTGTTCTTCTTTCGTCCGGATTTTGTCTTCGTACATTTTCAGATCGTTCAGATCCAGCATGAAGCAGGCCGTCGGTTTGGAAATGTGGTAATGTGTTTCTGTCATCTCCTTTTGCCGCATCTGCGCGTTTCTTTTATATTTTTCATTCTACAATCTACCTTATCGCTCCGTCAACACATTTAGGCTTCCTTTTCCGAAATTCTCTATTTTGAAAAACAAATTGAGGATCTCCGCAAAATTTGTTATAGTAAGGGTAATTCAAACAGTTACAAAGGAGGCTATTATGATAATAAAATCAGTTGCTGTTCTGGGCGCGGAGCGGTTGGGTCTTATGTGATCTGGGGGCTTTCGGAGAAAAAGGACATCCGGCTTGGCGTTATCGCGTCCGGGGAACGGGCGAAGCGTCTGAAAAACAAAGGATGCAAAATTAACGATACGATTTATCACCCGGAGGTATGGACGCCGGAAGAGGCACACGGCGTGGATTTTCTGATCGTCTCGCTCAAATACGGCGCACTGCCGGGGGCTCTTGACAATATTACTGCCGTTACCGGCGAGAATACTGTGATCATGAGTCTGATGAACGGCGTGGACAGTGAGGAGATCATCGCGGAAAAAGTCGGTGCGGAGCATCTGCTTCATGCTGTTATCAAAGTAGCTTCTCATAAAGAGAATGACGGCTACGTTTTCAACCCTGAGGCGACGCTCGGCATCATTTTCGGCGAAGTTTCGGCGCCGTACGACAGTGAGCGTGTGCAGGCTGTTCTGGATCTGTTCTCCGGCACAGGGCTGCATTACCGGGCAACCGATTGTATTTTAGAGGAAATATGGAGCAAATTCCGGCTGAATGTCTGCAATAACCTGCCGCAGGCTATTCTCAGTGCCGGGGTCGGCTGCTACCGCGACAGTGTGCATATGAAGGCGATCAGCGACGGACTCCGCGCAGAACTGATGGCGATTGCGGAGGCAAAGGGAATTGATATCAGCAAGGCGGATGTCTCCTCGGGACGCGGAAGTGCGGTTCCGCCGACAGCGCGCTACTCGACGCTCCAGGATCTCGATGCGGGACGCCATACGGAAATTGATATGTTCTCGGGTGCGCTGATCCGCATGGGAAAAGAGCTTGGAATTCCAACGCCTTACAATGAATTTACGTACCATATGATCAAAGCACTGGAAGAGAAAAACGACGGACGGTTTGACTACAGCGGAAGCGAAGAACCGCTCTGGGCGAAATAGATACGATAGGAGAATCTCACGATGAAAGAAATCAAATGGGCTGTACTCGGATGCGGTGTGATTGCAAATGAAATGGCGGTCGCACTGCAGAAAAACGGAAAGAATATTTACGCGGTCGGCAACCGGACCCATGAGAAGGCGGCTGCTTTTGCGGAGAAATATGGAATTGGAAAAGTTTACGATGATTTCCATGAGATGTTTACCGATCCGGAGGTCGATGTCATTTATATCACGACGCCGCACAACACGCATCTTGGCTTTATGAAAGAGGCGATTGCCAATGGAAAACACATTCTCGTTGAGAAATCGATTACGCTGAACAGCGACGAGCTCGACGAGGCCATAGCGCTTGCAAAAGAAAAAGATGTCATCATCGGAGAGGCAATGACGATTTACCATATGCCGATCTACAAAGAGCTGAAAAAAATTCTCGACTCCGGCCGTCTCGGCAGAGTCAATCTGATCACGATGAACTTCGGCAGTTTCAAAGAGTACAACATGAAGAACCGCTTCTTCAACCGGAATCTCGCAGGCGGCGCGATGCTTGATATTGGCGTATACGCACTCTCCTTCCTCCGCTGGTTCTTCGACTCCAAGCCGGATCAGCTCCTTTCCCAGGTAAAGCCCGCTCCGACCGGTGTGGACGAGCAGGCCGGCCTCCTTCTCACCAATCAGGAAGGACAGATGGCAAGTGTGATGCTCTCTCTCCACTCCAAACAGCCGAAACGCGGCATGGTTTCCTGTGAGAACGGATTTATCGAGATCATGGAGTACCGCGTGCCTGGGAAGCAAAAATCACAGACGCTTCCACCGGCGAATCCGAAATCATCAAAGCCGGTGACAACGCCGATGCACTCGCCTATGAGCTCGCCGACATGGAACGCGCCATCAATGGAGATGCATCTGCCATGCACCTCGACTACACGAAGGACGTCATGGATCTGATGACCTCCTTCCGCAGAACCTGGGGCTATACGTACCCGGAGGAAGAAAAATAAGATTCGCACATCAAAAGCCCCTGCCCGGCACACATCAGATGCCGGCAGGGGCACTTCTTTTCACCTGCAATACTCTGCAATTTTCTTTTTCAGTAATTCCGCATCAATCGGCTTTGCGATATGCACGTCCATGCCGGCCTCTTTTGCGGCCTGCCGGTCTTCAACAAAGGCGTTGGCGCTCATGGCGAAAATCGGAATGGAAGCGGCATCATCACGTCCATGACTTCCACGCATATTTTATACTTCATTTTACGCTGATATTATTTTCTCTGTCAACCCAAATAACATTACATTTCCAATATTTTGCATGTCTTTTTTTATTTTTCTGAAATTTTTTTTAAATCTTCCGTTTTTCTCTTGCACAATTGTTTTTATGCGTATATAATTGTCTGCAGAAAGCAAAGGGGAGCTCGCGTGCGAAGCGGGCTGAGAGTAGGATGCATCTCCTAGACCCTGAACCTGATTTGGGTAATGCCAACGTAGGGAGATACGATATGCACATTTTCTGCAGATATACCTCCACGTATATCTGCTTTTTTAATCTCTATGAACACATCATCAACAGGTTCTTCCAGTACCACAAGGGAATTGCTTCTGCAAAAATACTCACACAGGAGGAACAAAAAATTATGTTAGGCACTTGTCTTGACAATGTCAGAAAAACAACCCCTCTCGTACACAACATCACAAATTACGTTACAGTAAACGATGTCGCCAATATTCTGCTGGCATGCGGCGCAAGCCCGATCATGTCCGATGAACCGGAGGATGTCGAGGATATCACCTCCATCTGCGGCGGTCTGAACATCAACATCGGAACGCTGCACAGAACGAGCATCGACGGCATGTACCGTGCCGGTGCAAAAGCAGCTTCGCTCGGCCACAAAATCCTGCTCGATCCAGTCGGCGCAGGCGCAAGCCACTTACGTACTTCGACCGCAGTCGGACTGATGGAAAAAATCCCGTTCACCGTCATCCGCGAAATATTTCCGAAATCAAAACACTGGCACTTGGAAGCGGAACGACAAAGGGTGTTGACGCAGACGTTGCCGATAAAGTAACAGACGAAAACCTCGACAGCGCCGTTGCTTTTGCAAAAAACTTGCGAAAGACCACAACTGTGTTGTCGCCATCACAGGAGCGATCGACCTCGTTGCCGATGCTGACACCTGCTACGTGATCCGCAACGGACGCGCCGAGATGGGAAGCATCACCGGAACAGGCTGCCAGCTCTCCGGCATGATGACCGCTTACCTTGTTGCCAACCCGGACGAGCCGTTAAAAGCCGCTGCTGCCGCTGTCTGCGCGATGGGACTTGCCGGCGAGATCGGCTGGAGCCATATGAAACCGGAAGACGGCAACTCCACCTACCGGAACCGCATCATCGACGCATCTACCACATGGACGGCGAGACGCTGGAGAAAGGTGCAAAGTATGAAGTGCGATAAAAAAGGCCTGCTTTTATATGCTGTGACAGACCGCAGCTGGCTGAACGGCGAGACACTGTACAGCCAGGTGGAAAAGGCTCTGCAGGGCGGCGCAACGTTTATCCAGCTCCGCGAAAAAAATCTTGACCAGGATCACTTTATGGAAGAGGCACTGGAACTGAAAAAACTCTGTGCCGCATACCATGTTCCTTTCGTCATCAACGATAACGTGGAAATCGCAGCTAAGATGGATGCGGACGGCGTTCATGTCGGCCAGAGCGATATGGAGGCCGGCGATGTCCGTGCAAAGCTTGGCCCGGACAAGATCATCGGCGTTTCGGCACAGACCGTGGAACAGGCCATTCTCGCCGAGCAGCGCGGGGCAGATTACCTCGGCGTCGGCGCAGTCTTCCACACCGGTTCCAAGGCGGATGCGGAGGATGTCAGCCACGAAACGCTGACTGCTATCTGCAATGCCGTTAAAATCCCTGTCATCGCCATCGGCGGCATCACACGCGATAACGTGACGGAGCTTTCCGGCAGCGGCATCTGCGGCATCGCCGTCATCAGTGCCATTTTTGCACAGAAAGACATTGTTTCCGCAACGAAGGATCTGAAAGAACAGACTCTGCGCATGCTGGAAAACAAATAATTTTACGTAACCATTCATCCTCACACCAGGCGGCAGACTGGGGGCACCACTTTCTTTGTCGCCTGTCCAAAAAGAAAAGTAATGCAAAGGAGTAATTCTCATGGACGCGAAAAACATGAAAACAGCATTAACAATCGCGGGAAGTGATTCCAGCGGAGGCGCCGGCATTCAGGCAGACATCAAAACCATGATCACAAACGGAGTTTACGCCATGTCGGCAATTACCGCACTCACCGCCCAGAACACCACCGGAGTTTCCGGTATTTTCGATGTAACACCGGAGTTTCTGGCCGCACAGCTTGACGCCGTCTTTACGGACATCTTCCCGGACGCCGTCAAAATCGGTATGGTATCCTCCCCGGCACTGATCGAAGTCATCTCCGAACGGCTTCGCTTCTACCAGGCCAAACACATCGTTGTGGACCCGGTCCTCGTCGCTACAAGCGGTTCCGCGCTCGCTTCGGGCGGCGTGCCTGACCTGATGAAAAAACTGCTCTTTCCTCTGGCCGAAGTCATCACACCGAATATCCCAGAGGGAGAAGTTCTCTCCGGCATCAAAATCCAGTCGGAAAGCGATATGGAACGCGCCGCAAAAGAGATCGGGGATTCCTGCGGCTGTGCCGTTCTATTAAAGGGCGGCCACAGTATCAATGATGCCAACGATCTTTTATATCACAACGGCACATTTACCTGGTTCACCGGAAAACGCATCGACAATCCGAACACACACGGCACCGGCTGTACACTCTCCAGCGCCATCGCATCGGGGCTCGCAAAGGGGCTTTCCCTTCCGGATGCCATTTCCGCCGCAAAAGAGTATATTTCGGGCGCACTCGCGAGCATGATGGATCTCGGCCACGGCTCGGGACCGCTGAACCACGCTTACCGGATCTGATTTTGAAAATAAAGGAGAACAACAGATGGAACGCAATTACGCAACACAGATGGACGCCGCACGCCGCGGCATTGTAACACCGGAGCTGAAAAAAGTCGCAGAAAAAGAGTATATGGCCGTGGAAGACCTGATGCCGCTCGTTGCCAGCGGAAAGGTTGCCATTCCGGCCAATAAACTGCACACCTGCATCGATCCGGAGGGCATCGGCTCGATGCTGCGCACGAAAATCAATGTAAATCTCGGTGTTTCGAAAGACTGTAAAGATTACGATGTGGAGATGCAGAAGGTACTCTCCGCGGTCAATATGGGCGCAGAAGCATCATGGACCTGTCGAGCCACGGCAATACGCAGCCGTTCCGGCGGAAACTGACCTCCGAATGTCCGGCCATGATCGGCACCGTGCCGGTATATGACAGTGTGATCCATTACCAGAGAGACCTGGATACGCTGACCGCCAAAGATTTTATTGACGTCATCCGCCTCCATGCCGAGGACGGTGTCGATTTCGTCACCCTGCACTGCGGCATCACCAGAAAAACCATCGATCAGATCCGCAAACACAAACGGAAAATGAATATCGTTTCCCGCGGCGGCTCCCTCGTGTTCGCCTGGATGTGCATGACCGGCGAGGAGAATCCGTTCTACGAGTATTACGATGAGATTCTCGATATCTGCCGTGAATACGATGTGACCATTTCTCTCGGCGACGCCTGCCGTCCTGGCTGCCTTGCCGACGCAACGGATGTCTGCCAAATTGAGGAGCTGGTGCGCCTCGGCGAACTCACCAAACGTGCCTGGGAAAAAGACGTTCAGGTTATGGTTGAGGGACCGGGCCACGTTCCGATGGATCAGATTGCGGCCAATATGAAAGTACAGCAGACCATCTGCATGGGCGCTCCGTTCTATGTCCTCGGCCCTCTTGTGACCGATATTGCACCGGGCTACGACCACATCACCGCTGCATCGGAGGCGCGATTGCGGCCATGAACGGCGCTGCTTTCCTGTGCTACGTAACGCCGGCAGAGCATCTGGCTCTTCCGAACCTGGATGATGTAAAACAGGGCATCATCGCAAGCAAAATCGCCGCACACGCTGCCGACATCGCCAAAGGTGTTCCGCATGCGCGTGATATTGACGACAAGATGGGCGATGCCCGCCGCGTGCTCGACTGGGAAGCACAGTGGGACTGCGCACTGGACCCGGAGACTGCAAAAGCCATCCGTGCTGACCGCTCGCCGGAACAGGAAGATACCTGCTCGATGTGCGGTAAATTCTGTGCTGTGCGAAGCATGAACAAAGCTTTAAACGGCGAACATATCGACATTCTTTAACATCAGTAGACAAGAAGTCACAGTACGCGAAAAGGAACGGTTTTCATTACGAAACCGTTCCTTTTCTGCATTTCCAAAATCTTTTTCTATTTCGCCCATCCTTCGGCGTAACGGACTGCTTTGTGCCATCCGTTCATCTTCTCATCGCGCTCCTCTTTCGAGAGCTCCGGCTCAAACGTACGGTCAATGGCTCCGTTCTGTTTTACCGTCTCCTGATCCGGCCAGTATCCGACGGCGAGTCCCGCAAGATAAGCTGCTCCCATCGCGGTCGTCTCGATGCAGCACGGCCGCTCCACCGGCGCCTGGCTGATGTCCGCCTGGCACTGCATCAGGAAATTGTTGGCGCTTGCTCCGCCGTCCACACGCAGTGCGGAGAGCTTCATGCCGGAATCTGCTCCATCGCTTTTAAGACATCATCCACCTGATACGTGATCGACTCCAGTGTTGCGCGGATCACATGGTATTTGTTGACGCCGCGGGTCAGGCCGAGAATGGTTCCTCTCGCATACTGATCCCAGTACGGTGCGCCAAGGCCGGTAAACGCCGGCACGACGTAGCAGCCGTTCGTGTCGTTCACCTTCTGCGCCATGTACTCGGAATCCGCCGAGGACTCGATCAGCTTCATCTCATCGCGCAGCCACTGGATTGCGGCTCCGCCGACGAAAATGGATCCCTCGAGCGCATACGTAATCTTGTCCCCGATGCCCCATGCAATCGTGGTAACAAGACCGTGTGTCGAAGAAACCGGCTTTTCTCCCGTGTTCATCAGCAGGAAGCAGCCTGTTCCGTATGTATTTTTCGCTTCGCCCGGCGCATAGCAGGTCTGGCCGAACAGCGCCGCCTGCTGGTCTCCCGCTGCTCCCGCAATCGGAATCGGGCCGCCGAAATATGTGGATGCCGTCTCCCCGTAGACACAGCTCGACGGGCGGACTTCCGGCAGCATACAGAGCGGAATGTTCAGCTCTTTTAAGATATCCTCATCCCATTTCAGTGTATGGATATTGAACAGCATTGTACGGGACGCGTTGGTGTAATCGGTGACATGTACCTTTCCCTTTGTCATCTTCCAGATCAGCCACGTCTCCACCGTTCCGAAATAGAGATCGCCTCGCTCCGCCCGCTCGCGCACGCCCGGAACTTCATCTAGAATCCATTTCAGCTTCGTGGCTGAAAAATACGCATCGATCACAAGACCTGTTTTCTCCCGGAAACGGTCAACCAGTCCGCGCTCCATCAAGGAATCGCAGTATTCCGATGTTCTGCGGCACTGCCATACAATTGCATTGTAGACCGGCTCTCCCGTCTTTTTGTCCCAGACGATCGTCGTCTCTCTCTGGTTTGTGATGCCGATTGCCGCGATATCCTCGTAGGACGCACCCGCTTTCTGCATTGCCTCCACGGCTACACCGAGCATCGTGGACCAGATTTCATTGGCATCGTGCTCCACCCAGCCCGGTTTCGGGAAACGCTGGGTAAACTCCTTCTGCGCAAGGCTTACGATCTGTCCTTTCTGATCAAACAGAATACAGCGGTTGCTCGTTGTGCCGGCATCAAGTGCCATGATGTATTTTCCCACGTTTAAAAATCCTCCTGTCTCACATTTCAAGAAGAGAGCCTGACAGAATCCACTGCCACGCTCTCTTCCTTTTCTTTGTATGTATCGTATCACAGAATTCTTTTTCTGTAAATCAAATCGTGTTTTTCTGCAGCAATTTATGCCGTAATGATCTCCAGCAGCGCACCGCGCAGATCATTTGAAAGTTCCATGCTCTGCAGCTCTGCAGCCAGAATTGCTACCTTTCCGTCTGCTTTGTGAAGAAGATTTGCGATCTGCTCTTTGGTGATGTAGCTGATTTCGGCGTGCAGCAACAGATCCATCGCACGTGTCATGACATCGTTCTTTGCAATCTCCGTATCTTCCGGCAGACAGATTGTCACGGTATCCTGCGGTTTTACATCTGTTACCGCGATCGTAAGAAGTCCGTCTTTCTCTTTGACTTCTGCATCCGCTTCCACGCCGTTTACAAAGACCTTCGCTTCTTTTGCCGTACTTCCGCCGAATTCTACGCAGTACATTCTGCTTTCCGGAACAAGGCTCTGATTGCCCTCAACCGGTGCAATCGTAAATTTCCGCGCACCCCAGTCGAGCGTCATCGATGTTTTTGCACAGTCATCCTTCTCATATGCCATGGTAGTATTGTCATCCTCGTACAGGGCAAATGTATTGTCCGCGCCCGCGTAAACGCGTACCGTCAGCTCATCCGGGTTGGATTCTACATCCAGCGCACTGATCTTCTCTGTCATCGGGATAATCGCACCTGCTTTCGCAAGAACCGGGATCTCCTCGAGCGTACGGTACAGATCCATACTTCTGCCACCCTCGTAAATCATTCCGTTGAAGAAATCAAACCACGTACCTTCCGGCAGCCACACCTTTGTTTTTGCACGCTTCAGCTCCGGAATGCATTTCGTTGTCACCGGTGTTACCATCAGCTCGCTTCCGAAGAAGTACTGATTCGGTGCCTGATTTTTGCCCCAGAAAACCGTCTCCGGGTAATCATAATACATCGGAACAACGATCGGTGTGTCCTCTTTCCATGCACGGTAGTTCATCGTATACAGATACGGCACCAGTTTATGACGCAGACGGAGGAAATCATCCATCGTGCTGCGCACTTCCATACTGAAGTTCCAAGGCTCTTTTCCACTGAAGGCACTGTTAGAGCTGTGCAGACGATTGATCGGAGAAAAGACTCCGTACTGATACCATCTTGCTTCAAGCTCATCGTCACGGTAGCCAAGCATATGGCCGCCGATATCATGACTCCACCATCCATAGCCGATGTTGGAGGCTGTGCTGGTAAAGTATGGCTGGAAATCCAGTGATTCCCAGGTGATGTGAGTGTCTCCGGAAAATCCGACCGGATAGCGGTGGGAGCCGGGTCCTGCGTAGCGGGAGAAGGTCATCGGACGTTTTCCGTCTCTTCCACTATCAAGGAAATGATAGTGATTCAGCATCCACAGCGGATCAAGACCCTCGATCTTGGTACTTTGTCCCTGCTGCCAGTCAATCCACCAGAAATCGACGCCCTCTTTTTCCATCGGATGATGGACTTTGTCGAAATATACATCAACAAATTTCGGATCCGCAATGTCAAAATTGACCGGCTCTTCTTTTTTTGCATCCACTCCCATAGCTTCTGCTACTTCCGGATAGCAGTCCTCATACGCACGAATTCCGTCTGCAGGATGGACGTTCAGTGTTGTCTTCATACCACGTGCATGGAGTTTTCCAAGAAACGCTCCGGATCCGGGAAGAGTTTTTTGTTCCAGCTGTATCCGGTCCAGCCGCTGCCGTATTTCGGATCCACATCGTCTACACGGTGCCAGTCCATATCGATAACAGCAACCGAGAATGGAACGTTCTCTTTGTCGAAGTCTTCCATCAGTTTCATATAAGATGCTTCACTGTAACGCCAGTAACGGCTCCACCAGTTTCCAAGTGCAAATCTCGGAAGCATCGGAGTTTTGCCGCAAAGGTGGTAGAAATCCTTTAATGCCAGGCGGAAATTCCAGCCATAGCCGAAGAAGTACAGATCCTGCACCCCTTTCTTTCTCGGGGTCACCCAACCGTCCTCTGTCATCAGAAGCGACTTCGAATCATCCAGAACAGCGGAACCAAACCAGGACATGATACCAGGTTCCAGTTCGCATGCTCCGTTGACCTGATCAAGCGTACGGGCCGTTCCTCCAAGATCCTGTGTCGGATCTCCGTAATGCCATGCCGGTACAGAACTGATGCCGACTGCCGTTGTTTTGCAGGAAAGTCCGTTTGCAGAGAATGCCTTTTTGTTGTAATTCAGCTGCAGATACTTTGTACGCAGCTCCAGCTCATCGCCTGTGTCTTTGACGGAAAATTCCACTGCTGGAAAATCACGGTTTACAACCGTCTGGGATGCCGCATCGATAAATTCACCGTCCTCACTGTATTCCAGCCGAAGAAGATGCTCCGTCAGCACCGTGATACGATATTTATCGCCCTTTACTACATTCTTCGGATCTGCAAGCGGATGTGTCTCCATTTTCAGATATGATTTCATGTTTTATTTTCCCCTTTCTTACTCTTACCGGTTTTTGCCGTATTTTGAGAACGGGAACCTGTGGCAAAAATCCGTTCTGCCACAGGTTCCTCTGCATTTTTTATTTGGTTTCCAGAACAACTGCCTCATACGCACGCAGTTTTCGTGTCCCTGCTGCCGCGCCGTCCTGCGGATAGTTGCTGATCAGTACCTCTGCTCCTGCAAAGGTTTCCGGAACCGTGTACTCCTGCTCCTCTTTTGTAAAATTGCACATCACGAGGAGTTTCTGATCGCCTAAGGTTCTGGTATATACATACAGTGCCTCGTCTTCCGGATCGAGCAGCTCGTACGTTCCGTAAACCATGATATCCTTCTCTTTCCGGAGATGAATCAGTTTCTTGTAATAATTGTATACAGAATCCGGATCCGCCATCTCATTTTTTGCATTGACGGTCTCGTAATCCGGTCCGACTTTGATCCACGGGGTTCCTGTGGTAAATCCTGCAGAAGCGGTATCATCCCACTGCATCGGAGTTCTTGCATTGTCTCTTCCGCGCAGGTTCAGGTAGCGCATCATATCGTCCGGCGCTACTTTTCCGGCTCCGGTCAGCTCGTGAAACGCGTTGATGCTCTCAATATCGCGGAATTCGGACAGATCGTGGAACGGAACGTTCTTCATGCCGAGCTCATCGCCCTGGTATACGTACGGGGTACCCTGCATCATATGAAGGCAGGTTGCAAGCATTTTGGCACTGACTACGCGATATTCCGGTGAATCATCGCCGAAACGGGACAGGCAGCGCGGCTGGTCGTGGTTTCCAAGGAAGAGGCTGTTCCATGCCTTGCCCTCAAGCTCCGTCTGCCATGCTGTCATGACGCGTTTGAAATCTTTGAGCGGTACGCGTTTGTCCGTCCATTTGCCGTATTTTCCGCTTGCCAGCTCAACCAGCTCGAACTGGAATACCATGCTGAGCTCTTTGCCGTCTGCGGATGCATATTTTTCTGCCTCCTCGATCGTGACACCGGCACACTCACCGACCGTCATCAGATCATATTTGGAAAGGACTTCCTTGTTCATCTCCTGCAGATACTCATGAACATGCGGTCCGTTTACGCAGCCGGAATCACCGTAGAGTCCGCCCTCCGGAATTTTTCCGTCCGGCAGCCCTTCCGGTTTGGAGATCATGCTGATGACATCCATCCGGAAACCGTCAATGCCTTTTTCACACCACCAGTTCATCATATCGAAAACTTCTTTTCGAACCGTTGGATTCTCCCAGTTCAGATCCGGCTGTTTTGTTGAGAACAGATGCAGGTAATACATCTCGGTCTGCGGATCGTATTTCCATGCAGAACCGGAGAAGCAGCTTCCCCAGTTGTTTGGCTCTTTTCCTTCTTTTGCATCACGCCAGATGTAATAATCGCGGTACGGGTTGTCTTTCGATTTGCGGCTCTCCACGAACCATTTGTGTTCATCTGAAGTATGATTGACAACAAGGTCCATGACCAGCTTGATGCCTCTTTTATGCATCTCCGAAAGCATGCGGTCAAAATCCTCCATTGTTCCGAATTCCTGCATGATTGCCTGGTAATCGCTGATATCATATCCATTGTCATCGTTTGGTGACTGGTACACCGGAGACAGCCAGATAACATCCACGCCAAGATCCTTCAGATAATCCAGACGGGATGTGATACCATTTAAATCGCCGATACCGTCTCCGTTGCTGTCCATGAAGCTGCGCGGATAAATCTGATACACTACGGCTTCTTTCCACCATTTTTTGTCCATTTTTTTACCTCCTTTATTTCATCCCCAGAACGTGTCTGGTTCTTTGATTCTGTCGTTTGCAAGCACAGTTTACCATACTTCACGGTGATTTTTCAATAGTTTTGCGCAAAACCAGCAGTTTCTACAAGAGTTTTTCTGTAATTTTGGTAACTATTTACTTCGTCAGATCTCTTACCGACTCCCGTTCCACCAGCGTTGTCGGCAATGGCGGAATATCTTTTTGTACCGGCTCATCCTGGATCAGGTGCATCAGGACCTCTACGGCACGGCGTGCTTTTCCATCCACCATCTGATGCACGGTAGTCAGCTTCGGCCGCGCAAGTGTCGCATAAGTAACATCATCAAAGCCCGCAATTGAAATTCCTCCGGAACCTTTATTCCCCTGTTCTGCAGAAAGTTGGATGCTTCAAGTGCATAGTAATCCGATGAAAAAAAGAGCGCTGTCTGTTTTTTGAAGAACGGAAGCATCTCCTCATATGCCTTCTCCCTCTGCTCTGGATTCCACGGGATCACAATATGGCGGCTTTCAAAGTCCTCAATTCCCGCCTCCTCCATCGCCTGACGCACACCGAGCCACCGATAGTGGTCAACACCGAGATCGCAGTCGGATAAAAAGAGAAATTTTTTATGTCCCTTTCCAATCAGGTACTGACTCATCTGGTACGCACCGCCGCGGTCATCCATCGTAATGGAGCGGACTCCAAGTTCCGGCGGGAGATACTGATCAATGGTTACCAGCGGTTTTCCGAGACGTTCCGAGAGCTCTGCAATCTCCTTTTCCTTCAGAGCCATCGCAATCATGCCGTCAAAATTCCAGCCGAGCGCCTGCTGCATAAGATCATCCTGCTCATGGCGCGCAACCAGCATCATATAGTAGCCGTGTTCCCGGATCTGATACTCCAGATTTCCGAGCATTGCCGACACAAAGGGATCCTCAAAGGAAGATGCATTTCCTTTCTTCATGAAACCAAGCGCCACACCAATGAGACCGGAGCTGTTGTTCGCCAGCATGCGCGCGCTGATACTCGGCACGTACTCCATCTCCTTTAAAATCCGGTTGATTTTCTCGACCGTCGCCTTTGAGACGCGCCCTGTCTTTCCGTGTATTACATTCGAAACCGTCGTCGGGCTGACCCCTGCGCGGTCTGCAATATCTTTGATTCTAATCATCGGTTCTCTGCCTTTCCTTTTTCTTCACAATTTTCTGAATTCTGTTATGTTTATTTTACCAAGACGGCAAAATGTTTACAACTACTTTGCATCGGCAAACACTACAAAATTATTACATTTTCTTAAACGATATGTAAGAAAATCTCCATCCCTCCTTCATTTACTTTCCGCCGGTTCCGTGGTAAGATAGGATGACAGAAAAAGTTCACCTTTTTTCTGTAAGAAAGGACCTACACATCATATGCGGCTTGCATTTACAAATTTTTCGATAAAATCTCCCACTGGCAAGAAATCCGGCCGGTTTTTTCTTGCCCTTTTTCTGGGTATTTTTCTCTTCCTCGCTCATCCCATACTCTGTCAGGCTGGTTTTGCCTCCAGTACGCCGTTTACTGGTGCCTCCTGGGAACTGGTCGGGGAATATCCGATTCTCGGCAGCAACGGCGCGGTGCAGTCCGTCTGTGCGACGGAAGATTATATCATCTGCATCGAAAATTTTAATGATCTGACGACAGAGCCGGACGTAGTCTCTGCCTACTATAAAAATGATACAGACGCAGACGGAAATCCCGTTACGCAGTATTCCCTCGCGCATCAGGTAAGGGACGCAGACTTTGCTCACGCAAACGGTATGGCATACAATCCCGTCACACATGAAATCCTCGTGAGCGGCTACAGCAGCCCGGATGCTTCCAATTACGGATGTATCTTCCGCCTCGACCCGGATACTCTCGAGCAGAAAGAGCGGATCCAGCTCTCGACAAGCTACAATATTCTCGGTATTGATTATCTTCCTCCACCGGCGGCTATCTGATCCAGACCGATGCGGACGGCGGCTACGGCTTTAAACTCTCGATGCCTCACTTCAGGTGATGGATGACTGGGGCACGTATCCCTTCGATTTTTACATGGAAAACTTTCAGGATCTCTGTGTTTCCGGCGATCTCTTTTTTCTTTTTCCGCTGACGATGCATCTCGGAATCGGAAACTTTATCCAGACATACTCGCTCTCGCAGAAAACACTGCTCGCGGACGACACGGTTGATTTTGGCTTTTCCGACGATATCACCATCAATGAACCAGAGGGCCTCTGTGAGACAAATCCTGGGGAATTTATTGCGATTGTAAACGTAACAAAGGCAGATGGTGACGGTACGTGCAGTTCTACCGCACCCGGGTGCCGTATCTGTTCACGGTTTCCACTTCCGCGGCGGAGCATGGCTCGGTGTCCGAGGGCGGGGAAGTTTCCCGCGGAGAGGAAAAAACCGTTTCCTACACGGCAGACGAAGGCTTCCGGCTCGCGAAGCTCTCGGTGGACGGCTTGTATCTGCCGGTGACGGAATATCCGGACAGCTACACATTTTCCGATATCCAGAAGGATCATACCCTTGCCGTAACGTTTGAACCGGTTCCGACGGCGACACCGACGCCGACTGCCACTGCGACGCCGACCGAAACACCGGCCATAACTCAGACACCGGAACCGGCCATTTCCAAAGCACCGGCATCATCCACGGTTTCCTTCTCATCTGTGGCTTCCCATTTCGCAGCGTTCTGGAAAGGCACTGTGCATGCCGCTTCCTGGTTCCGCCATCTTGCCTCGGCCGGTGCATCCCTTTTTGCCCGTATCCGGAAGGCAGATCCTGTTTTTCTGGCGATGCCGTTTGTCCTTCTCGTTCTGATTCTGCTCTTTGTCCTCCGCCTGCGGTATGTCCGCCGCATCCGGCGGGAGCGGTCGCGGAAAGCGCTGGAACACAGAAGAAGAACGTACGAAGAACTGGTCAGAGAATTTACGGAAGATCCGAAGGACGAAGAGGTTTCCATCGATGAGCTGCTGCTTACAATTGACGAACTGCAGAAGGAAGAACAGAAAAACACTTAAATGAAACGTATTCACCAGATCAGGAATTGATCTTCTCGGCACAAAAAGTATCCCGTTCCTTTTGGGGAAGCGGGATACTTTTTTATTTACACGGGCAACGAGCTAAAGTCCATGCTTGTTTTTACTCTTCGTAATCGAGTGCCGCACGCTCCGTTGTGTACGGACGTACATAGGTGTCTGCTACTTTTACGTGCTCTGGATGTTTTGCATATACAGCTACATCCTCTGCTTTTTCCAGGGTTGTGACAAGTGCCATATCATGGGTGGAAGATGCAAGCGGTGCTTCTACAAAGTCAACCGTCAACAGTCCCGGCACTTTGCCGACCAGGCTTTTCAGGTTCTCTGCCATCGCTTTTTTCAGCTCCGGTTTCTTTGCATCCCCTACTTCCGGTTTGAATTTCCACATAACAATATGATGTACCATTGTATTTTTCTCCTTTGCTTTTGTTTTATTGCCAATTCACACAGTTTCTGTGCAAATACCAGCCTTTTGTTACGGCTCTTCGCCTGCAATCCGCAGAATATCCTCAATCTCTTCCACGGACATGTCAAGATACGCGGAAAGCTCTGCCACACTGAAATCCATGTCATCGCCGTCGGAGAGTTCCTCGATGGCGTCTTTTAAGCGGTTTACTTTATTGACTACAGTATTGTCCTTGTGTTTCTGAACTCTGTGTTCTTCCATGAAATCGCTGATCGTCTCACGCACAGCCGCATCAATCGCCTGCTCCGCCGTCTCAGCTTTTACAACGGACTCCAGCGCTACTAAAAGTCCGACATTTCCCTCCTGCACCAGATCCATCAGGAAGAAATCGCGGGTGTGCATTTCTTTTGCGGTCTCAATAACTTTCGGAAGCCAGAGCTGCACGAGCATGCTCTTTGCAAGGGAATCGCCCTCTGCCGCTTTCCGGTAAAGCTCTGCCGTTTCTTCCTCCGACGGTGTTTCTGTCTCCGGCAGTTCGTCAAGATACTGCTGTAAGGCACGCAGCTCCTCCTCGGAAAACTTCGG
>ENA-OQER01000133-OQER01000133.1-human-gut-metagenome-genome-assembly--contig:-NODE-133-length-39868-cov-2.533706_pt1 | contig 39868 bp, 46 predicted proteins | sample MGYA00242797_ERZ504639 | MGnify/ENA primary metagenome ERZ504639 (study PRJEB26092, sample SAMD00036306) | human gut metagenome | host: Homo sapiens | study: EMG produced TPA metagenomics assembly of... | reverse complement strand
CTGCCGCTATACAATAGTCGAATTTTTTATCTGCAAGCCATTCTTTTGCCCATTGGATATCTACATAACCACCTGTTAATATCAAAACTTTATTCATATCCGTCATCTTAAACCTTCCTTATTCTTTTGTTTTCTCTTTATTATTTTGCTTTTGAAATATTTTTCATATTTTCATTTTATGTTCTTTAATTTTTCACATTTATATTCTATAATAAATCAAACATGTAGTAAAACATTTTATACTTTACTAAACAACTAAACAAGGAGGACATTATGAGTGAACATAACATTCATTCTGATGATGAGATTGAATTAAAAAAAGAGACTGCGGGTATTGATGACAGTGTAACAGGCATTAACGAACTTGGAAGCAACGAAGCAGAAGGAAATGAACTTCTTATGCATCTGCCAATCTTTACGAAAGCACTGAGGACAAATACAAAGACAACTTATCATCAGCCATTACATTTTTCGTATGTGGTGCAGCCGGTATAATAATACTTATACTTAACGATATTGGTATTCTTAAACTAGTTGTAAAGGGAAGCTCCAACTTCATACTTATCAATATTGTTCTGGGATTACTTTTTATTGGCTTTATAGCTATTGGCTTCTGGTCTTTAAAGTATTCTAAAAACATCAAGAGCAAGGCTGCTATTGAAAGCAGGGAATACGTGATACTATCTTAGCATGGCTTAAGGATAACGTAAGCAAGGATGATATAGAGGCTTCTTATCTTGACGACATTCCTGAGGAAATGAAATATTTCAACAGAAGCGACTATATCAAAAAGGCTATCAGTAAAAACTTTCCTGATACAAACGATGATCTCTTAGATACAATTGCAGACAAATATATTGACAACTTATTTAACGAATAAATAATAAGCGGGAACACATATCTTATGCATGTGTTCCGCTTAACTTTATTTACAATCAATTTAAAGTTTTAATATATTATTACTTATTAGAAAGATATTCATCAATACCCTTTGCAGCTGCTTTACCAGCACCCATAGCAAGAATAACTGTCGCTGCACCTGTAACAGCATCTCCACCAGCATATACTGCTTCCTTTGATGTCTGTCCATTATCTTCTTCTGCAACAATACACTTCTCTTATTAATATCAAGCCCTTTAGTTGTTGATGAAATAAGTGGGTTAGGTGATGTACCAAGTGACATGATAACTGCATCAAGCTCCATAACGAACTCAGAACCTGGTATCTCAACAGGCTTTCTTCTGCCTGAGGCATCTGGTTCACCAAGTTCCATCTTTACGCACTTAATTCCTGTAACATTGCCCTTCTCATCTGTGAGAACTTCTGTTGGGTTAGTAAGAAGGTCAAATATAATACCTTCTTCTTTAGCATGATGTACTTCCTCTGCTCTTGCTGGAAGTTCTTCCTCACTTCTTCTGTATACAATATGTACCTCTGCTCCAAGTCTTAAAGCTGTTCTTGCAGCATCCATAGCAACATTACCGCCACCTACAACTGCAACTTTCTTAAACTTCGCAATAGGTGTATCATAATCATCCCTGAATGCCTTCATAAGATTGCTTCTTGTAAGATACTCATTAGCTGAGAATACTTCGTTTGCATTTTCACCTGGAATACCCATAAATCTAGGAAGACCTGCTCCTGAACCAATAAATACTGCATCGAATCCTTCTTCGTTAAGAAGCTGGTCTATAGTCATTGATTTACCTATAACTACGTTAGTTTCTATCTTAACACCAAGCTTTTTAACATTTTCAACTTCTGATGCAACTACTGTCTTCTTTGGAAGACGGAATTCAGGAATACCATATACTAATACTCCGCCAGGTTCATGAAGTGCTTCAAATATAGTTACTTCATATCCCATCTTTGCAAGATCTCCTGCGCATGTAAGTCCTGAAGGACCAGAACCTATTACAGCTACCTTCTTGCCTTTCTTTTCTGTTGGCATCTCAGGTGCAACATTGTTTTCTCTAGCCCAGTCAGCTACAAATCTTTCAAGCTTTCCAATAGATACAGCCTCACCCTTAATACCTCTTACGCACTGTCCTTCACACTGTGTTTCCTGTGGACATACACGGCCACATACAGCTGGAAGTGCTGAAGACTTCCAATAACCTTATATGCTTCTGCAAAATTACCTTCTTTTACATTATGAATGAACTCAGGTATGTTTATTGATACAGGACATCCCTGAACACATCTTGCATTCTTACAATTAAGACAACGAGTTGCCTCTTCCTGTGCCTCTTCTGCATTATATCCGAGGCAAACCTCATCAAAATTCTTATTTCTTACATCTGGAGCCTGTTCCCTTACAGGAACCTTTTTCATAACATCCATTATATATACCTCTTTTCCATCGATTAATCGTCACTGTTCACAAGTATATAAGCAAACAGTAACCATGCTTCTTAATGAATACCAACAATTAATTACAGTTTCCACATCCACCATGATGAGTTTCACCCTCAAGCGCAGCAAGCATAGCTCTGCCCTCTTCTGTTTTATATGTCTGCTGACGTTTCATAGCCTGATCAAAATCTACAAGATGTCCATCAAACTCTGGTCCATCAACACAAGCGAACTTAATCTCATCACCAACCTGAAGTCTGCATGCTCCACACATTCCAGTTCCATCAACCATAATAGGATTCATACTTACAACTGTAGGAATACCCAGTTCCTTAGTTAACAGACAGACAAACTTCATCATAATCAATGGTCCGATAGCTATACACTTATCATACTTCTTACCCTGTGCATAAAGGTCTTTAAGTACATCTGTACCCATACCTTTTCTTACATAGCTTCCATCATCTGTTGTTATATAGAGATTGCCGGCAACAGCCTTCATCTCATCTTCAAGCAGAATAAGATCTTTATTCTTAGCACCAACAATAACATCTGCATCAACTCCATGCTCATGAAGCCACTTAACCTGTGGATAAACTGGAGCTGTTCCAACACCACCTGCTATGAATACTATCTTCTGCTTCTTTAATTCTTCAATATCCTCATGGATTAATTCTGAAGGGCATCCTAAAGGTCCTACAAAATCACTAAATGCATCTCCTGCCTTAAGATGTGACATCTTTTCTGTTGATGCTCCGACTATCTGGAATACAATAGTAATTGTTCCAGCCTCTCTGTCATAATCACAGATTGTAAGAGGAATTCTTTCCCCTTTTTCATCCATTTTAACAATAATGAACTGGCCAGGTTCACAGTGTTTAGCAACTCTTGGTGCTTCAACATCCATAAGAAAAAATTCTTTTCTGCTAATTTTTCAGCCTTAAGAATCTTGTACATTATAATACCCCTTTCAGTGTTATATTATATCTGAAGTGCTGATCACACATCAAAACCTATTTATAGCTATTAGTCCTCTTACGTTTTACGTTATTTAAATGTTAATATTCAGAAGAACTGTAAGAGCCGTTTGAATTAGTTACTTTGTAACATGTTCCATTCTTGATTCCTATTCCATAATACCCTTCAGTAGATGTCTTTGATTTATCTGTAACATCAAACCTTACGATATACATCTCAACCGAATTGACTGTTGCTTTTGGCTGATATACAAAAGTCACCTTTCTGCCATCACTGGTCGTATTACCATCTGACTTAAGTACACCATCCGCAATAAGTCTGTTTTTTAATATTTCAAGGCATTCATTATAAGAAAATGTTTTTGCCTTATTTATCACATAATTTCTTTTGACTACTGAACTCGCCTGATTATGTGAATCTATTATTATAACTGATATTACATTGTTGCCTTCAGGAATATCAAAGGGTTCTGTATACTCTTCCGAGCCTGCTGTTGGTGTCGAGCCATCCAGTGTGTAATATGCTTTTACTTCCAACTGGGATATTGCTTATAGTCACCTGCTGTCCCTCTGCATATGTTCCAGATTCCGGACTAACCGTTGGTGTTGATGGCTTCTTGTAGTCAACAACATACTGAAGCTCAACAACGTCACTATATACTCCTATTGAATTAACAGCTACTGCTTTTATAGTAGTTGTTCCATTCTTAATCTCAATGGTATCACCATTATATTTTGTACTTTTTTCAGTTGGCTCAGATTTATCCTGCGTATAATATATTGTTGAAGAAGAGCTTTCTGTAAATTGCAGCTTAACCTCATCATCATAAGTTCCTGCTTCAACCGATGGTTTAGGATTCTCAACAACATAATCCGAAAGATACTTATAACCTTCTTTGTTTTATACGACTTTATCAGTGTATTAAGTGCATTGCCATCCTTTTTTTGTTCATATATAGATGCAAGCTCCTGTATTGACTTCTGATTATTCTCATCATAAGACAGGATATCTTTAAGTGTTTCTATCTGCTTATCTGTATTATTCTCTTCTTTATAGCACTCATATAATGTATACTTAAGCTCTGTGTTTTTCTTACCTTCATTGAGCTTAGCTGCCTTTGAAAGATACTTCACAGCCGAATCATAATCATTATTCTTATAGCTTTCCATACCTTTTTCATAATTATATTTATATGATTCTTTACTTCTATTATGAATAACTACACCGGTAATAATACCTATAAGTACCAGAGTGCCGCTATACCGCATGAAACTCCTATTATGATTTTCTTTTTTTATCATCACTGGCAGTTCCACCAGCCACATGTTTATCTGAATCAGCATGTTTATCTGAATCAGCATGCTTATCTGAATCAATATCAGAACTAACATCTGAATTAACATCTAAATCAACATCCAAATTAACACCAGAATCTGAATTCTTAACCATGATATTTCTAATATTATCTCTCACTTCATCAACGTTATATACACCTGTTTTCTGAACATCATCATCAGATTTCGTGAGCATATCTGTTGTAACTTTAGGTATAACCTTAGTCTTACCCATCTCAATGTCTGTATCTTGTGAATCTTTTGCAGCTGTGTTTTCTGCAGATGACTCTTTCTGATTATCAACAAATGCTTTAGCGACACTGGTTTCTTCTTCTACAAGTCTTTCCAATGATTTCACTAACTCATCATCCAATTCATCTTTATTATCAATTCCCATATAGACATTCCCATCCTTTATATTTAACGTATCTATACAGGAACTACTGATGACTTTTGGAAGGTGTGTGGATGTGGTAAGCAGCCTCTGATATACAGAATTGTGCTGATATGTCATGTAATAATTGGAGTGGAACAAGATATGACTATATAGTTGGTATGGATGTGTTGGAGAAATGTGATAATCCACACGAACTATTAAGTACATTAAAGGCATTGCTTAAGTCATCAGGAAGGTTGCTGCTTGGCTGCGAGAACCGTCTGGCTATTAAATATTTTTGTGGAGAGAGAGATCCGTATACCAATCATAGCTTTGATGGAATAGAGAATTATAGAGGTATGAAACAGGCTGATAAAAAGGAAATAGCAGGACAGTGTTATTCTGGTGCAGAGCTAAGAAGTATGTTGGATGAAAGTGGACTTGTGAATCATAAGTTTTATGCAGTGATGCCGAATCTCAGGGAAGTACAGCTTGTTTATGCAGAGGGGTATAATCCACAGGAGGAGCTGGCTATAAGATATTTTCCAGTATATGAGCACCCGGAGTGTGTATTTATTAATGAGGAATATCTGTATACAGACCTTGTTAAGAATGGGATGTTTCATGCCATGGCTGATGCATATATTATAGAGTGCAGTATGGATGGTACTTATGATGATATTCAGCACGTTACATTGTCTATGGACAGAGGAAGAGAAAATGCACTGGTTACTGGTATATGTTGTTGTGGTGGTAGTGGAAAGCTGACAGATAATATTTATGATGATGAGAAAATATCGTCCGATAACAAAAAAAAAGTTGAGTACTGTGTATAAAAAGGCTATATATGAAGAGGGGATAGTTAAGCTTAAGCAGATGCAGCATAACCATGAAGAACTAAGAAGCAGGGGAATACAAGTTGTTGATTCTTATATAGAAGATGATAAGTTTATTATGCCATATGTTGATGCACCGGTTGCTATGATAGCTCTTAAGGAACTGGCTAAAAAGGATAAGGAAGAATTCTATAAGGCTATAGAGGAAATGTATGAGCTTATATTATCTTCCTCTAAGCATACAGACATCATATCAGAGAAAGATAAGAACAGTGCTAATGGCAGGGATTTAGGTATCATTCTTGAAAAAGGATATATAGATATGGTTCCCCTGAATTGTTTTTATGATGGAAGCAGGAAGAATCCAAGGGACAGATTTATATATTATGATCAGGAATTCTACATAGAAAACTGTCCTGCTAAGTCGATTCTGCATCGTTCGTTGTCTATAATATATGATGGAACAGATAAAGAGTTCGAACAGCTTATACCACGTAGTGAGATTATGGATAGATTCGGACTTACTGAGTGTGAAGATATATGGTCGCATATGTCTTCTAAGTTCACTCAGAAACTGCGTAATCAGGCAGAGCTTGAGACGTATTATCGTAACAGAAGAGTGAATGCAAGGACATTATATACTAACAGAGAGAAACTGAATTATGATGCCAGAACTTATCAGAATATGTTCATTGATATATTCAGGGGACTTGATGATGAGAATGGCAATCAGGTAAAGAAACTTGTTCTGTTCGGTTCAGGTATATTCACGAATCGTTTTCTTGATGAATTTGATGGGTGCTATGAGGTATATTCTGTTATAGATAATAACAGTGCCAGATGGGGAACTACGATAAAGGGAGTGCCTATTAACTCACCAGATATATTAAAGTCTATACCTGCTGATGAATTACATATTATCATATGTATCAAGAAGTATTATGGTGTAGTAAGACAGTTAGCAGATTGGGGCATAGAGGATTATCATATATATGACCCGGGTAATGATTATCCTAACAAGAGAAGAGAGAATGTAAGGAAAAGGTTATCACAGTTACCAGTCAATGATGGCAATGTTGATGATAACGGCAGCGAGAATGTACAGAAAGAAACAGCTCATAACGATAAACCATATAATATAGGTTATATTGCGGGAGTGTTTGATTTATTCCATATAGGACATCTGAATATGTTCAGACGTGCTAAGGAATTGTGCAATTATCTTATAGTTGGTGTTGTGTCGGATGAGGGAGTACGTATAGGTAAACAGGCAGAGCCTTTCGTACCATTGATGAGCGTATAGAGATGGTAAGGTCATGCCGTTACGTAGATGAAGCAGTCAAGCTGCCACCGAACTTCGCAGATACTGAAGACATGTATAAGGTATATCATTTTGATGTACAGTTCTCAGGAAGTGATTATGAACATGATCCATATTGGCTTGCAAGAAAGGATTTCCTTGAGAAGCATGGTTCAACACTAGTGTTCTTCCCTTATACACAGAGTACAAGCTCGACTAAGCTTAAGAAAGCTATTGATGCAAGAATATCACATGAATAATAAAGTGTTGAGTTAGTTGGTGGTAAAACATCAAAAGATGTTTTACCACTTATCAATATTTGCTTAGTCATTATGAGGTGTATTGTCGTTCCATATAAGCTGTCCGTCAGCTTTTAAACAGCCATATAATCTTGCATATAAGCTGTTACGTTCAGCTTCGCTATATTCAGTTGCATTGTTAATTATAATATAGTTGAATTCTTTGTTATATTGGCAAAAGTCTATGTTATCATAATCAGTGTAGGTAATATGAGCCTCTTTGATAGTAAGCGGGATATAAGACAGATTGCTTTCGTAGCCTACATATTTAAGTTTAGGACATATATAGCTAAGATGTGCATAGCTTGCACCATTATGTGCGTTGATTTCAAGCAGTGCAAGTGGCTCTTCTGTTGCATATATCATCTTAAATATGTTACCAATACTGTTATTAAGTGGGTCAAATCCCCATTTTTTCCATATATAATCTCTGTTACGGCTGCATATGTTTAATATGCTGTCAGATGGAAGAGTACCAAAGCTCTGGCTTCCTGCGTGATATATAAAGCTGTTGTGGCATACATATAATCTGTATCCAAGTTTTCGCAGCTGTATTGATATATCATCATCATCATAGTAACCAGGAGATAGGTTTTCATCTAAGAGATTAGTTTTATCCAGTGCCTGGCGTTTTAACATCATGGCAAATCCACATAAAATAGTACATTCTTCATAGGCATTTTTCATAGGAACATTATTTATATAACCATATCTGATGTAATCATCAAGAGCTGTAAAGAATAATTCGCGGTATTGAAGCGTGCCATCATAGTTGCATATAGCACCAGTTGCACCCGTTTCTTCGTCTTTATATAATCCCATTCTTAACCAGAACAATGAGTTAGGTGTAAGTCTTGTATCATTATTTAGCAGGAATATATCATTTTCCTTTTTTGAGTTAAGTATACCGATATTACATCCCTTAGGGAATCCAAGGTTTGTATTGCTTTTTATAAGTTCAATATCAGGCTGTTGTTCAAGCCAGTAAGTAACGCCATCAGTTGAAGCGTTATCAACAACAATGATTTCATAAGAAGGCTTATAACAGTAATTGCGTATACTTTCTATACATTTCTGCATAAGATACATACAATTATATGATACGATTACTATGCTAGCTGGTTTAACAGTAACATGGCCAGAGTTTTTGACAGCTGTCATCTTATCATGTATTTCCTGTTTTGTTTTAGCATCTTTGCAATGAAAGTAAGCATTTTCCAGACATAGATAGTATTGGTTAATGTTTGCTGTCTTATAATGCTCTGATAGCTCAAGATATGTCTGATATTGTTCATAAGGGTCAATGTTATCAGGAAGCTCGGTGGTATTTACAGATGTATGGTTAGATATTTCTATAGAATAATTAATCATTCTGTCTATAAAGCTTATAGTTTCATTCTTATTAAGTCCAGTATCAGGAATAAGAGAACAATAATTGAAAAGACGGTTATATTCAATAGTATCTTTTCCTATGGCAACTGTATATTCTGCAATAAGAGCTTCTTTTATATCGTTGACTGGAACATCACCTGCATCCAGGGCGTTATTAATGAGGGCGTCTTTAAGTTTTATGAGTATTTCCTTTGTGTTCATACTAATCTCCATATAATAATGTTTCAATGTGAGTGTTATGTAAAGCAGCTGTTTATATTATGTATAGTTAAATGATAATTCATTTGCAGATTTTATTCAAGAATAAAGAGTAAAACGAACAAATAACTAAAATAAAGATATGAAATATGTTATACTTCAGCTATATAGTTCATTAATGTATATGCTGTTTAGGAAAGTAGAGGAAGTATGATGAATGTGAAAGAAAAAAATAATAATGAAATATTGTTATTGTCACATGAATTATCCAGAACTGGAGCACCAATAGTCTTAAGGGATCTGGCTGTTGTGTTAAAAGAGATGGGATATTCGGTGCTTGTAGTATCATTTAGGGATGGAGAACTTAAAGAAGATTATGAAAAGAATGATATTCCAATAATGGTTTATGATAATCAGGATATAGAACCGGACTTCATAGACAGGCTTGTAGCAGATTATAATATATGGATAGTTAATACGCTTTTGTTATGGCCGGTAGTAAGTTATGTACAGAACACAGCTGTAAAGATAAAGTGGTGGCTGCATGAGGATGAAATATTTTTTCAAAAATGTTGTGATGCTTACGGCTCACCTATTGTTAGTGATAATATAGAGTATTATGCAGCAGGACCATATGTTAAGGATATGATTGATAAGTATCTTCATGTTGAATCAGAGATTGTTAATTTTGGTGTAAAGCAGAGTAAATATGTTGATGCTATTGAAGCTTATCATACATATGCAAAAGATAATGGTGGAAGAGTACGTTTTGTTGATATTGGGTCAATATCATATACTAAGGCACAGAATGTTCTGGTGGATGCTATAAAAAAAACTGCCGGATGAATATATTAAACAATCGGAGTTTATATTTATAGGGAATGTGAAAGGAGCGGATACCGATATACTGGACTCAATAGTAAGGCTTACTGTTAGATACGATAATGTTAAGTTGTTAGACAGTATGCCACAGGATGATATATATAGAATCTATGATAGCTTAAGTGTAGTCGTTGTGCCATCTATATATGAGCCAACATCAGCGGTAGCTGTTGAGGGACTTATGAAAAAGAAGATATGCATATGCTCTGATATATGTGGAGTGTCTTATTATCTTAAGGATAATGAAAGTGCGTATATATTTCCATCGGGAGATTCACAGGCATTGGCAGAGAAAATAAAGTATGTCATAGATAATATTGAGTTACTTGCTGATATATATGAAAGTGGACACAAGGTCTATGAACAGAATTATTCAATGGAATGTTTTGTTACAACATGGAAAGCTATATTAGAAAAATAATATAAGCTACGTTTGTTATTGTGTATATTATGTATGATTGTCCTCATACAGTACAGGTATTCTGATATCCTTATACTGTATGAGGATATATTTATAAATCTAATATCAGCAGGTATTTTTCTTAATGATGTCAGATGGGGAAATCGTTAATGTAACATATCAGCATATTCTTTCATAAAGATTAATCTTGTTTGATAATATGTATCAAGGTTCATAATTCCGTCATCATGAAAACACCATGCAGATTTTACAGGAGGAACTATGACATTAAATCCGGCTTTTCTGAATTCAAAGCTTTGAGAGATGTCATAGAAATCCCATCCTGTAATACGTCTTCACGCCATGTTATGTCGTATTGTGTTATTATTATGAATCCATCAACGGCTTCAACATGGGTAGGTTCAGATATATCATCAAGTACAGAATCGGTGGTGCGGTATATGCTGTTAGATATAAGATGCCCTATACGCCATCCAAACCACATGATGCATGTTTTAGGAAGTTTGGTTGATCCTACAACTCCTATCATACCTACGCTGGAATCTTTAAACTGTTCCAGTATGTCAAATAATATATTTTTATTGATAATGAACGTATCATGATGAAGATATATTTTATATTTTGCATCAGATGATAACATGGCAGCATTATATCCTGATGTCATGCTTCTGGCGTTATGTACAACAATTATTTCAATGCTATAACCAGCAGGAATATTAAGTGTATTTATGTATCTGATACATTCAGTTTCGTATTGCTTGTTATTAGAGCATATTATGAAACAGAATTTTTTATCGTTTTTAAGGGACTGTTGTGTTTTGTTCTTATTATAGCTGGACATATTAAGACACTTTTTGGTGATATAAGGGTTAGAGGCATTATTATTAATGATGGCAGTATTAGTTTTGCTGATAGTATCAGAGTTAACATTCATTGAACTTATATAGTTGGATATAATTTTTCTGACGTTATCACAGCCATCTACGCATGTTGTTTTGATAAATTGCTCTAGTGCCAGAGAAGACAGTGTTCCATCATTAATATCTTTAGCTATGCATTTTAAAGCTATCTCAGCATCAACATCATATTCTATGTTTAGTATAAGAAACTTATAGTAGTTGTTTTTTTTAATAACTTGTTCTATATTGTGTATATTTTTTAGATACAAAGGTGTTTTAAGGTTATTATTGAATTCTTCGGCGGTGATATTAACAGCAACCAGGCAGTGAGCAATCTCAGGTATTCCGTTAAATGTTTTGATGATATCTGGTTCTGTTAAAAATGTGCATAGTGTATATAAACTGTCATCAGAATTATTGTTTAGTAACTGGTTGATGGACTGATGAGTATGTTAAGTTCAGAATCATAGCTTGAATGCCATGCTGCATCATTATCTATAGATGCCTGTACGCATTCTTCTGTATCGGATATAGGTATCATGTTATGTATAATCTCCTGTTATTAGTCAGTGTGTTGTAGCTTTTTATAATATTAGTGTCATAGTTTTACAAAATAGTTGTTGAGGTATAAATACTGTATATTATTTTAATTCTTTGAGTTTGTTTATCAGTACGCTGATATTTCCATTGTGGTTGTATGAATCAATATAATCAGCAACTTCTCTGTGTTCATAGGTTCCTTTTTTTCCAAAGGTAAGGATTAGACATTATATCTGGTATAATCTGTTTTGTTATTGAACACATATATCTGACAAGTTCGGCAGTAAGTGGCATTTGACGGGCATTAAGAAAAATAATTGTTTCATAGAAAAAGGTGTGTACAAAGTATAATTGCATTTCATAAAGAAAAGTATCAATATCAAGATGCTCTTTGACATAATTGTATGTTTCAAGCTGTACCAGCATATGCTGGCAGATAGTATCATATCTTTGCATATATTGCTGCATGGTTCCATTAGGGTTGATACGATAGTAGTATATAGGTTCGTTAATTCTGCATATTATTTTTGCTGTATGCTTTATAGGATGTGTGAATAAAGGCTCTTCATAAGCGACACCCTCAGCGAAATGAAAGTGATAATGGTCATAATAGTTCTTATTGATAAACTTACATAGACAGCTTTCTGTCATAATAGCAGGATTTAGAAGGAAATCCTTTCTTTTATCTGTCGTATCACATATGAAAGTATCATATGTAAGCATAGATGGACTGGCTGCTATATCGTTAGTATCACTTGATGATTTAAGTTGTATAACATCGGCGTTGTTAAGTCTTGCAGTATTATATAGATATTCAAGGTAATATGGTGGAACAGCATCGTCACTGTCTATGAAACAGAAGTATTCACCGGAAACGTAGTTATCAAGGGCAATATTGCGGCATGTTCCCTGCTTGATATTGACTTCGTTGAATATTGCCAGAATCATATCAGGATAATTATGCTCATATTCACGTATTATTTCTGGTGTATTGTCCGTAGATGAATCATCTATCAGTATAAGTTCAATATTATCAGTTCCTATTGTCTGGTTAACTATGCTGTCAAGAAATGTTTTTATATATTCTTCAACATTATAGCATGGAGTTATAACTGAAACTTTTTTCATATGTTTTCCTCACGTTTTTAATAAAATATCTTTTGCCCATAACATTATAATAGTTATAATCAATTATATGATGTTTAGTGGTTAAAAGTCAAAAGATACTGATAAAGAAAAGGTTAATAATATGAAAATATTGTATTATTCGTGGGAAGAGATAATAAGCAATGATATATATGAAACAATGCACAATTATGGCTGCACAGTTACCAGACTTAGATATAATCTTAGCAACAATATTTCAGATGCAGGATTTATATCTTATGTTGAGAGTATGCTGGATGAAGGCATAGATGGAGAAGCTTATGATTATATATTCAGCTGCAATTTTCTTCCGGTTATATCCAAGATAGCTCTTAGAAAAAAGATAAAGTATATATCATGGTGTTTTGATAGTCCATGTACAACTCTTTACTCAGAGATGATATATAATCCGTATAATTATATATTTCATTTTGATAAATACGAAGTTGCAAGGTTAAAGAAAAATGGAGTTAGTAATGTATTTCATCTGCCGCTTGCTGTTAATATGAAGCGGATTAATACATTGTTAGATAATAATCCTATATCAGATAACGATATTAAAAAATGTTACATTCATGGGAAATATGTATGCATCTGCTCCTGATTACGAATATCTGTATAGTCATCTGGATGATTATCTTAAGGGATGCATGGATGCTATTGTCGATGTTCAGAAAGTGTTTCAGGGGGGTGGTATGCTGGACGAACTTTTGGATGATGTAGTTGTAAATCGTATAAATGCAAGTGTAGCATTCCAGTATACAGATGAATTCAAGATAAGTAATAAGGATATTATCGAAAATATATTATACAGAAAAATATCGGGTGATGACAGAAAACGTATTATTAAAAGAATAGCTGATAAATATAAGATTACATTGTACACGAATACTGAAAAGTCAGCTGTTGTTAATAATAGTAATATTGATTATAGAGGAACTCTTGATTATTACAATAATATGTCTGTCGTGTTCAGAAATTCCAAGATTAATCTAAATATAACCATACGAAGTATACGGACAGGGATTCCGTTAAGAGCCATGGATATTATGGCATCAGGTGGCTTTTTGTTATCAAATTACCAGGAGGAGCTGGCTGAATATTTTATAGATGGGGAAGATATGGTTCTTTATTATGACGATGAGGATATGATGAATAAAATAGAATATTACCTTGCTAATGATGAGGAAAGAAAAAGAATTGCAGAAAATGGATGTAGAAAGGTAGCTGACAAATATAGTTATGCTAATGCATGGAGATATATTTTTAGTGTATGTAATCTAAAGAATGAACATATTGATATGAGTAATAGGTGAAAATTGGAGAAGATAATCATGGATGATAATGTGAAAGTAAAACTGGAGGCTGCTTATGAGAGCAATAATAGTATCAAGCCAGTAAAGAGGCTTGATGAATGGCTTAAGGAGTGTAAATCAAGAAATTTAATAAATGATAATTATATAGATGAAAAATCAATACTTGTTTTTAGCCATCAGTTATCAAGGACAGGGGCTCCGATTGTATTACTCGATTTGGTAAGGATAATGAAAAAAGAGGGGTATAAGGTTGCAGTGATTTCTTTTTATGGATGGCAGCCTTAAGGAAGAATATAAAAAGAAGGAATACCGGTTTTGGTATACAATAGCAAGTATATAAATGAAGAATTAATAGATGTTCTTTCAAGGTATTTTGGCACATGGTTTATTAATACTCTCGTTTTATGGACATTTGTTGCTTATGCGAAAAACAGGCATATAAAGGTTATATGGTGGATGCATGAGAATGAGCAGTTTTATCAGATAATGCAGAAAGAATACTGCAAACTGGTAAAGACGAAGAATATGAGGTTTCTTGCAGCAGGACCATATGTACAGAGAATGATTAGTACATATATGAATACTGAGTCGGAGATACTGAATTTTGGTGTAAAGGAAGAAAGAGGAACAGATGCTATACAAGCTTATTATAATGAGCATAATATAGTCAGATTTCTGCTTGCAGGAACATTATCATCTCTTAAAGGGATAGATGTATTAGCAGAGGCTATAAGAACATTGCCAGAAGTATATCATGAGAGATCAGAGTATATATTTGTTGGGAATATGAGTACAGCTGAGGAGGGAATACTAGAGGATTTACTTACTCTCGATAATGAATATGATAACGTTAAAATATATGATTCATTAAATCATGATGATATATACAGGTTATATGATAAAGTAAGTGTAGTAGTTGTACCATCAAGACTTGAGCCAACATCAGCAGTTGCTGTTGAAGGACTTATGAAAAGAAAGATATGTATATGTACTGATATATGTGGAGTGTCATATTATCTTGAAAATGGGAAAAATGCAATAATTATACCATCAGGTAATTCAGAAGTACTGGCTGAAAAGATAAAGTATGTTATAGATAATGTAGCTGATTTAAAGTATATGTGTGATGCTGGATATGAAGTGTATAAAAGTGTATATTCCATGGAGTGTCTTGAAAATTCATGGAAGAATGTCATGAAAGAGTGGGATAATCAACCATTAGAGCCTTCGCTTGATATTATTATATATAATTATAATGATAAGGCGGGTTTGATGAAAACATTAAGGTGTGTATATGATACATTTTATAATAATATGCAGGTTGTTGTTATAGATGATGCTTCACAAGAGGATTGTCTTGAATGCATAGAGAAAGAATATGGTGATAAAGAGAATCTTATGTATATACAAAATGATGAGCATATAGGTGAATATAAGTCATTTATATATGCTTATAACAGTACAGAATCAGAATTCTGCAGCTATATATCGTCAGGAACATGCATGGAAGCCAATTATTATAATGGACTTGTGGCTTGTATTCAGGATAACAACTGTGTTGGAGTATGTTCAAAGAGATTGATGGTTAAAGGTGGAAAAATCATAGAAACAGGATATAATAAAGATAAAATAACCTTGGATGATATTCTTGCAGCTGACAGTATATGCTTTAAGGGAATTGTATTCAGACGTAATATTGTAAAAAATATACCGGATTATGAGGTTGAATATAAGAATATGGCATTTGAAAGATTGTATATACATATGGCAGAGCTTGGGAATCTTATGTTCTGTGATAATGAAAGAATAGCTGATGTATGCTGAATATAGGTAGATGAGTATATGATAAAAAATGATAATATAATGTATATATTCTGTGAGTCTACTTATTATGGACATATTTTAAATAACTAGATTTAATATAAATATGTGTAAGTAATAATTAAACTTAGATTATTTCCTTAAACAAAATAAAATATTTTTAAAATACAGAGGTAATGTATGCGGGATGATAAAAATGAGAATGTCAATGTAAAAAATATATTAATAAAACAGAGTGTATTAAGTGTAATAAAAATAGTGGGAAAAGCGATAATATTGATGAATTAAATGAACATAGAAATTGTTTTCAGGTAACATATATTGAAATTTCTGATGTTCAGTTCAATAGTCCCAAGTACAAAAATAACCTCATAAAATCCTGCGATTCAGATTATATAGCATTTATTAATACACGTTATACCAGTAGTACTGAAATAAGAAGGATTATTTCAGAAGACTCATTCCTTATGAATTATGACATGATTATATTGGGTGAGGGTATATTGCATGGGGATATGCATTTTGACAATTTGGTTAACTGCCTAGATATGAATCCATATATGGTGATACTTAAAATGTCAGTTTTTGGTGTTACAGGTTCTTTTAATGAGCAGCTTGAATGCGGTGATATATATGAGTTGTCGTTAAGAGTTGCACATGAGAATTGTGATGATACTGTGTGTAGTGTATATGGTTATAGTGTTTCTAATGCAGCAGCTTCTGATTCAGCAGGAAAATTTCCAGATAGAGGATTAAGCAGAATAAAGCATGTAATAACAGATAATAGTAATGACAAATTGTTTGTAACAGAAAGCAGGAACGGAATATTATTAACATATGCTTATGTAATAACTAAGTATATGTTTCTTCTTAGGAAGAGTGGACGGTTAGAAAGTGTATTGGATAATATGACCTCATATGCATCAGATACAGGTTATGTAGAACAGTTTAATACATATGTGATGGATTTTTTAAATAATAGTCCGTTATTTAGAAAAATAGAAGCTGATACAGCTCCGTTTTATATAATAATGGGTGATGATATCTGTTATGGAGTGTTAAAAAGATTTGCCATATGCCTTACAAAGGAATTTATTCATAATGGTCAGGCTGTTATTACATCAGATTGTTCATATGGGAAGAAGACCGGACTTGAGTGTATAGAAAAACAGACATTAAAAGGAATCGTTGGTTTTCAGGCACCAGTTTTATTTAGAGAATATTTTAAGAATATTAAAGCTCCTAAATATGTATTCTGGTTTGATCATCCTATGTATTTCAGGGATATGATGGGGAAAATTGATAACAGTTATTATATGCTGTGTCAAGATGAATATTATGCAGAATTTATGAGAAAATATTATCATATACATAATGCTATCCAGTTCCCACCGGCAGGTGAAGATGCAGGTCTTGCGGGTAATAGTAAACGCATATATGATATTGTGTTCATAGGCTCATATCATGTATTGGACGAAGAGGTTATACAGGATGAGTTTCAGAAAGTTTATTATGATTATATGATGTGTAATTCTTCATACACATTTGAACAAGGACTGGATAAGCTGCTTAAGCGTGAGGGATATGTTGTTGATGAAGAAAAATTCATTGATATATTATGTTCGCTTCAGAATGTATGCAGGAAGATAGTATATGACTATCGGATTAAGATCATAGAAGAGATTATTAAATCCGGTATAAAGATAGATGTGTTTGGAGATACGTGGAAACAATATGATGGTATGTATAGGGATAACCTGATAATACATAAAGCAGTAACAGTTGATGAAGCGCTTGATGTTTGGGGACATTCTAAAATAGGTCTTAATATTATGACGTGGCATAAATATGGAATGACAGAAAGGATAGCTAATATATGTTTGTCAGGTGCTGTATGTCTTACGGATTCGTCAGAATATTTAAGGAATAATTTTAATAATAATGAAAATATTATTATGTATGATTTAAGCAGAATTGATGAACTTCCAGCTATTATTAATAAAGTATTGTCAGATGATAGTCTTAGGAAGCATACGGCGGATGCTGCATATTTACTGGCAAAGGAAAAACATACATGGAAGATTCGTACCATGGAGTTTTTACGTATGATTAAAGGTGAAAATAATAAATAATTATATTAAAAGGCATAAGAGTAGGGAGAAAGTATGAAAAATGATAGTTATTATGATACACAACAAGATACGAAAGTATATAATGCTATAGTAATAGTAACACCAGCTGATTTCAAGCGTGTTGAATGCAACAATAACGAATAGTTGATTATTTACCTGTAAGGAAAGTCATATTTGTAGGAAGCTCTGAGCTTGAAAAAATGGTTAAGGAATCTGATTTAGGTGACAGGGCTGGTTTTGTTAATGAGAATGACATTATACCATTTCAGGATGTATATGATTGCATGAAAGAGGTTATGTCAGATATATTATGTGGACGTGAGCTTCCAAGAGGAATTGTAGGATGGTATTATCAGCAATTCCTCAAGATGAAATATTCAGCTATATGTGAGGATGAATATTATATGACCTGGGATGGGGATACAGTTCCATGTAAGTGTTTTTCAATGTTTAATGCGAGTGGAAAGCCATATTTTGATATGAAGCATGAATATCATGAGGAATATTTCATTACATTAGAGAATATCCTGCCAGGAATAAAAAAGGTTACTGAAAAATCTTTCATATCAGAGCATATGCTGTTTAACAGCAGCTATATGAAAGAACTGATAGCAGCTATAGAATCTAACAAGAATATTAAAGGAGCAGTATTTTGGGAAAAGATTCTTAATGCAATAAGAATTGAACATATACAGGAAAACAGTTTCAGTGAGTTTGAAACATATGGCTCTTATATGATGAGCAAACATCCAGAAGTGTATGATTATCGTAGCTGGCATTCTTTCAGATATGGCGGTTATTATTTCCATCCTGAGCAGATGACTGAGCGTGATTATGAATGGATGGGCAGGGACTTTTTAATGCTATATCCTTTGAAAAGTCGCACACAGTAAGAGAGGATCATGAGAATCTGTTCAATAATCCGAGATATCAGGATAAGCTGACTGCACGTCAGATGGTTGAGATAGTGCAGGAAGAGGCAGAAGGGTATAATGAGGTGTGGGATTAGTGGAAATCAATGATTTTATGCGTTAATATTTGATGTGGAATGAATATACGGATTATCTAATCTAATCCGTATACTTCCATATAATCTGCTCATAGTATGAATTATCCTGAACTGGTTCAGGAATGACATCAGGGTCAACTTCGTTATTGTATCGGCTAGGTATGCTGGTTCTGTTTTCGGCACCAGCAAGATACCACATATATTCAAGGTCAATATGTCCAACGTCAATAGCTTGATAGTCATTTTGTACTAAATCGTAAGCTAGCACGCCAGATGAAGGACCGATTGCTAATAAAAATAAATCATTTTTTGAACCATACTTAAGGCACGCATTTAATATATCATCATATTTACGAAATGAGTTTGTTCCTGGGGCTATAATACGTTTGAATGATGCTGCATTATCAAAAAGGTTATTGCCAACTCCTAAACGTGTGAATTCACCTTCCACTGCAATTACATTTTTATTATTCCATATTTTTTTAAGATTTGATAATCTATTGGCAGGTGCTTCTGTTTTTTTATCATTCATCATCATATACCATCGCGTGATATATGCATCGTGATATGTTTTGTTTTTATTTAGTAGTGTTTCATGTTTTTTTCTTGTTTCATCAGTCATATAGGCACGTATTTCGGATTTTGATTCGGATGTATACTTGCTCAGATCACCATAATTATCAGCTATAGCAATCATTAGTTTATCATTATCAGACTGTAAGACTTGTAGTAGACGTTCTGATAGTTGCTCATCATATTGCTGGAAACTCCATCTGTTTGTGCCGTATATTATACTAAATTCGCCATCTCCGAATCTTGCAAGTGATTTACCTTCATTAATAATATTATTAATGGTTGTTTTATGAGATTCAATTTTTGGAAAAAATAAATGGTTATTATGAGTTATGTAATCTGCAATCTCGTATTTAAGATTGTTTCCTAATCCATCTATCATAAGTTTTAGGGCTGGAAGGACTCTCTCATTCATATCTGTTGTACTGTTTTTTGCATAATAAGACTATTTTTAACAGTATTATACAGATTATTTATGTCATTTTTCATTTGCTGTTGTTCTTTTTGGAATTGTTCCATTATAGATATTATTTGTTCTAATTCGTTCATTGATTCACCTATAAGATAATTTATTTGATAATGAAATTATAACATTTGAAGTAAAAAAAACAAATGAAAAAGTGAAAGTCGTAATAACAGGTGATTGAGACTTAGATGATTAAATGATAGAATGAATTTACAGTAGTGAATTATATAAAAGAAGATTTTGACATCGTTAATTAAAAGAAAGGCAAAGCAACTATGGGGACAATTGTTAATCCAGATAATTCAGCGTTTCAGGTTGCACTGAATTCAGAGATATATGTTGATAAAACCGGTTTGATTGAGTATACCAATAAGGTCATGAACACATTACAGGGGTATATATGCAACAGCCGTCCAAGAAGATTTGGAAAATCTGTCACTGCCAATATGCTTACAGCGTATTACAGCAGAGGATGTGATTCGGCTGATATGTTTAATAATCTTGATATTAGTAAGTATGCTGATTATAAGGAACATTTGAATAAATATGATGTAATTCATCTTGATATCCAGTGGTGTATTGAGCCAGCTGGTGGAGTTGAGAATGTTGTTTCATATATTTCCGAAAGCACTATTGCAGAGCTTAGGGAATATTATCCGGATATAATAAGCAGGGATGCAGTATCTTTGCCAGAGACATTATCGCAGATAAACACGATGACCGGAAGTAAGTTCATAGTTATAGTAGATGAATGGGATGTATTGATCCGTGATGAGAATACTAACAGCCGTATTCAGAATGAATATATTAGTTTTCTTAGAGCTATGTTTAAAGGAACTGAACCAACGAAGTATATCCAGCTTGCATATATGACAGGTATTTTACCTATAAAGAAGCAGAAAACACAGTCAGCTCTTAATAATTTTAAGGATTATTCAATGTTATATGCTGGTCCGTTAGCATCATATATTGGATTTACGGAAGATGAGGTGCAGCAGTTGTGTGATGTTTACAATGAAGACTATGAAGAAGTCAGACGGTGGTATGATGGCTATAAGTTAGGAAGATATCACATATATAATCCTAATGCGGTTGTTAATCTTATGTTAGATGGCAGCTATCAAAGTTATTGGTCTTCTACAGCTTCATATGAGGCGATAGTTCCTTTGATAAATATGGATTTTGACGGACTTAAGGAAGCTATAATAACGATGCTGTCGGGTAACCAGATTCAAGTTGATGTGACATCTTTTCAAAATGATACGATCAGCTTTGTCAACAAAGATGATGTGATTACTTATCTTATTCATCTTGGATATTTAGCTTATGATCAAGGCTTTAAAATAGCAGTTATTCCTAATGAGGAAATCAGACAGGAGCTTGTTAAAGCGACTAGAAGGAAAAAGTGGAATGAGCTTGTTACCTTTGAGAGACAGTCAGAACAGCTGCTTGAAGATACATTGAATATGGATGGGAAAGCGGTTGCTAAAGGGATAGAAGAGATACATTCAGAATATACTTCTGCTATACAGTATAATAATGAGAATTCACTTAGCAGTGTTTTATCTATAGCATATCTTAGTGCAATTCAGTATTATTTCAAACCGGTACGGGAGTTTCCTGCAGGGCGTGGATTTGCGGATTTTGTATTTATCCCAAAACCAGAGTATATAGCTTACTATCCGGCACTTGTGGTTGAGTTAAAGTGGAATAAGGGTGCAGATACAGCTTTGCAGCAGATAGAAGAAAGACGTTATCCAGATTCTGTAAGATCGTATACAGGCAGTATATTATTGGTTGGAATTAATTATGACACGCATACCAAAGAGCATACCTGTCTTATAAAGAAATATATTAAAGAGTCATAAGGGCAGAGGTAACTGGTAAAGATAATATGGATTTATTTAGTATATGCGGGCATTATAAAAGTCCGCATACACTAAATATCTCATTAAGTCTTGTCCTGTAGTTATGCAGCTGCAGGACTTTTTTATGCCCGTTAGCAGCGATTTTTATACGTTCATCTTCGTGTTTTAGATAGTAATCGCATTTGTTTATGAGGTCATCCTTTGATTCAAAGTATACGAAATCAACATCAGGCACGAAGTGGTTAAGCAGGTCGGCCTGGAAGTTCGTCATAAGAAAGCCACCGGCACCCATGATATCCATACATCTGAGCGGAATGCCGTTTTTTATGCTTCGCAGTGTTATGTTTAAGTTAATTTTGCTGCATTTGAACACATATGGCATGTTGTCATAGAAGTCAATAGGTCCCTGGTTGATAACATGCGGCATATCAGGTGTCTGGTTGTGTGTATACAGCTTTGTTTTAAAATGTTCTGATACAGCAGTCAGGAGGGCTTTTCGTTCATTCTGTGCAACTTTTCTAGCAAGAAAGTAGTTGGCATATGTGTATGCAGGGGTTTCTATTCCGTCGTGGTTAGGTGCATAAGGTTCCACACGCATAAGCTCTGCAAGTATTTTGTTAGTTTCTGGTGTTCCAGACAGCATATCTTCAAGGAAGTTCATTCCATATACATTCTGCTGGGCGGATATGATGGCATCAAGATAGCCTCTCGCCCAGAGGTTCAGCTTGTCATAGATTCTGTCGTAGAAGTTTCCCTTTTCGTTGTACATGGAGCCTACAAAAGATATGTCACTGTCAAACACCTCATGAATATGTTCATTCAGTGTGAGCTTATCCAGTCTGTCTGTGTTGGCAGCAAGTGGCATATAGTACACTGTATTGATTCCACCATTCTTAAGCTCAATATACTGTGCGCTGTCGAAAAGGAATATGTGGTTGCAGGGGTTGGTTATAGTGTATGAGTATATTGTAAGCAGAGGGCTGTCATATACCCATGCTATATAAGGGATGTTGTGGCGGTTACAGCAGTTGGATACGACAACGCTGTAGTTAAATGTAAATACAGCATCATATTTGCAGTACTTGTCAGTATTACAATAGCTATTATTATTGTTTTTGATGTTGTTATTATTGTAGCTATTGCTATTGTATATATTACTATTATGGCTATCATTATTTCCTATAATGAGACTATCAAACAGCTTATCAAACTCTTCACTTCTCCGTTCTAGTATAAGAGGAGTGGATATAACTGTAAGTTCATGTCCCATGGCAGGAAGTATTTCTTTCATATCTTCAACACCGAAGTGTTTATGTTCAAACTCAAGAATACGCATAATGTTTTGTTTGTTGTATATCAGTTGTTTTCACTATTATAGATGGCTGCTGTAAGGGATAAAGTGTATACAAGCTGACATTCCTTTCTTTTTATTTTGAATTTTTATATTAAAAATACGTGTTTATGTACATGTATATATGACAGATTTAAAAATTTTCTTAATCATGAGTTGATTCTGCAAAGCCAGTTTTTATATTCATCATTTTGCTGGGAATGCCATATCTATCATCTGTATAAGTCTTGTATCATATGTATGCAGCTTCTTAACTGTTTCATATCCGTGATTGGCGATTTCCATACGTTCATCCTCATGCTTAAGGTAGTAATCACATTTTGCTTTAAGATCCTCCATGCTTTCGTATGCAACAAGGTCTTTGCCAATTTCAAAGAATTCTGGCAATTCAGCCTGGTAGTTGGTTATAAGGAAGCCACCGCAGCCAAGCACGTCGAATACACGCAGCGAAAGTCCTGAGCGTATGGATTTGGCGGTTATGTTAAGGTTGATTTTACTGTTGTTAAATATGAGCGGCATTTCCTCAAGTGACTTGGCGAAGCCTCTGTTGTTGATATGCGGCATGGATGATGTGTCACTGCCTGTATACATGTCTACATTGAAGGAATCTGATAACATACGCAGGGCACGGAGTCTTTCCTGCTCTGCAACCTTGACACTTATGTAGTGCTGTGCTACAAGTGCTTTGTAGTTACAGTGGGAGTTCTCAGGAAATTCATAAGTTCCTAAGTTGCTTTTTATGAATCTTTCTGCGAATTCCTCAGATATGACATCTTCAATAAAGTTATATCCATATATTTTTAGTTGTGCCTCTATTAACCCATCAACATATCCGGTATCGTATTCGTTAAGTTTTATCTTGTTGTAGTCGCATTTTTCCTGATATGTAGAACCTATAAAGGATATGTCACTTGAAAAGTGCTTACGCTCACTTATGCTGGCATTTTGTATGACCTTATCAGTCTTGCTACATTGGTCGCAAGTGGTATATGAAATACATGACCTGGATTATAAGGTGCGAATTCCTTATAAAGCATGCTGTCAAAAAGAAATATACGGTTGCAAGGGTTGGATAGAGATTCTGAGTACAGCTCAAGCACGGGACTGTCAACGATAAGACTTATGTATACAATATTTGCTATATTGCATACCTCGGAAAGCCATGGGAAAAAGTTAATGGTGAACACAAAACTGTAGCCGCCGTCAACTATATCAGAAGCTGTCCGCTTTATACATTCAGACGGAGTAAGATTTTTATCAAATATTTCCATACATTCTTCATGAACTTCAAGTCCAAGTCTTTTGAAAGAATCTATTATGTCAGGCTCGCATATGCTGCCGTATCTGTATATATATATTTCATGAAAACCTCATTTCTAAAGGCTTAAATTAAATATAGCTGTGCTGTCAGAATAATTCTTTATTCTGTCGTCTATAAGTGATAAGCTTCCTCTTTAATATTCATACAAGCCTTATATCTTTAATATAAATGTATTTTCGTAAGAAAGCAATAGTGGTTGTTTATGAGAGGGTTAATTCATAGTAATAGAGTAAAGATTTTGTGCGTTGGATTCATAGTGATTGTTTACGTAACTGGTATTCCATTGTATTATAATTCAGTAAGGTTCTACCATGAGAATGTTATGAGAATATGATAAGAATGTTATAAGAATACCTTAAGAATGTTACGAGAATATCATAATAATATTATGAGAACATCATAAGTATGTAATAAGAATGTAACAGGCGTCATAGACAGATGCCAGATGAAAAATGTACAATACTATATGATGGTATACAATAGAAGCAAAGAGGGTGAGAGGAACATGAATATATTATTTTTCCAATGGTTCGCATTCATGCAGAAGGGCATAGAGAATGCATTAAAGAAGATGAATGTAAGCTATGATGTGTTTTACTATGACATGAAAGACTGGGATAATGATGATGAGCTTGAGAGAAAGCTGTCTGACTATCTTAAGAATAGTAATGTTACATATGATGCTGTGTTTTCAGTGAATTTTATTCCTATGGTATCGGATGTATGCAGCAGATTAGTGTCTGAGTTTAATACAGATAGATACAGGAAGCTTAAGTACATATCATGGGTATATGACTGCCCTGTCAATATAAGAAGGACAGCTGCGTTAAAGAATGACTGCAATATCATATATTTCTTTGACAGAATCCAGGCTGAAAGCTATGCAAAGCAGGGAGTAAGAGGTGCTGGACATATGCCACTTGCTGTTGATACTGATATCTTTGCCGAGGCTATTAATAATGCATTTGGTAATGCTGTGAACAATGTTGCAAGCAATGTTGGAAATTCTTGTATTAGTGATGTGGCATTTGTAGGCAAGCTTTACAGGTCGGATTATCAGTATATAAGCAAGTATCAGGATGAGTATACAAGGGGCTATCTTGAAGGTATAGTATCTACACAGGAGAAGATATATGGGGGATATGTTATAGATGATTGTGTGAATGATAATATTATGAAATGTATCAATGATAACTTTGCGAAGTATCAGGTGGAACTTATTCTGTTATTAAGCCGGAGGTTACTTATGCGCTTGCAACTGAGGTTACAGGGAGAGAGCGTTATAAGGCACTTGCGCTGCTGCAGAACAGGTGCAGGGTTAATCTTTATTCAACTGATAAGGATGAGAGGCTGTCAGGACTTAACCAGTGTGGTCCGGTGGATTATTATAATCAGATGCCGCTTGCTTTTAATCAGGCAAAGATTAACCTAAATATATCTTTAAAGATTATACAGTCAGGGATTCCATTAAGAGTGTTTGATGTTTTGGGCTGTGGAGGCTTTCTTATAACGAATTACCAGCAGGAGATAGCAGAGAACTTTGAGGATGGAAGGGAACTTGTAATATATGAGGATATTCCTGATCTTATTGCAAAGGTGGATTATTATCTGTCACATGATGATGAGCGCCTAAAGATAGCGTGCAATGGATATGAAAAGGTAAAGAGTGAATGTACATTTGAAAAAAGAATGAATAAAATTTTGTCAGGAATGTTATAATTATGCTTGTATAAAATCATTGATTAACTTACAATAAAGGCATATAAGTAATATCATAAAGCCAGATTATGAGAATTTAGTAATGCATATTGAGAAAGATTATAAGAGGCAGGTTGTACAGATTATGGAAAAGCTTAATTCATTTTATAAAATGCTTAAAAATAATGCAGAGAAATATCCTAATAAGGAAGCTATAATATATGATACTATGACTATTTCATATAGCAAGCTTTTTGAGGATGTATGTAAGAAAGCACTTCACCTTAAGAGATTTACAGGAAACCGTATTGCACTATATGGTCCTTCATCATACAGGTGGATTGTTAATATGTTTGGTATAATACTTGCTGGTAAGGATGTTATGCTTGTTGATTTCTTTCTGCCACAGAATACCCGCAACGGTATACTTAAAAAGGTCGGGGTTGACTATGTACTTACATCTACGAATCAGTATATTCTTGCAGATAGTAACGCAATTATGATACCGGATGCCGAAAAGGATGATGTGGAAGGCTTTGTGTATGATGAGGATTCGGCTGTGGAGGGCAATATACTTATGCTTACGGCTGTTCCACAGGAGTGTGATAAAGCAGTAGTCCTTACTGTATCTAATATTTTTAATACTATCAATGAGATTAATGAGTTCTGCTTATGCGAAGAGAATGATAAGGTTCTGGCACAGATAGCACTTCATCATATATTTGGTTATATATATAGTCTTATATGGCCGTTGCATAATGGTGCGTGTGTGTGCATAGGAAGAGGCTTAAGGCATATAGATGCGGACACATATTATTATAATCCTACAATTCTTCCTGGTTCACCATCTATGATAGATTATTTAAAGAGAATCAAAGCATTTAACAACGATTTAAGGACGGTTATTATCGGTGGTGCAGCTGTCCGTTCAGGCTTTTTGAGGCTTTAAGTGACAGGGACTTAAAGGTATATAATGTATATGGCATGACAGAAACATCTGGCTGTATAGGAATAAATGATACAATGGACGGTACTTATAAGCTGTTTGGCGAAACGCAGGTTACAATCGCAGCTGATGGTGAGATTCTTGTCAGCGGAGATTGTGTCATGAATGGTTATGATAAGGATGAAGCTTATACAGCACGTGTACTAAAGGATGGTGTGTATCATACAGGCGATCTTGGAAGGATTAACGAGAAGGGACGTCTTGTGCTTCTTAAGCGTAACCCTGAGATTATTCTTCTTCCAACAGGTGAGAAGATAAGCCGTACCGTTACAATAAGGGAAATCACAGCACTTGATGGTGTTTCAGAAGTTATGTAACCTTGTATAATGATAAACTCACAGCATTGATAGTACCTATAGATAAGGAAGCAAGGATAGACCGTTTTGTAAGGCTTATCAACAGATATAATGAAAGAAAGGGATTCCGCTGGGAGATACAGAAAGTTAAGCTTATAAAGCGCCGTTGCCAAGACTTGATAATGGAGATATAGATCAGGATGCTGTTGATGATTTAATGGTTGATCTGACAGATGTTGGATAGACAGCGCACGTATAAAGGGTGATATCTGGTATGCCGGGGTTAAGAATGACTGGTGTGTGCCGATATATTTATCGTATATTATGAACCGATAGTAAACATGATGGTATAATAATATTATTATTAGGATGAGAGGTAGTATATCATGGAGGATATAAGAAGTAAGCAGTTAGAGGTGTTAGGAGAAGCTAAGGATTATTGCATGAAGGTGCTTCACAGTATAGATACTGTTATTCCTGAGCTTAAAGGTGCTAAGAAGGATGATACAGATGAGTATCTTAGAATGACAGTAGATGCGGTTAACAACACATTAGAGATGTATAACGCAACACGCACGCTTGTAAAGGAACACTCAGATATAGATGAAACAGAGGTAAATAAAGCGGTTGGGAAGCTTGGAGCTGCACTTAAGGGCAGTGTTGATAAAGATAAGGCAGCAGCACTTGAAGATATAAAGGACTTCATAAGGCTTATGGCGAGGCAGCAAAGAATATTACAGAAGCATAAATACATTTATTTGTCAGTATTGTTGTTTGATTGAATATTAGTTGGTGACAAACGGACGACAGCATATATGCTGTCTGACTTTAGCTTAATTTACGAAAATGAATGTGTGGCTAAATCAGAGGTGAGAGGCATGAGCGGCGGAATTGTGCGTAAAACGCTAAGTCCTTGCAACGAATATGACTTGGATTGTCAATTTTGCAAATAGAGTCAAATTTTCACCATTTCAATATAAAATACATAGGTGGGATTGAGCACGAGGTACTCAATCCCACTTTTTCTGGCTTTTCACTGTATCAACGTAGTTGAATTTTAATACTATATTATGTAAAAGACAGCCATAAGGCTTGTGAGGTATTTTAAGAATAATGCGCAAGGAACACTTGAAAGCTGATTGTGATAGTTCTTAGATATTCCCTCAATATCCAGCAACGATTATACATGGATGTATAATCGAGCGAAAACGAAACATGGATGTTTCGTATGAGCGTTTGCGTTCGTAATCAATACCTACATGGAATATCTTAGAAATATCCAATCAGCTTTCTGGTGACTGTAGCATTATTCTTAAAATACCTCACAAGCCTTATAGCGTCCGTTCGTCAACATAATACATCAACATAAATAATATGAATCAACTGTGCTAAACAACAATATTTCAGAAAATTCCCCACTTTTATTGACATATACCACACAAGAAGTGATACTATAACCTGACAGATAAATTTACATATTTTGATGGAGGTTAGCATGTTTAAGTGGCTCATGTTAATAGTGTATATTATTCTTGGTACATATATGCTGTGGAGAATGATACACTGGTTTAAGATAGTTATACCACTATTCAAGCATAAGCGTATCCAGGCATTATGGATTGGATTATACTGCATATTTGCATCAACTATATTTTTTGGGGTGTTTCTTCCAAGAAGCAGTATACAGGTAACTATTCACAGAATAAGTAATGTGTGGCTTGGTTTTTTCATATATCTGCTGTTTTTTATGATAATCGGGGATATTATTGTTTTTGTTCTTAAGCGTATGGATAAGAAGAAATATTCCAATTCTTCATAAACTGTATGGTGCATTTATAATAGGTATAGCAGTAACAGCTGCAAGTACAGGTTTTTCCGTATATGGGACAATACATGCCAGACAGATGACAACAAGAAGCTATGATATAAGTGTGGATAAGCATGTTGATGATATTAGCAGTCTTAACGTGGTACTTGTTGCAGATCTTCACTTAGGTTATAGTATTGGCTGTAGCGATATGGAGAAAATGGTAGACAGGATAAATGCACTTAATCCCGACGTAGTAATATATGCCGGTGATATTTTTGATAATGATTATGATGCTCTTGATGATCCTGAAAGACTTGTGGAGATTATGAGGAATGTCAGTGCTGCATATGGTTCATACGCTGTGTTTGGAAACCATGATGTTACAGAAACACTTGTCGGAGGCTTTTCTACAGCTTCACGTACAAAGGCGTTCAGGGATCCACGTATGGAGACATTTCTTGAGCAGGCTGGTATTAATATAATGCTTGATGAAGTTACCACAATAGCAGATGGTAATATTAATCTTATAGGAAGGCTTGATGGTGAGAAAGCAGGCGATGGTACAAGCAATAGGAAAGATTTGTCAGAGCTTGTGAAGCAGTGTGACATGTCAAAGCCTGTAATTGTAATCAATCATGAGCCGGATAAGCTGCATGAGACCGCAGCTATGGGAGTTGATGTTATGCTTAGCGGTCATACACATGCGGGACAGTTTTTTTCCACTGACTATAATACAGCCTTTAGCATGGGAAAACTACTGGGGAATAAAGAAAATAGACAATATGTATAGTGTTGTTACATCAGGTGTAGGTTTATATGTCCGGCAATGAGAGTTGCAACTGACAGCGAGGTAATGAGCGTAAGGATTAACTTTAATTAGAAAATAAGAGGTTTTATGTAAGCTGTGTAATGTTATGGACTATTATGGACTATTATATCCAGTATATAAAATATAATCAGAGTGAGGAATAATTGTATTATGAAAGATCTTACAAAAGGGAAGCCATCCGTTCTAATATTATCATTTGCATTGCCTGTATTTCTTGCAAATCTTTACAGCTTACATATAGTATTGTAGACACAAGAATAGTTGGAACATTTCTTGGGGAAAATATGCTGGCAGCAGTTGGTTCTACAACTACACTCAGTAATCTGATTATAGGCTTTCTTCTTGGTCTGTCTAACGGCTTTGCATAGTTACAGCACAGAAGTTCGGGGCCAGGGATATAAAGGCAGTAAAGAAATCTTTTGCAGCAGCGCTTATAATGGGAGTTTCAATTGCTCTTATAATTACAGCAGCAGGACTTATATTTCTTTCGCCAATACTTAAGTTTCTTAATATACCACAGGATTTATCTGGTGAGGCCAGTGCATATATATCAGTTATTATAGCAGGACTTATTGCAACATTTTTATATGATATGTGTGCTGCAGTTTTACGTGCAATAGGTGATACTATAACGCCTCTTATTATTCTGGCAGTATCAGTTATGCTTAATGTTGCAGGGGACATATTCTTTGTTGTTATATTAAAGGAAGGTGTAAGAGGAGCTGCGATTGCTACGGTGCTTGCACAGTTCATTGCATTTGTTGTGTGTGCAGTATATATGTTTAGAAAGTATGATATATTAAGACTGACAAAGCAGGACTTTAAAGGCATTAAGGGCGGCATGTTTAAGAATATGCTTGGAGGCGGTCTTTCCATGGGTTTTATGAGTTCGCTTGTCAACATAGGTTCGTTAACGCTTCAGACAGCTATTAACAAGCTTGGTCAGGATATTATAGTTGCCCATACCGCGGCACGTAAGATATCGGAGATATTTATGATTATGTTTACAGTGTTTGGACAGACGATGGCTACATATTGCGGTCAGAATATAGGAGCTGGTGAAGTGGACAGAGTGAAAAAGGGTATTAAGCTTTCTATATTTTATACATGTATATGGTGTACACTTGCCATGATAGCAAGTTACACGATAGGAGGCTGGCTTGTTCATCTTGTGACAGGAAGCAGTAACTATGCAGTTATTAAAAATGCTACGGATTATCTTAAGTTTGATTCAATATTTTATTATGTTACGGCAGTTATCTGCATAGTAAGAAATGCCATGCAGGGACTTGGAGAACATATTACTCCTCTTGTATCAAGTTCACTAGAGATGATAGGCAAGATAATAATAGCAGCAACTCTTGTACCTGTTATGGGATATACAGGAGTTATTCTGGCAGAGCCAATAGTATGGTTTATAATGGTAATTCCGCTTTTAGTAAAAATATACCGTATGCCTGTGCTTAAGGAGAATTATTAAGAAGTGAAAAATATTGATGAGAACTGTTAGTTCATAATTAGTGTTCATATATGTTTTGACTGTTGCGTGAATACTTTTGCATGAATAATGATAAATAGTTGAAGTTTTATTTTCGGCTGTGTTATTATAAAATGAGTTTGAATATTTTAAACAATCAGTTAATCCATGATTTACATGATAAGAGATGTCAGGCTTAATCCAGTTAGCTTAAGTTAGGTGGATTGCATAGAAATACGAAAGGAATATGCAGAATATCTGCACAGGAAAGTTATGTTATCCACGATAGAAAGTATAAACAATGTAGTAAATGATTTTATATGGGGAGTTCCTGCCATGATATGTATCATAGGGGTAGGACTTACTTAAGCATAAGAATGGGTTTCATACAAGTTCGCAAGTTTGCTTATGCCATGAAAGTAACAATAGGAAGAATATTCCGTAAAAGAGAGGCATCGGATGGCGCGCTCACACCATTCCAGGCAGTATGTACAGCACTTGCAGCAACTGTAGGAACTGGTAATATAGCGGGAGTTGCGGGAGCGATAGCTATAGGTGGTCCTGGAGCTGTATTCTGGATGTGGGTATCAGCTGTGCTTGGTATGTGTACTAAGTTTTCAGAGGTTATTCTTGCAGTACGCTTTAGGGAAACTAATGATAAGGGTGAGCTTGTGGGCGGTCCTATGTACTACATAAAGAATGGACTTAAAAAGCATTGGCATTGGCTTGCATACCTTTTTAGTGCATTTGGTGTGCTTACTGTGTTTGGAACAGGTAATGCTACACAGGTTAACACTATAACCTCAGCAATAGATACGGCACTTTACAATATGAATATTATTGCAGATGGGAATACAACAGTTATTTCTACAGTAAATCTTATAATAGGTATAGTGCTTGCAATAGTGATAGCACTTATTCTCATAGGTGGAATCAAGAGAATAGGGCAGGTTACGGAAAAGCTTGTACCTTTTATGGCACTTATATATATAGTTCTTGCAATAGGTGTTGTTCTTCTTAATATTAAGAATATTCCGTCTGTATTTGTTTCCATATTCAAGGGTGCTTTTAACCCTGCATCAGTTACTGGTGGTGCAATAGGAAGCTTCTTTATGAGTATGAAGAAGGGGGTATCAAGAGGTATCTTTTCTAATGAAGCAGGTCTTGGTACAGGTTCAATAGCACATGCCTGTGCAGATACAAGAAGCCGGTAAAGCAGGGCTTCTTCGGAATATTTGAAGTATTCGTTGATACTATAGTCATATGTACACTTACAGCACTGGTTATACTTTGCAGTAATGTTCCTGTTAACTATGGAAGTGCGGCAGGAGCAGAGCTTACTATAAGTGGTTTTACTTCAACATATGGTGGCTGGGTATCTGTATTTACAGCGGTAGCTATGTGTTGTTTTGCATTTTCAACTATTATCGGCTGGGGGTTATATGGAACAAGATGTATAGAGTTTCTTATTGGCTCTAGAGCAATAAGCCTTTTATGCTGTTATACGCACTTGTTGCAATAGTTGGTGCAACTATGGATTTAGGTCTTATGTGGGGAATAGCTGAAACATTTAACGGACTTATGGCTATACCTAACCTTATAGCGGTATTTCTGTTATCAGGTGTTGTTGTCGGGCTTGTTAAGGAATACTTTGCAGGTGAGGGAGCAGAGAGTGTTAAAAGATAAGTAAAATATAAAAATATTGAGCAATAGGTTGATGAAATATCGTACCTATTGCTCTTTTTGTTATCAGGCTGTTATTATTTGGATCAGACGTATCTTTCTGTAAAATGCAGCATATAGGAGAATAATTCATATAGAGAACAGGCGGTTAGTGCGTTAAGATAATAATAGTTTAGAAGGTGATTAATATACGGAATGGAGATAACATATATGAAAGATATTGCTAAAAAGTATGAAAAAAAACACGTTATAGAGTGCCATAATGTTCCTGATATTGATATGAACAAACAGGATGGCGGATTGCCGCATATGGCAGGTGTGTATACATATCAGGTACGAAGAAGCTGCAGGGCAGATGGAGATTATACATATAATCATGCACCTATGCTGACTGGGTTTAACAACAGACTGCTGTTATCATATATCAGTGGTAGAAAGGATGAGCATGGGGCACCAGATGAAGTTGTGTATACAACATCAGATGATGGAAAAGCATGGGAAAAAGCAAGGGTTATGTTCCCATATATGCTTGCGGATTCTTCTTCATATATAGGACCAGACAAGGAACTGCTGCCTGAACATGCTAAGATGATAGTACATTCAAGAATGTGTTTTTACCAGGCATCTGATGGAAGGATGCTTGCAACGACATTTTATGGTTTTTCGCCAGATTTCCATCGCGCACCAAACAACGGTTTTGGTATGGCAAGGCTTGTACGTGAAGTATACAGGGATTTTACCCTGTCAGATATGTTTGTTATAAAATATAATACAGCGGGTGGATTCACAAAGGAAAATACACATTTTTATAAACCAGAGGATGACAGTGAAGTAAATATTCCATATTATGATGAGTCAGAGGATAGTGGCTTTATAAAAGCATGCAGGGAACTGCTGTCTGATAAGCTTGTACTTGAGCAGTGGTATGAAGAGGAAATGTATGACAAGAAGCATTATATTCATGGCAGGGCATTATCATTTTATACAGCAAAAGATGGAAGTGTAGTTGGACTCTGCAAGAAGGGCGAGGGCTATATATTTGATAAAGAAGGAAATATAATACTGGACGAAAAGATACCTACGCTTGTTACGAATACTGCCAAGGTATGGGGACAGAAAACACCAGATGGGGATTATATTATATGCTATAATCCGACTACAGACGGTTCACACCGGTGGCCGTTAGCAGCTATGAGAAGTGATGATGGAAGAGAGTTTTTGATATGAAAGCAGTTATTCCAGAGATTCCACCATACAGATATGAGGGACATATTAAGAATCTTGGTGTACAATATATGAGAGGAATACGTGATTACAATGATACTTTCGATAAAAATGTGTGGATAACATACAGCTGCAACAAAGAAGATATATGGATAAGTAAGATAACTGGGATAACATCGGACAATATAGATAAAAAGTATTCTGTTATGTCTCCGCTCTGGGGAAGCGTTAAAAGAGATGGAGATTTTTTATGGAATGTTGTTGACAGGGATGCATGTGAGCGTGCAATTATAGAATATTTCCAGATGCATGTGAAAATGTATCTGTAAAGCTTGATGTGAAAAAAAATATCTGATGATAATGGTGTCATGGTTGTGTTTTATAATGCAGCTGGCGATATCATAAAAGAAACAGTATGCAGGAAAGGCATGTGTATAGCAGCATGCAGTCAGGATGAAATGAAGCAGGAAAATGTGGGGATCTATCGTGTTGCTGTATATTCTAAAGAGAAGCTTGCACTTAATACGCTGTCAGATGATGGAAGACTTGGAACCCTTTCTGATATGGAATATGCAGATAGAAAAGATTATTATACAGAGTTTTTGTGTAAGGTTTATAAGTGAATAATATTGATTATAAAACAAATATAGAGTACACTATTATAAATAGTTTGCGTGGAATATATGGCGATTATATGACAGCGGCCAGTAAGAAAAAGCAGGAGATATGTTATGTTAAAGATAGATGCAAGAAATCCAAAGGAATCGGCAAAGGATTATGTTGTTAGACAGCTTGTATACAATATAATTCATATAAATCTTATTCCAGGACAAAGAATAGATGCAGATGAGCTGAGCAGTCAGCTAAATGTAAGTAAGAATCCTGTCAGAGAAGCTGAATTAGAGCTTTCACAGACACGTCTTATAGAGATTAAACCTAAAATAGGTGTTTTTGTGTCATATATAGACACTAAGATAGTTGATGAGGTGCGGGAATTAAGGAGTGTTCTTGAATCAGAGCTTGCAAGGCAGGCGTGTGATATTCTCACAAAGGAACAGATAGATATATTGTGGGAGAATGTTGCACTCTGGCAGATGTATATGAAGCGCAATGATGAAGAAAAAATATTCCAGCTTGATAAGGAATTCCACAAGAAGATGTATGAAATGTGTGGTAAAGATTACTGGTATGAACTGGTTAATAATATATCACCACATTTTGACAGAACAACAATATTAAGCTTCAGATGCAGGGAGGTTGGCCGTATATTAACAGACCATGAAGAACTTGTATCAGCACTAGAAAATAAAGATAAGGAAAAGGCATATGAGATATCAAGACGTCATCTCACACGTTATACAGAAAATATAGCTTCTATAAGAGAGAGTTATAAAGAATATTTCACGGGAGTATAGCATCATAATATATATGGTTATCATATGCAGAAACGGAGGTTAACATGGCACATTTAACGATAAACTTTAGATCAAAGGCACTTGGATGCCAGTTATGCTGGATGTTCTTATGCCACAGGGCAGGGGAGGATATAAAACACTGTATCTTCTGCATGGAGCTGGCGGAGATCATACAAGCTGGATTCTTAATACAAGGATAGCAGATTATGTTAATAACAGGAATATAGCGGTTGTTATGCCATCTGGTAAGAATAGATTTTATGTTAATAATGAGTATGGAAAGAACTTTTATACATACATAACTGAGGAGCTTGTGAGCCAGTGTGAGCAATGGTTTGATATAAGTCGTAAAGCAGAGGACAGATATATAGCTGGTATGTCAATGGGCGGATATGGAGCAGTATATGCAGGACTTAAGAAACCATCTATGTATAATACCGTATTTTCATATTCAGGACTTCTTAATATACTTGAGCGTTACGATAAGCCGCAAGGTATAGATATGTTTCCAGTGTTTGGAACAAGGCAGCAGCTTATAGATAATAATTATGATCTATATACACTTATTAATCAGGCAGAGAATGTGCAGACAAAATATGTAATAGCTTGTGGAACACAGGATCCAAGAATACATATGAGCAGACAGCTTAGTGAAGCACTTACTAATGGCGGAATACCAAATGTATATAGGGAAAGTCCTGGAGCACATGATTTTGCATACTGGGATTATTGTATAGAACAGACAGTTAAGTACATATGTGGGGAGGAATCATTATGGCAGTAATGGATATAAATGTATTTTCAGTTATGTTAAGGCATGGCATGGATGTGACAGTTGTTCTTCCTGATGATATTGATGATGAAGAGCAGCTTAAATGTGTATGGCTGTATCATGGTGGAAGCGGTGATAACACAGAATGGCTGTATCATACAGCACTTGTTGATACAGTTGAGAAAAGACATTTTGCAGCAGTTCTTCCGAATGTTGATGAGTCCTGCTTTGTTAATATGAATATAGGAAACAGATATGAAAGCTATGTTGCAAAGGAGCTTCCATCAATAATATGGAATATGTTTAAGTGTATATCTGACAAAAGAGAGGATAACTATGTGTCAGGATATTCAAATGGTGGATATGGCTGCCTTCATACAGTTTCTTAAGTACCCACAGATTTTTTCAAAGGTGGGAGCGTTTTCGGCAGGTGATAAGGCTGATTCAGCATATGTAAATGATGGAAGTACAAAGGCTAAAGGAAGAATCAATCTTTTTGGAGATGGAGATATACATAATACAGATTATTGTCTTACATATCTTGCAGACAAGCTGATTGCGGCTGATACAGATATTATACCAGACGTATATCACGCATGCGGAGGCAGAGATCCATGGCTTGATATGAATCATATTGTAAGAGATTATTTTCTTGAACATAAGGATGTGTATAAGAATTATGTGTATGATGAGATAGAGGAACTTGGGCATGAGTGGCGTTTCTGGGATATAGAGCTTAACAGATTCCTGGATTATGCCGGCCTTAAAGAAGTAAGACCAGCAAAAGTTAGATAATCTTATTTTATGATGTGCGTAAGCTGTAAGTGAAAGAAGATGTAATATGAAAAAATACATAGTTAAAGGTATTGAAGAGCCTGATTTTGGATGTGAAGGTCTTTTTGGATGGACAGGTTATAACTGATAAAGTTATACTTGAGGCAGAGAATGGAGATATTATTAGTATTGATGCAGCAGATGCGTATCTGTACGAGAAAGATATAAATGTTGGTGATAGTGTCTATATAGATAAATCAGCGGAAAATGTTATAACAAAGTGTTAATGACATTCAATAAAAAATTAATTGGTATAAAATAGCTACAAATAGTAAAGAGAATATTATTTGGAAACGGAGGAGTATTATGGTTAAAGTGACACTTGGAAGCACAGGAATAACAGTTAACAAAAATGGTTTCGGAGCGCTTCCAATACAAAGAATAAGTCATGAAAGTTCGACAGATATATTAAGGAGAGCTTATGAGGCTGGCATAGATTTCTACGATACAGCGAGATTTTATACTGACAGCGAATGCAAGTTAGGTGAGGCACTTTCTGATGTGAGGGAGCATATATACATAGCTACAAAAACTGCAGCAAAAAATGCGGACGAATTCTGGAAAGACCTAACTACAAGTCTTAATAATTTAAAGACAGATTATATTGATATATATCAGTTCCATAATCCGGCAGTTGTCCAAAGCCGGGTGATGGCAGCGGATTGTATGAAGCTATGTGTGAGGCTAAAGAACAGGGCAGGATAAGACATATTGGAATAACTAACCACAGACTTAATGTTGCCAATGAAGCAATAGAGTCTGGACTATATGAAACATTACAGTTTCCTTTTAATTATCTTGCAACAGAAAAAGAGCATAAGCTGGTTGATGACTGCAGAAAGCATAATATGGGATTTATAGCTATGAAAGCACTTTCTGGAGGACTTATAACTGATTCAAAGGTGGCATATGCATATCAGGCTGAATATAATAATGTGCTTCCAATATGGGGAATACAGAGAATGTCAGAGCTTGAGGAGTTTATAAGCTATATAGATAATCCACCAGTTATGGATGATGAGATAAAGTCAGTCATAGAAAAAGATAAGAAAGAGCTGGCAGGCAACTTCTGCCGTGGCTGCGGTTATTGTATGCCTACATGTCCGGCACATATAGAGATTAACAACTGTGCAAGAATGTCCCTTCTTCTTAGAAGATCGCCATCAGAGCTTCAGCTTACAGAGGCTGTACAGGCAAAGATGAAGAAAATAGAAGATTGTATCGACTGTGGACAATGCAAGGCACACTGCCCATATGGACTTGATACGCCAAAGCTTCTTCGTGATAACTATAAGGATTATATCGAGGTGCTTGCTGGCAAACCACTGTAATATTAAAAAGGTATATGATTATAAAAATCAGCACATAATACATATGCATCATGAAGCATTTTTAATGCATCAATGGATGGCAGGATTTATTTCTGGTATTCATATCTGAAGTAAGCATGTTAGGAAAAGAGGTATATGTATGTTGTTGACAGAAAAAGAAATGACAGTATTAAAGGACCTTCAGACACAGGAGAAAAGCTGTGTTGATAAGTATGAAAGGTATACAGGTCTTGCAAAGGATGAAGAGTTAAAGCAGCTTTTTGGTGAACTGAAGAAAAAGGAGCAGGAGCACTATAAGACAATAAGTGGAATGTTAAATGGTGATGTGCCATCTTGTGATTGTAACGATACGGCAGGAAAGGATTATAAGCCGGAAGGTCATTATTCAAAGAGTGAAGCTTCAGAGGATAAAACTAATGACTGTTTTCTTGCTACAGATTGTATAGGAACAGAAAAACTGGTATCTGGCGAGTATAATACTAACGTATTTGCATGTTGTGCATCAGATATAAGAAAGGTACTCGCTGATATTCAGATAGAAGAACAGAATCATGCCGAAATGCTTTATAAGTATAAGATGGCAAATGGCATGCAGTAGTTGAAAGTGCGAAATATTCAGACAATTTAATACAATAATCAAAATATATAAGGTGCCATGAACAATTGTTACAATTTCATGG
>ENA-OQER01000132-OQER01000132.1-human-gut-metagenome-genome-assembly--contig:-NODE-132-length-39917-cov-15.556497_pt1 | contig 39917 bp, 40 predicted proteins | sample MGYA00242797_ERZ504639 | MGnify/ENA primary metagenome ERZ504639 (study PRJEB26092, sample SAMD00036306) | human gut metagenome | host: Homo sapiens | study: EMG produced TPA metagenomics assembly of... | reverse complement strand
TCCACGAACTCACCATTCTTTCTCTTTTCTCTCCACAAGCATGTTGAAGAGCTTTCGCTTGCGGTCGCCCTCTACAAAGCGGCGGAAGAAGACATTGGGGATAGCCACACCCAGGGCGATGCAAATGATGGCGAGCGATGCCTTGATCATATTGTTCATGCCGACAGTAACCTCGCCTACCACGCCGTGCATATCAATGAAGGCAAAGAGAGCGCGATACATCAAGACACCCGGAACCATTGGGATGACACTCGGGATGGTGATACACTGATGAGGAGTGTGGAACCAGTGGCGCGCCTTGATGACGATGATGCTGATGAGAGCCGAACCTGCCAGAGAACCAATACTGAGACCCATGTCAAGACCAATATTGCCATTACTTGGACCCAGGTTGACAAAGTTGCGGAAACAGACAGCGATGATACCTCCCACAGCAACTGCCGGCAGCAGACGGCGCGGAATGCTGAAGATGGTGGAGAAGCCCATGGCCGATACGGCTGCTGCTATGGCGTATTCCCAGTAGGCATGATGGGGCGTCATGGTAAGGTCGGTCACAAAATTGTCGATGTGGCACACCTGTATGGCGAATGCTATACCGAAAGCCATAGCCAATACCATCAGCAATGTGTTGAGGGCTCTTATCATTCCCACTTCGATATAGCCGTCTACCATGTCGCTTACGAAATTGATAAGTGGCACTCCCGGTACGATAAACAGAGCGCAGGCCATCAGCGGATGCCATGGTGTGGCAGAGAGCATGAAGCCTGGTAGGCTGGAGGCAATGGATGGGGTGAGCGACAGGAAAGAGGTGGCCCATGCGATGAGTGTTGCCACGAAAGCGGCAATACCAATAGCTACATAGTTGTTGCAACCCTTAGTAGGCAGGAACATGCGAAGGCGGAAACCTAAGATGGCAGCCAGCGAACAATAGAAGAAGGCAGGCCAGTCGCAACCGAACTGTATGCAGAAGCCACCACAGGCGAAGCCGCCGCCCACAGCCACTTGCCATGGTGTGAAACTGCGCTTGGTGGACTTGATGTCCTGCAGAGCCTGCTCATACTGGTCGAGCGAGTAGTCTTCCTTGATGGCGCGCATGTCAGCTTGCTCACCAATGAGATGGTGGTAAGGTTGATGCCATGCTTCTCGCAGCGCTGAAACTTCGTGAAAGAGTGTTCCTCGTCGCTGTAGTTCACCATCAGCACATTCCAGTTTACAAAAAGGTGGATGTACTGTTCGTCGAGTCCTAAGAAGGCTGCCGTGCGCTTCATGGTTCGCATGATGCGCGATGTGTCGGCGGCACTCTCCATCAGCAGACTGCCTGTACGGAGCAGCAGGTCGAGTTTGCGTCGAAGCTCCGACTCGGCTATCTCCTTGCAGTTGCAGTTGTCCTTGTTGTTGCCGCATTTGCAGTTTTCCTTGCTCTCTTGTTGGGCCAACAGGGCCTCCATTTCTTTTCCGTGATCCATTGATGTTTTTTATATAACTATTTTTCTCTTTACTTGTTTCTTACTCAAGTTTCGCAAATTATTCACCTTCCTGTCCGTTATTATCCGAACACGAAGATGATGATCTGAATGGTTACGATGCGCAGGAACATGGCGAATGGGTAAACATTGGCGTAGCCCACTGAAGGCGCATCGGCACTGGTCTGGTCTCTCACATAAGCCAAGGCTGAAGGATTGGTGTTGGCACCAGCCAAAACGCCCAGGAGAGTGTAGTAGTTGATGTGGAAGGCATAACGGCCTATGATGCCGCCCAACAAGATTGGTATCATGGTGATGGCTATGCCGTAGAGAATCCATATCATGCCCGACTCTGTGGCTACGGTCTGTATGAACTGCTCGCCTGTGCCCAATCCCACACATGCCAGGAAGATGCAGATGCCTATCTCGCGAATCATCAGGTTGGCTGAAATCGTATTATAGGTCACAAGGTTGTACTTAGGACCAAAGTATCCTATCAGGATAGCCACGATGAGCGGACCGCCTGTCAGTCCGAGTCGCAGACTCTCTGAAATGCCAGGGATAAAGAATGGTATGTTGGCAACGATACATCCTAACATGATGCCCAAGAAGATTGGTATCAGGTTGGGGTAGTTGAGTCGTTTCATCTGGTTACCCAGTACCTTCTCGGTATGGCTGATAGCCAACTCTGTGCCTACTACTGTAACTCGGTCGCCCAACTGCAGCTTGAGGCTTGGAGTGGCAATAAGGTCTACACCTGCACGGTTTACCCGGGTGATGTTGGTACCCAGGTTGGAACGTATCTGCATCTGGCTGATGGTCTTGCCGTTGATGCCTGGTTTGGTGATGAGGATACGGCGGGTTATCAGCTCGTTGCCAAACTGTTCCCAGTCCATCTCCACCTGTTCGCCCAGCAAGGCTATGATAGCTCCTGTACGGCAGGATGAGCCACAATGAATACCACATCGTTCTCATTGAGCACGGTATGCCCGTTGACTATCTCATGATGCTCGTCGCTGTCGGGACGGTGAATCTGTGAAATCATGAAGTCGCGTCCCAAGAGCTCGCGTACCTGCTTTACGGTGTCGCCAAATATCATCTTGTTGGTGATTTTCACCGAGAAGGTGTTCAGAGTCATGGCTTCCAAGTGGCCCTTACCGCTCTTTGCCTCGCTCTCCTCCTTCTCCTTATTAATATGTAGAGCAAATCTCAGGATGGCGAACGACAGGATAACGCCGAGCACACCCATAGGATAGGCGATGGCGTAGCCGGTTGCGATGCTGGGGGCATCGATATGGCGCAGGTCGCTGAACGCCTGTTGTGCGGCACCCAGTCCGGGAGTGTTGGTTACAGCACCCGACAGGATACCTGCCATAGAGGTAATGGAAGTTCCCGAAGCATAGAATATTCCCAATGTGGTAGCGATACTCAGCGCTATCACTATGATGCTGAGCATGTTGAGACTTCTACCGCCATTCTTGAACGACGAGAAGAAGCTGGGACCCACCTCAAGACCGATGGAGTAAACGAAGAGTATCAGTCCGAACTCCTTCAGAAAGTGGAGCAGGTGCTCATCGAGGTTGAGCGAGAAATGACCGAAGACAAGACCGATGAAAAGAATCCAGGCCAAGCCTAAGGACACACCTTTCACTCGGATTTTGCCTAAACACAGGCCCAGCGTAATGACCAAAGCTAAAATCATCACCGAATGGGCTACACCGCCTCCCCAAAGGTCGGGAAAACCATAAAACAGATTCCTTAAAATTTCCATAACTACTTTTTGTAATTCGAGATTCGCAATTTCTCTCTTACATGCGAATGTTTGGTTCGTATTTGAATTTTCGGGTGCAAAGGTACTAATTTTTATTGATTTATAGCTTTGTCTCATGCTTTTTTTGTACTTTTGCAGCCGAAATTTTATGTGGAGAGGCTTTCCCGCATTTTTCATCGTGCGATAGAAGGAACTTTTGTGACTTCATCGCCCGGTTTCAACATACTTTTAAGTAACAAAGTACATTCTCATCATGTTGGATATAAAGAGTTTGGAGGGCAAGCGTATTGCCGTTTTGCTTTCGGGAGGAGTTGACAGCTCCGTAGTGGTTTGGGAGTTCGCCCGTCTGGGCTTGCATCCCGACTGCTTCTATATCAAGATTGGACCCGAGGAAAAGGAAGAGTGGGACTGCTCTTCTGAGGAAGACCTCGAGATGGCTACTGCCGTAGCTGCCAAGTATGGTTGCAAGTTGCAGGTGGTAGACTGTCATCAGGAATACTGGAACGAGGTGACACGCTACACCATGGAGAAGGTGAAGGCTGGCTATACGCCCAATCCTGACGTGATGTGCAACAGGCTCATCAAGTTTGGTGCCTTCGACGAGAAGATGGGGCACAACTATGACCTGATAGCAACTGGTCATTATGCGCAGACAGAGATTGACGAGCAGGGTGATAAGTGGCTGGTGACAAGTCCCGATCCTGTGAAGGATCAGACCGACTTCCTGGCACAGATTTATTCCTGCAGCTTCGCAAGGCCATCTTCCCCATTGGGCATCATGTGAAGAACGAGGTGCGTGAGATAGCCGAGGCAGAACATCTCGTCAATGCCAAGCGCCGCGACAGCCAGGGCATCTGTTTCTTGGGGCAGATCAACTACAATGACTATATCCGCCGTTACCTGGGCGACAATCCTGGTGATGTGGTTGAGTTGGAAACGGGCAAGCGCATCGGTGAGCACAAGGGATTGTGGTTTCACACCATAGGGCAGCGCAAGGGACTTGGCTTCGGTGGCGGTCCCTGGTTTGTGGTGAAGAAAGATGTGGAGCACAATATCCTTTACGTGAGTCATGGCTATGACCCGCAGACTGCCTATAAGAAGGACTTTCCGCTGCATGACTTCCACTTCCTTACCCGCGAGGTGGACATGCATCATGTCACCTTCAAGATACGCCATACCCCCGAGTATCATCCTGCCACAATAGAACGTATGGAGGATGGAAGGCTGATGGTACATGCCGCGGAAGCCATACACGGAGTGGCTCCAGGCCAGTTCTGCGTGGTATATGATGAGAATCATCATCGTTGCTATGGTTCAGGCGAAATAACGGTATAAGCAGAGTCAACTGTCGTAAGTTCAGAAGTTATAGAGAAACTTGAGTCAATAAAAATATGTGAACATCCAACAGGATAGTCAAAAATAGTACAATAATTATAAAAAATCAGTTGAAAGGGCTGATAATTCGGATTTTTTGTCTAATTTTGCACCTTGGTTTTATATAGGTGCCGTCAGGCACCATGTTACTATAAAGAAAAGAATAAAGAAATTATTAAATAATAATGAAGAAGAAAATTCAGTTCAGTCTCGTATATCGAGACATGTGGCAGAGTTCTGGTAAGTTCCAGCCACGCAAGGATCAGTTGGCTAAGATAGCCCCAGTAATCATCGAGATGGGATGCTTTAGCCGTGTAGAGACCAATGGCGGTGCTTTCGAGCAGGTAAACCTCCTCGCTGGTGAGAATCCTAATGATGCAGTTCGTGCATTCTGCAAGCCTTTCAATGAGGTGGGTATCAAGACCCACATGCTCGACCGTGGATTGAACGCTCTTCGTATGTATCCTGTGCCAGACGATGTACGTGCCTTGATGTACAAGGTAAAGGCTAAGCAGGTACCAACATCACCCGTATCTTTGATGGTTTGAACGATGTTCGCAACATCATTCCTTCTATCAAGTGGGCCAAGGAGGGCGGCATGACTCCACAGTGTGCACTCTGTATCACTAACTCTCCTGTTCATACTCTCGAATATTATATGAACATTGCCGACCAGCTCATCGCTGCCGGTGCAGAGGAAATCTGCTTGAAGGATATGGCTGGTATCGGTCAGCCTGCATTCCTCGGTAAGCTTACAAGATGATCAAGGACAAGTATCCAGAGATTATCATCCAGTATCATGGTCACTCTGGTCCTGGTCTCTCTATGGCTTCCATCCTCGAGGTCTGCAACAATGGTGCCGACATCATCGATACAGCCATCGAGCCTTTGTCATGGGGTAAGGTTCATCCAGACGTAATCTCTGTCATCAGCATGCTGAAGAACGAGGGCTTCGAGGTTCCTGAGATTAATATGAGCGCATACATGAAGGCTCGTGCCATGACTCAGGAGTTCATCGACGAGTGGCTTGGCTACTTCATCAACCCAGGCAACAAGATCATGTCTTCACTCCTGCTCGGTTGCGGTCTCCCAGGCGGTATGATGGGAAGTATGATGGCAGACCTCGGCGGTATGCGTCAGACCATCAACAACATCCGCAAGAAGAAGGGTGAGGAAGAGTTGTCTATGGACGACCTCCTGATCAAGCTCTTCGACGAGGTAGAGTATGTATGGCCACGCGTGGGTTATCCTCCATTGGTAACACCATTCAGCCAGTACGTGAAGAACATCTCCCTGATGAACCTCCTCACCATGGAGCAGGGCAAGGGCCGATTCGTGATGATGGACGACTCTATGTGGGGTATGATCCTCGGTAAGAGTGGTAAGATTCCAGGCAAGATAGATCCCGAACTCGTAGAGCTTGCCAAGAAGCAGGGTCGTGAGTTTACTGATGTTGATGCTCACACATTGCTTACCAATGCGCTCGACGACTTCAAGAAGGAGATGGACGAGAATGGTTGGGAGTATGGTCAGGATGACGAGGAACTCTTCGAACTTGCCATGCACCCAGAGCAGTATCGCAATTACAAGAGCGGTCAGGCTAAGAAGAACTTCTTGGCAGACCTGCAGAAGGCTAAGGATGCCAAGCTTGGCTCAACATTGACTCCTGCCCAGTTGGCAGAGTTCAAGCATGCCAAGCTGATGCCATCGTAGCACCTGTTGCCGGTCAGATCTTCTGGGAGTTCCAGGGCGAGGGCGAGTGCCAGCCAGCCGTAGAGCCATTCATCGGCAAGGAGTATAAGGAAGGTGATGCCTTCTGCTACATCCTGGCTCCATGGGGCGAGTTCGAGACCGTTCCCGCAGCTCTTGGCGGAAAGCTTGTAGAAATCAATGCCAAGCAGGGCAGCAAGATTCGCAAGGGCGATGTGATCGCCTACATTGAGCGAGAGGCTGAATAATGTTGAATGTTCAGTGTTTAATGTTTACTTTGCAAGTATCGTGCGTGAGCCTAATTAAACACTGAACATGACAAACCAAACATTAAATAGATGAATTATCAAGCTATTATTGATAAGTATTATCCTGAGGATGATGAGCTTCGTCATATCCTCATTACCCATAGTCAATCTGTAGCGCGAAGAGCGCTACAGATTGTTTCGTCTCATCCGAACTGCATCTTGATGCTCAGTTTGTGGAAGAGGCAGCCATGCTTCACGACATCGGAATCTATCTTACCGATGCTCCTGGCATCATGTGTTTTGGCAGTCAACCCTACATCTGTCATGGTCGTCTGGGTGCCGAACTGATGCGTCGTGAAGGCTTCGAGCGCCATGCACGAGTGTGCGAGCGCCATACGGGAGCAGGCATCACATGCCAGCAGATAGAGAGTCAGAATCTGCCTTTGCCCCATCAGGATTTCCTTCCGGAAACCATGGAGGAAAAGGTGATCTGCTATGCTGACAAGTTCTTCAGCAAGACTCATCTCGATCGTGAGAAAACCATCCTGCAGGCTGAGAAAAGCTTGGCCAAGTTTGGCGAGGAGGGTGTCCTGCGCTTCAAGGAGTGGGAAAAAATGTTCGAATGAGCTAAAAAGACGTCAGCATGATGTGTAATCTAAGCAGAAATGCTTAACTTTGCAAACTAAATGAGAAAATATCCTTTCATAGCACTTTTGTTGTTTGCCTTCATCTGTATGATGCAAGTCCCAACATGCCGTTCTTCAAGAAGAAAAAGAAGAAGCTGCCGCCGACTCTACGGCTGTGGTCGATTCTGTCTTGCGCGACTCAGCAGGCAATGTGGTGGCTGATACTGCCCGCATGGACTCTCTGCAAAAGGCTATCTGGAAGCACAACCAAGTGGTGGACGACAGTATTCATCTCGACAGTATTGCCCGCAAGAAGTCGGGTGGAGTAGATGCTCCTGTCACTTATTCGGCTTCCGACTCGCTTGTCTATGACGCCAAGAACAAGGTGGCGCATCTTTATGGCTCTGCGCAGGTGAAGTATGAAAATATGGATCTTGCCAGCGACCGTATTTCGATGGACATCGATAAGAGTAACGTGAAGGCTATGGGTACGGCCGACTCTACTGCCGAAGGTGGTGTAAAGGGAAAGCCTGTATTCAAGATGGGTAGCGACGAGTATGATACCGATACCATCAAGTTCAACTTCAAGAGCAAGAAAGCCCTTATTAATAATGTATATACCGAGCAGCAGGACGGTTTCCTGTCGGGTATGCGCTCCAAGCGCGACTCTTCAGGAGTGATCTATCTGCAGCATGGACGTTACACCACCTGCGATGAGCCACATCCTGATTTCTATATCTCGCTCTCGCGTGCCAAGGTGCGTCCTGGCAAGGATGTAGTCTTTGGTCCGGCTTACCTCGTGGTGTGTGATGTGCCTATGCCTTTCGCCATTCCTTATGGTTTCTTCCCCTTTACCAAGAGCTATAGCAGCGGTTTTATCATGCCTACTTATGGCGATGAGAGCGACCGAGGATTCTATTTGCGCGATGGTGGATATTATTTTGCCATCAACGACAAATGGGACTTGAAACTCTTGGGCGAAATCTACACCAAGGGCTCTTGGGGACTCTCGGCTGCCAGCAACTATCGCAAGCGATACAAGTATTCGGGAAGCTTCTATTTCAGCTATCAGGATACCAAGACAGGTGATAAGGGAATGCCCGACTTTGCCGAGCAGGAGAGCTTCAAGTTGCAGTGGAGCCATCGACAAGACTCCAAGGCCAATCCTTACAGTTCGCTTTCTGCCAGCGTCAACTTCGCCTCAACCAGTTATGAGCGCAACAATCTCAACTCGCTCTACAATCCACAGTCGATGACGCAGAGTACCAGAACCTCTTCTGTCAACTGGAGCACCAACTTTTCGAGCATAGGTATGTCGCTGACGGCAACTACCAACCTCTCGCAGAACATGCGCAACTCTTCGTTGGCAGTCACTCTGCCCGACCTCAATATCAACATTGCACGTTTCTATCCATTCCGTCGCAAGAAGATGGTGGGTGACGAGCGATGGTATGAGAAGATAGCCCTGAGCTATACAGGACATGTGAGCAACTCCATCTCCACTAAGGAAGACCTGCTTTTCAAGAGCAATCTTATTAAAGACTGGCGCAACGGATGGGAACATCGCATTCCGGTAAGTGCCAACTTCACGCTCTTCAAGTACATCAACATCAGTCCTAACTTCAACTTTACCGACCGTATGTACACTAATAAGGTCACTAAGTCGTGGGACGAGCAGAAACAGGTCGAGGTGGCTGATACGACCTATGGTTTCCATAATGTGTACAACTGGAACATGAGCATCAGTGCCTCTACCAAACTTTATGGTTTCTGGGTGCCCAACCGCAAGCTCTTCGGTGACAAGATACAGGCCATACGCCACGTGCTCTCGCCAACTGTAAGCTTCAGCTATGCGCCAGACTTTGGTGCTTCTCGCTATGGATACTGGGATACTTATCAGAAGACGGATGCCAATGGAAATGTATCGCTCGTCAGCTACTCGCCTTATCAAAACTCGCTCTTTGGAGTGCCGGGCAAGGGTAAGCAGGGAAGCATTTCCTTCACGTTGGGCAACAACCTCGAGATGAAGGTCAAGAGCGATAAGGACTCCACCGGATTTAAAAAGATAAGTCTTATCGATGCTTTCGATATCAATATGAGTTACAATACGGCAGCCAAGGTGCGGCCATGGAGTGACCTCGGTATCGACTTGCGCCTGAAATGGTGGAAAAACTATACTTACAGTATGCATGCTGTCTTTGCCACCTATGCCTATGAACTCGACGAACAGGGAAATCCTTATGTGGGAACATACTGAGTGGGGCAAGGGACGTTTCGGACGTTTCCAGGGTATGTCGCAGAACTTCTCTTTCACGCTTACGCCTGAAAAGTTGAAGAAACTATTCGGAGGAGGCGATGACAGCGACAGCGATAACTCCCGCAACAGGGATGACGATGAGGGTGTAGATACCAGTATCGAAACCAATATCGACGATGACATGGAGGCAGGAAAGCATGGAGCCAAGAAAAAGGGCGGAAAGGCCAAGACCGATGACGACGGTTACATGGCTTTCAATATGCCTTGGTCGCTTTCTGTGGGTTACGGTATCACCATGGGTGAGGATACTCGCCGCGAAAAGTTCAACGAGAGCACCATGCGCTATCCATACAAGTTTACCCAGACTCTCAACTTCAGTGGTAACGTGCGTATCAGTGATGGCTGGAACATCAGCTTCTCATCTGGCTACGACTTCGAGAATAAGGCCATGAGTATGACAACTGCTTCTCTGCAGCGCGACCTCCATTGTTTCAATATGAGTTGTTCGGTGGTGCTGGCTCCTTATACCAGCTATAACTTCACGTTCCGTTGTAACGCTTCTACGCTTACAGATGCTTTGAAGTACGATAAGCGAAGCGGTTATTCCAACGCCGTGCAGTGGTATTGATGCTCGAAAGATAGACTGACACCTTATTTATATATATAAGGATCAACTTTCGCAAGTTCAATAGAAGATATTTTACATAGAATAGGCTTTTGCAACCAGGTTGCAGAAGCCTTTTTGTATTTTTGCATCCGAAAACGAAAAGAAGTGTAATATAACTAAAGTATCTTATCAATATGGAATCAAATCATCATCATCACGAATGTGGTTGTGCTCAAGGTTCTCACGGTTGTGGCTGTGAGCATCATCACGAGCATCATCATGACGAGCATGGAAGCCTTGGCAAGCGCCTTCTGCTCATCTCGGTCACTGTATTATTGCTTATAGGAGCTTACTTCGTCGAGAAGACATGCGCGCTTTCCACCTGGCAGTTGCTCCTGGTTTATCTTGTTCCCTATCTGCTGATAGGTCATGACACCTTGGGCGAGGCTGCCGAGGGTATTGCTCATGGCGATGTGTTCAATGAGCATTTCCTGATGACCATTGCCACCATAGGAGCCTTGTGCATCGGTTTCTTTCCGGGCGAGGAGACTGAGTTTGCTGAGGCTGTCTTCGTCATGCTTTTCTTCCAGGTGGGTGAACTCTTCGAAGGCTATGCTGAGGGAAAGAGTCACGACAGTATCTCACATCTTATGACCATCCGTCTGATGTGGCTCACGTCTGTCATGGAGAAGAGGTAGAGACTGTAGCCCCCGAGACGGTACAAATCGGTGAGACTGTTTTGATAAAACGAGGAGAGAAAGTGCCTCTTGATGGTAAGGTCGTCAGTGGTTCTGCGCTTCTTGACACTTCTGTCCTTACGGGCGAGAGTGTACCGCGTGAGGTAAAAGAGGGCGATGAGGTTTATTCGGGTTGCATCAATGTGAAGGGAGAACTGCGTTTGCAGACCACCAAGACCTTTGGCGAGAGTACAGCCTCTCGCATCATAGCCTTGGTTGAGGGTGCCGATGCAAGCAAGTCGCGCAGTGAGTCTTTCATCACCCGCTTTGCCCGCATTTATACTCCAGTCGTTGTGCTGGCAGCCTTGGTTTTAGCTATTGTTCCGCCTCTCTTAGGCTCTTTAGACTTGGGGGTGCAGCTCTTTGGCGAGGGCGGTTTTATGCAACTGTTACCTCTATGGCTCAACCGTGCGCTTATCTTCCTTGTGGTATCCTGTCCTTGTGCCTTGGTTATCAGTGTGCCGCTCACTTTCTTCGGTGGCATTGGAGGAGCCTCCCGCGCAGGTATTCTCATCAAGGGAAGCAGTTATATGGATGCCCTTGCCAAGGTTGGCGTAGTGGTGTTTGATAAGACTGGAACGCTGACTCATGCGAGGTGTTGGTACAAGCCGATGAGGGTGCGCCTGTTGTGGTAGGCGACCGTGTAAAAGAAAGCAGTGCCGAGGCTATAGCAGTTGCGCCGTGAGGGTGTCGTCAAGACGGTGATGCTTACAGGCGACCGTCAGGAGGTGGGCGATCGCATAGCCCGTCAGTTGGGTCTCGATGAATATAAAGCCGAACTGATGCCTGCCGATAAGTTGGTTCATGTAGAACAACTGCTGAAACAGAAGCCTGCAGGCAGGACTTTGGCTTATGTAGGTGATGGCATCAACGATGCGCCCGTATTGAAGAGGGCAGATGTAGGAATAGCCATGGGTGCCTTGGATGTGATGCTGCCATCGAGGCTGCTGATGTGGTGTTGATGGACGATGAGCCTCGAAAGGTTCCTCTTGCTGTTCACATTGCCCGTCGCACCATCCGCATTGCCCATCAGAATGTGGCCTTTGCCATAGGAGTCAAAGTGGCAGTCCTGTTGCTTGCCACCGTGGGTTTAGGTACCATGTGGATGGCTGTCTTCGCCGATGTCGGCGTAACGGTTCTTGCTGTCCTCAATGCCATGAGAGCATTGAAGAAAGTGGAATAGCATAGTTGATTCTATAAAAACACCAACCACCTGTCTTGGAAATCCAAAACAAGTGGGTTGTTATTTTTAGGGCATTTTTACCTTTTACCTTTTTACCTTTTTACTTTTTTACCTTTTTACCCTTTTACCTTTTTACCCTTTTACCCTTTTACCTTTAAAAGTCTGATACTCATGGGGCTCACGGTGATGAGTCGTTTCTTGTAGAGGTCGCCAATGGCACGCTTGAATACCTTTTTGCTGACATGGAAGCGTTCGTAGATATCGTCAGCCTCGCTCTTGTCGCCTAAGTCGCAGGCACCATCGTTATCGAGCAGATACTGGTAGAGTGTTTCGGCAAAGTCGGCAGTTTGCTGTTGTCCTGTTTTCTGCAGACTCACATCAATCTTTCCGTCGGGGCGCACTCTTCCGATATAGCCTTTCATTCTGTCGCCAGTATGAATGTACTGGAATATCTGGTCCTGATAGAGCAGACCAGGGTACTGGTTGTCGATGATGACCTTGAAGCCGAGGTCTGTCTTCTGCCAGATCAGCAAGTCCACTTCGTCGCCATGACGATAGTGAGGATGTTCCTCCGACAGGTATCGCTCCACCTTGGCAGATGCTACGATGCGATAGCTCTCCTCGTCGATATGTACGTGAACGATGTATGACTGGCCCAAAACCATGCGCTTCTTTTGTTCACGGAAGGGACAGAAGAGGTCTTTCATCAGTCCCCATCCCAAGAAAGCGCCATATTCGTTCACCCATTTCACTTCGAGATAGGCGAAGTCGCCCACTTTGGCAAGTGGCTTCTCGGTGGTAGCGATGAGTCGCTCGTCTTGGTCGAGGTAGATAAACACCTCAAGCTCGTCGCCAATGCTCACCTCTTCGGGTACGTAACGGGTAGGAAGAAGGATCTCTCCTTCTTCACCTCCGTCAAGGTAAATGCCGAAGTCTACTCTTTTCACCACTCTCAGGCTGTTGAAATCGCCTAATTTTATCTTGTTGCTCATATATGTGTTCTTTGTTTTTCTGTAGGTTGTCTTTATTCTTCGCTCTTCACGTTTTCGTTCTTCACTTCTTCGTTCTTTTCTACCATACCGTCTTTCAGGTGTATGGTTCGGTCGGTAATAGCGGCAAGTCCCTCGTCGTGTGTGACAATGACAAAGGTTTGTCCGAACTTGTCGCGCAGATCGAAGAAGAGCTGATGCAGTTCAGCCTTGTTGTGTGAGTCGAGGCTGCCCGAAGGTTCATCGGCAAGGATTACAGCAGGATGATTTACCAAAGCTCTTGCCACAGCCACGCGTTGCTTCTCACCTCCCGACAGTTCTGCAGGTTTGTGAAGAGCTCTTTCGCTCAGCCCCATAAGTCGAGCAGTTCTTCTGCCCTTGCCTTGGCTTCCTTGCGGCTCTTGCTGCAATGAAAGCAGGAATCATGATGTTTTCGAGAGCGGTAAACTCAGGCAGTAACTGATGAAACTGGAATACGAAACCGATATGCTGGTTACGGAAGTCGCTCAACTTTCGCTGTGACAGTTTGCTCACGTCAATACCGTCTACCACTACGCTTCCCTCATCAGGACGGTCGAGTGTGCCAATGATCTGTAGCAGGGTGGTCTTGCCTGCGCCACTGGGGCCTACGATGCTTACCACCTCACCTTTATTGATATGCAGGTCGATACCTTTAAGCACCTGCAGCGAGCCGAAGCTCTTTGTTATTCCTTTGATGTCTATCATTGTTGTTTGTTATTATTCCATTTAAGTTCTGAAATTTCAGATTTTCCACAAAAGACAGTCACAGCTCCTTTAATGGTTTTGGATATTTGTAACCCTTTGTAGGTAACATGAATAATTGTTCCACCATAAATATTTCTTTCTACTATAAGGATGATTCCTAAAAAGTTGAAATACTTCATAGTTATTTGTTTGAATTAAGTTCTAAATTCTTTTGCAAAAATAAGCAATTTTGTATAAACCTCAAAAAGAAATAAAGGAAAAGGTAGAAAATGAGCTATAAATGTTTTTAAAAGGCAACAATGTTGTATGATAGATAGATAAAATTTAAATTTTATCGGATCACCTGCAAAAACGCGTTTGATTGCGCTGAAAAGGAAATCTTTGTTAAACATAAAAAATATTTTATGTTATGTATGGTTATTAAAAGAATTTTATGTATCTTTGCGTCGTGATAAGTAAACAATAGTATTGATTTAAATTCAAGCCAATGAATGAAGATGAAGAATTAGAAAAGCAGATTAGACTACAGAAAAAGCTGCTAAGTGATTACAACAAGCTGAGAGAAGCCTACTATATTGATGATAAAACATATTGGAAATATATGGATATAGGATTAGATAAACTTTCTGCTTTGCTTAAAAGAAGAAACAAAAAATAATGAACCGCGCCATCTTTCGGGTGGGCTTAAAACAAAAAAATATGGAGAATAACACAGAATTACTCAAGGAATACGCATCTCTTGCAGGCAGGGAGGATGCCAAGAGCGAGGCACGTAAGGCAGAGATTCTAAGCTACATCAAGACTCATGCCAATGATGCAGACAGAGAGGAAGCCAAGGCTTTCATTGGTCAAAAGATGGAGCAAATAAAAGATAATGTAGAGGTGTTGCGCAAGCAGATAGAGACAGAGGATTATAAACTTCTTCCTCTTCGCTACATCGCAGAAGTTTACTTCGGCAAGAGTGCCGCATGGCTCTCGCAGCGTCTCAACGGCTCTGAAGTGCGTGGACACGTCTATACGCTCAGCACTGAGCAAAAAGACATCTTCAACCAGGCTGTCCAGGAGATAGGCAAAAGAATTAGCTCTTTGCAATTGGCTTAGAGTTTACTTATCACACAATCGAGCCCTCGAAAGTTCATGCTTTCGGGGGCTTTTACTTATTACTGAACTTTAGCAAGTTCAGAAGTTCCATGCCGAGAGCCTTCCTGGTAAGAAGGTCAAACTCGCACTTCTCAAACAGATCCTCATCGCTGCAGCCGAATCCCTCCTTCAAGACTGACTTAGCCACGAGTATGCGGATGGAGGCATTTGGGCGACCGCTCTTCTTGCCTTCAGGGAACAAAGGCTTGAATATCTCCTCATCAATCTTGGTTGTCACGAGACTATAAAACTGGTTATGCCATGAGTTGGGGTCAGAATACTTCTTTGAAGCCCGACTTCCTAACTGCATTGAGGGAGCCGTGAATATATTTAACTGAGGATTCGTATCTGTCTTTTTAAACATAGTCATTCTGTTTGATTGATAGTGTAAAGATACGAAAAATACTCCAGATAATGGCATAAATCGAAGATTATTATCGTGGAATATAAACATTTTAAACAGGCCTTACTTTTTAAAGTGGGCTCAGTAGTTAGATAAAAAACTTAAAATTTCTTTATTTTTGTGATTGTAACAAAAATGTAACACGTAGATTTGTATAAATTACATTTTTTATAGTACCTTTGCAGCCGCTTAATAAAGATGAGTATTTACTAATTAACATTTGAAGAGACATTATGCAGAAAAAAACTTACATGAAGCCTCTTGTTAGCTTATATGCTATAGAGGCGTTGACCATTTTTGCTGGCAGTCCAGGCAAGCCCGCTAAAGTAAACCCCTCTGGCTTTCAATTCGAAGAAGATATAATAAGTGGAGATGACGAAGACGTTTGGGAATAGGCATGAGAACAATTAGAAATTAACCACAGGAACACAAATTGAAAACGGATTAGAACATGAAAAAGTTTTTGTATTCAGTATTTATGTTGGCTGCTGTAGTTCTCGCAGCCTGTAGCAACGATGACAATGGCGATACACAGCCAAAGAGAGGAATGACCCTCAATGCTTCTGTTGAAAATCTTAGCTCGCGTGCCACTATGACAGATGAAAGCGGCACATGGAAGTTTGCATTTGCCGAGAACGACCAGGTGATTGTAAGCAATAACAAAATATCAAATTACTATACTTCACAAATAATGGCAGCCAGTTTACCAGTACTGATGCCATGGTTACTACTGAGGATGCCAACTGGTATGCTTACTTCCCAGGTAATGAAGTGGACCTGACAAACCAGACAGGTAATTTTGCCGATGTGGCAAACAAGTTTGCTGTAGCTGGAGGAACAGCCCTGGCTACAACGGGCGAAAAAGGTCTTTCGATCGCTCTGAAGCCCAAGGTGGCTGTACTGCGCGTAGTGGCAGTAGACAAGAAAGGCATATTAGACATTCACGTAAAGACAGCTGACAAGTGGGTGAAAGGACTTACTGCCACAAAAGATGCTGCCGACTTCACTGTAAGCACAAGCGACACTAAGACCACCCTGCTCCAAAAAGCAGAAGGCAAAGTGCAGGCAGGCGAAATCAACTATGTAGTAGTACCTGCTGGCGTGAAAATAGAAATATATAATGGAAACTTGCTCCTCAATAAAACCAAGGAAGCTGGTCTTACTGCTGGTAAGTACTACACCATCACCTCGGGTCCTACCAAGGGTACAGAAACTGCTACTTTGGCAAATGGTACAACTGAGACCGTAGAATGGGTACAGTTGTGGGCTGGCGGTCCAAGATTCGCCACAAAGAATGTAGCAGAGGAAATGACATGGACAGACGCTGCAAAGACTGGTAAGGAATACGTATGGGGAACGAACTGGCGCACGCCTACAGCAGAGGAAGTAGAAGTAGAGGGAGGTCTTTTGTTTAATTGGAGTACAGGCCAAGCCCAAGCTGGTTCTCCTACCTTCACCATCACCACTGCTGATGACGGTACTGAAGAAACGGTTGTGTTTACAGGCGTGCAGCTTGGCTATACTAAAAACACGCTGACTCTTTACAAAAAGGTAGTAAATGGTTATAATCAATTTGATTTTTGGACATCTACAAACGATGGAGGGTATGGCTGTAAATTTATTATCTGGAGAAAAGATAACATGACATGGGGTTTTGGCATATCTAGACGTCATGACCCAAACAAAGAAAAACACCTTGTTCGTCCTGTACTTTCTATTCAGAATATTACGAACAACAAAAAGTAAATTTCCCCACTCAACCCCTGTCAATGCAAGTCTTTGTCTTGCCTTGACAGGGGTTATTTATTAGGGCGTCCTGTTCGTTGTACCAATTTTAGCTCACTTTCCTAAGCGTTTTGGTTCGTTCTGTAACCCAGCTTTGGGACAAATAAGTCAACGTGAATTATAAATAAGTAATAACTGAGTCAACTCGTATTATCAATAAAACTTAAAGTGGTCAACTAAAATCGTTAAACCACAACCAATAGAAAAGCCTCGAAATATGAAAGCGGCTTCGATGGTCAATGAAGCCTATTTCGTAGAGCAATGAAAGCGGCTTCGTAAGCAGTTGAAGCCTATTGCATCTTCTTGTATAAGATGTAGGATTTGTTTCATAACTTCTCTTAATTTCCCCCAACTTTTCTTAATTTCCCCAACATCTCTTCACTCCCCGTATGCGAAAGTTGCATTATATGATAGTAATTTAGTATATTTGTGTGCTATTATTAAAAACTAATCAACTACAAGGATGAAAATCAACAAGAACTTTTGGCTCATGCTGCTCATGGCAGGCTGGGCTATGATGAGCAGTACGGCAGCACAGGCTTCCGTGCGAGATACGATAGATATCAACTGGGGATGGCAGTTCCATCGCGGCGATATAAAAGGTATCAGCCTGCCTTCTGACAACATACAGAACACCCATCTCTTGGATGAAGCTATGCAGGGATGCGAGGTCGTCAACCTGCCTCATGACTTCCAACTCTATCAGCCTGGGTGGCACCTGGCGCAGACGAACGTGCCAACAGCAAGGATGCTGCCAATAATGTGAAAAGCCGACTCAGTGCAAGAGGATTCAAGGAGATGGGCATAGGCTGGTATCGATACGAACTGACACCCCAGGAAGAATGGAAGGGAAGACGGGTGATGCTCGACTTCGGAGGCATGATGCTTGTGGGCGATGTCTATGTGAACGGACAGCATGTAGGGGCAACCGACTATGGCTATTTGGGATTCGATATCGACGTGAGCCAGTTGCTCCGTTACGGCGAGAAGAACGAGATAGCAGTGAGGACAGATACACGTGCTGCCAATAACTCGCGATGGTATACGGGCGGCGGACTCTTCCGTGATGTCCGTCTTATTGTCACCAACGACCAACTCTATTTTCCTCGCCATCCACTCTATATCACCACTCGCAACAACCGCGAGGTGAACATTAGGGTAGAGATCGTGAACCGCCAGAAGAAACAGAAAGGAGAGAATTTAGGCGCGATGCCCATAGAGGTGAAAATCCTCGACATGACAGGCAGAGTAGTGGCGCAGCAGAAAACCGACATGCCTTTCAATGCCAAGTGGCGCGACCGCGAATATGAACTGCCTGCCATCACGCTGGAGGGTGCCCAGCTGTGGTCGTGCGATCATCCTTATCTCTATACTGCCGAGGTGACGCTCTACGACAAGGAAGGAAGAGTGGCTGACAAAACACGTGAGCACTTCGGCATGCGTACCATAGAACTGTCGCCCCAGCACGGACTCCTGCTCAACGGAAAGAAAGTGCTGCTCAAGGGTTACGCCAATCATCACACCTTGGGAACTCTTGGTGCAGCAGCCTATCCTCGTGCCATCGAGCAACAGTTGCTCACCATGAAGCGCTTTGGCTTCAATCATATTCGTACATCCCATAATCCTTACAGCGAGGACCTGTTGCGCCTGTGCGACCAGTATGGTATCTTGGTGGTCGACGAACTGTATGATAAATGGAACTCGCAATTCACTGGCGGCAGGGGAGACTTCCTGAGCCTTTGGCAGAAGAACATACCGAGTGGGTGAAGCGCGACCGCAATCATCTGCGTCGTCCTATGGAGCTTGGGCAACGAGCTGCAGCATCGTGCCGACATGCCCTTCAACGACTGGGGAGTAACTCTCTACCGACTGATGCGCCAACTGCTGCATCGCTACGACAACACGCGTCTCACCACGGTGGCAATGCACCCACGTTATCGCAATATCTATACCGACTCGTTGCCTGCCGATCTGGCTGTTGCCACAGAAGTCAACTCGTATAATTACCGTTATATGTACTTCCCCGGCGACATGAAGCGTTATCCCGAAAAGATATTCTATCAGAGCGAGGCGAGCACAGAAGCCATGGGACCCAACTTCTTCGAGATGGAACTCGACAAGGTGATGGGACTTGCCTACTGGGGGGCTGTCGACTACTTAGGCGAGAGTTTGGGCTGGCCACTGAAGGGATGGAACAAGGGAGTGTTCGATATGACCATGCTTCCCAAGCCCGATGCCTACTTCGTGAAGAGTATGTTCTCTGACCAGCCTACAGTACATATCGGTATTATCGAGAAGTCAGGAGGTGACACCCGGTGGAACGGCATCAATGTGGCTACCAGTCAACTCTCAGAGAACTGGAACCGCAAAGAGGGTGAACAGGTATCGCTATATACCTATACCAATGCCGATGAGGTGGAACTGCTGCTCAATGGCAGGAGCCTGGGAGTAAAAAAGAATGACGCTGATCCCAAGCTGCGCAACCGCATACGCTGGGATGCAGTGCCTTATGAGCCTGGCTCATTGGTGGCTGTGGCAAGGAAAGCAGGAAAGGTAGTGGCGCGTCATCAGCTTACCACTACCGGAGAGGCTGTGGCGCTGAAGTTGAAGCCCGAAACTACCGACTGGTATGCAGACGGCAAAGACTTGATGATGGTGAGAGTGACTGCTGTTGACCGCAAGGGGCGTCGCGTGCTGAGTGCTCATGACTTATTACATATAGAGGTGAAGGGCGAAGCCGACATCGTGGCAGTAGGCAATGGCGATATGGCTTCGTCAGAGTTGCCAGTAGGTGACAAGCAGTTGGCAAGCTATGCCTCGCGAAGTCTTTACGAGGGTGCCGCCTGTATCGTTCTCCGTTCCCGTCGTCAGGCAGGCAAGGTGGAGCTGAAGGTGAAGAGCGGAAATCTGTCAGCAGGAAGCCTGCGCATGAATACACAGTAATATATAAGCTTGGAATTTATAGCCTCCCTTGGTGTCGGTGAGGGTAGAAAAAATATAAGACGCAAGGACTGACGATAGTTATCGAAAGTTCTTGCGTCTTCAATAAAGGTTCAAAGTGACTGATAAAGTCAAAGTGAACTTGTGTAGGTTCGGTTACTTGTTGAAAGCATAGTAGAAGCCATCGTTCATCGCCATGCGGAGCTGGAATAAGCCATTCTCGTCGGCAGTGACATTCATCTTTGCGCCACTTGGCAGACAGGCCTGGATGCTGCCGTCCTCATTGAAGCTGAACAGCTCGCGAATGTCGCCGTCCTTGCTGTACGACCAGCTCTTGTTCTTCTTGTTGAATACGAAGTAAGACTTCTCGCCGTCGGGGTCGGTTATCTCGTAACCATTCTTCAAAGTCTTGACAGCATACATGCGACCGTCCTTGCCCATCACGTCCTTGGTGGTTCCCACCTGTCCGATCACCTTCTCGCCTGTCCAGAACTCGATGGAGTTGAGCACGAAGAGGTCGGCTACAGAACATACAGCATAGGCTGGAGAGATGAGGATAAAGATAAGCTCGTTGACAAACTTGTTGCCTGTAGCTCTCTTGTTCCAACTGAGTACTGAGTTGGTAAGGCCGAAAGAGCCGATGCATGAACTGAGAGTCAAGGCACCCACTGTGACTGCGATGACTGATTTGGTGAATGTTTTCTTCATCTTGTTAAAAAATTAATGTATGTTGATAATTGATTATAGTGTTTCCGGTTCTTGAAAAACCCTAAAACTTGAAATGCCGTTTCAGCCAGCGGCTCATCATCTCGTAGGCACTCTCTTCCTCCTGATGCTGAGGCTCGGCGAAAGTGAGATGCTCGCCAGATGCATCACCATGCTGGTCGGGGAAGATGATCATCAGATTGGTGCCGGAGAAGAAACGGGTCAACTCTTCGGGCAGACGCTCAAGGGCAGCCTTGTGAGAGACGGTTCCCTTGCGGGCTGTTACCACCACAAACATGTGGTCGGGAGCTATCTGCGAGGCTATCTGGGGCATTTCGTTCCAATGGGTCATGAGCGTATAGTCGGAACGGACCTCGGGATAGCGGTTCTTGATAAACTCGTTGATGAGCGAAAGAGCTCCATACGGCCATGGAACTGTATTCGGCAGTCGAGGTTGCGTGCCATGCGCGACAGACGTTCTACCCAGCGGTAGAAGCCTGGCTCAAACTCAGCTCTCGAAGGAACAGCCACCTGTATGCGGCGTATGGTGTTGAGCGGCTGGCGGATACGTGCATGATGATCTGGCGGCTGAGTCCATTGAACAGACTCTGATGGAACTCGCCCCAGAACTTAGGTGAGCGCTCCGGATGCATGTGCATGCCGATGATGATCTCGGAACACTGAAACTCGTTGAAGGCGTGCTTGATGCCATTGGCGATGTTGGCAGCTATTCTTACCTGAGTCTGCGTGAGCACATCGGTGCTGCTGCTATCTGGCTGCAATGTTCGAGCAGTCGCTTGCCTTGCTCCTGGTTGTAGCGCATGTCTTTGTCCTCATACACCACATTGAGACAAACCAAACCGCGGTTCAGCTTCTGGTTTCTCACCAAGAAGGCGAGGCTCATCAGGTTGTCGGCATATTCGGGATAGCGCACGGGGATGAGTATCTTCTCATCGTTGGCGCTCTTCTCGTCCTCAGCTTCCGGCAGCTCCTTGTCTCTTAGTACTATCATGCGCGAAGACCAGTCGGTAAGCAGCGAGGAGATGATACAGGTGCACAGTATCATGATCACCACACCGTTGAGCATGTCGTCGTCGACAAGATAGGTGTTTTTGCCTACAAGAATGTTCATTCCCACCATCACCATGGCGATACTGCCGGCAGCATGGGCTGAGGTAAGACCGAACATCATGTGACCCGAAGACAGGGGCAGGCGGAAGCCAAAGCAGGCAGCATAGGCGGCAATGGCCTTGCCCAGGGTGCCAAAGAACACGATGCACAGCACCACCCAGAGAATATGACCGCCCTGGAAGAGCAGTCCCACATTGATCAGCATGCCCACTCCTATCAGGAAGTAGGGAATGAAGAGGCGTTGCCGATAAACTCGAGTCGGTTCATCAGTGGCGACACATGAGGTATATACCTATTTAATATAAGGCCCGCAAAGAAGGCACCAAAGACTCCCTCGATGCCTACCGTCTGCGAGAGGGCGGCACTCATGAAGAGCATGGCCATGACAAAGATAAACTGCATCACGGCATCGCTGTATCGGCGAAGAAACCATCGGGTGAGACGGGGTATGAGGAATATCATCACACTGCAATAAGCGGCAAACTTGGCTGCAAAGAGTACCCAGAAGAGTACGCCGTCGTGTTCGGTGAACGAAGCCACCAGACCCGCCAGCATCACTAAGGCGATGAGCAGGGAGATCATGCTCGACCCCACACTCAGTGTGACGCTCGGCTTCTGTTGCAGTCCGTAACGCGACACGATGGGGTAGGCGATGAGCGTATTCGAGGCCATGATACAGCTCAGCAGGAATGAGGCTTTGGTGGAATAGTCCAAGAGTGTGACGCTCATCCAATAGGTGAGTCCGAAAGGAATAAAGCACGTCAGCAGACCATAAGTGAGCAGTCTCGACTTCGTCTTCTTCATACCCTCCATGTCCATCTCGAGGGCAGCCAGAAACATGATGTAGTACAGACCAACCTTGCCAAACAACTCAAAGGAAGAGTCGCGCTCCAGAATGTTGAGCCCGTATTTGCCTATGAGCACTCCTGCCAATACCATACCGATGATGTGTGGAATGCGGAGCTTACCCATGATGATAGGCGCAAAGAGGATGATGATCATCACGACGAAGAAGATCAGCGTAGGGTCGGTTATCGGGAAATATTGTGCAATGTTCAGCATAGGCATTCTGTTTTTCGGGAGAGTTCTCGAGCATCAGCTGCATCACTCTTCCTATAATATGGGTGCAAAAATAATAATAAATCTTGAAAAAGCAAAGTCTTTTGCCTCCTTATCAATTATATGTGCAAAGATTTTTGTAAATTTGCACCCGGAAAGTAAACTTAAGATAGAAAGATAAGCCCTCTGTCTGCTGATGTTTCATCGTAAATATGAGTAGCGGCGATGGATGAATGAATGATATTTTGTGCAAAATAATGCAGAAATGTTAGCAAAAGTAATAAAAATGCAACAAAAAGCAATAATTTATGGGATTTTTTGCTTGATATTGTAGAAAAAGTCTTACCTTTGCAGCGGATTTGAGAGGATAAGCGTTAGAAGACAACCAAAGATGAGAAATCATCATGCTGGAAAGGAGCATTCTTTTCTTTTCCAAAAGATTCACTTTAAACAACTTTTAAAAAGATTCGATTATGAAAGTAGCAATTGTTGGTGCAAGCGGTGCAGTAGGTCAGGAATTCCTGCGTATCCTTGCTGAGAGAAATTTCCCAATGGATGAGTTGGTGTTGTTTGGTTCTGAGCGTTCGGCTGGACGAAAATACAACTATAAGGGAAAGGACTATGAGGTGAAACTCTTGCAGCATAACGATGATTTTAAAGATGTCGATATCGCATTCACATCTGCTGGCGGTGGAACTTCTGAGGAGTTTGCCGATACTATCACCAAGTATGGTGCTGTGATGATTGACAACTCAAGCGCTTTCCGTATGTGCGACGATGTGCCATTGGTAGTACCAGAGGTAAACGCCGAGGATGCGCTCAACCGTCCACGCAACATCATCGCCAATCCAAACTGCACCACCATCATGATGGTAGTGGTATTGAAGCCTATCGACGACCTGAGCCATATCAAGAAGATTCATATTTCTTCTTACCAGAGTGCTTCGGGTGCTGGTGCTGCAGCCATGGCTGAGCTTGAGCAGCAGTATAAGGACATCATCGAGACTGGCAAGACAGACCATATCAACAAGTTCCCACATCAGTTGGCATACAATGTCATTCCTCAGATAGACAAGATGACTCCTAACGACTATACCAAGGAGGAGATGAAGATGTACAACGAGACTCGTAAAATCATGCACTCGGATGTTCGCACCAGTGCCACTTGTGTACGTGTTTCCTCACTTCGTTCTCACTCAGAGAGCGTATGGTTCGAGACCGAGAAGCCATTGGCTGTAGAGGACATCCGTAAGGCTTTGGAGGCTGCTCCTGGCGTAACCGTAAAGGACGACGCACAGAACTACGTATATCCCATGCCTTTGGAGAGTGCGGGTAAGGACGATGTCTATGTAGGCCGTATCCGTAAGGATCTCGCCGATGACAACAGCAATACATTGTGGCTCACAGCGACCAGATTCGCAAGGGCGCTGCGCTCAATGCCGTTCAGATCGCTGAGTATTTGATCAAAGTAGGTAATGTGAAATAAGATACATGCTTGAAAGATTCAAACTCTTGCTTCGGGATATGAACCGGGGCATTTATGAGAAAGAAACAGAAATATCGCTCTCGCTCCTTGCCGCTCTGGCAGGCGAGAGCGTTATTCTTTTAGGTCCACCGGGTGTGGCCAAGAGTATGGTGGCACGACAGCTGAAGTGTGCCTTCCGTGGAGCACGCAATTTCGAGTATCTCATGTCGCGCTTCTCTACGCCCGATGAGATCTTCGGTCCTGTGAGCATACAGAAACTGAAGACCTCCGATACCTATGAGCGTGCTGTGGATGGTTATCTTCCTACAGCCGATGTCGTGTTCCTCGATGAAATATGGAAGGCGGGTCCTGCCATACAGAACACCCTGCTCACGGTCATCAACGAGAAACTGTTCCGCAACGGAATACGCGAAATAGAGTTGCCGCTGAAACTCCTCGTGGCTGCCAGCAACGAGTTGCCAGCCAAGGGCGAGGGACTGGAGGCGCTGTGGGACCGATTCGTCATCCGCATAGAGAGCCGTCCCATCCGGCAGGAGAAGAACTTCCGAGAGATGCTGTTGGAGGTGAAGAGTGAAGCGGTAGGACAGTGTGCGGCGGTCGAAGGGAAAGCCAATTCAAATGCGATTACTGCCGAGGAGTATGCGGAATGGTCGAAGGCCATCGATCGTATAGGAGTGAAGGAGGAGGTACTCGATGCCATTTCTGCTATCCGCAAATCCCTGAGAGCCGTGAATGTGGATGAGGCTGCTGAGCGCCGTCATGTGTATGTGAGCGACCGTCGCTGGAAGAACATCATGCGCCTGCTTCGTACCTCTGCCTTTATGCAGGATCGGGCGGAAGTGGCAGTATGCGATCTTCTTCCCATCTACCATTGCCTGTGGCAGGAGCCGGAGGAGAGGGATGCCATCCGTGCGCTCGTCATCAAAGCACTCTTTGCTCCTCATGCCGACAAGTTGGTAGAGATGAAGAATGCCCTTGCCGAGGATATCAAATATCATCGCATCCGCCGCAGTCCTGATGAGGGCAGGGATTACGAGGGCGAGATAGAGAGCCTCTCTGATGCCCTGACTTCCCTGGAACGCCAGTTAGGTGACAATCTCTTCGTTTCTTCCGACGACAAGACCGAACTCTCTTCTTATCTTCGCGATTTCTACAGAGAGCTGGCCTTTACCCGTCAGGACACGATGAAACTGTATGCGGAGTAGCGCATCCACGTGATACTTATTTCTCCACCAGCACGTCCTTTTCTTCATAACTGTCGAAGCCGATGCTCATGTCAGCACCGTGCTCCCGGAAGATGGAGATAAGGTGTCGCTGCATGTCGGGGTCAATGGCTATCTCGCCATTCTTCGCCTTATAAAACCTGCGCCGGGCATAAGGCGTACGGGAATAGAAATAATGGGTTCTTCCCGCCGGATGGTACTGTAGATGCGCTGGAATCCCCTTGCCCATACTTGCTTTTCTGACACAAGATGATAGGGGCACTTCTCGCCTCACACTGCAGGTGCTTCACATTGAGCACCTCAAAGGTATCGGCACAGGTAAGTGCCTTGACATACTGCGCATAACGGGCGCAAGTGTTGCTGCGTGTGCAGGATGCCATGGGGCAAACTACACTCAATGAAATTTTCTTCATATTTTCTTTTATTTTTAAGTTTCTGAAGTTTCAGTTTTGCCCCACACGCCTGAAGGGGCAGAAGCTCTTAGCCCAGGGAAGCGCCCTGGGTTATTATGGGCGCAAACTCGTCGCCCTGTAAGGGCAAAAGCTTTAAACTCCAGGCAATTTATAAGGCTTTTGCCCTTTACCTTTCCGCTACGCGCCGGTGACCGTTGGTTCAGGGCGCCTTGCTGATTGCCATTATACCCAGGCACTGCCCTGGGCTAAGAGCTTTTGGGCCTTCAGCCCGTACTTAACTACTTGAGTATATTTATAATTCATAGAATGGTAAGGCTTATACAGGGATGCTGGAACTCGGAGATAGCTTTTTATCTTACCAGAGCACATTTGTGCCCTTAGTCAGGGCACAAAAGTGCTTTAGGCAGACAAAATATTAAGTCTAAGTTCCAGTGATCAGGAAAGCAGTCATACCAACTTCTCAGATAGCAGGAATACCAGAATTTTGAAATCTGATACGATGTTTTGCCTTCATCCTTCATGTATTCGCCCGGAATGCCGATAAACACTGGGATTTCGAGGGAGAAGGGTAAATTTGAGTAATTTGCCTCGTAACATCCTGTTCTATAGTTACTTATGTGTAAGCAATGAAGGATGAAGGGTTTTTACCACATCGCAGTACTATTTTTTTTAGACAATGCAAAGATACAAAGCGGAAGCCCTCTTTTGCAAGTTTTCCCTGCCATATAGAAACACATCAGGGAAAAACAGGGAAAAAATAATGGGCAGCAGGGAAAACAGCAGGGAAAAATAAAAATTCCTGATACATTCATTGGTATTCTCATTCTTTTTCTTTAACTTTGCGTCACTTTCATTTTCATTCAAATTCTGCAAGTAACTACCTGCACAAAACAGGTAACGGCAGACGACTCATATAACAATGGCAGAAAAAGAAGAACAACAATCTCAGTTCAGCTATGAAGTTTTCGACCGACAACTGAACACCTTTTATATGATGTGTCAGGTTTTCATTCAAGGCTGGGAAGACTACAGCACCCAGGAGATGAACTGTGACATACGCTCTCTGTGCACCAAGGCTTCAAGGCTCTGCTATATGGCAGACCAGGATCTCGCCTTGCAGCACAACGACCTGATACACCAGCGCAAGTTCATCAATCAGTCCCATCTCGATACTATCAGCCAGATAGTCATCAATGAGATGAGCCCTTTCTTAAGAAAAGTAATAGACAGATATAAGACCACCAAAAATCTGGAAGGTCATAAGAGCGGCATGTTTTCAGCTCAGATGAGCATGCTGTTCCCAAAACTGCACGAACTGCTCATAGAGGATGGCATGGCGGAAGACTCCATTGCCAATTTAGGAGCCGACATCAATATTGTGGAAAGAGCTTTCCTCAAGAAGATCAAGTGTGCTAAATATCCTGGAGTGAGATCCGAAGAAAGATTCTGGAACATCTTCCAGCTATATGGCTACTCATGCTATCTGGTGTATCATTTCCGACAGGTAAACGATGTCTGCGGAAGATATATTACAGACGAGGAGGCTGGGCGACTCACCGAAATGGCAGTACAGAAATATTCTACAGACCCGGGTGGCAAGAAAGACATCGACCTGTATTTCTCTACTCTGGAATACAATAACGACCATAAGACGCTCAACATTGATCAGATGCGCAGTGAACAGCGAAAACTGCAAAACGAAGTTCCGGAAAGTTTGCTCCTGCCGTTCCTGCACCATGTAAACGATGCCTACGAGATGGGAAAGGAAGTAAACCAGCAGACATTTACTGCAGAAGAATACATCAGTCTGCTCTCTGCTACTGCAAAATGGCAACTTCTGGAACAGCAGATTTTCGAATGTCAGCATCCGAATGAAATAAAGCCGCAGTACGACAATGAGGTTTTCGTAACGGTACACAACGGCAGACCGGTGAAAATGGACGAATTGCGCAAAACGATTTCCCTGATGGTGAAGCTGGTAAACAAGAAGAACCAGTGGTTTTGCGTGTGGAGTGTGCTGAGGCATCACAATCTTTTGGCCAACTATTCGCATGAGGCTTTTGCCCGCCAGATGATGAGCAGCTACTGGTTTGGCGACATCGAAGGCTACAAGCGTTTCTCAGGCGACACCTTGCGAGAATACAAACGATACTTCTCCGACTACGACTACATGCAATGGGACAATGATGCTTTCCTGGAGCAGAAGCAGCTGTTTGGTATGACCAAATGGTCGAACTCGCTATGCCAGAAGTTTCAGTCGCTATGTCAGAAAATGGAGCAAGCCATCGTCGGCTGGAGCTACCTCTGAAAACTTTTTGGGGCCTCTAAGCAAAGTATCGGTCAGCATATAGCAAAAATATTGAAAGATAGAGAGTTAGATGCAGATTCGACTGTAAAGTATTACTTTACAGTTGCTACAAATGGGCACCAATATAAAATTAGTATATTTTAATTTTGTATTCTTTGTGCAAGGATTTCTATGATACGTTGGGCTCTATCCTTGATAATTGCTGTTGCAAAATCAATATAGCGATTGGCTTCCGCCAAAAAATGCTCTCGATTGTTGTACCCACTTTGCCAATACGTAAACCCTTTAGAGGTTAGGATTGGTTGATAATTATCATCAACGTAATAGTCGAGCAGATTGCCATCAACGAAACTCTTCCAACCGCTTTCACCATAAAAAGGTGTGAAGCATTCTTTGTTAGCCTCCACAAGGTCGTTTAAGTCTAAATCCATATCTGCTTGTTTTGTCAAGACTTTATGGAGTTGAATCAAAAAACGATCCGCATAGTCATGCCACTCATAATGGCATCCGCGATGTGTATTTATACTCCATCCGTCAATTTTCTTATCAGGTAAAATCATCATATTACCCACCGTATAACAAGTTTTTGTTGAAAGCATTTCGCTTTTCGACAAATGTCTTGTCTGGATGCCATCTCTCGATGAATTTATCAGGCTTATCCCATGGTCTGCTAAATAGAGTAGAGTACGAATTGATCGTATCCCCACGATAAACACCGTTCTCTAAGCTCTGCATACTTAACCCTTTCCAGGTATCAGAGAATGCAACACAATAGATGGCTCTCATAAGGTTGGTGTCATCTGAATCAAAGTTTCTTCCAGGGCATCCATATACCTTGTTGTTTTTTAGTGCTCCCAACTCAAAAGAAGCCAATCTTGTTATATCATCGTCCAATTTGTCTGCGACAAATGTACGAACTAATTCCTTTGCATCATTCTTCATTCTATATTTTCTTTTTCTTTCGACAAAACCTTATAAGCAACATCAAGCACATGGAATAAATCCTCTATAGGCATATTACAAGCATTTGCTATGTAATTTACACGATTACACTTTTCTGCATTATCCATATAGAAACTTAGATTTCCTTCCGAATCAGCTATGTCATGTCCATATCTATCATGGATGTTGACTGAACCATAAATCTTTTTATATGTATCAAACAGCATTTTAGCCTTATCCTCCCCAATCACCTCTATGCAAAGAGAACCATAAGCAAGAAATGTCAGTTTCAACTTGACATTGTTAGGTAAAGCCGTTCTTTTTGAACATAATGAGATTTCCGTACCAGAATAATTCTTGAAACGTTTAAAAGTGTCCACCTGTCTGACATCTTTATATTGGAAATCAAATGTCTCCTTGTATCTTTCTATTACCGTAGGGATTGTCTTGTGACGTTCAGTTGTAATCATGATACAATTCACAGGTCCTTTATATAAAGACCCCGTACCATTGGCATTAATCCAAACTCCTATCATTTTTATCTCAGCATGAGAATAGAACCAACGTAACACTTGCATTTCTTCTTCACTATGAAGCCTATTATACAGAGTTTGCAAGTTTATAAGAGCTTCATCCGTCCAATAGCCATCCATTCTTAGAATCAACTCATGCTTTTCTTCAGCAATAGATTTCAACAAGTTTACTCTTTCTTCCAAGGTCTTGCAATCTAAAAGCTGACAAAATAATCGTTTTACTTCAGGATTTGTATTCCATATGGTTAGGTTGCGCAAGTGTCGGTCTGCGCTACGATTTGTAATATTTATATTCGTAACATTCTTTTTCATATCTCTCCAATCGTAGTCACGACAAAGTACGGCACGAATCAACAAACAATCTTTAGCCAGTTCATCAACCACACCATTTTTATTGAAGACATTAGGAATATTTTCCGTTCTGTTCTGAAAAACGGAAATATCCATACCTTCTTCATAATAGAACGTAACAGAGCCTTGCATAAAGACATCTTTCTCTGCTTTCAGGAAGGCTTCCTCCCAATGTGAATCTTGAAGAATCTGACTTGCTTTCTGTGCTTCTGCCTCAAGATAACGATTATTTCGACGACTCTTGTTGAATCCAACGATAGCCTCGTATGGATGTTCCCAAGCCTTGAAATCTACATCGTCTTTTGGATGATAGGTCAATGCCTCGTTAAGCATACGGGTCAAGGTAATTTGGTTCTTAACTTGATTAACATCAGTACTTTGTGTCATACAATGTGCAAAGCGCATCCATCTGACGAATGAAGTTTCGTCAAATTCTTGAATACTATTGATATGAGAAACATACTCGATAAGAACAGACAATAGAATCATTTGGCGCAAACCAACTTCGCCTTCTGTACCCCAAGGTTGCCAAGCAGGTTGACTCTCCCAAGGTGCGATCAAGGCATTCAGTAATATACATCCAATGCTTTTGTCGCACAAGAAATTCAACAGATGTTCCAACAGAAGAATAAGATCAATTCCCTTTTCCTTCCCTTTGGCTATTATCTCTGCATATTCAGCAAAACCATAATGGCGTTCAATGTCAATATTCTTCGAGAAGAATACAAAAAGTTTATCATCAGCAATGCGAGCTTCATTCGATTTTTCTACCAACAAGATGCTTTTGCAAGCAAAATATCGTTGGATAAAACGAAAGAACTTAGCGTCACACTCCTTACTTCCAGATTTTTCTTCATCGGTCGTTTTCTCCCAAAACAAGTTACTCCACTTGCCATCAACCAAAGACGAAAAATTCAACCAATAAGGCACAGTTCTTGACATGTTGCTTAATGTCATAGGGACAGATTGTGTATATAGCATCTTCATATAGCCAACCAAATCTGCTTTGAAATTTTCAAAAGGTGTCAATTGTAAGCCACGGGCATTCATTTTAATGAAAAGTTCCTCGCTCAAACCAAATCCATTTAGTTCGAGAACATAAAATTGCAACTTGTTCAAATCCTGAAATGTTGGTTTGATGGTAGCCTTAGCATATTGCAAACTGATAGCATCAAGCATACGAAGCATGGAATCAACAGTTGAATCCTTGTCAAAACTTTTGCTGTACCAAGACGCTTTTCTTAAAGTTTTGCTAGGTAACTTGCTAATATTTATCTTGGCCGTAAACAACTTACGAAGGAAATCCGTAGAAGTAGTACGTGTCTGATATTCAAATTTTCTAAGATAATCTGGCATACTAATTGAATCATCTATAGTATGTTCTATTGCTGCAATATACCAATGAAGCAAAAACAAAGTGGTCAATCGTTGCTGACCGTCTAACAATTCAAAAGAACCGTCCTTGCCTTCCTCAACAAAAGTGCCATAGATAAAATTCAATTCTAACTTCTTTGTACTATTGTCTTCCAAAGCATTAAAAATATCTTGTAAGAATTTATTTCGAATGCTCTGCTGGCTCTTTCTTCCTTGTGCGTATGGTCTTTGAATCATAGGTATCAGAATGCGCCCTACCTTGCGACGCATCTTCTTTCCCTCATTTTCCATGAGAATACCATCTGTCATCAACTCATGGAATGTATATAGTTTACTTGTTGTACTCTTTGTCTTATTCTTTAGGCATTGGCAAATATTCTCTTAGATGCTCTAATATGAAATCGTGATAGGTTTGTTTGTCCTCTTTTGTCCAACGTGAGCGAGACTCCGTGATGTTATCCACATCAAAGAATTTCATGAAGACATATTGGGTGCATGGCAACACATATCTACCATTCATTACCTTGTTAATAATATATTCGCGTTTCTTTCGGAATAAAGCATTTCCATATTCGCGATTCGTTGATGAATCGAGCAAAGTGAGGTTACCTATGAAATCTTTGTTTTCTTGTTCTTCTCCTTCTTGCTCTTGGATAATGCCCACTAAATCACCCCATTCGCCATTGTCCATTTTTTGCTGTATGGCTTCGGTTATCTTGATGTTGAAGTCTTGGATGTTTCCTTCTACCCAATTCTTTTGCGATTCCTTGTCGCTTAAAGTGTTGGTTGTGGCCGAATCAATATGCTCTATATCCCACTCTTGACTTTTATACAAGTCGTAAGGGAATTTGAATACATTTGCGTCTCCCGTATATGAATCATCCTTTTCACGAATTTCTAAAAGTTGTTTGGAAAGCATCTCGACGTTTAGCAGCAAGAGTATCTTTCTCAAGTTTGGTCTGTCGGGATACTCGGTTGTTATACGATATGTTCCGTTATCTTGTATTTCCACACAATTCTTGGGTAATACGCCCTTGATGTCGTCTTTGAGTAATGAGAGAAAATCATCAGTAGTACACTCTGTGTTCTGCTTTTTCATGTTCTCTGCTTGTTTGTAGATAGAAGAAAGAGCCATTCCGCTCTGTATCAAAAATCCAACGTAATTATATATCTCTGGAGTCTCATACCAATCTTCCAAAGTATGGAACGTATCTACGATTTCTGTCCATAATCCCACGATTTCCGATTGCAATTTCTCACTTGGCAATCCATCGAGTTTATTATAGTAATACCGGAAAATGTCACCTTGTTCTATCTCCACAACTTTCTCTTGCGATTTCAAGAAAACGAGTTTTAGCAGTTCTCCCATTCTGTCCTCTTCATCAGTGCTCTTATCACTGATAAAGCACCAAAAGTCGTTTCTTTGCAACGCATTCTCCATCTGTTCCCATACGAGGGAAACCTTAGCTTGCTCCAGGACTTTATCATTACAGACAAAATTCTTTTTCTGCAAGAATAATGCTTTTGTCAATTCTGTATCTGTAAGTGGAATCTTACCATTGTTGATTCTGATAAATTCCTTGATGGGATCAACATCTTCATCATTACTCAACTGATACCAAATTACCTTAGTAGGTCCTGTCTCGCTAATGTTTACGAGTTGTTCCAAAAGGCTATTTCGCATTTTTCGTTTACTTTCTCCATCGCCTCCGTTGTAACGCTTATTGATATCCATTCCCTTGCCATCAAACCATCCATCTATGTATTTGAGAGCATTACAAATATGGGTGGAGTTAATGTCGGTAGGTTCTATGTCTTTACCTTCTGATAACTGGTCTAAGACTTGGCAAGTATCAGGATGCGATTCATAAAACAAAGAATATAATTCAGCTCCGTTATAATCTTCCTTGAACGCATCAACATCCCCATGATATTCTTTAGAAATGAGGAATGCCAACAAGATAAAGATTGAGGTCAATCGTTGTTGTCCATCAACCAATTCCCATAGTTTCACAGTATCATCAGAAGCCTTATCTCCCAATGCTAAACTGCGAATATCTGTATCTTCAATTTCACGTACTATAATCGGTTGCAGACAATAGAAATTACCGACGCTTGCGGTCTTATCTCTGTCGTATTGCTTACGGAAAGAATACAAATCGCTCAACAATTCTTCCACTTGCTTTCGGTTCCATCTATAACCACGTTGGTAACATGGTACATAAAAGTAGTTTTTCCATCAAGGAGATTGCCTATCGATTTTATATCAACTATATTATTAGCCATTGAATATCAATTTTTATATTTCTTATTTTATTCCATAATAAAAGGTCTAACATGATAATTCCTTTCCCGTTTTTTTAGTGCTTCGACAACATAGTTTGCTACGGCTTCTCGACTTTCGGTATGCAATGTGTCATAGCAATCTTGGATGAGGATATTTCATATTGCCTTCTTATTGAATACTACTGCAAAATTACAAAAATAAATCATATTCGCAATTCTTTGCTTGGTTATTTCAGGGGAAATGCGTATTTTTGCAAGTGGACTTTATGGCAAATCCTTGTTTCTATTAAAGTGAAAAGATATGAATGAACAGAAGAAATTGACTCCCGAATTGGAGAAGCGTGTGCAGCAGGCGGTGGATAATTTCATGCAGGGGTATGGCTGTTGCCAGTCTGTAGTGGCAGCCTTTGCCGACCTGTATGGTCTTGACGAAAAGATGGCGAAGCGCATCGGTGCTGGCTTCGGAGGTGGAGTAGGAAGGATGCGGATGATGTGCGGTGCCGTGTCGGGAATAGTTGTCCTTGTAGGACTTGATTGTGGACAGACCGAAGGCGATGACCGCGAAGGAAAGTCGGCATGCTACAAGGTGGTGCAGCAACTGCTCGCCCAGTCGAAAGAGCAGAATGGCAGCATCATCTGTGCCGAGATCTTAGGACTGAAAGGCCATGAGAAATCCCAGTCGAGCTATGTCGCCTCTGCCCGTACAGCCGAATACTATAAGTCGCGCCCATGCGCTGCCAAGGTGGAGAGTGCAGCCAGAATCTTTGCCGAATACTTGATGGCGAAAGAGTAAAATATGAACTACCAAAATAACAAGGACTTTGCCGAGGCCCAGTATTACCTCAAGATGCTGGACGACTTCTGTAAGACAGGTCGGGTGATCATGCCCGAACTGTCGGCACAGGTCATGCCCTGGAATACGAAGGAAGACCCGCTGAAAGACTATCTCGTTCATCTCTTCAACCTGAAGATAACCATCGCAACAGGTGAGGAGGTGCAGAAGTTCATGCGCCAGGTGGTGAACAGCAAGATCAAGGCAAAGGTGTTCTACGACTGCGTGGGCAAGTTTGTGGTGGAGTGTGTGCATCACATCCGTTTTCAGCGCCAGCGTGCCTGGACAGCCTATCATCGTGCCGAAGATGTGTTGTCCTGGACCAGCTTCAGGCGTATGGACAGGCAGGTGTGGCATCCCTTGCTCAATCAGTTGGAGCAGGATTATGGTGCCGACGGTTTCGATAAGCCTTTCTTCGTGCGGCTGTTTCAAGGCGAGGGCGCTTCGAAGAGCGAGAACTGGGAACGCCTGGTGAGAGACTGGAAAGACTGTATCGAAAGGCAGACACTTGGCAAACTGAAGAACTTCATCGCCATCAGACAGAACAATTTCGAGAGCGGACTCATCAAGATGATGGACCAGGTGACCCGAAACATCAAGGCCAAGGGAATACCCGAGAGCAGAGCCGTACAGGCTTGGGAACTGATGTCGGGCGGATGGACCGAGACAGAGTTTGAACGCCGCCTGAACCAGATGAAGATACAGGACCGCTATCCCGAAATCAAGGAGATAGTGGCAAAGATGGGTCGTGTGGCAGACGCCAATGGCAAGGACCGACTCACTATAGCCTCGGGCGTAGACATGAAGATGGAGCACTCAGCAGGTAGCGACATTGAGGGCATCACCGTGGGCGACGACCTCAACTCCTTGCTGCCTCTCGAACTTGCACAGTATAGCGATGAGGACATGGAAGGACTCTTTATCTATAAGTATCGTACGCGCAGGCTGCAGACCTTCCGCTATAAGAGCGAGATGGCAAAGCCTTCACGCAAGTTGGGCTTCACCCATGCCTCGCGCAAGGTCCCATGATTGTGTGTCTCGACACTTCGGCAAGTATGTATGGCACCCCTGAGCGAGTAGCCTCCACACTAATCTCCCTGCTCGAAGAGACTGCCGAGGACCTGGAACGTGACTGTTATCTCATAGACTTTTCGGTCAATATCCATGCCGTCGACCTGATGGAGAAACGCCGGCTCAACCGCATGCGCAAGTTGGGTTTGCAGATACCTCAGTCTTCGGATGAGTCTGATGCAGAGAAGCCGCAGCGCCAGTCTGGCGCTTCTCATCTTCCCTTCATCGGTGGTGGCACGAATGCACGCAAGATGATGGACGAGATGTTCTCTCTGCTCGATAACGACGGCTTGCGTTATGTCAATGCCGACGTGCTGTGGATCACTGACTTTATGATTCCGGAGCCTCCTCGTTTGCTGATTGATAAGTTCAAGGAATACCGCGACACGGGCACCCGCTTCTATGGCATCTGTATCGTACACGAGCAAGACAAGGCCGAGAATAATTCCTGGGAGCCTTACTTCCATCACATCTATACCATCACCTATCGACCCGTGAGGAGGTATTAGACGATTCTGTATTTGTAATTGAACTTTCGCAAGTTCAGAAGTGATAGAAGTGATCACTCCCTTCGGTCGTTAGAGGTTATAGCCAACAGCACAAAGGGAATGGGGAAGGGCAAATCCACTAAAGCATATGGCTTTAATTTCTCTAACTTCTTTAACTTCCCCATTTGCGAAAGTTGAGTAAGATGTTTCTTTTATTTCTTTTTCAGCATCATCATACGCGACTTTTCCTTTGCTAGAACCTGCATGTCCACGGCAACATCGTCTTCGTCAACGATTTCCACGCCTGTCATCGTCTCTATCACATCTTCCATGGAAACCACGCCACGAAGGCTGCCGTATTCATCAATGATGATGGAGATGTGCTCTCGTTTTTCCAGCATCTTTTCCCATATCTGATACAAGGATTCGTCCTCCTTGAAAGAGAGAATCGGGCGTACCAGTCGGATAATTTGGTTTGGAACTTGTCGTCCGAAACCTCCTTGAGCACCATGTCTTTCAGAACATATCCTACGATATAGTCCTTATTGTTGTCATAAACGGGGATGCGGGAGAATTTCCACTCTTTCTGCTCGTAAAACTCCTTGATGGTCTGATTGATGTTGGCCGATTCCACTACGATGGATGGTGTCATAACCTCTTTGGCTTTTACTCCAGCCAGACGGATGCAGCTTTTGATAATCTTGCTTTCTGATTCACGGAAGATACCTTCAGTGGTACCTACATCCACCATGGCAGAAACTTCTTCGCGACTCATGGAAGCCTGATGGCTCTTCGGTGTAAATACCTTTGTGATAAGCTCAGAGAGCAGTACCAGAGGATAGGTGATGAAAATGAGCACCCTGATGATCTTGGTAGATGTCATCGCCAGAGAGCGCCAATAGGAGGCGCCAATCGTTTTCGGGATGATTTCTGAAAGCACCAGAATCAACAGAGTAAGAATGGCAGAAATGATTCCGAAGTATTCTTCACCAAAGAGTTTCATAGATTCAGCACCTACACCGGCAGAACCGATGGTGTGGGCGATGGGTGTTGAGCGAAAGAATGGCACCTACCGGGCGATCTACGTTGTTCTTATACTGTTTCATCAACGAGGCAGTCTTGTTGCCTTGATTCTCCTTCATCGAGATAAACGACATCGGAGTAGATAATAGCACCGCCTCCAGGACGGAGCATAAAAAGGATAGTGACAGCGCACCTAAAAAATATAATATGATTAAACCCATGTAAATTTTAATTCGTTAATAATATGTTATCTGTAATGAGATAGATATTATTTTCGAATGTTGCAATGAAGGATATAATGGGCAACATTACATCTGTGATGTTTATTCAATATGGATATTGATGCAAATGACATTGTTGTTATATTTCAATCTGTTGCAAAAATAAGCAGAAAAACATGATTTCAATACAATCTTTTCGTAAATTATATAGTTTTAATATGTTTTTAGTAAAAGTATGTTAGTATCTGAGTTTTATCAAAGTCCCCATTGGACATACGAAACGGCAGTAAGGGCGTGTGATCACAAAGGATAATGCGATGAACAGAAGGGCTGTCGCAATGACAATCCATGAGGCAGAACGGAAGATGAATGCCGAGAAAGGTTCGTAATCCGTCCATTCGCTCCATACTCCTCCCCATATACATATCATCAACAGTGCCCATATCAGCTTGCGCAGCTTGTCAAGCCGTTTGATTGCCAAGGGACTCATTCTTATCTTGTATTTCATCCCTCTGCCTGCTATCTGCTGCAGCGAGCCGTATGGACATACGTGGGTGCAATAGTGCGACTTCTTGCCAAAGAACGGATAAATGAAGGCCGTTATCAGCATGACTGTCGCAATGATGTTGCCTGATATCTCCATGCCATGGGCTGCGAAACCCAGCAGGGAAGAATAAGAAAGGCAAGTTCCGCACCAGAATCCAAGCACAATGACATTCAGTATCAGTTGACAGAAATGATACTTTCTGTTCTTGACAAAAAGCGGTAGGATGGCAGCCATCAGCACCACGCATATACCTGTGATGTTTCTTAGGGAGAATAGAGAAGAGCCGCTGTTATCAGAAGAAACCCAACTGCTGTTGCCTTTTCCTGATTCGTCGGTCTGCAGGTTGTTCTTGGCATACAGAAGTCCCCGTTGCATGTTTCCTATAATGGCTTTGGATGAGAATGTGGCTCCTGTCACCGCATCCACCTTCATGTTCATCGCCTCGTCTATCGTTCTGCCTTTCCATTTCTCAAACAGGGCAGAGGCATTGTCAAAGAAATCCTTTGTCTCGTCGTTCTTTAGCGCCACAATGTTCTCTACGACACCATTCTTGATGACGATGTTGAGTGGCACCTTTCCTCCATATCCTGTGATGTCTGATGCCAGCGCAGAAGTGTTGATGACGGCAGTTCCGTTTCCGAGTATGCGTAGAGTGTCATTGTTTGCAGCCTGTGGCTTCTGTTCAGATCGGAAAGAGTGTCCCAACAGTTCGCCATGCTTTACGATAGCCAGCGAAGAAACAATGACCAGACAGATGAAAAGACTTAATAACTGTTTTGTTCTGAAAAATGATTTCATGTCTCAGTCAGTTTTCCTATTTTCCCTTTTTATGTATTAGATAATACGAGATGCCCCTCTTTACGTTTTCCTTTACAGCATTGCTGGAGTAGGTGGCACCTGTGACACCATCGATTTGGGCAGTATGCGCCTTTTTTACTTTCATGCCGTTCCATTTGTTGAGCAGACCCTGTTTTACCTTGTTGAAGAACTTGGGAGTCTCCTGATTGGCAAGTGCTTTGATTTCTACAATTTTCCCTTTCTTGATGTAGATAGCAAGTGGTGTGTTGCCGCGAAATCCCTTGATGTCTTTCCCCAGCGTTGTGGTATTGACGATGTAGGTTCCGTCTGCTTTCTTGGTCATGACCTCAGAGTGGGAACTTTTGGCTGTTGCTATTATGCTGCTGACCATTCCTATGCACAGTATTGCCGCAAAAATGAATATTCTTTTCTTCATAATTGTTTTTTGTTATAGAACTTTCGCTGAGTTCTCCACCCGGCGAGAGTTGAGTTTTATCCTAATTTTATTGTGTGCAAAATTACACAATAATTCTGTAATAAGCAATGCTGGTATTCAAAAATCATTATTTTTAGGTATTACTTTACATATCCTCCATCGACAATCCTTGGTATCCGATAGTGAATTTCTTTCTCTTCCTTTCTGTCCCACCAGGAAGCTATCTCCTTTCTGGACAGTATGCATATTGTATTTCATCTTCAATTTCATCTTCCCTCTTCATCTTTTCTCCTCCTATGTCAGTTTTTGTCGTAACTGGATTGTATTTTTGCCGCAGAATTGACAATAACTCTATATAATTAAAGGTATGAATGCAGAAAGAAGGAGGGAGTGGAGTCCCTGAAATGTGAAATATAGGAGGAATCCATAAGATTTCTTGTTAAACCTTAATTCCGCAACACTATAGTTTAACATTATTTATAAGTGCCTGAGCAACAAAAAGTTGCCCAGGATTTGCATGTCAGAATTTTTCACTTACCTTAGTGTTGCGAAAAGAAGACAAGCAAAACTCTAATATGACATGGCAAAGATACAAATTAAATCAGAGAAACTCACTCCTTTTGGGGGAATTTTTTCGATTATGGAGCAATTTGATGCTCTTTTAGCTCAAACCATAGATTCCACCTTGGGATTGAGATGCACTATGTTTGGTTATCAATATAGCGAGATTC
>ENA-OQER01000131-OQER01000131.1-human-gut-metagenome-genome-assembly--contig:-NODE-131-length-40234-cov-8.144862_pt1 | contig 40234 bp, 38 predicted proteins | sample MGYA00242797_ERZ504639 | MGnify/ENA primary metagenome ERZ504639 (study PRJEB26092, sample SAMD00036306) | human gut metagenome | host: Homo sapiens | study: EMG produced TPA metagenomics assembly of... | reverse complement strand
TTTGGCAAACCTGCAAGATGATTTTGAGCGGTGCGTACGAGACTCGAACTCGTGACCTCCTGCGTGACAGGCAGGCATTCTAACCAACTGAACTAACGCACCAATCATGAAATCAAATTGAATGGCTTAGCGCTCATTTTTCATTTGCGAGTGCAAAGGTACTACTTTTTTTTTGTTCTACCAAATTTTTTATGCAACTTTTTACAGAAAATATTGAAAAACATCGCAATCCTCGTATCCAACTTGGCCACAAAGCCATTGTTTCAGGACATTATTCCCCTCAAATCCAACAGATTGCAGCATTTTAGCCGCTTTTTGGTTTCTGATACCTACAATAGCATAAATTTGCTGAAGATGAAGTACATTCCGAGCATATTGCAACAAGCGTGACACAGAAGCCTTCGCGTAACCCTGCCCCTGAAACTCCTTTTTGATGACAATTCCGAGTTCAGCACGGTGATGACGGGGATCAAAATCTGTAAGATCCAGGATGCCCACCTGCTCATTCTGCTCATTCTCTACTATCAGGCGCACCTGATTATCTACATAAATATCTGCCGAAGCACTGGTTATATAGTCGAGCAGCACCCGGCGCGAATATGGAACATTGGAAACACCCAGTTCCCAAAGCCGATCATCATTCTCTATCTGGTAGAGAAAATCAAGATCTTCCAACTCTAAAGCACGTAATCGAATATTCGGTTCTTTCATAAACTACACTTATTAAGAATGTACGCGCGTACCTTATAATATAGAAATAAATCTATCCTTATAAATAACCAAATTCATCCTTATCCATCACCTCCCTATCCGTAATCACCTTACCGATGTCCTTCGTATAGGTAGCCAGCTTGATATTCTCGTCAGACCGCTGCGCAAGCTGATGCAGCATCTCTTCATAGCTCATCTCGTCAGCATCAAACAATACCTGATTTGACAGGTCGACATGAGAAGGAGAAAAGAATCCCAGACTCTTTCTGATTCTCGCAGTCATCATCTGCGTAAAGGCTACAGAGGCACGGGCATAGATGGCAAATTTGATAGGAATACTCAAGAGATGCGACATACCCGAATAATGTTTACGGAAGAAGATAAGCATCGCCTCGTAAAACACATGAACATAGCGGAAGCTCGACTTCTGAGTACTTTCACCTTTGTAATGCAGGATATCTACAGGCAGATAATAGTTCTGATAACCACCCTTCAAGATACGGTAAGAAAGATCAATATCCTCGCCATACATGAAGAAATCCTCATCCAGCAACCCCACCTTCAGCAAGGCTTCACGACGAATCATACAGAAAGCACCGCTCACAACCTCTATCTTTGCCGGCTTATCCCATGGAAGATAACCCATGTAATAATGACCGAAACTGCGATGCTGAGGAAAACGGCTGCACAACCCCATCATCTTATAGAAAGCCACCATCGGAGAAGGCAATCCTCTCCTACTCTCAGGAGCTGGTTTGCCATTGGCACCCAACATCCTTACACCCAGTGCACCGGCATCAGGATGAGAACGCATAAAACAGACAGCATCCTTGAGAACATGCTCACCGATAATGGTATCCGGATTCAGCAAAAGAACCAGATCACTCTCGCTCTTGCGGATAGCAAGATTGTTGGCACGGGCAAATCCGTTATTATGCGTACAGGCTACAACATGGAGATTAGGATATCGGGAAGCCGGGAAACACTGTTCGAGATATTCCACCGTTCCATCCTGAGAATGATTATCAACCACGATAATCTCTGCCGTATCGCCACTTGCATCACCCTGCTGCCCACACTCCAACACGCCGATAGCTTTCTCTACCGAACGCAGACACTGGGCAAGATAGTACTTCACATTATAGCTTACTATGACAACACTGAGTTTCATACCGAATATCAAATATTAGATACTGAGAGTTTAACCTTCCGCCTCTGTTGTTTCGTCCTCACATCTTCCGACAGAAGGATAAACAAAGAAGAGACAGAGAAAAAGGATGATAGCCATATATCCAAAAGCAGGCGCCATCGTCTGATAATACATAAACGTATTGATCAGCATTGGCAAGCAGAGCATATTCAGACGGGCAGTGCCCAGAGGAAGAAGTGCATCTCCCTTACGGGTTACCAACTGACGGTGAATAGCCTTGAAACTGAAGAGTTTGAGCGCCAAAGGAATAACGGCAATGGTAAGAAACTCCATCGCTACGGTAATCACATAGACCAACGTGACATCCCCTGCCAGATTAGTAGGTTCCAGAATTTCTGTCTCATAGAGCAAGACCAGCAGGAATCCTATCAACAGGACAAAGAGGAAATTGGTCATCAATATTCGTTGTACTTGTTTGATTTTCATTTTGTTGTCTTTTGTTATTGTCCAAATGGAGTTCTGTTCAGAATACTCCGTCCGAGGGTAACCTCATCTGTATACTCCAATTCATCACCCACCGAGATACCACGGGCGATAACAGAGAGTTTAACAGGATAATCAGCAAGTTTACGGGAGATATAGAAGTTGGTAGTATCACCCTCCATCGTACTGCTGAGAGCAAAAATCACCTCCTTCACCCCACCTTCAGCCACACGCTGAACCAGCGATTCTATCTCTATATCCGAAGGACCGATACCATCCATCGGCGAAATGATGCCGCCCAAGACATGATAGAGTCCGTGAAACTGCTGCGTGTTTTCTATCGCCAGCACATCCTGCACATTCTCGACGACACAGATGGTAGAAGCATCGCGCCGGGAATCAGAACAGATCGGACAGACATCAGTATCGCTGATATTATGACAAACTCTGCAGTATTTCACTTCACGCCGCATCCTGGAAATGGTATCAGCAAAGAGTTCCACATCCTCACTCTTACGCTTGAGCATAAAAAGTACAAGGCGCAAAGCTGTTTTGCGCCCTATACCTGGCAATTTAGAAAACTCTGCCACTGCCTTTTCCAACAAAGTCGAAGAAAACTGTTGTTGCATCTTAACAGTTTAGAGATAAATACCAATACCCAGTTTCAAACCTACGGTAGAATAATCTACATGCTTCTTGAAACTCTGATCGTAGTAGACAGCTGGCTCGAGGGTAACCGACTTGCCGAGGAAGAAAGCATAACCTACCTCTAGCCCTGGCATGAAATCATTATAACCTCCGGAATGAGCCAACTTTACGCCGCCACCCAGATACAGACCATTCTGCTCGATATAATAACGTGCCTGGCACCGACAGAGAAATAATCCTTCACGCCTTCAAGACCAGAATGATTATATTCTACCTGCCCCAACAGCATCCAATCGTCTTCTACGAAGTATCCAGCCTTAGCCTGAATACCGAGATTGAGGTCCTGAGAGCCATTATAACTCAAGTTTAAGCCCGTCATCGACGCACCTATATACTGTTTTCCACTTTCAAACTGAGCATGGGCAGCTGTCGAAACGACAAGTGCCAATGCTGCAATAGCTAATTTTTTCATTCGTATCATATAAATTTACGTATATTGATTAATACTTATATATAAATCTATTGTTTCTTCTGATAACTGCGATACCAACCCAGGAACCAAACCAAGGCAATCACCAGAATGATGACACTGCCCGTATAAGCCAGGCTCTCACCCAAAGCCAAAGCTGTTGGCGAAATGAGCAGGAAGGTTGAACATATCACGGTCATAAACAAGGCAGGAACCAGCGTCATCACAAAAGGCTTCTTCTGCTGTACCAGATAAACCGTCAATGTCCAGAGAGTGAACACAGAAAGCGTCTGGTTAGCCCAGCCGAAATACTGCCAGATGATATTGAAACCATCAGGATTCTCCATCTGCCAAACCAGAATGCCCACCGTAAGAGCAAACAACGGAACGCAGATATAAAGACGCTTGCGCATAGAGCGCTGCTCCAAACCAATAAACTCGGCGATAATCAGACGGGCACTTCTCAAAGCCGTATCGCCACTGGTAATAGGCGCTGCAACAACACCCAGCAGAGCAGGATTCCACCAGCCACACCCAACCAGCTAGAACATACTATCTTCACAACGGTAGGCGCATCGAAGTTCTGGATAAGCGACTTGCCGCCATCAAACTGAGCGATAAACTGCTGAGCCACCTCCGGACTTACGCATTCACGCCATCCACCATAATAGAAGAAATACATGGAAACCGTAGCCCATATCAAGGCAACAATACCTTCTGTAATCATGGCTCCATAGAAAATAGGGCGTCCCATCTTCTCATTCTTCATGCATCGGGCCATGAGCGGACTCTGCGTAGCATGAAAACCACTGATGGCACCACAGGCTATCGTGATAAAGAGGCAAGGGAAAATCGGACTCTTCTGTACAAAAGACTCCGTTCCCAACCAAGCCGGATTCTCATTGAGATTGAAACTCTGCAAATTGCTCCAGAGTTCAGGCAATGAAGGCCATTTCACAAAGAGACCTATCATCAGAGCACCCGCCATAAAGAGAAGCGAGAAGGCAAAAAGCGGATAAACCTTACCGATAATCTTATCGATAGGCAGTAATGTAGCAATGACGTAATAAACGAAAATCACCACTATCCAAAACATCTGGCTGCCCCAGTATGCATCCGTATTACAAATGCCACTCATAATGATAGCCGGACTGTATACAAACACAGCTCCCACCATCATCAGCAAAAGTACCGAAAAGACCAACATCACTTTCTTGGTGCGTCCACCCAAATACTTACCTACCAATTCCGGCAAACCAGCTCCACCGTTACGGATACTGAGCATACCGCTCATGTAATCATGCATGGCTCCTGCAAAGATACATCCGAAGATAATCCACAGATAAGCCACCGGTCCGTACCAAGCACCCATAATAGCACCGAAGATAGGACCCGTTCCTGCAATGTTGAGGAACTGAATCATGAAGATTTTCCAACTAGACAGTACCATAAAGTCGACCCCATCGGCTTTGGTCACTGCAGGCGTAGGGCGGTCATCAGGACCGAACACATGCGCCACAAACTTTCCATAAAGAAGGTAACCCAATACAAGGGCGACCAAACTAATAACGAAACTGACCATTTTTCTTTTATTGCTTAAAATTTTCTCTCTTTTCGGTGCAAAATGCACTTTATTTTAATATTTCAACCGCAAAAGTAATATTTTTTATTTGAAATAAAAAAATATTGGTATCTTTGTTGCCAAATTGTAAGATTATGAAGAGATTTAAGATATTTTTTATCGTTTTATGCTCTGTTTTGGCCGCAAAAGCCAGAGTATCGTGTTCAATAATCAGGTGTCGAAACATGAAGTAAGAGCTGTATGGCTGACAACCATAGGAGGTATCGACTGGCCACACTCTTATGCCCAGTCTTCTTATTCTGCCGAAAAGCAGAAAAAGGAACTGACGGATATACTGGACCGGTTACAGCAGGCTAAAATCAACACCGTACTGATACAGACCCGCGTAAGAGGTACCATGATTTATCCGTCGGCATACGAACCTTGGGATGGATGTCTGTCAGGATTTCCGGGCAGAAGTCCGGGCTATGATGCCCTGCAGTTTGCCATCGACGAATGCCATAAGCGCAGTATGGAACTGCATGCCTGGGTGGTAACCATCCCTGTAGGAAAATGGAACGCACTCGGCTGCAAAACCCTCAGACAGAAGATGCCGAAACTCATCAAGAAGATTGGAGCCGACGGATACATGGATCCGGAAAACAGTCGGACAGGTGATTATCTGGCAAACATCTGCAGGGAAATTACACATAAATATAATGTAGACGGTATTCACCTCGACTACATCCGTTACCCTGAAACCTGGAACATCAAAGTGAGCCGGGAACAGGGACGCCGGTATATCACCAACATCGTAAGAAAGATTCACGATGCAGTGAAGGCTGAAAAACCTTGGGTAAAAATGAGCTGCTCACCTGTAGGAAAGTATGATGACCTGAGCAGATACCGGAGCTTTGGCTGGAATGCATACACGAAGGTCTGCCAGGATGCACAGGGCTGGCTCAAGAGCGGTCTGATGGACGAGCTCTTCCCTATGATGTATTTCAAGAACGAACACTTCTATCCGTTTGCCATCGACTGGCAGGAACAGAGCCATGGCAAGATTGTGGTTCCAGGACTGGGCATCTACTTTCTCGATCCGAAAGAAGGAAAGTGGAACATCAATGACGTGACGGCAGAAATGTATCACATCCGAAACCTCGGAATGGGATATGCATTCTTCAGAAACAAGTTTCTCCTGGACAACAAACAGGGTATTCTCGACTTTACCCAACGTTTCAATCCATACCCTTCATTGGTTCCGCCGATGACCTGGGCAAGCAAGAACCAACCGGAACAGCCACAACAATTATCGGTAATCACCACCGATAACAAGGTATCAGTTTCCTGGAGCAATCCTTCAAACTATACGGATGGCACTAAAATCGCAACCCCTTATATATATAATAATGTATACGCGAGCAAGAAATATCCGGTTGACATCACCGATGCACGCAACCTGGTTGCCGCACGAATCATAGGAAATTCGTTCAAAATAGAAAATCCTGATGCAAAACATCTGTTTGTTGCCGTAACTTCAATGGACGGATATGGCATAGAAAGCCAGCCAACCCAAGAAAAAGAGGAAGAGAACCCACTTTTTGCCAAAAGCACAGGAGCTGCGAAATTACTCGAATGTGACGGAAAGAAGGTATATCTAGCAGAAACTACCAAAAATCTCGTTTTTGACGTTCTGATGATCGAGACCCTGCAAGGATGCGATATTCTGTACCTCCATGCAAAAGATAACACACTAGATGTTAGAAACTTAAAGGAGGGTATCTACCGCGTAGTGAGCATCAACAAGAAGGGGTATAGACATACATTAGGAACCTTCAAGATGAAGAAAAATTGATTTTTTCGAAAAAAGTTGCGAAAAAATTTGGTGGAATCAAAAAATAGTAGTACCTTTGCACTCGCAATTCAGAAATGAGGCTTTTAAATGTTGCACCCTTAGCTCAGTTGGTAGAGCAACTGACTCTTAATCAGTGGGTCTAGGGTTCGAATCCCTAAGGGTGTACAAAAGATAAGAATTGGCTCCGTAGCTCAACTGAATAGAGCACTTGACTACGGATCAAGAGGTTCAAGGTTTGAATCCTTGCGGAGTCACTCTCCTATCAAAGCTTCACTGAAACAAACGGTTTTGGCTCCGTAGCTCAACTGAATAGAGCACTTGACTACGGATCAAGAGGTTCAAGGTTTGAATCCTTGCGGAGTCACCAACAAATAGTTGCACCCTTAGCTCAGTTGGTAGAGCAACTGACTCTTAATCAGTGGGTCTAGGGTTCGAATCCCTAAGGGTGTACAAAAAGAGCATTTCTTAACAGGAATGCTCTTTTTTGTTTTATATTTCTCCCTACCATTTCATATCACCTTTAAATATCACTTTATATCTCTTTAAATATCACTATAAAAAATTGCAGCCATCCAAAGTTTACCCCCAGACAACTGCAACCAATTTACCAATCAAAAATATCTAAAATTTTATCCCGTCATCATCATACAACTCTACTATCAACAGAAGAGCCAGTAAAGAACTGCCAGCACGGCTACCATAACAACAGCTACCATTGCTTTAATCATGCAGGTAGCCACCTTTTTTAAGACAAACAGTCCTACAACAAGGACTACCAATACCAGCGCATAATATCCAAAATCATTCATATCACATTATTATATATAAACTACCAATCAGTATTCATCACCCTATTAACGATCATTCTTTAATGCTCTGCGGAATTCAGCCGGTATCGGAGTTTCAAATTCCATAGCTGATGCGTTACGATGATAGAAACACAGCACATAGGCATGCAGCACAAGCGCTGGCATGGATCATCACCATTACCATACTTGATGTCACCACACACCGGATGCCCCATATCAGATGTATGAACACGAATCTGATTCTTACGGCCCGTTTCGAGTTTGAACTCCACCAGAGAATGAGCGGTGGTACGCTCTAATGTATGGAAATGGGTAACAGCATACTTGCCGCCATTATCCGTATCACTGCTGTAAGTAATGTAGGCCTTGTTATCTTTCAGCCAGTTGGCAACGGTACCTTCATCATCTTCCATCTCTCCGGAAACCAGAGCCACATATCTGCGGTCGTACACATTATGATGCCAATCATCCTCCAAAGCCAGCTCCGTCTGCTTATCCTTGGCATAAATCATCAAGCCCGAAGTATCACGGTCCAGGCGATGTACTACATGCGCCTGGCAGTTCTGGCGAGTCTTATGAAAATAATCATCAAGTACAGTTTTCACATTCAGAGTAGAATGACCGGCTGCCATACTCAATATACCGATGTTTTTCTCGACAACAATCAGATATCTGTCTTCATAAACAATCTTAAGGTATCTGCTTTTAAATACCTCCTGATTCTTCTTTGTCTTGCTCACACTCACCTTCATACCCGGCTTCAGAGCATAGTCAAACTGGGTAATGGTTTTGCCATTTACCTTGATTCCCCTACCCTGCAGAGTCTGCTTCACCTTGGTCTTGCTAGGTCCCTTCACATTCTCCATCAGCCATTCCAGCAACGGAGCAGGTTTTTCTACCTTGTAATGCTCATATTCATTTGGGTTTCCGTAGCCATAAGCATTATTGGTATGCTTACTAAAATTTCCTTTTCTATTTTGTTGTCTCATATTGTTATCGATATCATTTTCTTAACATGAAAAACACAGAATCAATGCTGCATTTTCTCCGTTTCAGCCTACAAAAGTAAGACTTTTCTGCAAAATAACAAAAAGCCACCATGTTTTTAACTAAAAATTAGTAACTTTTGCCAATAAATCATTGTGTTTCAAATATTTTTTTGTAATTTTGCAGCAGAATTAAAGATATAATCAGAATAAAAGATATTTAGGAACAAATAATGATTACAGTACAAAATCTTGCGATCCAATTCGGAAAGAGAGTGCTTTACAAGGATGTAACCTCAAGTTCACTCATGGTAATATTTATGGTATCATCGGTGCTAACGGTGCCGGAAAATCTACTTTCCTCCGCGCTATCAGCGGCGACCTTGAACCAAACAAGGGTTCAGTGGAAATGGGACCAGGCGAGCGACTTTCTGTCTTGGAACAGGACCACTTCAAATATGACGATTTCCGCGTGATGGATACCGTTCTGATGGGCCATCAGCCATTATGGGAAAACATGAAGGAGCGCGAGCGCCTCTATGCTAAACCAGAGATGACAGAAGAAGATGGTAACCTCGCTGCTGAGCTGGAGCTCAAGTTTGCAGAAATGAATGGTTGGGAGGCAGAAAGCAATGCCGCACAACTTCTGCAGAATCTCGGTGTAAAGGAAGACCGCCACGACAAACTCGTTGGAGAACTCTCTAATACAGAGAAGGTGCGCGTGATGCTGGCAAAGGCACTCTTCGGCAACCCAGACAACCTCCTTCTCGATGAGCCTACCAACGACCTCGACCTCGACACAGTTGAGTGGTTGGAAGACTATCTCAGCAACATTGAGCAGACCGTACTCGTAGTATCTCACGACCGTCACTTCCTCGATGCAGTAAGTACCCAGACCGTAGATATCGACTTCGGTAAGATTACTATGTTTGCAGGTAACTACTCTTTCTGGTACGAGAGTTCTCAGTTGGCTCTCCGCCAGGCTCAGAACCAGAAGATGAAGGCTGAAGAGAAGAAGAAGCAGTTGGAAGAATTCATCCGCCGATTCTCAGCTAACGTTGCTAAGAGTAAACAGACGACATCCCGCAAGAAGATGCTGGAGAAGCTGAACGTTGAAGAAATCCGTCCATCAAGCCGTAAATACCCAGGTATCATCTTCCAGATGGACCGTGAGCCAGGTAACCAGATTCTGGAGGTAGAGGGACTGAAAGCATGCGACGAAGACGGAACAGTGCTCTTCGACAACGTTAACTTCAACATAGAAAAGGGCGAGAAGGTAGTATTCCTCTCTCACAACCCTAAGGCGATGACCGCACTCTTCGAAATCATCAACGGCAACCGAAAGGCTGACGCAGGTGACTACAAGTGGGGTGTTACTATCACAACAGCTTATCTCCCACTCGATAATACTGAATTCTTCCAGAGCGACAAGAATCTGGTAGACTGGTTGAGCCAGTATGGTCCAGGTAACGAAGTTGCCATGAAGGGCTACCTCGGAAGAATGCTCTTCAGCGGCGAAGAAGTACTGAAGAAGGTAAATGTCCTCTCCGGAGGTGAGAAGATGAGATGTATGATTGCACGCATGCAGTTGCAGAACGCCAACTGCCTGATTCTTGATACACCAACCAACCACTTGGACTTGGAGAGTATTCAGGCATTCAACAACAACCTGGTAGGTTTCAAGGGCAATATCCTCTTCTCTAGCCACGACCACGAATTCATCAACACCGTGGCAAACCGTATCATCGAGCTCACTCCATCAGGCACCATCGACAAGCTCATGTCTTATGATGAGTATATCTACGATGATGCTATCAAGGAGCAGAAGGCTAAGATGTACGGATTCTAAACAGAAGTTATTCTGCTGTTTTAAACAGCAACCACAAATTATCTTATAATTCAATAGTGCCAATTCGATGAGAATCGGGTTGGCACACTTTTGTCAAACAACCAATAACAAGAATTATCATGTTTAAAAAATTTAAGACTATGTCAAAAGAAAAAGAAATCAATATAGAGGACGGAAACGTTCAGGAGACTGTTCAGAACGAAAATAATGAGCAGACAACTCAAAATGAAAATACTGAGGAAAATCAGAATACTGACAACAAGGCAGAAGAAGGTGACAACAATACAGACGCTGCTGACAAGAAGGCAGAAGAGATTGATCCTTTAACAAAAGCACAGCAAGAGGTAGAGGAACTCAAGAAACAGTTGCTCTATAAGACTGCTGAGTTTGAGAATTACCGCAAGCGTACCCTCAAAGAAAAAGCAGAACTGATTTTGAATGGCGGCGAGAAGACTGTAGCTGCTATTCTGCCTATTCTCGATGACTTTGAGCGCGCCATCGCTGACAAGAGCGAAGATCCTAAGGTTATCAAGGAAGGTGTCCAGATGATTTTCAACAAGTTCGTAAAAACACTCGAAGGTCTTGGCGTAAAGAAGATTGAAACCAACGACAAGGATTTCGATGTAGATTTCCACGAGGCTATTGCTATGGTTCCGGGAATGGGCGATGACAAGAAGGGAAAGATTATTGACTGCGTACAGACAGGTTATACGATGAACGACAAGGTGATTCGCCATGCCAAAGTAGCTGTAGGTCAGTAAGAAAGAAATATCAAGAATTATTTTTCAAAATCCAGAACATTCCATTAGAATTCTGCAAGAAAATTCAATATTTGAAATAAGCAAATGGCTAAGAGAGACTATTATGAGGTGCTGGGCGTAGACAAGTCGGCATCAGAAGACGAAATAAAGAAGGCTTATCGAAAGATAGCCATTAAGTATCATCCAGACCGCAACCCTGGCAACAAAGAGGCGGAAGAGAAATTCAAGGAAGCTGCCGAAGCTTACGAAGTTCTCCACGATGCCCAGAAGCGCCAGCAGTATGACCAGTTTGGTTTCGACGGTCCACAAGGTGGATTCGGCGGATTCGGCGGTGGTGCCAGCATGGACATGAACGACATCTTCTCAATGTTTGGAGATATCTTTGGCGGACACGGCGGTTTCAGCGGCTTTGGTGGCGGCGGATTCGGTGGCGGTTCACAGAAGCGGGTTTACCAGGGTGGCGACCTTCGCGTAAGAGTAAAACTGACTCTCCAAGAGGCAGCAACAGGTGTTACCAAGCGATTCAAGATTCGCAAGGATGTAACTTGCTCTGCATGTCACGGAACAGGTTGCGAAGGTGGTGCCCAGCCAGAAACATGTCCGGAATGTCATGGAAGCGGCTATGTCTTAAAGACGGTGCGCAGCATGTTCGGCATGATGCAAACTCAGGCTGCATGTACAAAGTGTGGCGGTGAGGGAACTATCATCAAGAACAAATGTAAGGAATGCGGTGGCGACGGAATCGTGAAGGGCGAGGAACTCGTAGAAATCAATATTCCTGCAGGTGTCGACAACGATATGGTTGTTACCGTTGAAGGAAAGGGTAACCAAGGCAAGCACAATGGTCTCTACGGAAACCTACAGGTAATGGTAAGCGTAGAAAAGAACGATGATTTCGAGCGTGTTGGTCAGGACTTATACCATAATCTTGTTCTTGACTTTGCAACTGCCACTTTGGGTGGCGAGGTAGAAGTCCCTACCTTGGATGGTAAGACAAAGATTAAAATAGAACCAGGCACACAACCAGGCAAACAGATCCGTTTGCGTGGCAAAGGTATGCCGGCTATTAAGGGATATGGTTATGGCCGTGGTGATATTATCGTCAATATTACCGTTTTCATCCCTACCTCTCTGACCAAAGAAGAAAAGGATCTTGTTGTGAAATTCAAGGAATGCGATAATTTCAAAGCGGATAATGCAGAGAAGAAATCTCTCTTTGAAAGTTTCAAGAATCTCTTTAAAAAATAAACAGTAAAGAGCAATCCCCGAAGAGGGCGAAACTATCTTTGAAAGAACGGTTCGCTCTTTTCGGGGATTATCTGTATATATAATAAGGTATAACATATAACATGAATTATCAAGAAACTGTTGAATATCTTTTCACCAGCACGCCGGTTTTTGAAAAGATTGGAGCCAAGGCATACAAACCTGGGCTTGATACGATGTATAAAATGGATGAACACTTCGGACATCCTCATAACCAATATAAATGTATCCACATTGCAGGAACCAACGGAAAAGGTTCATCATCCCATACCCTTGCAGCAATCCTGCAGAGCCAGGGCTATAAGGTCGGTCTTTTCACATCTCCACATCTTGTAGATTTCAGAGAACGAATTCGCATAAATGGTGAGATGGTAAGCGAAGAGTATGTAATCGACTTTGTAGAAAACAACCGGAAATTCTTCGAACCGCTACATCCTTCGTTCTTTGAACTAACCACCATGATGGCATTTCAGTATTTTGCAGAACAAAAGGTAGACTTTGCCGTCATCGAAGTTGGATTGGGAGGAAGACTGGATAGTACCAACATCATCACTCCTATCCTATCCGTTATCACGAACATCAGTTTTGACCACACCCAATTTCTCGGGAATACACTCGGCGAGATTGCAGGCGAAAAGGCGGGTATCATCAAGCCAAAGATTCCTGTCGTTATTGGCGAATGGAACGAAGAGACCCAACCTGTGTTCATCAAGAAAGCCCATGAACAGAATTCTCCTATCCATTTTGCACATGCAACTGACGCAGACATGAACTTCGAGCTGAAAGGCAACTATCAGAAAAAGAACTTCTGCACCATATCCGCAGCCGTAGAATGCCTGAAGGAAGAAGGAATAGAAATCAAAGATCAAAGCATAAAGAACGGCTTCGAACATGTATGCGAGCTGACAGGCTTACGTGGCAGATGGGAAAAACTCAACGAGCACTCTCACCATCTGTGATACGGGACATAACCTTGCCGGATGGGAGTATCTGGAACCTCAGATTGCATCCGTCAAAGCCGATACGAAACATATTGTCTTCGGAATGGTTGACGACAAAGATGTAGAGCATGTAATGGAACTATTAGAAAAGTTGCCAAAAGAAAGCACGATTTTCTATTGGACACAGCCATCAACCAAAAGAGCGATTCCTGTAGACAAATTATACGGATACGCACAAAAGCACGGCTTAAACGGAACATGCTATCAAACTATCGCACAGGCATTTAACACAGCAAAAGCAAACGCAAAAAAAGATGATTTTATCTTTATTGGCGGATCAAGTTACGTCGTTGCCGATTTGCTATCAGAATCGTTTTAGGATTTTTTAAATCAAAAAGTTCATAAAATATTTGTAATACTCATTTTTTTTTAGTTACTTTGCAGTACATTACTTAAACCAAAGTAAGGTAACTAAAAAAAGTGAGATATTATGAATACAGAACCAGCAAATAAGTGTGGTTTGAAAAGAGAAGATTTTCAGACCACAGTGAATGGCAAGAAGACTGATCTCTTCGTGTTAAGAAACAAGCAAGGCAACGAAGTTGCAGTGACTAACTATGGTGGAGCAGTCGTAGCCATCATGATGCCTGACAAGGATGGCAACTATGCCAACCTCATCCAAGGCCATGACAACATACAGGACGTCATCAACTCACCTGAGCCATTCTTGAGTGTGCTCATCGGTCGTTATGGCAACCGTATTAAAGAAGGCAAGTTCATACTTCACGGCAAGGAGTATCAATTGGCATGTAACGATGGTCCCAACCACCTGCATGGTGGACCTACAGGTTTCCACACCAAAGTTTGGGATGCAACCCGCATGAGTGATAGCGCTGTCGTGTTGAAATACACGAGCCTTATGGTGAAGAAGGCTTCACTGGTGAGTTGACAGTTTGGGTAGCTTACACATTGACCGACGACAATGAGTTCGTTATCAAGTATCAGGCTACAACCAACAAGACAACCATCTGCAACCTGACACACCACGCTTTCTTCTCAATCCAGGGTATTGCTAATCCTACCCCAACAGTTGACAATATCATCTGTGAGGTGAACGCAAACTACTATCTCCCTATCGATAAGTATTCTATCCCTACAGGTGAGATTTTGAAGGTTGAGGGCACACCATTCGATTTCCGTACACCAAAGCCAATTGGTCAGGACATCAATGCAGACAACGAGCAGATCAAGAATGGTCAGGGCTATGACCACAACTATGTATTGAACAAGACAGAAGAAGGCGAGTTGAGTTTCGCAGCCCGTATAAAAGACCCTGTAAGCTGCCGTACCATGGAGGTTTATACCACAGAACCTGGTTTGCAGATGTACACAGGTAATTTCCTTGCAGGTATCTCAGGACAGTTTGGTGCAACATTCCCACGTCGCAGTGCAGTCTGCTTCGAGGCACAGAAGTTCCCAGACACTCCAAATCACACCTATTTCCCAAGTTGCAGATTAAATCCGGGTGAAACATATACCCAGAAGACAATCTATAAGTTTGGAATTGACAAATAAATCAGAATAAATCATGGAGCAGGTACTCTAAACAGCACTTGCTCCATTTTCGCGCTTGAATGACAAACCCCATCCAGCGCGACAACAATCTTAAAGAGAAGTCTTAACGTCTTTAAAGAAGAAACAACCTCTTAAAAGAAAAGAGTAGCAACCTCTTTACCATAAAAGAGAATCAATAACCTCTTCAAAAAGAGTATAAACAAGCTTTTCGCAAATAATAATAACAAATAACAATATCAACTATCAAAAAAAATGGAAAACCATAGTAAAAATGGCAATATCATCGCCATTATCACGATGATGTTCCTCTACGCCATGATTTCGTTCGTAACGAATTTGGCCGCTCCTATCGGAGTTATTTGGAAAAATGTATTCGCTGACAGCGGAAGTGCTAACATGATCGGTATGTTGGGTAACGCCATGAACTTTTTGGCTTACCTCTTCATGGGTATCCCTGCAGGTAAGTTGCTCACCAAGATCGGTTACAAGAAGACCGCCCTCACCGGTATCGCTACCGGATTCGTAGGCGTGCTCATCCAGTTCCTTTCAGGTAAGTTCGGTGCCGACATCTCAGGCTTCGCCGTTTACCTCTTCGGTGCGTTCATCTCAGGTTTCGCAGTTTGTATTTTGAATACTGTTGTAAACCCAATGTTGAACCTCATCGGTGGTGGTGGTAACCGCGGTAACCAGCTGAACCTCATCGGTGGTACATTGAACAGTTTATCCGGAACTTAACCCCAATGCTCGTAGGTGCCTTATCGGTACTGTTACTGCTAATACCAAAATGGTAGATGTGAACCTCGTACTTTACATTGCCCTTGCCGTATTCGCAGCAGCATTCGTTATCTTGAACTTCATCCCTATCCAGGATCCAGAGATGGGTAAGACTACAGACAAGACTGTATTCGAGCATTCACCATGGGCTTTCCGCCACTTCAACCTCGGCGTTATCGCAATCTTCGTTTATGTAGGTGTTGAGGTAGGCATTCCTGGAACATTGAACTTCTACATTTCTGATACAACAGCAAATGGCGGTGGTTTCATCAATGGTACAGCCTTGGCAAATGCAGCAGCTATCGGTGGTTTCGTTGCAGGTACATACTGGCTCCTGATGCTGGTTGGTCGTCTTTGCTCCAGTTTTATTGCTGACAAGGTATCTAGCCGCATGATGATGATGATTGCCAATGGTGCAGGTATGATTTTTATCGTCCTCGCCGTACTTCTCGGCAAGTCAACAACAGTAGAAATGCCTGTATTTACAGGTACATCATTCCAGATGGTAACAGTGCCTATCGCTGCCATGTTCCTGGTACTCTGCGGTCTCTGCACTTCTATCATGTGGTCTTCTATATTCAACCTCGCTACCGAGGGTCTTGGTAAGTATACAGCCCAGGCTTCAGGTATCTTCATGATGATGGTAGTAGGTGGCGGATTGATGCCATTGGTACAGAACTTCATCGCAGACAACGCTGGCTATATGGCTAGTTACATTGTGCCTCTCATCTGTATGGCATACATGTTCTTCTATGCTGTAGCTGGTTGCAAGAACATCAACAAGGATATTCCTGTTGATTAATAACACGAAATAAATTAGCCCTAAGGCATATATAGTCTTAGGGCTAAATCATATAATCAAATCTTTAGTAACAACCCAATAAAAACTTAACTAATTATGGATATTGAAAAAGTAAGAAGCCGTTTCATCAAGCATTTCGATGGTAAAACAGGTAACATCTACATGTCACCAGGTCGTATTAACTTGATTGGCGAGCATACCGATTATAATGGTGGATTTGTTTTCCCAGGTGCAGTAGATAAGGGTATTATGGCAGAAATCCGTCCTAACGGAACAGATACCGTCATGCTCTACTCTATCGACTTGAAGGACCGTGTAGAATTCAAGATTAATGATCCTGAAGGTCCACGCACTTCATGGGCACGTTACATCTATGGTGTTTGCCAGGAGATGAAGGCTTTGGGCGTTGACGTAAAGGGTTTCAATGCAGCATTCTATGGTGATGTGCCTCTCGGTGCAGGTATGTCTTCTTCTGCTGCTCTTGAAAGCTGTTTTGCTTTTGCTTTGAACGACCTCTTTGGTGACAACAAGGTTTCTAAATGGGATCTCGTACTCGCAGGCCAGGCTACTGAGCACAAGTATGTAGGTGTTAACTGCGGTATCATGGACCAGTTTGCTTCTGTTTTCGGTAAAGAAGGTAAGTTGATGCGCCTCGATTGCAACAGCCGCGAATTTGAATACTTCCCATTCGAGGCTAAGGGCTATAAACTCTGCCTGGTAAACTCTAAGGTAAAGCACGAGCTGGCAGGTTCTCCATACAACGACCGTCGCAACTCTTGCGAAAATGTTGTTAAGCACATTGCAGCAAAGCACCCAGAAACTAAGTTCGAAACTCTCCGTGATTGCACATGGGAGCAGTTGGAAGAGGTTCGCGCAGAGGTAGGCGAAGAGGATTACAGCCGCGCTCACTTCGTATTGGGCGAGAAGGACCGCGTTTTGGCAGTCTGCGATGCTCTTGAGAAGGGCGACTACGAGACAGTAGGTCAGAAGATGTACGAGACTCACCACGGCTTGAGCAAGGAATACGAGGTAAGCTGCGAGGAACTCGACTTCTTAAACGATGTTGCTAAGGAGAACGGTGTTACTGGTAGCCGTATCATGGGCGGTGGCTTCGGTGGCTGCACCATCAACCTGGTAAAGGACGATATCTACGACAAGTTCGTTGAGGACGTTACAGCTAAGTTCACAGCTAAATATGGTCATGCTCCAGAGATTTACCCTGTAATCATCTCTGAGGGTTCTCACAAGGTTTGCTAATATATACATTATATATAATATAAGGAACTGCAGTTAGTATTTGCTAACTGCAGTTTTTTGTCCCAAATAAGACAAAAACAGGCGTTTTCATACAAATAGTGTTAAAAAGACACTTTAGAAGAAAAAAAGTTAGGGAAAACGCTTGCAGATTCGAAATAAAATTGTAATTTTACACCCAAAATGAATAGACAATAAAAAACAGCCTAAAAATGAGTACATTTAAGACCCTATTTATGGGAGTTGGTTTTGCGGCTATCGCTACCCTCTCAGCTTGTTCATCAAGCAGCAATGCAAGTCTCACACAATCTGGTTTGAATCCAGCAGATTTCGATTCAACAGTATTGGGCAAGAAGACTGAGTTAGTAACTCTCAAGAATGCAAACGGCATGGAAGTTTGCCTCACCAATTATGGTGGACGTGTCGTTTCCATTTCCGTTCCAGACAAGGACGGAAAGCCAACAGATGTGGTTCTTGGTTACGATAATATCCATCAGTATGCTGACACCCTTAACTCTCCTTCAGATTATGGTTCTTCTGTAGGACGTTATGCCAACCGTATCAAGGATGCTAAACTTTCACTTGCTGGTTCAACATACCAGTTGAAGGCAAATGATAATGGCAACTGCCTGCATGGTGGTGGTGCAACAGGATGGTTGAACCAGGTTTACGACATTACAGAGAAGAACGACTCATCCGTTACCTTCACTATCAATGCGAAGGATGGCGAGAATGGTTTCCCTGGCAACGTAACAGCAACAGCTAAATATACAGTCAAGAGTGACAACACACTCGACATCGAGTTTGGCGCTACAACAGACAAAGAGACCGTTGTCAATATGACCAACCACAGTTACTTCAACTTGAATGGCGATCCATCTAAGGAAGGTTTCGATCAGGTAATGTACATCAATGCAGATAAGTTCACTCCTGCAGATTCACTTTACATCCCAACTGGTGAAATCAAGAGTGTCGAGGGAACCCCTATGGATTTCCGTAAACCTGCAGAAATCGGCAAGAAGGTAGACTATAACTTTGACCAGATTAAGAATGCCACAGGTTACGACCACAACTGGTGTTTGAACACATATAAGAATGGTAAGGGCGATGACAAAACAGTTTGCGCAAGCCTCTACTCACCAAAGAGCGGTATCCTTCTTGAAGTATTTACCAACGAGCCAGGCATTCAGGTTTACACCGGTAACTTCCAAGGCACAGGTATTGCCTGCAAGCATGGCATCAAGTATCCTAAACACGTAAGCGTTTGCTTCGAGAGCCAGAAATATCCTGATTCTCCAACCAAGATTGCTCAGGGTGTAAAGGATTGGACAGATGCCACATTGAAGCCAGGAGAGAAATACTATTCTCACCTCGCTTACAAATTCAGCGTTAAAAAGTAAGCGTAAGTTAGTTAAAAGTTAGCGAACCGGCGGATAAAGTCCGCTGGAACAGCTAACATCCAACAAGAAGTTTTTCGCAATAACAAAAAAAAACGAAATGTGCTGGATAAGAAACTAACATAATAAGCATCCAATAAAAAAAAGAATAAACAAATAATAATAAACAAACAATCTTATAGTAATTATGAATTGGAATTCAACAGAATTCGTATGGCTTGATTGGGCTATACTCGCCATTGGTGTTATCGGCGTAATTTGGGCTGTCTGGCACGCAATCGTGAAAGACAGAAAGGCTCAGAAAGGTGAAGACTCTTCTGCCTACCTTTTCGGTAAGGGTGAGCCATGGTATGTAATCGGTATGGCTATCTTTGCTGCCAACATTGGTTCTGAGCACCTCGTTGGTTTGGCAGGTACAGGTGCCAAGAGTGGTGTCGGTATGGCACACTGGGAGATGCAGGGCTGGATGATCCTCATCTTGGGTTGGCTGTTCGTACCTTTCTACCAGTTGCTCATCAACAAGATGGGTAAGATTATCACCATGCCAGACTTCCTGAAGTTCCGCTATACCCAGCGCACAGGTTCATGGCTCTCTATCATCACACTCGTAGCTTACATCCTTACTAAGGTGAGCGTTACAGCCCTTACAGGTGGTATCTTCTTTGAATATCTTTGGGGCTTGAACTTCTGGTTGGTGCCATCGGTCTGATTATCCTCACCACCATCTTCACCGTATTCGGTGGTATGAAGGGTGTGATGACATTGTCAACTATCCAGACACCTATCCTCGTCATCGGTTCTTTCCTCGTACTCTTCCTCGGTCTCTCTACCCTCGGCGGTGGCAGCATCGCTGCTGGTTGGGCCGACATGATGGATTACTGCGGCAAGTTGAACAACGGCTACGGTACAACCCACATGTTCCACTGGGAGGCAGGTGACTCTATGTATCAGGATTATCCTGGTTTCGTAGTATTCATCGGTGCAACCATCATCGGTTTCTGGTACTGGTGTACTGACCAGCACATCGTTCAGCGTGTACTCGGTCAGGTTCCTGGCGAGAGCAACGTAGAGGTTATGAAGCGTGCCCGCCGCGGTACTATCGCAGCCGGTTTCTTCAAGGTACTCCCTTGCTTCATGTTCCTCATCCAGGTATGATTGCAGCAGCCTTGGCTCAGAAGGGTGCCATCCAGATGAACGAGACTGATGCAGCCTTCGCCATCATGGTAAAGACCGTTCTTCCTGCAGGTATCAAGGGTATCGTAACCATCGGTTTCATCTGCGCATTGGTTGCTTCATTGGCAGCATTCTTCAACAGCTGTGCTACCCTCTTCACCGAGGACTTCTACAAGCCATTGAAGAAGGGCATGTCTGAGGCTCACTACGTACTCGTTGGCCGTATCGCTACCGTAGTAGTTGTCGTTCTCGGTTTCGCATGGTTGCCAATCATGATGAAGATGGATACTTTGTACAACTATCTCCAGGGTATCCAGTCACTTCTGGCACCAGCATGGTAGCTGTATTTGCGATGGGTATCTTCTTCAAGAAGATTACTCCAAAGGCAGGTGAGTACACTATGATCACCGGTTTCCTCATCGGTATGCTCCGCCTCGTTACCAACGTCATCACTGATACAGGTAAGGCTACAATGGATGGTGCATTCTGGGATTACACCGCATGGTTCTGGCAGACCAACTGGCTCGTATTCGAGTGCTGGTTGCTCGTATTCCTCATCATCTTCATGGTAGTAGTAAGCTGCTTCACTCCAGCTCCAAGCAAGGAGCAGGTAGAGGCAATCACCTTCACATCAGACTTCAAGAAGTCTATCCGTGAGAGTTGGAGTGCCTTCGATATTATCGGTACCCTCGTAGTAATCGGTCTCTGCGCAGCATTCTACGCATACTTCTGGTAAAATATTATTCACGTCAGGAGTAAGAAGTGAGGAGTCTGGAATTTTCTCAAAGATCAGACAAAACTGTTTCCGTTGAAAAAATCCGTGATTCTTTCTTCTCCTTCTTACTCCTTGATTTTCCTCTCGAAGCTGCTCTATGAAGAGCAAGCAAAAGAACACAACAATACATACATTGAATCATTACATCAAAACAGCAGAAAGGCCATGACCCAGTTTTATAATGAATACTCCAAAGTATTTGTATCCGTCGATTGTATCATTTTCGGTTTCGACGGTAGTAACCTCCAGGTACTGATAGGCAAACGCAAGATGGACCCGGGAAGAGGCGAATGGTCACTCTATGGTGGTTTCGTTGGTTCAACAGAAAATCTCGAAGATGCTGCCAACAGAGTCATCCTGGAACTTACTGGAATGAAAAACCTCTATATAAGACAAGTAGGAGCTTTCGGCCGCATCGACCGTGACCCAGGTGAGCGAGTTATCTCTATCGCCTATTGCACTCTCATCAATGTGAAAGACTATGATGACAGCCTCCGTGTAGAACACGGATTGGAATGGGTTAGTCTGAACGAACTTCCAGAACTATACTCAGACCACAAACTCATGATCCGCAACGCTATCGCACAGGTACGCCGCCGCATCAATCATGAGCCATTAAGCTTCAAACTCCTCCCAGACCTCTTTACGCTGACACAGCTTCAGCATGTATTCGAGGCAGTAATAGGCGAAGAGATTGATAAGCGCAACTTCCGCAAACGCGTGAAGGATATCGACTTCATCGAGAAAACAGAACTCATCGATAAAGTCAACTCGAAACGAGGCGCCGCCCTCTACCGCTTCAACAAGAAAGCATACGAGGAAGACCCATCGTTCAATTTGAAATAGAATAAACAACTTAAAACAAAAAAAACTATGTTAGAAGAATTAAAAGAAAAAGTGTTCAAGGCAAACCTTGATCTCGTTAAGCACAACCTCGTGCTCTTTACATGGGGTAACGTGAGTGGCATCGACCGCGAGAAAGGTCTGGTTGTCATCAAACCATCAGGCGTCGATTATGACACCATGAAGGCTAGCGATATGGTGGTAGTAGACTTGGAAACAGGCAAGGTAGTAGAAGGCGATCTGAATCCATCATCTGATACACCAACCCACTTGGTTCTCTACCGCGCATTCCCAGAGTTGGGTGGCGTAGTTCATACTCACTCTACTTATGCTACCGCTTGGGCACAGGCTGGCTTGGACATCCCTAATATTGGTACAACTCATGCTGATTACTTCCACGATTGCATCCCTTGCACTGATGCGATGACAGAGGATATGATGGCAGAATATGAGCACAACACAGGTGTTGTCATCGTTGACCGTTTCAAGAAAGATAACATCAACCAGTTCATACTCCTGGCGTATTGGTTAAGAACCATGGTCCTTTTACATGGGGTAAGGATGCTGATCAGGCTGTTTATCACGCAGTAGTAGCTGAACAGGTGGCCAAGATGGCTTTCATCTCATTCTCTGTGAATCCAAACACCACCATGAACCCATTGCTCGTAGAGAAGCACTTCAACCGCAAGCACGGTCCTAACGCTTATTATGGACAAAAAAAGCACTAATTAAAGGGTGTTTCAAATAAAGATATTAGATCACATTAACAATAACAATTAATACAACAAACAATCATGATTAAAGCATTTGAAAATTTAGAGGTATGGTTTGTAACTGGTGCACAGCTTCTTTACGGAGGCGAAACAGTTAAGATAGTTGATGGTCACTCAAAGGACATGGTAGATGGTCTGAACAACAGTGGCATCATCCCAATCAAGGTAGTTTACAAGGGCACAGCTAACTCTTCTGCAGAAGTAGAGGCCGTCATGAAGGCTGCCAACAACGATAAGAAGTGCGTAGGTATCATCACATGGATGCACACCTTCTCTCCAGCTAAGATGTGGATTAAGGGCTTGCAGGCTCTCGAGAAGCCTCTCCTCCACTTCCACACCCAGTACAACGCAGAGTTGCCATGGGACACTATCGACATGGACTTCATGAACCTCAACCAGTCAGCTCACGGTGATATTGAGTTCGGTCACATCTGCTCTCGTATGCGCGTTCCTCGCAAGGTAGTAGTTGGACACTGGAAGAGCGCTGAGGCTCAGAAGAAGATTGCTATCTGGGCACGTGTTGCTGCAGCCGTTGCTGATGCACACAATGTACGTTGCCTCATGTTCGGTATGAACATGAACAATGTTGCTGTAACAGATGGTGACCGCGTTGAGTTCGAACAGCGTCTCGGCTATCATGTTGACTACTATCCTGTTTCTAACCTCATGGAATATTGGAAGCAGGTTTCTGACGAAGAGGCACTGGCTCTCATTGAGCAATACAAGAAGGAATATATAATCAAGATCGACGAGTCAGGCGAAGAGGTTTATTGGGAGAAGGTGCTCCATGCCGCAAAGGCAGAGATCGCTCTTCGTCGCGTGCTCAAGGAGGAAGGTGCAACAGCCTTCACTACCAACTTCGACGACCTTGGTGAGGCTGACATCACCGATCCTAACTTCATCGGCTTCGACCAGATTCCTGGTCTTGCTTCACAACGCCTGATGGCTGAAGGTATCGGCTTCGGTGCCGAAGGTGACTGGAAGACAGCGTGTCTCTATCGCTCACTCTGGATAATGAACCAGGGCTTGACAAAGGGCTGCTCATTCCTTGAGGACTATACCTCAACTTCGCTGCCGACCGCACATCTAGCCTCCAGAGCCACATGCTTGAGGTCTGCCCTCTCATCGCAGTCAACAAGCCAACACTCGAAGTACACTTCCTCGGCATCGGTATCCGCAAGGAGCAGACAGCCCGTTTGGTATTCACATCTAAGACAGGTAAGGGTGTTAAGGCAACTGTAGTTGACCTCGGCAACCGTTTCCGTCTCATCGCAAGTGAGGTAGAGTGCATCGAGCCAAAGGCAATGCCTAAGCTCCCTGTAGCTTCAGCTCTCTGGTTCCACAGCCAACCTTCGAGATTGGTGCAGGTGCTTGGATCCTCGCTGGTGGTACTCACCACAGTGCATTCTCTTACGATATCACTGCTGAGTACTGGGAAGACTTCTGCGAGATTCTCGGTATTGAGTTCGTCAACATCGACAAGAACACAACTATCAGCAGCTTCAAGCAGCAGCTCCGCAACAACGAGATTTACTACATGCTCAACAAGGCGTTGAGATAATTTAAGTGAAGAGTGAAGAACGAAGAGTGAAGAGTGAAGAATTCCATTGCTTTTCTCTTTGTTCCTTACATTAAAGAAAGAATCAATAATGAGCGCAAAAACTATTATAGAATCAGGTAAGGCCATTCTCGGTATCGAGTTTGGCTCTACCAGAATCAAGGCTGTCTTGATCGACACCGACAACAACCCTATCGCACAGGGTAGCTTTGAGTGGGAAAACCAGTTGGTTGATGGTCTCTGGACTTACAGCATCGACACAATCTGGAAAGGTTTGCAGGATTGTTATGCCGACCTCCGCAAGAACGTGAAGGCTGAGTACGACTGCGAAATCAAGCAGTTGGCTGCCATCGGTATTTCTGCGATGATGCACGGCTACATGGCTTTCGGTAAGGATGAGAACATTCTCGTTCCTTTCCGCACATGGCGTAACACCAATACAGCCAAGGCCGCAGCTGAACTTTCAGAGCTCTTCCACTTCAACATCCCATTGCGTTGGAGTATCTCTCACGTATATCAGGCTATCCTGAATGGTGAGGACCACATCAACAAGATTGACTTCCTTACCACTCTCGCCGGTTATATCCACTGGCAGCTCACAGGCAAGAAGGTTTTGGGCGTAGGCGATGCATCAGGTATGCTCCCTATCGACTCTAACACCGGCAACTACGATGCAGAGATGGTAGCTAAGTTCGATAAGCTCATCGAGCCTAAGAACCTGGGCTGGAAGATTCTCGACATTCTCCCTGAGGTACTGAACGCAGGCGAAGATGCTGGCGTATTGACCGAGGAAGGTGCAAAGAAGCTCGACCCATCAGGCACACTCCAGGCAGGCACCCCACTCTGTCCTCCAGAAGGTGATGCAGGTACTGGTATGGTAGCTACCAACGCTGTACGTCAGCGTACAGGTAACGTCAGTGCAGGTACATCTTCTTTCTCTATGATTGTATTGGAGAAAGCCTTGAGCCAACCTTACGAAGTCATTGATATGGTGACTACTCCAGACGGCAGCCCTGTAGCAATGGTTCACTGCAACAACTGTACTTCCGACCTCAATGCATGGGTAGGGTTGTTCAAGCAATATCAGGAGTTGCTCGGTGTTCCAGTAGATATGAATGAGGTATTCGGCAAGCTCTACAACCACGCTCTTGAAGGCGATGCTGATTGCGGAGGATTGATTGCTTACAACTATATCTCTGGTGAGCCTGTAACAGGTCTTGCAGAAGGTCGCCCTATGTTCGTACGTTCTGCCAACGACCACTTCAACCTTGCCAACTTCATGCGTGCCAACCTCTATGCTTCAGTAGCTGTATTGAAGATAGGTAACGATGTATTGTTCAAGGACGAGAAGGTACAGGTAGATCGCATCACAGGTCATGGCGGTTTGTTCAAGACCAAGGGTGTAGGTCAGCGCATCCTCGCTGCAGCCATTAACTCCCCTATCTCTGTCATGGAGACAGCAGGCGAAGGTGGTGCATGGGGTATCGCCCTGCTCGCAGGTTATCTCGTTAACAACGAAGAGAAGTTGAGCCTGGCAGATTATCTCGACAAGAAGGTATTTGCAGGCAATACTGGTGTAGAGATTGCACCTACTGCCGAAGATGTAGCCGGTTTTGATAAATATATTGAAACCTACAAGGCTGGTCTTGCTATCGAAAAGTCAGCGGTTGAGAACAAAAAGTAAATAAAAGATAAATACGTTTGTGGGGATTCTACCTCCACACGTATTATACTAAAAATCGACAACAATTAATAAGAACAATGATGAAGAAACTATTCGCTACCACATTGCTTTCAACAGCAGTTGCATTCTCAGCTCAAGCTCAGGATGTAACAGGAACAATCCATGCCAACCAGGGAACACAGAAAATCAATAAAGAGATTTATGGCCAGTTTGCCGAGCATCTCGGAAGTTGTATCTATGGTGGTCTTTGGGTAGGTCCTGATTCTAAGATTCCTAACACTCAGGGTTACCGCAACGACGTGCTCCAAGCCCTCAAGGACCTGAAAGTGCCTGTATTAAGATGGCCTGGAGGATGCTTCGCTGACGAGTATCACTGGATGGATGGTATCGGTCCACGTGAGAAGCGACCAAAGATGCAGAACAACAACTGGGGTGGAACCATTGAGGACAACTCTTTCGGTACACACGAGTTTCTGAATCTCTGCGAGATGTTGGGTTGCGAGCCTTACATCAGCGGTAACGTGGGTTCCGGCACTGTTGAGGAATTGGCAAAGTGGGTGGAATATATGACCAGCGATGGAGATACTCCTATGGCAAAACTCCGCCGACAGAACGGCCGCGACAAGGCCTGGAAGGTAAAATACCTCGGTGTTGGTAACGAAAGTTGGGGCTGCGGTGGCAACATGCGTCCTGAGTATTATTCAGATCTCTTCCGCCGCTACTCTGTTTATTGCCGCAACTATGACGGAAACCAGCTCTATAAGATTGCATCTGGAGCGAGCGATTACGATTATAACTGGACTAAGGTATTGATGGACCGCATCGGCAACCGTGCCAATGCAATCTCTCTACATTATTATACAGTAACAGGCTGGACAGGCAGCAAGGGTTCTGCCACCAAGTTCAACAATGAGGATTACTACTGGACCATGGGCAAGGCACTCGGCATAGAAGACGTCATCAAGAAGCACGAGGCTATCATGGACAAGGCTGATCCAAAGAAGCAGGTAGCCCTCCTCGTTGACGAATGGGGAACCTGGTGGGATGAGGAGCCTGGCACTATCAAGGGCCACCTCTATCAGCAGAACTGTATGCGCGATGCCTTCGTTGCTGCGCTCTCGCTGAATGTATTCCACCGCCATACAGAGCGTGTGAAGATGACCAATATCGCACAGATTGTCAACGTACTCCAGTCAATGATCCTGACAGATACAAAGGGAACAGGTCACATGGTTCTGACTCCAACCTATCATGTATTCAACATGTACAAGGACTTCCAGGAGGCAACCTATCTCCCAATGGATGTAAAGTGCGACTCTATGGATGTTCGTGGCGATGATCACGCAAGAGATGGAAGAAAGATTCCATTGGTATCTACTTCAGCAGCCAAGAAGCAGATGGAACCATTGTGGTTGCTCTTGCCAATGTCAGCCTTGACAAGGCTCAGCAGGTAGAGTTTAATCTGGATGGTGCAGCTGCTCCGAAAACTGTAACAGGACAGATTCTTTCCTGCAACAAGGTGAGCGATTACAACGACTTCGCACACCCGGATGTAGTGAAGCCTGCAGTTTTTAAGGATGCAAAAGTAAAGAAAAACACCCTTAAAGTAAAAATTCCAGCAAAATCTATCGTAGTTTTGAAAATAAAATAGTATCTTTGAAGGCGAAAAAGGAAGTATCCTTCTTTTGAGTAGCCTTCAGAGCTGGAAAAACAAGAATATTTCAGCAGAAATAACAACAATAATAAATAAAAAATTATGAACGACATTAAAGTAATGAATCATGCAGCTGATAACATCCGTATCTTGGCTGCTTCAATGGTAGAAAAGGCAAACTCAGGTCACCCAGGTGGTGCTATGGGTGGTTCTGACTTCATCAACGTGCTCTTCTCTGAGTACCTGGTTTATGATCCAGCAGATCCAACATGGACTGGCCGCGACCGCTTCTTCCTCGACCCAGGTCACATGAGTCCAATGCTCTATGCAGGTTTGGCTTTGCGTGGTTTCTTCTCAATGGAAGACCTCAAGCAGTTCCGCCAGTGGGGTTCTGTAACTCCTGGTCACCCAGAGCTCGACCTTCAGCGTGGTATCGAGAACTCATCTGGTCCTCTCGGTCAGGGTCATGCCCTCGCAGCTGGTGCAGCTGTTGCAGAGAAGTTCCTCGAGGCTCGTCTGGGTTCAACCATGATGCAGCACAAGATCTACGCATACATCTCTGATGGTGCTGTAGAGGAAGAGATTTCTCAGGGTGTTGGTCGTATCGCCGGTAACCTCGGTCTGAACAACCTCATCATGTTCTACGATTCTAACGACATCCAGCTCTCTACAGAGTGTGGCGTTGTAATGAACGAGGATACAGAGATGAAGTACAAGGCTTGGGGCTGGAATGTCATCAAGATCAACGGTAACGACGTAGCTCAGATTCGTGAGGCGCTCGATGCTGCCCAGAAGGAGCAGGACCGTCCTACCCTCATCATCGGTAAGACCGTAATGGGTAAGGGTGCTCTCCGCGCAGACGGCACAAGCTACGAGGCTTGCATCAATACTCACGGCGCTCCTCTCGGTGGCGACGCTTACGTTAATACTATCAAGCACCTCGGTGGTGATCCTGAGAATCCATTCGTTATCTTCGACGATGTAAAGGAAATCTACGCTAAGCGTGCTGAGGAGTTGAAGAAGATCGTAGCTCAGCGCAAGGCTGCAGAGGCTGAGTGGCGCAAGGCTAACCCAGAGAAGGCTGCCCAGATGGATGAGTGGTTCAGCGGCAAGGCTCCTAAGGTAGACTGGAGCAAGGTTGAGCAGAAGGCTGGTTCAGCTACACGTGCAGCATCTGCTGCTTGTCTCGGTGTTTTGGCAGAGCAGGTTCCTAACATGATCTGTGCTTCTGCTGACCTTTCTAACTCAGATAAGACAGATGGTTTCTTGAAGAAGACCAAGAGCATCGTTCGCGGTGATTTCTCTGGTGCTTTCTTCCAGGCTGGTGTTGCAGAGTTGACTATGGCTGATATGTGTATCGGTATGATGCTCCACGGTGGTGTGGTTGCAGCAATGGGTACATTCTTCGTATTCTCTGATTATATGAAGCCAGCTGTACGTATCGCAGCCCTGATGCAGGTTCCAGTGAAGTTCATCTGGACTCACGATGCATTCCGCGTTGGTGAGGATGGACCTACTCACGAGCCAGTTGAGCAGGAGGCACAGATTCGCCTCATGGAGAAGTTAAAGAACCACGCAGGTAAGGACAGCGTTCGCGTATTCCGTCCAGCTGATGCTGACGAGACTACAGTTTGCTGGAAGCTCGCTATGGAGAATGTTGAGACTCCTACAGCTTTGATCTTCTCTCGCCAGGCATCGCTAAATTGCCAGAGGGAACAGACTATGAGCAGGCAGCCAAGGGTGCTTACATCGTAGCAGGCAGCGACGAGAATCCAGACGTTATCTTGGTAGCTAGCGGTTCTGAGGTTTCTACATTGGAGGCTGGTTGCGAGGCTTTGCGTGCCGACGGCATCAAGGTTCGCGTGGTAAGTGCTCCATCAGAGGGCTTGTTCCGTGGTCAGAGCAAGGAGTATCAGGAGAGCGTATTGCCAAAGAACGCTAAGATCTTCGGTATGACTGCAGGTCTTCCTGTAACACTCCAGGGTCTCGTAGGCGCTAATGGTAAGGTTTGGGGTATGGAGAGCTTCGGTTTCTCTGCTCCTTACAAGGTACTTGATGAGAAGCTCGGTTACACAGGCGAGAACGTTTACAAGCAGGTAAAGGCTTTCTTGGCAGAGGCTTAATTAGCATAAACTAAACAGGAGTTGGAAGCTGGAGTTGGAGATTTTGCCGGATGGCAGATTTCCATTTCCGGCATCCGACTCCTTTCACTCTTTTAACATTAACCTTGTGAAGAATAAGGGTTTACCCCGTTTTCTTCACTTAAAAACTTAAGTATTATGGAAGTAAAGACAGTTGGTATTGCATGCGATCACGCAGGTTTTCCATTGAAGCAATTTGTATTGGAATATTTGGAAAAGAAGGGTTATCCTGTAAAGGATTATGGTACATACAGCGATGCGAGTGTAGACTATCCTGACTTCGGTCATGCTCTTGCTAAAGGCATTGAGAGCGGCGAAGTATATCCAGGTATCGGCATTTGCGGCAGCGGCGAAGGTATCGCCATGACATTGAATAAACATCAGGGTGTACGTGCCGGATTGGCATGGTGCAAGGAGATTGCTCATTTGGTTCGTCAGCACAACGATGCCAACGTATTGGTACTTCCAGGTCGTTTCGTAGACAACAAGACCGCCGAGGCTATTCTCGACGAGTTCTTTACCACAACATTCGAGGGTGGCCGTCACGAGCGTCGCGTCAAGAAGATTCCTGTTCAGCAGTAAAGTTCTGAATGGATAAAAAAGAATTAAGCTGAGTCATCGCATGATGCTCAGCCTATTTTTTATTTCAATAAGTGGTAGAAATTCAACCTTCAATCATCCAATCTTCAATGGTTCCCGTTTCTGAAGAGAAACAGCATCCTATTTTAAAGAGTTTTCTTTTATCATAGGCATACTCACGGGCATATCCCCTATTATTAATTTGCGACAATGCCTCCTGAGCTGTTCCGTCAAGTTTGAACTCAAAGATATAAATAAACTTCGAGGTCTCAACTATACAATCTACCCTACCCAGACTCTGAACCTTCTCCGTATAAACCGTATATGTGCTCAAAAGTCGCAGCAGGAGATAAAAAGTATAATGAAAATAACGCTCCTTTTCCCGTTCAGAATCCTTGTGGCGCATCGTATAAGGAATACTTGAAAGGAAAGCTGTAAGAAGGACTTGAAAATCATCCAGGTTACCTTTCCTTAAAGCAGAGATTGCCGTAACTATCCAATTATCTATATTGTCTTTCGGCTCCAAATAATTGTTAGCCATCAGAGTAACAAAGCCACGCTTTACCTCATCGTTCGGATAATCTAACAAAAAAGTATTCATGTCACTATCATAATCCTTGATGGTAAGATAACCGCTCTGAAATATCATAGGCAAAGGCTTCTCCTTATCTGCACGATAATCAACAAACTGATCGGTCATATAATACTTACCCGTCAACTCATCCAGATTCTCATCAAAATGATTCAACAAGCGGACCAGATAGGTGGGTGTTCCTGTGCGAAACCAATAATCCTGAACATCCTGCTTATCAAATGTATTCAAAATGCTGAAAGGATTATAAACACCCTTCATCCTTTTGCTGAAATGATATCCATCAAATCGCTTCTTCAATACCCCCCGCATCTTCTCTTCGGTATAGCCGTAAACAGCAGCCAACTCCTTTATCTGCTGCGAGAAAGTCTGTTCCAGTTCCTCATCTGTGATACCGCAAATGGTATCATACATAGGCGACATGCTTATATCATTAGGCTGATTAAAATCACTGAACACACTCACCTGCGAGAACTTAGTAACACCGGTGAGGAAAACGAATTGCAGATGCTTGTCGGCTCCCTTAAAGGTGGAATAGAAAGCACGAAGCATGTTTCTGTTTTTCTCCTCCAAGGTTATCTGTTCACCCAAATGCTCTACCATATACCCCGTATCCATCACGTCGAGCAGCGGTTTATCATATTCGTCCACCAAAACCACGGCACGCAGCCCGGTCTGCTGATGAGCTTCTTCCAAGACCTTTTTAAATCTCAGGTTATAATCAGTGACTCCCGGTTCACGCTCTATCCGATATTTCTTTTCCCATCCCGAGATATAAAACTCGAATATCTGATTGAGAGCATCTGCATTGGCATAAGAACCTGTTCCAAAATCTATATGAAACACGGGATAGGTTTTCCACTCCGTTTCTAGTTTTTCGATAGCAAGTCCTTTGAACAGTTCTTTTTTGCCCAGGAAATAGTTCTCGAAGGTAGAGATAAGAAGACTCTTTCCGAATCGTCGGGGACGACCCAGAAAATAGACAGTACTTCCATGTGCCAAGGAATACACCATAGCCGTTTTATCAACATAAACGTAACCTTCTTCACGCAGATGATCAAACGATTGTAAGCCTATAGGATATCTCATATTATCTTCATTTTACATTTCATCTGCAAAGCTACTCATTTTTTTTGAATAACAAAGAAAGTTGGGATTATTTTTTGCCATTTCGATAAAATGTAATACCTTTGTGCCCAAGTATGGCGAGGCAAATGCCAAACCTGCTCTATTTTCGTGGGTTAACGATTAGATTCGTATCGATTCGACTGGAAGTTCTAAACAGAATAGCTCCTACCAAAGCAAAATTCAACAAGTGTGAACTGAAAGTGAGATGGATGCGCCTAGATATGGCGTATCCTCTCCTTTTGTATTTCACACTTTAGGCCATCTGTGGTAGGAGCTGCCTTGTTTAGAGATACAACAAAGTGGAGGGTACGCTCTTTTTATTCCCTCGAAAAGATATTTTGAGAATTTACAGATTTCAGTAACAAGATTTAAAGCTCCTACCAATTATGCAAACAAATCTAAAGATTGAAACTGCTAGAGATTGTTGTACCCTATAAACAGCAATCACATGGCTCGTATCTATGACAACCTGGAAACCAAGTTCACCGATGGGCTCCAGGGCATTATTTCCAACGTGGGCGTAAAGCGCGTTGACTTCTGCGTAGGTTACTTCAACCTGCGCGGCTGGAACCTTATTGTCAATGAGGTTGACCAGCTATCCGGTGATTTCGTATATGAACAGAACGACCGCATATTCCGCACCTGCCGACTCCTTATCGGCATGCACCGACCAGACGAAGACCTCGTTCGAAGTCTCTATTCCGGCAAGAAACAAATGCCCGATGCCGAGTATGTGCAGAAATGCAGAATAGCCATTGCCCGAGACTTCAAGAAACAGCTCCTGCTGGGACTCCCATCGAAAAACGACGAATGGACGCTCCGCCGACTCTCCGCACAGATGAAAGAAGAGAAAGTATGCGTCAGGCTCTATCTTCGAGAGCCCCTGCATGCCAAACTCTATCTCGCATACCGGCCAGACGACAACTTCAACCCCATCCAGGCCATCATGGGGAGCAGTAACCTTACCTACTCCGGATTAACCCGACAGGGAGAGCTGAATGCAGAGTTTGCCGATAGCGACAGTGCAGAGAAACTTTCAGAATGGTTTGATGCAAGATGGAATGACAAGTTCTGCATCGATATCACCAAAGAACTGATTGATGCCATCGACAACAGTTGGGCAGGCGAAGAAGATATTCCACCTTATTATATTTATCTCAAGACGGTGTATCATCTCAGTCAGGAAGCACGTTCGGGCATCAAGGAGTTTACACTGCCGCCCGAATTCCGCAACACCCTTTTCGATTTCCAGCAGAATGCAGTGAAGATTGCAGCCAAGCATCTGAACAACGACAAGCGAAACGGAGCCATGATAGGCGATGTGGTGGGTTTGGGAAAGACCATTACCGCCTGCGCCATCGCCAAAATCTACGAGATGACCTACGCCAGCAGCACCCTCATCATCTGTCCAGCCAACCTGCAGGACATGTGGGCAAAATACAAGCAGAAATACGATCTCAAAGCAGACATCGTCTCGATGCAGAAACCCATTGATGTGGAGAACACCTGGAACTACCGACTGATTATCGTAGATGAAAGCCATAACTTGCGCAACAGCAGCGGAAAGCGATATCACAACATCCAGGAATTGATTCATAAACTGGATTGCAAAACCCTGCTGCTTACCGCTACACCATATAACAAGGATTTCTCCGATCTGGCCAACCAGCTAAAGCTTTTCCTGAGCGACGACCAAGACCTGGCATCCGCCCAGAAGCTTACATCCAAGTCTGGGAGGCGAGCGAGAGTTTCAGCGCAAGCATAGCGACATCCACATCCGCAGCATCAAGTCGTTTGAACAAAGCGATAAGACTGATGATTGGAGCGAACTGATGAAGCTCTTCCTGGTTCGCCGCACCCGCACCTTCATTAAGGATAACTTTGCCTTAACCGACGAGAGCAATGGCCGGAAATACCTGCAGTTCCCGGATGGAAGCAAATCGTACTTCCCCGACCGCATACCGAAAGCCCTGAAGTTCAAGACCCAACAGGCGACCAGTATAGCCGTCTCTACTCAGAAAAAATGGTAGCGATGATGGAAGAACTCCTGTTGCCACGCTATGGGCTTACCAGATATCTGAATGAAGCAAGGCAGAAGAAGCATCCCGAGCTGAGAAACAGCTTATCGAGAACCTATCCAAAGCAGGTCAGCGCATCATGGGATTCTGCAAGAGCACCTTCTTCAAGCGAATGGACAGCAGCGGTTTCGCCTTCCTGCTCACCCTGAAGCGCCACATCCTGCGCAACGCCATCTTCCTCTATGCCATCGACAACAAACTCAATCTGCCCATCGGCGATGAGAACTCCCTACCCGATGACTTCATGGAAGATGAAGATGCCAACGGAATGTTTGATATGGGTGATGATAACCAGGACATCGATGACCTCATCATCCCTACCGACATGAAAGCCTACGAGCAGAAAGCCAAAAAACACTATGAACTGCTGATGCAGAAGAATAATGTAAACTGGCTTAACAGCAAGTACTTCAAGCGAACACTCAAGCAGAATCTCAAGAAGGATTGCCAATGCATCATCAAGATGATTCAGCTCTGCGGACAATGGAAAACGAAGGAAGACCAGAAACTCAACGAACTGTACAAGCTCGTAACAGAAACCTATCCGAAAGACAAGATAGTGCTCTTCACCCAGTACTCCGACACTGCGAAGTATCTCTGCCGCCAACTCCGCAAGAAGAATGTAGAACGGATAGACATCGCTACGGGCGACAGCAAGAACACCACCAGCATCGTGGAACATTTCTCGCCAGTGAGCAACGAGAAGAGCTATCCTGCCGACCAGCAGAGCCGAATCCTCATCGCCACCGATGTACTGAGCGAAGGTCAGAACCTGCAGGATGCGCACATCATCATCAACTACGACCTGCCATGGGCGATTATCCGACTCATTCAGAGAGCCGGACGTGTGGACCGTATCGGACAGCAGAGCGACCACATAGACTGCTATTCCTTCTTCCCTGCCGATGGTGTGGAACAGGTTATCAACCTGCGTAAGCGCCTGAACGACCGCATCAACGAGGCTGCTAACGTAGTGGGAAGCGACGAGGTGTTCTTCGAGGGCAACGAACAAAACCTGCGAGATATGTATAATGAAAAGAGTGGCTCGCTCGACGATGTGGACGACAACGATGTGGACCTGGCTTCACAGGCATACCAGATATGGAAGAATGCCACCGATGCCAAGCCCGAACTGAAACGCATCATCCACACCTGAGCAACATGATCAATGCCACCAAGGCTACTACCGACAGGCTGAACGATGGCGTCATCACCTATGCCCAGACCCGAAGCGGATTCGATGTGCTCTCCTGGTACAACAGCAAGGGCGAAATCGTGAGCCAGTCACAGAAGCGCATTCTCCAGGCCATGGAATGCGATGCCGACGAGCCGAATGTGGAACCAGTCGACCAGCATTACGACCTGGTGAAGAAAGCCATAGACAACATCGGCGACGAGAACACGCATGTAGGCGGCATTCTGGGCAGCAGATTCAGTACCCGCTACAAGATCATCCAGCGATTGGAGCGATATTACGAAAAGCCTGTAGATCTCTTCTTCTCCGACGAGAACAAGGAAGAGCTGAAGTATGCCATCAACGACATCTACAACTATCCGCTCCAGGAAACCGCCAAGTTTAATCTGGGAAGAATGATGCGACAGAACAACGTGAGCAACGACGACCTGGTAGAGTATGTGCTCGACATGCGCAAAAACAGCCAGCTCTGCATCATCGACGAAGATACCAACTCCAACAAAGAGCCGAAAATCATCTGTTCGATGGGTTTGAGATGGAGTGAATCACATTCATAATAATTCAAGACATGACAAGAAAAGAATTCAATCAATATATACAGGAAGCCAGTTTCCAGGAACTGTTCGTCACAGAAATGGGATGGAACAACCCCAAGGGCATGACCGATATCCTAGTGCCCCACATCGACGATACAGACTACGAGATGGAGGCCATTGCCGAGCGCAATGGTTTCCAGATACTTACCTGCCTGGTAGAGAAGATACCGACAGCCTCAACCTGTAAGAAAATAGACATCAAACTGCGCCAGCAAGCCCACGATTACATCTGCATCTACATAGAGCAGCAGGGCTTCCATCACCAGTGGGTTGCCCCGGTAAACAAAGTGGAAAAGCGCGACATCGTAACCATCGAGTATGCCAGCGTTGCCCAGGCAGAGTTTCTTTACACCAAGATTCCCGACCTGAGCTTCGATTTTAACGAAGAAACCACCATTGTGGATGTGAAACAGCGCATCCAGGGAGCCTTCATGGTGAATTCAGAGAAGATAACCAAGGATTTCTACGCAGGATTCAAGAAAGAGCATACCCAGTTTGTAAAATATATCACAGGCATCAACGACGAGATAGCCGACGACAAGAAGAACAAGGAGAAGCAATGGTATGCATCCGTGATGCTCAACCGCCTGATGTTCTGTTATTTTATCCAGAAGAAAGGTTTCCTGGATATGAACGAGAACTATCTGCGCGACAAGCTCAGCATGGTGCAGCGAGAGCGTGGTGAGAACGAATTCTTCCAGTCATTCTACAAGGGTTTCCTGATACACCTCTTTCATGAAGGGCTGAATGGGCACCAGCGTAACGAAGCATTTCTCAGCAAATATGGCCGCATACCCTATCTGAACGGAGGCATGTTTGATTTTCACGACATCGAAAAGATGTTCAAGGATATTGACATCGACGACGAGGCATTCCTTCACCTCTTCGATTTCTTCGATAAATGGCGCTGGCATCTGGATACACGCATCACGGCATCGGGAAAAGACATCAACCCGACGTGCTGGGCTACATTTTTGAGCAATACATCAACGACCGTGCCAGATGGGAGCCTACTACACCAAAGAAGACATTACGGAATACATAGGCAAGAACTGCATCCTGCCCTTCCTTTTCGACAGCGTTAAGAAGACCACCTCTGAGAAGGATTTCAAGGAAAAGGGATACATCTGGCAAACCCTGCAGCTGAGCGGCGACAAATACATCTATGATGCCGTGAAGCACGGATATACTTCAGATTGGCTCTCGCTCATCCCAGGCGAGATAGCAGAAGGTGTGGATACCACCCAACCACAACTCCTGGAGCGCAGAAGTCATTGGAACGAGCGTACTCCGGAGCCATTCAATCTGCCTACGGAGATATGGCGAGAAACCATCGAGCGATTCCAGCGCTGCGATGATCTGCTGCAGAAGATTGCTGCTGGCGAGATTCACGAAATCAACGATTTCATCACCTACAATCTCAATATCCGTCAGTTTACATACGATTTATTGTTACATACGGAAGACCATCTCTTGGTAGAACATTTCTATCATGCTATGCAGCACGTCTCTATCCTAGACCCTACCTGCGGCAGTGGCGCCTTCCTGTTTGCAGCCATGAACATCCTGGAACCATTGTATGAAATCTGCATTATCCGCATGGAGGAGTTCCACCAGAAGAACGAGATGTTATTCGTAGCTGAACTTGAAGAGATTAGCAAGAAGTATCGCAGTAACATTCAGTACTTTATTTATAAGAGTATCATTCTCCGCAACCTCTATGGCGTTGATATCATGGAAGAGGCTGTAGAGATTGCCAAGCTCCGCCTGTTCCTGAAAATGGTGGCGGTAGTGGAAGTAAATCCAAGACTCGATAATCTTGGTCTGGATCCGTTGCCGGACATCGACTTCAACATTCGTTGCGGCAACACTTTGGTGGGATATGCTACGGAAAAGGAATTGGATAATGACTTGAATTATGGCGACATGTTTGCCAAGCAGGAATTCAAGGACAAGGTAGAATTGGAGATGGAGGTTGTGGCTCGTGCCTACGAACAGTTCAAGGACCTTCAGCTTACTTCGCAGGAGGAGGCAAGCGAGTTTAAGGAGTCCAAGATGCTGCTCAAGGCAAAGCTTTCAGAACTTAATGACTTGCTGAATCATAAGCTTTTTTCTTCAATGGTATCAGATGCCAGCATTTCGTATGAAGAATGGCTCTCCAGCCACCAGCCTTTCCATTGGCTGGCGGAATATTATCATATCATGCATAGCATGGTGGCTTTGATGTTATCATTGGCAATCCGCCGTATGTGGTATATACAGCTAAGAAATACTTCTACAAGATATCAGAAAGTTATAAGACGTACAAATGCGCAAACTTATACGCTTATTGCATAGAAAGAGGCCATAATATTCTTTCTCAGCATGGACATTTTGGAATGATTGTACCTATAAGTTGTATTTCGGCTACGAAAATGACTCCAGTTCAAGATATTATTAAAAATAATAGAATGAGTTGGATTAGCAATTACTCATTAAGACCAGCCAAATTGTTTGAAGGCGCAGAATTAAGACTTACGATATTTCTTGATAAAACTTCGGACTCCGAAGCTATCTACTCAACTATATATAATAAGTGGAACAATGAGTATAGACCATTCTTATTCAAAATGCTTAAATATAATAATGTTAATAACATTTGTATTCCCGGTAGTATTGCAAAACTACATCCCACATTTATTATGATATCATCAATAAAATGAACATAAAAGAAGGAAATTCCTCTCTATTAAATTATTTTTTTAAATAGTAATACGAAGCATGTTCTGTATTATTTCAGAGCTGTTCAATATTGGTTCAAAACATTGGATAGAATACCTATAAATAAAGAAGATGGGGAAAGTTGCATCACTGGGGAAATGAAACCGATTTATGTAGAAAATGAAGAATACAAGTATGCTATCATTGCATATTTATCTTCCTCTCTATATTTTTCAAATTATTTAATGTGGTCTAGTTGTCAAGTCGTAAATTCTAGAGATTTTCAAATACCTTTTAATTTGCAATCTCTATCAAAAAAAGAGAAAGAGACTCTTGTCACATTAGGCGAACAACTTGAAGAAGATTATCAAACCCATAGCCTCATAAAAGAGAGAACATACTCTAAAAAAGGAAGAGTATTCTCTCAAGAGAAGCAGCATTTCTTCATCAAGGAATCCAAGCCCATCATCGACGAAATCGATAAGCTTCTGGCGAAGCATTACGGCTTTACAGAAGAAGAACTCGACTTCATCATCAACTACGACATTAAGTATCGTATGGGCGATGAGCTGAACAAGGATGAGGAGTAAAACTAAGATTCCCTGTTGCTGATGCTTGTCAAGTAGTATCTGCAACAGGGAGTCTTCGTTGTATCATTTTAAAACTCGATATGCTCACTAGAAGGATAACGAAAAGCAAACCAAGTTTGATCATCTTTGTTTGTAATAACAAAATCACCTAAAGTTATAATGTCCATCCCTATGATAACATCATAATCCCCGATGTCACCAGACAATGCTTCAATACCTGTGAATTCCAAACATCCATCTACATAAATGTTTATTTTATAAACAGATGAGTCCATGCATCCTCCGACACCCTCGATTTGTGTTTGTCGAACAGGTTTTAATCCCAAAGCATCAATTACGGCTGACGAAATAATCGTATTGGTAGCTCCAGTATCCCAAACAGTAGATTCTACCTCACATCCTGATACCAATACCCCCTTCTTTCTTTCAAAAAAAGGAGTAATAACGCAATCTGTTTGGATTGTATTTACTCTACATGGATGCTTCTTACTAATCTTTTGCATATCTACAGAGATTATAAAAGTCTAGCAAGGGCGTACAGATACTACCTTTGCCACATGTCCCTCAGGAATTCCTGGTACTACTATCGAATAGCTAACAGGATATTTCTTTTCAAACTCCTCAATAGGAAGAGTGAATATTTTTAATTTCTTTTCCTTCATAATTAACTCCTTTCTTGTTTACTTATATCTTATTTTAATATTTATTTTTGTGCAAAAATACACAGAAGTTTTCAAAAAAACAAATATTTTATAGAGAATCTACAAAAAAATGTAGTTTCCTTTGATTTTCAGCGGATTATTTCGTATTTTTGCATCGTTTATAAATATAAATTCTTTATAATGCCAGAGATACTATCACATATAGGAAACCTGGACTTGCTG